>Ga0334898_1000883_pt1 | contig 40277 bp, 27 predicted proteins | sample GraSluR3_MG_10_FD_207228 | JGI IMG/M metagenome (GOLD analysis project Ga0334898, IMG submission 207228) | Sludge microbial communities from methane-producing bioreactor in Wageningen University, Netherlands - Granular Sludge_3_08-R3 | ecosystem: Engineered > Bioreactor > Anaerobic >... | reverse complement strand
ATCTCGATGCTTAAGTGGATGCTTTGCAATCCTATTGTCGTCGAGGGGGTAATCGTATTCTGAAATAGCTATATTCTTATAGGGAGCGCTCAATTGAATTCTACTTAAAAAAATGACTAACTTTGCGAGCAAAAGTAATACAATTTAATTGATTTGAGATGAAGTGCAAAGTTGGTGATAAGGTGAGATTCCTTAACGATGTTGGCGGGGGCAAGGTTATCCGAATAGTAAAAAATACGGTTTATGTGCTTGATGGCGACGGTTTTGAAGTGCCCGCTTTGATGAGCGATGTTATTGTTGTGAATCAGTCAGCTGAGTCGAGATATTCAAATACTTCGGATAGTAGCGAAAACGCCATTGTTCCTGTTGATAAGCAGGCTGGCGGTTCAAACGTAGCCATAGAACAATCCAATTTGGCATATGAGGATATGGGTTCAATTGATTTTTTAGATGACGATAAGGACACGGATGGGGATATGCTGGGTTTACACCTTGCATTTGTTCCTGTCGATCAGAGTAAGGCAGTTGATTCCGATCAGGAGCTATATATTATTAACGATAGCTCATACAGAGCATTTTACAGCATATCGCGTTGGGAGGGAAGCGTAGTAAAACCTCTTAGGGCTGGGTTTCTATATCCCGATTCAAAAGTGATGGTGAAGGTGTTTGCCAGGGAGACCCTCAATGCCGACGTCACCCTAAACATACAATGTATATTTTTTAAAAACATTGAATTTACTCCACAGCAACCAGAATACTACGATTTACGTATCAATCCGACCAAGTTTTTCCGAGCAGGAAGCTTCGCCGAGAATGAATTCTTCGAGGTTCGTGCAATCATCTATTCGATTGCCGACTCGCAAAAGGAAGAACTACTAAAAACATTGACCAATAGTAATATAGAACGTGTTATTAAACAAAAAGATTTAAATAATCCAAAGCCCAAAGCAAAAAAAGTAGATGTTGAGGTGGAGGAGATTGACCTGCATATCCAGGAGCTTGTGGATAATCCCAATGATTTTACGGCTGGGCAAATAATCGAAATGCAACTTGCTCGATTTAAAGTTGCTCTTGAGGGTGGTATTAAATCGAAGGCAAGCAAAATGGTTTTTATTCACGGTGTAGGTAATGGGAAGCTTAAGCATGAATTGCGCAAGGAGCTTGACAAAAGCTATCCTAAGCTGCGGTATCAGGATGCCTCCTTTAAAGAGTATGGCTACGGGGCAACCATGGTTTACCTCAAGGCCGGTAAATAGAATATTTTTGCAACAAGTTTTCGTTCGTATCGTCTTATATAATTAGTCAGCAGATCGTTCTACCGCGTCACTCCGGTGATGAGGAAAGTCCGGGCACCGCAGAGCACCATTCTTCCTAACGGGAAGATACCCGTGAGGGTATAGTAGCGTAACAGAAAATAACCGTCTCGTTAGTTGCTAGCGCGATAAGGGTGAAAAGGTGGGGTAAGAGCCCACCGGTTCTATTGGTGACAATGGAAGCCGTACGCCTAATGGGGTGCAAGACCATGTACATCGTAATTGCAAGGGTAACCTTGCTACAGAGCTGCTCGCTCTGATCTCTTTTGAGAGTTACGAGGGGTAGGTCGCACGAGCATTGTGGCAACACTATGCCTAGATAAATGGTAGAAAGCATAGCCTAGCTATGCTCACAGAACCCGGCTTACAGGTCTGCTGACTTTTACTACTAAAATTCCTCTTCACATTTCCGTTTAGTTATGTTAAACAGGATAATAATTCCTAGCAATACCCTTACCTACCTGTAACTAAATCACAATAAAGCAATACTCTAGCATACAAATGTATACATTAAAGTTACATCTGTAGTCTCATATTCTTACAAATTTATCATGTAATAACATATGTAAACAATTTTCATACTAGCAGTTTGCGCAACACAACCCGACATTATTGATATATCAAATAGTTGTATGTATATATTTTATGTAACTGCATACCAGTGATTTAATGTATTTATATAAAGTGAATATGTAATTTTAGCTGCACGTAAAGGGCGATTTTGGGGTGTATTGCATCCATTTATTGGTATAATGCTTTAATTACCAGTATTTTGATAAGTGGTAATATAGTTTTTACTTCAATTTTAATAATACTTAGTCCACTACCTAAGGATTGGTACCCCCAAAGGAGTTTACTTAGGCATGCAGGGCACCTTGGGGCTTTTACAGTTTATTGTATGTGAATTCAGCATAGTTACATTTGATCTATTCAACGCTATAAAAGCCGATTTGAGACGTTTTAAGGCTTTATGCTGTGATAGTTTGCAGTACAGCATGAGCTAAACCATAGCGTAACATATACATCGTAAGAAGAGCAATAGCGTTTATTCTCAGCCATAAATTAGCATATGATTGGACTGCACAGTATACATATTTCTTCGTATAGCATAGGCTATCCTGATTCGCTGCAAACTAATTAGATTAAGCTTAGGGGCAAAGCAATGAATTCATGCGGTATTTAGTTAGTATATAGCCATTAAGCTTGTTGTGGTATTTGTGTACATTACCCAACGTGCTCTCTCATATTCGATTATCAACTCCAAGTTAATAGTGGTTACATATGTAACTATCTTGAATTGCCATACGTAAACTAATGTTGTTTGCATATGTCACATTGAGTTGCTACATTTGTATAAATATGTAAGTTATGAAAGAACGTTTACAGAGAATTCTAACAAAGGAGGGCATAGCACCCACACGTTTTGCCGAAATTATTGGTGTACAGCGTAGTTCCATATCTCACATACTGTCGGGAAGGAACAAACCATCATTTGATATGATCCAGAGCATTATGAGTAAATTTCCAAAGCTCAACCCCGACTGGTTAATTTTGGGTACTGGGGATATGTACCGGAAGGTAGTGCAAACAACGCTTTTTCCCGATTCCGACACCTCTAAGGAAGCTAGTTCCCCCTCTACTTCACCTCAACATAATATCGACACGAGGAAAGAGCAACAAGTTAAACCCTCTGAGAATTCAATATTTGAAAAACGAGTTGAACGTGTTATTGTATTTTACAACGATAAGACGTTTACTGAATATTCCCCTCAATAGCTAATTTTGCAATTAAGTTTTGCTTCGTAGTACGCAATGCATTAGTTTTGCGAAAAAAATTTATGTACAAGTTCGTTATCCGCCCCATTCTGTTCCTAATATCTCCCGAAGCCGTTCATACCATAATTGTGAGTTTGATAAAAGTATTTTTCAAAATACCCGGAGTTAAATTCATTGTTCAGAAAGTATATACCAAATCGCATCCTAACCTAACCCGTAAGGTTTTTGGTTTAAATTTTAAGAACCCAATTGGTCTAGCCGCAGGGTTCGATAAAAATGCCGAACTTTATAATTATTTTGATGCATTTGGATTTGCCTTTATCGAAATTGGAACGGTTACACCCAAACCACAACCTGGTAACCCCAAGCCTCGTTCCTTTCGGCTCAAAAAGGATAAGGCTCTAATCAATCGTATGGGGTTTAACAATAAGGGAGTTGCTGAGGCTCGCAACAGGCTTGCCAAAAGGGTAAGCAAAAAGGTTATAATTGGGGGAAACATTGGCAAAAATACCCTTACACCCAATGATGAAGCGGTAAGTGATTACCTGAAGTGTTTCATCGAGCTTTATCCCTATGTTGACTATTTTGTAGTTAACGTGAGTTGTCCTAACGTAAAGGATCTAAATGCTTTACAGGATGCAGATAGCTTAAGGGCTATACTATCGGCAATTTCGGATTATCGTAAGCAGCAGGCTGAGTATAAGCCAGTGCTACTAAAGGTCTCTCCCGACCTGAATAAAGATCAGCTGGATAGCAATATAAGCATTGCCGTGGAGCTTCAAATGGATGGTTTTGTAGCAACCAACACAACAACTTGCAGGGTGGGGCTTAAGACAAATGAAGATATTGTTAATCAGATTGGTAATGGTGGATTGAGTGGTGCACCCATTAGAGATCGATCCACTGAGGTTATTAGGTATATCCATGATAAAACTCAAGGTCAAATGCCAATCATTGGGGTGGGGGGGATTATGTCGGCAAAGGATGCACTTGAGAAGATTGAGGCTGGGGCCAGTCTTGTTCAACTTTACACAGGATTTATATACGAGGGCCCAGGATTAGCAAAAAAAATCTGCAATGAATTGTTAAAGTAGCTTCACTTAAATAGTTGTATATGAAGTTAGAAGAAGGAGATACTTATTCGTTTCAGGTTCTAAAAAAAATCACCATACCGGAAGAAGGAGAGTTTTTCCTGTTGAGACATCAATCGGGTAGGCGACTTCTAATTCCCGAGAAGCTATACGCCCTCTATGGTATTGAGCCCGGGACCTCCATCGACTGCAAAGTGGATAAGGTAAGCTGTACAGGAAAAGTATACCTAGAGCCTTTACACCCCTTGTATAGAGAGGGGAATGAATATGAATTTGAGCTAGTCGGAGAGGAAACCTCTGCTGATGGTCAAGGTAGGGTTTTGCGTGTTAAAGATATATTTGACAATACCATTAAGGTGCTTTGTGCGTGCGGAAAGCCAGTAGGCAGCCCTGTTGTGTTAACCGTACAGCGGGTGAGAAAGGGAGTGCCTGAACTTTACTGTAAAGGTGATCAATCACCAGAACCACTAAAGAAGCTAATAGGACAGCCCAAGCTATTTAACATAACTAAATGCGAAAAGAATCCCGAGGGCGATGAAGTGTACGTATTAAGGAGTAAGGATGGTTACAGATCAACGCTGAAGGTGAAACACTACAAGAGCTATGGCTTTGGAGTTGGTGATGAATTAAACTGTGAGGTTTACGGATACACTGGGCTTGGTGAGCTACGGGTGGAACCTGAAAATCCATTTTACAAGATTGGTGAGATTTATGAGTTTGACTTGGCATCTCAAAAAAAGACTCCAAGTACTACTGAGATTGAAAGTGATATAGTTACGCTGATAGATATTTCGGGTAATCTTTGTGGTATTAAGCTTACAGAACAGCTAGAAACCGTAATTAAATATAAAACCCGACTAAAATGTCGGGTTGTAGGTTTCAGAAAAGGTAGGCCGAGGCTTGAATATATCGATTAGTCATCGTCAGAATAATCCTCATCCTGCTCATCTTCAACTTCATCGGGGAATGAGTCTTCATCCGTTCCAATGCTGTCAGAGTCACTAAAGAACCCTTTCTCATCGTCATCATCCTTTGGCTTGGTGTCAATCTTAACATTTACCTTAATTAGGTAGCTGGCTTCGTCAGTATCGAGCGTAATGGCGTAAAAAAAATCGTTGTTTGGCTTTGTTACTTTGATTACGTGATCGTGGTACCCGTGAGGATATTTCTTTTTAACCAGGGCTATAAGCTCAGGGCTAAGGTTCTTGTAGCTGATTACCAGTTTCTTTTTGTTCATAGATAGTTGAAAAGTTTATGTTACAATAATACATTAAATATTGAAACCAGAATATTATTTCAAGAATTTTGTTGGTCATTTTGCTTGCCAAAAATAAGTATTTTCAATTATTATAAAAGCTATTACACAAATCTTTCCTTATTATTTATTCGATATTTTTGGAATACAATTAAATGTCTTATAATCCATATTATGTTAAATAGAATAATCACAGCTCACTCCTCTATGGCTATGTAAAAATAAATGATAAAAAAGCCAGCACAATTGTGCTGGCTTTTTTATGAGTGCTTTGGAGCATTATCCTACTCCTTCATTTCATTATAAATTTCATTCATCTCTTCGTATTTCTTCTGATAAGCTTCATTCTCGTTACGGAAACGGAAGTACAAATTCCTTAGAGTCTCAACAACCTCTGGACTGCTTGGGTTAAGCTCATAAGCTTTTTCCATGGGCTTAATACTCTTTTTAAACTCTGCATTCGCTTTAGCCATTATCTCATCGTACTTATCAACCTCTCTTGCGGGAACCTGATTGGCTTCCTCTAGCATCTTTACACCTTGGTTAAAGTATAGGGCTGCAAGGTTGTACTGTGCATCAAAAAATTCAGGGTTAAGCGCAATGGCCTTAATATAGGCAGACATAGCCTTGTCTGTATTGTCAAGCTTATCATACAATGTACCCTCAGCAAAATGGAGTGAAGGTTCATTGGGGTCTGTTTCCATAGCTTGATGTATGTACTCTAGCACTAGCTGTGGGTCATCACCTTGTGCGATGTAATAGTTAATCAACCCGTACAGAACAGCTTGATTCTTTGGATATTTAACAAATCCCTCCTTTAGGTATTCAACACCCTTCTCGGCTTTACCCAGCTGCGAGTAAGCTTCAAAAATATTGTAATATATGTTACCATCGGTACCATAGTTGTACTCGAGAGCTTTTTTGTACAGCTTAATAGCCTTTTCGTTATCGCCTCCTACCTGAGCTGATAAACCAGCATAGTAAATTACAACGGTATCAACATAGTTAACAAGTGGGTGCTCACCAATCTCAATGGCAGTCTCGAAGTGCTCTGCTGATTCCAAGTAATTTTTTTTGGTGTAGTTGCTTGTTCCTTCAGTAATGTACATGTACTTAAGCCTGTTCAGGTTTTCGGAAAGGTTCTTATCTGCCCGTCCCTTATCGTCAAGCTCTTTTGCTTTCAGGAAGCTGTTGTATGCAACCCTCAAAGGGTTCGCAACCAGTTCATCGGTGAAAGTCCAGTACTCCAACACGCCATTTATGAAGTAAAAATTTACCCTGTCCATTTTGTACTCAGTAACCATTTGGCCATCAATCTCCTTCTCCGTTTCTTCATTGGGTGTTCCCACGATGATGTTGAATTCACTCATGGTCATCCCGGTGGTTGCACTTAGGGTCATAGCGTCATACACATCGAACATTAGTTCACCATGCGAAAGCCAGGTCTTGTAACTTGTGCTACGTTTTTTGTGCTCAAGGTTACTGTTGCTTTTCTCCACTTTTCTCTCTAAAGAGCTAAAATTTACTTGTTTAGAGGTCTGGGCTAGCAAGCCGCTTGCCACTAATACAGCTGATAAAAATAAAATTATTCGTTTCATCATGTTTTTGGTTTATGATTAATAATCAATTTATCTTTCTATTCTAACTAAAAATCATTTAGTTATCATTCTCTTCATGTGTTTCGGTAAACTCTTGCGCTTGCCCTTCTTCGGAAGCCGCATCCACCTTGGTTACTGCAGCAATGGTATCACCATTCCTTAAATTTATTAGCTTAACTCCTTGGGTTGCTCTGCCAGCCACCCTTACTCCCGATACTGCAAGCCTAATGGTTATCCCACTCTTATTTATTATCATTAGGTCGTTGTTGTCGGAAACAGCCTTAACAGCAATTAGCTTACCAGTTTTCTCGGTGATATTGATGGTTTTTACTCCTTTTCCACCTCTATTCGTAATTCGATAATCTTCAAAATTTGAGCGTTTCCCATAACCTTTTTCTGAAACCACCAGAATATCAACCTTTTCATCACTCTTCACACAAACCATGCCAATCACCTCATCATCGGGCGTTATGGAAATACCTCGCACTCCGCCTCCGGTTCGTCCAATGGCCCTAACAAGGTTCTCGGGGAACTTAATGGCCTTGCCGTTCTTTGCTGCCAGCATCATATGGCAGTTGCCATCGGTTAAGCATGCCTCCAGCAGCTGATCACCATCCTTTACGGTGATGGCAATTACCCCATTTTGGCGTGGGCGGCTATAAGCCTCAAGCGATGTTTTCTTGATTATGCCCTTCTTTGTTCCCAAAATGATGAATTTTTTTCTCACATACTCGGGATCATTTAAAGTTTTTACGTTGATGTAAGCCTTAACCTTATCCTCTGGTTCAATATTAATGAGGTTTTGGATAGCTCTTCCTTTTGACGATTTGGCCCCTTCGGGAATCTCATACACCTTGAGCCAGAAGCATTTCCCATTCTCGGTAAAGAAAAGCATGGTGTTGTGCATTGAGGCAACAAACAGATGCTCAATAAAATCCTCATCCCGAGCAGCTACTCCCTTGGTGCCTACCCCTCCCCTTGCCTGTAACCTGTACTCTGTAAGGGGGGTGCGCTTAATGTATCCAAGATGCGAAATGGTGATCACCACATCCTCGTCGGCATAAAAATCCTCAGGGTTAAACTCCTCGGCATCGGGCACTATTTGGGTTCTACGGGCATCGCCATACTTGGCCTTCACCTCAAGGAGCTCATCCTTAATAATCTTCATTTGGAGGGTTTCGTCCTGAAGAACCTGATTGTAGTACTCAATCATCTTCATTAGCTCAGCATGCTCCTCTTTTACCTTCTCACGTTCAAGCCCAGTTAGGCTTCTTAAACGCATATCGATAATGGCACGGGCTTGTATGTCGGATAGTTCAAAGCGTTCCATCAACTTCTCACGAGCCTCTTCGGGGGTTTGAGCAGCCCGGATTATTGCAATTACCTCATCAATATTATCAATGGCAATAAGCAACCCTTCGAGGATATGGGCTCGTTTCTGCGCCTGATCGAGTTCGTAATGTGTACGACGAATTATTACATCGTGGCGATGATTAACGAATAGCCTGATAAGATCCAGTAGGTTAAGGAGCTTAGGCCTACCATCTACTAGCGCAATATTATTTATTGAGAAAGAGGATTGTAACTGCGATTGCTTGAACAGGTTGTTCAACACCACATTGGCAACGGCCTCCCTTTTAAGGATGATCACCACCCTTGTACCATTCCTGTCCGATTCGTCGTTGATGTAGCTGATGCCATCAATCTTTTTCTCGTTGATAAGGTCGGCGATTTTCTTGATCATATCCGCCTTATTCACCATATAGGGGGTTTCGGTAACAATAATTTTTGCTCGGCCCGATTCGGTTTGCTCAATCTCTGTGGCTGAACGAATTACAACCCTGCCTTTACCTGTGCGGTAGGCATCCTTAATGCCTTGGATTCCGTATATAATACCTCCTGTGGGGAAATCAGGGCCGTGCAGATACTTAATGAGCTCCTCAATGTCAATATCCTTGTTGTCAATATAGGCGCAGGTAGCATCAACCACCTCCGATAGGTTATGCGGAGGCATATTGGTTGCCATACCTACGGCAATACCTGAGGTACCATTTACCAAAAGAAGGGGAATGCGCGTGGGCATTACGGTTGGCTCCTCAAGGGAGTCATCGAAGTTTAGCCTAAAGTCAACCGTATTCTTATCCAGATCGGCCAGCACGTCTTCCGATATTTTTTGTAGGCGCGCTTCAGTATAACGCATCGCTGCGGGGCTGTCGCCATCAATTGATCCAAAGTTACCCTGCCCCTCAACCAGTGGGTATCGAAGCGACCATACTTGCGCCATCCTGACCATGGCATCGTATACCGATGAGTCACCATGTGGGTGGTACTTACCCAATACCTCACCCACAATACGGGCCGATTTTTTGTACGATTTACCGGGCGTTAGCCCTAGTCCCGACATCCCAAACAGTACGCGGCGGTGAACTGGTTTTAATCCATCTCTTACATCTGGGAGGGCTCTTGAAACAATAACCGACATTGAGTAATCAATGTAAGCTGTCTTCATCTCCTCCTCGATGTTAACCACTTTAATTTTATCTTCTCCAGTCATTTATAAAAGTGTTACTTTAATAAAAACGGTTTACTTCATTTCAAATTTAAAACCTGCTAATTTACCAATTTTATCCCATACTTTAATGTATCGTATCTACTATTTATCAACATGTTTTCAGGGCCTCGGGTCGAGCATTTGAACCCCCCAAGAGCCATCCCAATAGAGCTGTTTAGCAATATGTTATTAAAATTATCGCAGCAAACCAACTTTTAGGCCAAGAATATTTTTAAATTCTTAGCTCAAATTGACAACATAGAGTTGGTAAATCTGTTATACTGTATTACTTTAGTGTCGAAAAAATTTAAATCAATAGATGGACTACAAGTTTTCGAATAAGATCAAGGAGGTGTTGAGTTACAGCCGCGAAGAAGCTGTGAGGCTTGGTAACCCCAGCATTGGAACAGAGCATCTCTTTCTGGGTATCCTTCGCGATGGTGAGGGAATGGCCATTAATATACTGCTTGAGCTTGGGGTTAACCTCCCTGAGGCAAAAGAACAAATCGAGGGTAAAATTAAGGGTTCGGAGCTGCCCTCCCCTCTTTTAGACCCCGATAGCCTTCCGCTCTTCAAGTCGGCCGAGCGGGTGCTTAAGCTGGTAACGCTAGTTGCTCGGGAGCTTAAAGCTGAGACTATAAACACGGCTCATTTGTTGCTAGCCATTTTAAAAGATGAGAATAGCCTTGTAACTCAGATGCTTGATGCAAAAAACATTGATTACTATACTGTGAAAGCCGAAATGAAACCAGAAATCATTGAAACAAAAGCCGAATTCTCCGACGAGGACGATGAGCGGTCGTTTGGAGGAACACCCAGAGGGCCACAACCTGCCCCCGGGAAACCTGCCAGCGATACGCCTGTGCTCGATAACTTTGGCATTGATTTAACCAAGGCTGCAGAGGAGAATAGGCTTGACCCAATTGTTGGCCGCGAAAAGGAGATTGAACGTATTGCCCAAATACTTAGCCGTAGAAAGAAGAATAATCCAATCCTAATTGGTGAACCCGGCGTGGGTAAATCGGCCATTGCCGAAGGGCTGGCCATGCGAATTGCCAAGCGTAAAGTTTCACGTGTTCTATTTAACAAACGCGTAGTAACGCTCGATTTGGCATCGATTGTTGCAGGTACCAAGTACCGTGGGCAATTTGAGGAGAGGATGAAGGCCATACTTAACGAGCTCTCGAAAACTAACGATGTTATCCTGTTTATCGATGAGATACACACAATCGTTGGTGCGGGTGGCGCCACCGGTTCGCTCGATGCAGCGAATATGCTAAAGCCTGCCCTTGCCCGCGGAGAGTTACAATGCATTGGAGCAACCACCCTCGATGAGTACCGTGAGCACATTGAGAAGGATGGGGCCTTAGAGCGTCGTTTCCAAAAAGTGATGGTTGAACCAACATCGCCCGAGGAAACCACTGAAATTCTCAATAAAATCAAGGAGCGTTACGAGGATCACCACAACGTATTCTATACCCCCGAGGCAATTGATGCCTGCGTAAAGCTCACTATGCGCTACATCTCCGATAGGCATCTCCCCGATAAGGCCATTGATGCTTTGGATGAGTCGGGTTCAAGGGTACACATATCAAACATAAAAGTGCCCGAGAAAATAATTGCTTTAGAAAAGCAGATTGAAGAGGCTAAGGCCGAGAAGCTTAAGGCTGTGAAAAATCAAGATTTTGAATCGGCCGCCAGCTTCAGGGATCGCGAGAAACAGTTCCTAGAGCAGCTTGAGCGTGAGCAGCAGCGTTGGGAGCGCGAGCTGGTTAAGCATCGTGAGATTGTGGATGACGAAAAGGTGGCCGAGGTTGTTGCCATGATGACCGGTGTTCCGGTTCAGCGCATTGCCCAAGCAGAGGGCACCCGATTGCTGAAGATGGGCGAAGAGCTAAAGGACTCGGTTATTGGACAGGATGAGGCCATTGGTAAGATTGTGAAATCAATTCAGCGCAACCGTGCCGGGCTTAAGGATCCCAATAAACCCATTGGCACATTTGTATTCCTTGGCCCAACGGGTGTTGGTAAAACCCAGCTGGCCAAAGTACTTGCAAAATATCTTTTCGATACCACCGATAACCTTATCCGCATAGATATGAGCGAGTATATGGAGAAATTCTCCGTATCGCGCCTAATTGGAGCACCTCCGGGCTATGTGGGTTACGAGGAGGGTGGTCAGCTAACCGAAAAGGTTCGGCGCAAACCCTACTCCGTTGTGCTACTCGATGAGATTGAAAAGGCTCACCCCGATGTATTCCATATTCTACTTCAAGTTCTTGATGAGGGACAGCTAACCGATAGCTTGGGTCGCAGGGTGGACTTTAAGAATACCATCATCATCATGACCTCGAATATTGGTACCCGCGAGCTGAAAGATTTTGGACAGGGAGTTGGCTTTAAAACCAATACCAGCGAGTCGTCAAATAATGATTATGCGAAAAGCATAATTCAGAAGGCGCTTAAGAAAGCGTTTGCGCCCGAGTTCCTTAACAGGATTGATGATGTGATTATGTTTAACTCGCTTACCCGCGACCATATCCATAAAATTATCGACATTGAGCTCAAAGGCCTGTTTGAGAGGATTCACAACCTGGGTTACATCATTGAGCTAACTGACAAGGCGAAAGACTTTGTGGCGGAGAAGGGTTATGATGTTCAATACGGTGCCCGACCGTTGAAACGTGCAATACAAAAATACCTTGAGGACGAAATGGCCGAGGTAATTATAAAGAGCGAGATTCAGGTTGGCGATACCATTTGTGTTGATTACAACAAGAAGGACGAAAAGATTCAGATCAAAATAGTAAAGAAAAAGGAGAATCCGAAGGAGGTAAAACCTGATTCCGAATCAACTACTAGCACATAAAACAGCAACTAAACGCCCTTTTAAGGGCGTTTTTTTGTAGATTGCTGAACAAACCGGGCAACCTAGCGTTTGTACTATACAAAACAAAAAACACACATAATAACGATAAACAGCCATGAGTAAGAAAATAACCTTTGGAGGAAATCCAGTTACCCTAATTGGAAACGAGATTCGGGTTGGCGATAAGGCGCCAAGCTTTACCCTGCTTAACGATGGGCTTAAGCCTGCAAGTCTAAATGATTATAAGGGCAAGGTCAAGCTGCTATCCATCTTTCCGTCCATCGATACTGGTGTTTGCTCAATGCAAACCCGTAAATTTAACCAGGAGGCAGCCCAGTTTGGCGATAAGGTGGCATTCCTAGCCATTTCGGCCGATTTACCCTTTGCCCTAAAGCGTTTCTGCGGAGCCGAAGGGATCAACAACCTGGTTCCCCTGTCCGATCATCGCGAGATGGACTTTGGCAAGAACTATGGTTTCCATATCAGCGAGCTAAGGCTTTTGGCCCGAGGTGTAGTAATTATTGATGCCAACGATGTGATTCGGTACATTGAAATAGTTCCTGAGATTGGGAACGAGCCCAACTACGACGAGGCTATTGGCAAGCTTAGGGAGCTGGTTTAGCTTTTTGTAAGCTGAAATAAGTGTTATCAACGTGCATTGATGCAGTTTGCTAGTATCGGATTTATAAAAATGAGAAAGGCTGATGAGAGTTCATCAGCCTTTCGTGCTTTATTGGGTTTATCGTTAGGGTACAACTTCGCCATACAAATCGTAGTCGGCAACATCCACAATTTTGCAGCTAACCAAATCGCCAGGCTTTAAGGCAATGGTTTGGTTTTTACTAATAAGAACCTCCTGATCTACCTCGGGCGAGTCGAACTCGGTGCGGCCAATGTAGTACTCCTCCTCTTCCCTATCGACAATTACCTTGAATATCCTATTTAGCTTTAACTTGTTGTTATCTAATGATATTTGCTGCTGTAACTCCATAATCTGTTCAACTCGACTTTGTTTTACTGCATCAGGAACATCGTCGGCTAAAGTTGCAGAGTGTGTTCCCTCCTCCTCGGAGTAGGCAAAAACGCCCAACCTATCGAACTTCATGTCCCTAACAAAATCAAGGAGCTCGTTAAAATCGCCCTCAGTCTCCCCCGGATGCCCTACTAACAATGTGGTTCGAATGGCTACTTCTGGAACTTCGCTACGCAACGTCTCAATAAACTTGATGGTCTCCTCGCGATTTATACCCCGCCGCATGGCCTTAAGCACATTGGTACTAACGTGCTGGAAAGGGATATCGATATACTTGCAAACCTTGGGATTGCTCCGCATCACGGTGAGCAGATCCATTGGGAAGCAGGTTGGGTATGCGTAATGAATCCTAATCCACTCTAACCCATCTATCCTACTCAGCTCAGTTATAAGCTCGGAGAGCTTACGTTCGCCATAAATATCCATTCCATAAAACGTTGAATCCTGAGCAATTAGGATTAACTCCTTAACGCCTTGGTTCACCAATACCTGAGCCTCCTCTAGCAGATTGGGGATGGGTTTAGATATATGCTTGCCACGAATAAGGGGAATGGCGCAGTATGAGCATCCCCAAGAGCATCCCTCGGATATCTTTAGAAATGCATAATGGCTTGGTGTGGTTATATGCCTTTGGTTTAGATACTTTTCGCTAAGACTGGTGTTCAAACGTCTTAAGATTTCTGGCATATCGGTAACCCCAAAAAAGCCATCCACCTCTGGAATTTCCTCGGTTAACTCTTCCCTGTAGCGCTGCGAGAGGCATCCCATAACAAACACCTTATCGATTTGACCACTCTTTTTAGCCTCGACAAACGATAGTATGGTATCGATGGACTCCTCCTTGGCATCGGCTATAAATCCGCAGGTATTAATAACCACAACCCTTGCAGACGTATCATTCGAATCGTAAATCACCTCCCAGTCGCCAACCTCCAGCTGCTTCATCAGGTACTCCGAGTCCACCACATTCTTGGAGCAGCCCAGGGTAACCACATTTATCTTTCTAGAACTCATATCGGTTTATTTGCTAATTATGCTGCGAAAAACAGGCTGCAAAGGTAAGAATAGTTAAAAAATAACGATATTTACCCACGAAAATCGTCATAAATCAAAAAAAAGAATCAGCTATGCTATCGACAAAGGACATTGAGCAGCTACATGAAATTGGAATATCTAAAGAGGCGGTTGAGCAGCAGCTTAGCAACTTTGCAAAGGGATTTCCATACCTAGATATCGTTAAGCCTGCCGTGGTGGGCGATGGTATTATTCGCCTGGAATGCAGCGAGGTGGATGATCTGGTGGATCTGTTCAAGAGCTACGAGGGGTCCCTCACCAAATTTGTCCCCGCATCGGGAGCAGCCACAAGGATGTTTAAGCATCTTTACGAGTTTATTGACGAATACCCAGAAAGACAGGATGCTTGCTTTGAGGATAAGGGGTTTAACTCCATGTGGAACTTCTTTGATAAAATCAAAAAATTTGCATTTTATGGCGATTTAAAGGCTGAGCTGGAGAAAAACAGGTGTAGCATTGATACTCTTGTTGAGCAAAAAGACTACACCACCATTGTAAAGGCTTTGTTGCAACCATACGCGCTGAACTATGGCAATTTGCCCAAGGGATTAATAAAATTCCACACCTACCCCGATGGTGCTCGAACTGCTTTTGAGGAGCATATCGTGGAGGGTGCTCAGTACACACGAATGCCTAATGGTGATGTTCATATTCACCTCACCGTATCGCCTGAGCATAGGGATGGTTTTGAGAAGTTAGCAAATGAGGTTGTGCCCCATTATGAGGAGGTTCATGGTGTAAAAATCGCCATAGAATACTCTGAGCAGAAAAGAGCGACCGATACCATTGCCGTAGAAGAGGATAACAGCCCATTCCGCGATGCCGAGGGAAGGCTGGTTTTCCGCCCGGGTGGCCACGGGGCGCTAATTGAGAATTTGAACGAGCTGGAAGCGGAGCTAGTTTTCATTAAGAATATCGATAATGTTGTCCCCGATAGGCTTAAACCCCAAACCGTGCTTTACAAGAAGGCTTTGGCTGGATTGCTGGTAAGCTACCAAAGCCTTGTTTTCGACTACCTAAGCCAACTACAGGAGCAGGAAACCCCATCGGAAGAGTTTCTGCACGAGGTGCTCGATTTTACCATCGATGAGCTTTGCATCCTGCCTCCCACAGGCCTAAACCTATCCGATACTGATGCGCTTCGCTCCTACCTTACTGAAAAACTCAATAGGCCTATCCGGGTTTGCGGAATGGTGAAAAACGAGGGCGAACCCGGTGGTGGGCCGTTCTGGGCTACAAATCCCGATGGATCCATATCGCTACAGGTTGTTGAATCGTCGCAGATTGATATGAGTGATCCGCAGAAAAAAACCATTTTTGAATCATCAACCCACTTTAACCCCGTTGACCTAGTTTGCGGAATAGTTGATGTGGATGGAAAAAAGTTCGATCTGCTCAAGTTTCGCGACCCCAATACGGGTTTTATCTCCCTAAAAAGCAAGGATGGCAGACCGCTAAAAGCGCAAGAACTTCCTGGGCTATGGAATGGCGCCATGAGCGACTGGATTACCATTTTTGTGGAGGTTCCGCTAATCACCTTTAACCCCGTAAAAACGGTGAACGATTTGCTGCGCGAGGAGCATCAGGGGTAAACGAGTTGCGGGTTGCGGGTGCGGATATGTGAGGATCTAGAGGGCGGACTAACTGGGTGAATGAATGATTGGTTGATTGGTTGGTTGGATGATTGGATGGTTGATTGGTTGATTGGTTGATTGGTTGATTGGATGGGTGATTGGGTGATTGGTTGATTGGATGGGTGATTGGTTGATTGGATGGGTGATTGGTTGATTGGATGGGTGATTGGTTGATCGGGTGATTGGGTGTACTGCCTGCCTCACGTCTTTGAGAGGTTGATTGACCTGCCTGACTGACGTCGGCAGGCGGGTTGGTTGATTGGTTGATTGGTTGATTGGTTGATTTGATAATTGGAAGTTGAGGTTACGAGTCCCCAAAACGTAATTTAAAGCAGAAAGTGACTGATTGCAAGTAACTACTAGACTTCCCATTCCTGTATGAAAATCGATTCACAAAAACAATAGTATCATCGTAAGATATCTGAGATTGATATCAAATAAAGGGCTGCCATTTTCGGCAGCCCTTTATTGACACATAGGTTTGTTGGTTAGCGTTTTACTACCCTAATATGGAAATTGGTACCATCCACCTCGGTAAGCTTAACAATGTACAATCCAGTATCGAGACCATCTGCCTCAAGCATTAGTTTTGACTCGCCATTTGCTTGCCTAGCAAGCACTACCTGACCGCTTACATTCATTACCACCACTTGCGAGATTCCCTTTTCGCTCTCGAGCGTTAGAGAACTTGCGAATGGGTTGGGGTATGCAAACTTTGAATTTAGCAATTCGAAATTAACTCCTGTAGCAGTTGTAGTAAACTCCACTTCATTACCGTACCCCGTACCCGCGCTATTGGTGGCATAGGCCCGCACGTAGTAGGTTGTACCAGCGGTTAGCCCGGTAAGGTCGCTATTAAACTCAGTGGTACCAGTACCATCGTTAGTAACACCATCGCTAGCATCTAGCGTGGGGCTGGTTGATGTGCTCCAAACAACGCCCTTGGCTGTAATATCGGCACCACCAGCATCGGTAATTGCTCCACCCGATGAGGCTGTGGTTTGGGTGATGTTGGTTACGATGGTTGTGATTAGGGTAGGAACTACAACTTCCACCTCGGTAGTAAACTCCACCTCATTACCATACCCCGTACCCGCGCTATTGGTAGCGTAGGCTCGCACGTAGTAGGTTGTAGCAGCAGTTAAACCACTTAAATCGCTGTTAAATTCTGCTGTTCCAGTTCCATTGGAAGTTGAACCATTGTTACTAGCCAAGGTTGGATTAGTTGATGTGCTCCAAACAACACCCTTGGCCGTAATATCGGCACCGCCATCATTGGTGATTGCACCGCCCGAAGAGGCTGTGGTTTGGGTGATGTTGGTTACGGTGGTTGTGGTTAGAGTAGGAACTAAAACTTCCACCTCGGTAGTAAACTCCACCTCATTACCATACCCAGTTCCCGCGCTATTGGTTGCGTAAGCCCTCACGTAATATGTTGTGTTGGCTATTAGCCCGGTTAGATCGCTATTAAACTCAGTAGTACCGGTGCCATTGCTTGTAAAACCAACGTGAGATTCTAGCGTGGGATTGATGGTTGTACTCCAAACAACGCCCTTGGCCGTAATATCGGCACCGCCATCATTGGTGATTGCACCGCCTGACGAGGCTGTGGTTTGGGTGATGTTGGTTACGTTCATAGTGGTAACGGTTGGCACCTCAACAGCAGAACCATCAACTACACAGCTAACATCGTCAACGTATAGATAGAACTGATCAACAGAAACGCATACAATGGCAACTTTTACTTCCTGTCCAGCATAGGAGCTGAGGTCGTAAGTGTATTCGGTGTAGGAATCTGGCACATTTGTAACAGATTCTATATCGTCTGTCTGCTCCCCATCGTTGGTTATAACCTTAATATCGAATGACTCAGGGAACGATGAACCATAAGATCTAGCCCAAAGTGAAAACTTTATTGACTGACCAGCAGGAAGATGTAACAATGGGGTGATTAACCAGTCATCGTTTCCTTCCTTATTCCAAGGTACTTTCATATGTTTCCCTCCAGTACGAGGTGTATCAGTTACAACTTCCCATGACTGTCCATCATCATCACCATCAAGAACTGACCAGCCCGACACATCGCCCTCGAAGCTATCCTCAAATGGAAGCGGTAAGGCCTCTTCAACTGAGCCCTCCTCCAGTGTAGTAAACTCCACCTCATTACCATACCCCGTACCCGCGCTATTGGTAGCGTAGGCACGAACGTAGTAGGTTGTACCAGCGGTTAGCCCGGTTAGGTCGCTATTAAACTCAGTAGTGCCTATGCCATTGGAAGTTGAACCATTGTTACTAGCCAAGGTTGGATTAGTTGATGTGCTCCAAACAACGCCCTTGGCCGTAATATCGGCACCGCCATTATCGGTAATGGCACCGCCCGACGAGGCAGTGGTTTGGGTGATGTTGGTTACGGTGGTTGTGGTAACTTCCGGCACGACAACCTGTACTTCTGATTTCTTAATACATCGAATGGAAATTCCATTGGTTTTGGTGATACTGCCATCGCTTAGTCGACCATTGCCAAAGCCAAGATCTCTTCTTACCGCATTATATTGGTTCAAGTTATCCTCATCAGAAGTCCAGAAACGTCCCATTTTGCCTACGTTGAGGAATTCGCCAGTGCTCATTCTGCTGCCGGCTGGCAGGCCATTAAATCCAAAGGCATTAGTTCCATACTGATCTGCATAGTAGTCCCAACGAGGATGCTCGTTAGTTGCACAATCTCCTCCCAGAGGCGAATCAACCTGACGGCATGATTTCAATGCATTTCCCGCTCCATCGGTTGTTGCATAGCTATTATTGCTATAACCATCATCAATTAAGAAAGTAAGAAGTTCGTCCCAATCTGCTACACTAGGCACTTTCCATCCTGTGGGACAAATTCCTTTTTCATTTGAAGCGGCAAACCAGTTGTATAGTATACCATATGCGTTAACAACATCCTCATCGGAATTTAATCCATCCACTTCACTATAAGGATAAATAGCTAAAGCTCCATTGGTTGTAGTATTCCATTCGGTATCATTAAGCCCGGTAACGATGTTGGTTCCATCAGCATACTTTGTAGCTCTTAGATTTTCTGCCATCCATACCTGATTACCAATTGTAACCGTTCTATAAATGTTGCCTTCAAAATCCTCGACTACATTCTCGCTGTATGTTGTAAACTGCACCACATTACCATACCCCGTACCCGCACTATTGGTGGCGTAGGCCCGCACGTAGTAGGTTGTGCCTGCGGTTAGCCCGGTTAGGTCGCTATTAAACTCAGCGATACCTGTACCATCGTTAGTAACACCATCGCTAGCATCTAGCGTGGGGCTAGTAGATGTACTCCAAACAACGCCCTTGGCCGTAATATCGGCATCGCCATCGTTGGTAATTGCACCGCCCGACGAGGCTGTGGTTTGGGTGATGTTGGTTACGGTGGTTGTGGTTAGGGTAGGTACTTCCTCTTGAACGCCTTCATTCTTTATACAGCGAATTGATAAGCCATAGTCTTTCCTATGATAGTATATGTCTAACCAGTCGTTATTAGCACTCAATTCAGCATTGTAGGCATCATCGATGTTTTTCTCGACAGTAGTCCACCACAGCCCTTGATTTCCGTCATTGCTATATGAAAATGTTCCGGACACATACCCTCCAGGTAAGGCTGCAAATCCAAAGTCATCAGTTCCATTCCCATCAGCATTCCAGCCTGTTATAGCCTTAAGTTTAGTACCCTCACTTGTTCCAACAAAATCCCTTAGGATTCTCCATTCGTCATCGGTTGGTACATGCCAATTTACTGGGCATATATTAGTGCTTGTTGCAGCTAGCCAATTATATAGTGCTCCATACACATCCTTGTACTGAACATCACTATCATACCATGTGTACATTCCTGATGTACTATTGTACCAATCCATTTGAACACCATTGGCAAACTCTATTGTCTGCCCATCGTTATACTTTGTAGTTTTTAGGTTCTCGGCCATCCATTCCTGGTCACCAATAACAACAGTTTGGTAGGTATTGCCATCGATATCGGTAACTGATCCCTTTTGCTGTGAATACGATCCAAAAGGGATTAGCATCAGAAGGCCTAAAATTGCGAGTACTTGTAGATTTATTTTCATAATCTATGGTATTAGTTATTTAATTCAAAAATGGTTACCTCTTAAAATCCATATAAGCCAATTCGACACATCAAGTAGGTAATTATAGTTGCTCTGAAGGATTTATTGCATTCCATTCTTTCCAAGATCGAGTACGCCAAGTTTTAATGTAGCGGGCAATGTACTCATCGAGAGGTTCGGCTAGAACAATTTTCACTCCGTCCTTTGCTTTCCAGCGGTCATCGGTTGAGCCAAATCCACCAGCCACCCATTCATACTTAACGGCGTAGTTTCCCAGTGATTTAACGGTGCCTGCTTCGAGGTTAATTTTAACAGGATCGTCGAGTTCAACCAGCTGCTTGATATGGTAAGAGTTGTTGGCGTAGGGTTCGTAGCTCATAATAAAGTTAGGGTTATTAACCTCCTTTTTGTACTCCTCAAGCTTACCATAGTCAACGTAAACGTGGTAGAAACCAACCAATGTGTACTCGCCAGCCGTCAAATTTTCTGAGTAAAAAATACTGTTCACACCGGCGGCCGAGTCGTACTTTCTAAAGGGGATAATATCACCATCAGGTCCCTTTACAACGGGAGCCCAACCAGTGGCATTGTTGTTAAGCACAATCTCGTAGCCACTGCCATCGGCCTTCTCGCGGCCAAGCTGTAGCACCAGCAAGCTCATGTCGTCCGATGTAGGTTTATCAACCTTAGGAAATAGCTGTGCATACCCAGCCGATAGGCCAAGGTATATAGATGCTACTAACAGTAATGTGATTCGTTTCATAATTTTTCCCTCCATTTTTATTAGTTAATAATATTCTGATTTATAGTATGGTTTGTGAATTTAAAAATTCGATAATTAGCTGATTGTTCTCATGGCTTACTGGTACTGCATCGGAATTGCTAAGGGTAACAAAGGCGTTGCAATTAACATAGGTTTTTAGGTACGCTATGTTGATAAGGTGCAAAGGATGGGTTCTGATAAAACTATAGTCACCCAGAACCTCTGCTAGAGTTTCTATGGATATGGTGGTAGTAAGGAACAAACCCGTATCGAGATAAAAGGTGCACTCCTTGCCAACGCTCTCTATACGAACTACACTGCTTATTGAAAGTACCGTGTACTCGCAACCCTTGGTTAAAACTTCTGTTTTTTTATTGGAGCGAAAGTGCAAGGGGGTATCGCTGTTACACCTGTGCAACGGTAGGGTGCTAGTTGCTTTCACATCAGCATCGAACCACAGCAGTAACGTCAAGCTCATGACATCTTCGCAAGTGGCATCAAAATCCTTTTGTGCTGCAAGTAAAACTTTGGGCATAGGCTAAATTTTGCACAAAGTAGCAGCAACGGTTAGGTAAAAAAAGGGGTAGCTATTATTTGGCTGGGTTGAGCTATTATTCGCTAGGATATATTTATTATTTGATTTTTGAATGGTGGCATTTATGCTGCTTAAGTAGGTAAAACTATAAATCGCTAAGCATCCTTAGCAGCTGTTCGCGCTTGCGGGTCGATATGGGCACCTGAGCACCATCGGCAAAAGCCAGCACTCCCCCATCAACCTTATCTACTCGTACCACCTGGTTAATGTTCACCAAATGGCTTTGGTGTACCCTCACAAAGCCATACTCTTGGAGCATATCTTCAAAGTATTTCAATGATTTTGATATCAATAGCTTGGGTTGATTCTCGAAAAAAACCTTGGTGTAGTTGCCATCGGCCTCGCACCGAACAATGCTTTGAATGGGCACCAGATGGATGCTCTCGTTGGTTTTGAGCACTATCTTCTTTTTGCCCTGATTGGGTGTCTCAACGTTCTCGAAAAAAGCTTTTAGCTTTACCGATATCTCATCGCTTTCCTCAAGCGTAGTGTTTAGCTTCTCAATGGCTGCCCTTAGCTCGTTGGTGTTAATGGGCTTTAGGATATAGTCGAAAGCGCTAAACTTAATGGCCTCCAGGGCATGCTCCTCAAACGCCGTAACAAAAACAACTTTAAAATCGATGTTGTCGAACAGCTTGAGCAAATCGAATCCTGTGCCGTCGGGCATATTGATATCTAAAAAAACGGTGTTAGGCTTAAGGTTAGTAATGGCGACAAATGCTTCATCAACACCCGAAGCCTCACCTAATACTGTAACCTCAGGGAAAAAGCGTTCAAGAATTGCCCTTAACGTTTCCCTAGCCCTAGGTTCATCATCAACCAGTAATGCTTTAATCATTGCTAGCTCAATTATTGTTGTTACTAATCTTATGGTCTACAATTGGTATGGTTATTTCAACACGTGTGCCTTGGCTCCCCAACTGTTGACGATCGATAATTATCACACCAGCACTTCTTCGATATTTAGCTGCAAAGCCCTTAATTCTTTCGCGGGTTATTGATGTTGCATAGCTAGTATGCGATATACGCTTGCTTTTGTTAATTTCTATTGATTTATCTAGCCCAACACCATCATCCTCTACAATGATTACGATATTATTACCCTCGGCTGTTAGATTCACCTGGATTATCCCTTTACCCTCCATATGCATAATGCCATGCTCAATGCTATTTTCGATAAAGGGTTGGGCCAGCATTGGGGGCAACCTATGATCAGAGGCCAAAAGGGTTTGATCAACTTCGATAAAGTAATCAAACTTATTGGGGAACCGCAACTTCTGCAGCGAAAGGTATAGCTCAAGCGTTTGTACCTCCTGCCTCACCGAAATGAATGCAGAGCGTGAGTTCTCAAGTATAAGTCGGACCAGTTGCGAAAATGATGAGAGGTAATTCCCTGCCTCCTCGGGCTGATTTCGGTACATAAAACTTTGGATTGCCGAAAGGCTATTGAAAATGAAATGGGGGTTCATCTGCGATATGAGCAGGCGTTGCTCCAGCTCCACATTCAGCCTAGCAGCCTTGAGCTGGCCAATGTATGCTAACATATATGCCAACACACCAGCAACTATCAGCATCGCTATGGCCAACCTAAACCAAAGGGTTTGCCAAAAGGCTGGTTTAACCCAAATATTAAGGGTAGAGTAATTATCGAGCAGCTTGCCATTGGGCATTAGCTGTGCTACCCTAAAGGTGTATTTTCCAGGAGGAATATTTGTGTATGATATGCTATGCAATTGGGTTTGAGTCCAAGAGGGATCAATGTTCTCGAGCTTGTAGTAGTATGTTGTTCCCTCACCAAAGCCAAAATCGGTTGCAGTATAGTTTATGGTAAAGAAGTTCTGTTTGTGCGAGAGCTGAACCGTATCGTTACTAACCAAAAAATGGTCATGAGGGGTTCCAAAAACATCAAAATGAGTAAAATGCACTCCTAAAGAGGGGTTTTGATACGTTTCAATATGATTTGGATCGAACACCACAACTCCCCTTGCGGTGCCAAAGGCAAACCTTTGGTCGTTAAGTTTTATGCACGCTCGAGAGAAAACCGTAGAGGGTAGACCGTGAAACTCGTTGTAAATATTCATTTTAAATGTAGAAGGATCCACAACCAAAAGCCCATTGTTGGTTCCTGCCCAAACATTACCTCCATCATCCTCTATTAACGAGCGAATATCAAGCTGAGAAGGGATATTTGATAGAGTTATCACAAAATCATCAATGATGTAACATAACCCCATGCTTGTTGCAACCCATACCTTTCCATCGGAAGCCTCAAGGGTTGCATTAATGTAATTACTGGGCAGCTCGGGTGCGTAGAAGTGTTTTATGAACCCAGCATCTTTACTAATTCTATTTACCCCCATATTGGTGGTTCCAACCCAAATATCGCCATTGCTATCCTCCATAAGGGTGGAGGTAAGATGCGAGCTTACCCTATCGGAATCGGGCAGGTTGGCGTCAATAATATCGCCTGTGTTGAGCGCAATTTGGTAATGCCCTGTTTCGGCTCCAACCCAAATGGTGTTGTTGTTCAGCAGAGCTGCGGATTTTATGGCGGTGCTAAACCCGTCGGGGACATCACTAAATTGGATAGGCTCACAAGTGTTAGCAAAGCGGTTGTATACGTATATCCCTAGTGGGCTAAACACTACAACCTGCTTTTCGTTTACAGTAAGAGTTGAGGTGACTGGGATATCGAGAACAACCCATTTCTCACAATTTTCTGAATCAAACATATCAATCTCATCCAACCTAACACGAACCAATCCGCTGGAGGTTGACACCCACAATTCACCTTTAACCGCCTCTGCATGATTCACAAAACCAAACTTATCAAATGATAATTTTCGAAAAGCATCAAGTTGCAACTCGGGGTCGATAACTCCAAGGAATAGGTTACTGTTGCCTGCGAGGATAACCGAATCGGAACCAATTAGCATCATACTTTTAATGGAATTGTTGGGCAGATGAGCCCTAAACTCCTCCTTTCCCCTACCATCAAAAATCCTAAGCACATCCTCATCGAGCAAAAACACCCTATTATCTGGTGATATTTTAACATCTATGGGATTGAGAGTTTCCTTACGAAACGATTGAAAACCATTCCCTTCATCCCAGCTAAAAATTCCACCATCGGTTACGAAAACTGACAGTCCTTTGCCATTGGTCGCCATAGTATTTAGGGTGGTGTACGGAAAGGGTAAGGTTGTTTTTGTTACCCTACCCGATAAATCGCCACGCTCGGGGTGCGGACTATAGGCATATGATTTATACTTACCCGTCTCGTTGGAGTAGTGATATAAATAACCTGTGCTGGGTCGCGATAGCATGAAGTAGTTACCTGTCCCATCGTGCATAATCTTCTCCACAGGCAAGTTATAGGGCTTATTGTACGTTATGTAATTCTCTCCTGTAAACGTACCCCTTTCCCTATCGAAATACATTGCTCCGCGCGCCCCCCAAGTGCCAGCCAAAAAATTACCCTTTGAATCTTCTAGAAAAGAATTGTACCAATCGTATCGTAATGTGCTTTTGTCGTAGGCGTACCTTTTAAACGTTTTAGTTTTGGGGTTATAGCTATTGAACCCAACCCCCGACCATAAACCAACCCACAGCATTCCTCTAGAGTCGAAATAAAGCGATGAAACTCGCTCTGACGAGAGCCAGCTTTCGCTTCCACGCCTTCCCATTATTTGGTTAAACTCCTTTTGCCCGGGCTCCAATACGCTTAATCCATGATATGCTGTACCAACGTAAAGGGTTCCGTCATCGCCCTGGGCCAAGGCTGTCACCTCGTTGTCCGATAGGCTTTTATCATCGCCAGGAATATGAAAATAGTAGGTAAACCCTTTTGAGCGTTGGCTCAGTAAGCTAACGCCCTCGCGGGTTCCCGCCCAAACATTACCTGCTTTATCGATAAAAACCTTGTTGATATGGTTGTGGACAATTGAAAAGGGATTGTTCTTGTTATTTCGATACGCTACAAAATGTTTGGTTTTGTCATTATACTTAAGCAATCCGTACCCCGACCCAAACCAGATTTGTCCCTCTGAGTCTTCAACAGCTGAATAGCTCGATGATGCATGGATCTTGTTGAACTTTTCCGATTCAGGAAAAAACTCGTATATCCCATCGAGCCCCATTACATACCACTTTCCTTGAGAAGTTTCATGTATATCAGCCAAATCGTTTTCGCGCTTACCACCCAGTAGGGTATTGCCAGCGTATATGTTGTATAGCGTTTGGCTATAGGGATCAAACTTCATAATGGGAGTATTCCTCCCTCCAACCCAAATATTACCATTGCTGTCCTCCATGATGGCATGGTACCGATAGTAAGGCTGTGCGCTGGCAATATGCGAGAAATGACTCCATTGGTTGGTAGCAAGATTAATTGATGATAATACCCCACCCAGCGTTTCAATCCATAGCACCTGTGATTTTTGGGAGAAATACAGCTTACGAATATGGTTTGTTCTTGGTGAGTTGGGGTCGCCTATTATGGTTTTATAATGTTGGATATCCCCGTTGTCGAGGTTTAATTTACATAAACCCTCCGTGGTTCCAATCCATAAAAAGCCTTGGCTATCGATGGCAAGGGTTAACACTGAATTCCCAGGTATGGAGTTTGGATTTTCGGGATTATGAAAAAAGTTTACAAACGAATAGCCATCGTACCGCGATAAGCCATTCTCTGTCGCAAACCACATGAACCCATTCTTATCCTGAATAATATCATTAACAGTATTATGGCTGAGCCCATCCTGGACAGTATAATTAGCAAAGCGCAAAAATCTATCAACATCAACTTGCTGTGCGAACGATGTTGATGTGAAAGCAAACACTATGGCAATAAAGGCCTTGATTCGGGAAGAGATCATTGCAAAAGAATTAAATCCTTTGCCAAATTAAGCTTTTTTATCTTAAAATCATCTTTAGATAGTTAGGCAAAACAACAAATTTCTACTTTTGAGCACCTTACGCAACCAAAAAGTATGATTGACTTAAATAAGAAATTATGGCAATGGCTTGCTATGCTTTCACTTGCCCTTATATGGGGAAGTTCGTTTATCTTCATGAAGAAGGGGCTCGTAGCATTTTCTTTCACACAGGTAGCTGCAATAAGGGTGTTTTTTGGGTTTGTGCTGCTGCTGCCTTTAATTTTCAGGCACTTTAACAAGATACATAGGTCAAACCTAAAGAACATATCCATTGTGGGGTACGCTGGCATATTCTTTCCGGCATTCCTCTTTGCGCTTGCGCAAACCCATATCTCTAGCGCCCTTGCGGGTATGCTTAACAGCTCAGCAACCCTTTTTGCTCTAATTGTAGGAATTCTGTTTTATAAGAATAAGCCAACCCTAAACCAAGTAGCTGGTGTAATTATTGGTTTTATTGGTGCATTAGCACTTATAACAGGTGGAGACTTTAACACCATTTTTGGAACCAACTCCTATGCGCTTTATGTAATAATTGCAACCATTGGCTATGGCATTAATGTGAACGAGGTTAAGTTTAAGCTACCCAACATGAATGGTATCCAAATCACCAGCTTATCGTTCCTAACGGTTGGCCCAGTGGCTGGGGTAATCCTACTTTTTACCGATTTAGGTGCGGCATGGGAATCGCCCTACTTTTGGCAAAGCCTTGTAGCCGTGCTAGCATTATCGGCTTTTGGTTCGGTGCTCTCGCTATTCGTGTTCAACAATTTAATACGGTATACCAATGCGCTTTTTGCCAGCTCGGTTACCTACATCATCCCTTTCTTTGCCATTCTGTGGGGCATTTCCGATGGCGAAACGGTTAACTTGGTACAAATCCTTGGCATCGTAATCGTTCTGCTGGGCGTTTTCATGGTAAACCGCAGGCAAAGGGTAAAACGGGTGGAATAGCAACTTTGTACGTATCCTTTCTCGTCAAACTTTTGCAGCTCAAACATTTCGTATCCAACATTTTCCTTAACTTGCTAAAAAAAACAGCATGCAACAAAAGTTTAGCTACACCCTCAGTGCACTGGCTCTGGTTATAATAAGTGCATGTTCGTCTATAGTGGTTGACGAGGGAGTGTCACAACAATTAGCTCAAAACCGGAAATCGACCATTAGTAATGTTGAGTATAAGCTGCACTTTGCTATTCCCAAACAACGAGAGGATAGCATACAGGGATCTGTTGAAATTATGTTCGAGTTAAACAGGGTAGCCCCTGTTGTAATCGACTTTAGGGCAGGCAGCAGTAGTATGGTTAGGGAGGTTAAGGTTGAAAATAAAACTATCGGTTACAAGTTTGAGAATGGACATATAGTAATTCCCCAAAAACATATAAGCATAGGGAAAAACGCCGTAAGGGTATACTTTGTTTCAAACGACGGTTCGCTTAATAGGCGCAACGATTTTTTATACACGCTTCTTGTGCCCGACAGAGCATCAACAGTGTTTCCCTGTTTCGACCAGCCCGATTTAAAGGCTTCTTTTGAACTATCACTAAGTATTCCTGCTGAGTGGACAGCCCTGTCGAATGGGGCAATTACAAACGAACTGAAGCTCGACGAGGGGTATAAGCAGGTTCAGTTTAAAACTACTAAGCCCATAAGCACCTACCTATTTGCCTTTGCTGTTGGAAATTTCAAAACGGAAACAAGAACAGTCGGTACTCATGAGTTCACCGTTTACCATCGCGAAACCGACAACGAGCTATTGAACAGAAATCTACCTATACTTTTCGATTTGCATGCTCAGTCGTTAAGTTGGCTTGAAAAGTACACAGGAATAGCATACCCCTTTGACAAGTTAGATTTTATCCTTATCCCAGGGTTTCAGTACAGCGGAATGGAACATCCGGGCGCCATTTACTACCGCGATAGTAGGCTGCTGCTCGACAAGAATCCAACGGAGAACGAAAGGCTTAGACAGGCCAACCTTATAGCGCATGAGGTGGCACACCAATGGTTTGGCAACCTGGTAACCATGCGGTGGTTCAACGATGTGTGGCTTAAGGAGGTTTTTGCAGGCTTCATGGCCGATCTGATTGTGAATCCACAGTACCCCTCCATAAATCACAAGCTAAGCTTCATGCTCTCGCACTTCCCCAGCGCATACTCTGTGGATAGAACACGGGGTGCAAACCCCATTGTGCAGCAGCTCGACAATATGCTTTATGCCGGAACCCTTTACGGCGATATTATATACCACAAAGCCCCCATTATGATGCAGCAGCTGGTGATGCTAATGGGCGATAAACCTTTCCAAAAGGGTGTGCAGGAGTATTTAAACACATACCAAATGGATAATGCCAGCTGGATGGAGCTGGTAAATATTTTAGATGGTTATACCGATGTTGATTTGAGGGAATGGTCACACATATGGACAGAAAAGACAGGACGTCCAGCAATTGCCTATAGCACCAATAGAGATGTTAATAAGCTTTGCTTTGAAGCCTTGGATACCACTTCGTTCCCGCCTATGTATATCGATATTTCACCCTCGGGTATGAATAATGAATCGGAGCAACTATGGCTTCAACACCTACCCTATTCATATGAAATTATGGGTATTGAGCTGGAAGCTCCCCTTTGGGTCAACTCAAGTGGCATAGGCTACGGTTACTTTATGCCCGATAGTATCACCATGGAACAAATCTTACTAAAACACCACTGGCCCAACGATCCCGTGGCAAGATCATCCCAACATCTATCGTTCTTCGAGATGTTTCTCGATGGTAAAATTAGGCTTGATACGTACGTAAAAATGCTTGTAAAATGTATTGATAAAGAAACAGAACCCCAAATTCAAATATTTTTGTTCAACTCACTATCAACTGTTTTTTGGCGTTTTGCCGATCAAAAGCAGCGCGACCAGCTGGCCGTACCTATAGAGGAAACCCTATGGAGAATAGTTGAAAGCAATTTACCCGTAGACCAACGAAGGGCGGCGCTATCAACCTTAAGCTCTGTTTTCACCACTAACGAATCGTTTAGCAAGCTACACTCAGTATGGGTAAAGGAAAGCATTCGCGGATTATCGCTTAGCGAGAACGAAAGAACTAGGCTAGCCTATGAGCTGATGATACGTAGGCCAGAGCTATACCACTCCATCGCTTTAGGAGAGATTGAGCGCATTAATAACCCCGACCGAGTAGCGCAATTCGACTTTACGCTCAACGCCGTTTCGCCCAACCCAAGCCATCGAATCGCGTTTTTCGAGAAGCTTAATAATCCAGCCAACAGAAGACCTGAGCCTTGGGTAACTGATGCCCTAAGGTGGTTACATCACCCCCTCCGTTCCAACTTTAGCATTCGTTTAATAGAGCCATCGCTAGATATGCTTCCCGAGATACAGCGCACTGGTGATATTTTTTTCCCAAAGAGTTGGCTCGATGCCACCCTCTGGGGGCACTCATCGCCCGAAGCGCTAGAGGTGGTTGAAAGTTGGCTTGAGGCAAATCCTAACCTTTCGCCAAACCTAAAAATGAAGCTACTGCAATCGGCCGATATGCTTTATCGGGCTAACAAAAGGCAGAGCGAGTAAAAATGAAACGCGGGGAGTAGTCACTCCCCGCGTTTAGTATTTAGCACATTATTTGACGCTTAATTTCGCCCCATCAGCTTCTCTTGCCTTAAAAATTCTTTGTAGCGCTTCACCTCCTTGGTCATCACGGGGGCTAAAAGCAGTAGCGCTATCAGGTTAGGTATGGTCATAAAGGTAATCACCATATCGACAAAGTTCCATACAATGTCGATACCCCAAATTGCACCAAAAAAAGTAAAAAGAGCAAAAACGAAGTAGTAGGGCTTAATGGCCTTATCGCAAAAGATATACTGAATTGCACGGCTGCCATAGTACGACCAGCTAATTATGGTTGAGAATGCGAAAAGCAGCAAGCCAAGGGTAACTACATGGGTAGCAAATCCCCCCAAGCCTACGCGGCCCATCCCCTCCTGGAAACCTTCGATGGTCATTCCAACCCCCTGAATACCCGATGTCCAAGCTCCAGTAATAATAACCACTAACGCCGTTAGGGTACAGATGATAATGGTGTCGACCATAGGCTCAAGCGAAGCAACAAAACCCTCGCGCATAGGATGTTCTGTTTTAGCCGCAGCGTGTGCCATTGGGGCCGACCCCTGCCCTGCCTCGTTGGAGAATAGGCCACGCCTTACACCCCACACCAATGTCATGATGAAGGTTGAGCCTACAAATCCACCTGTAGCTGCTGTTCCCGTAAACGCATCGCTAATAATCAGGCCAAAAGCACCTGGAATATCTCTCCAGTGAACACCTATTACAATTATTGCCGATATAAAGTACAGAGCCGCCATAAAAGGCACTAGGGTTGATGTTACATTGGCAATTCGTTTTAATCCGCCAACAATAATTAGTAACACTAGTACAGCAAGGATAATTCCTGTAACTAATATTGGTACGTTGTAGCTGGTAAGCAGCACATCGGAAATGGAGTTAGCTTGAGCCATATTGCCTGTACCAAGTGTACAAAGAGCTGCTGCTCCGGCAAATACTAGGGCTAGGGGTTTGGCAAATTTCCCTAATTTCTCTTTCAATCCAATCTCTATGTAGTACATTGGTCCCCCCGATATTGAGCCATCATCGTTTACCTTTCTATAGATTTGTGCAAGGGTACACTCCACCATCTTTAGCATCATACCAAAAAAGCCGGTTACCCAAAGCCAAAATATTGCGCCTGGGCCGCCCAAATATATGGCAAGTGACACACCCACTATATTTCCGGTACCCACAGTACCCGATAGGGCTGTTGTAAGGGCCTTAAAATGGCTTACATCGCCTGTCTCATCCTTACTGGTGTACTTACCTGCCACAAGCCTTAAAGCGTGCCTAAAGTGCGATATCTGTAAAAACCTGAATTTAAAGGTAAAGTATATACCAGTTGGTACAAGCAGTAAAAGAATTAGATACCCCCCAACGTACTCATTGTAAAATGAGATGACGTTGTTGATTGACTCGAGGATTGGATTCATAATTTTTAGGGTTGTTTTTAAAGGGTTAAGAATTTATGATGGCTAAAAATAGAATAGTAATTGCATAATGCAAAATTTATAGAGGTTGATTTTTTTTCACTAGCGACCGACAAAAACTTTAAAGATATTGTTAGATTGCCTTCGGCTAGCTAACGATTCTTCGCTTCACTACGTTTTACTCTGAATGACTTAGTCAGGAAGGAAGTGAAGAATCTTATCATTTTTTTTCCACTAATGATTCTTTTTATCGTAAGGATTATCAATAAATCATTATGGGCAACGCCCTTGTAACCTTTTCCATACTATGCATCAATTTTTTTTATGATTGTCCGCTAACATACCTAAAGTTAAAATATAAGTATACGTCATTGCGAGCCTGCCTTTGCCCTGCCTTTGCCCTGCCTTTGCCCTGCCTTTGCCCTGCCTTTGCCCTGCCTTTGCCGGCAGGCAGGCGGCAGGCAGGCGGCAGGCAGGCAGCAGGCAGGCGGCAGGCAGGCGGCAGGCAGGCGGCAGGCAGGCAGCAGGCAGGCGGCAGGCAGGCGGCAGGCAGGCGGCAGGCAGGGAGTGTTTTTTATGACGAAGCAATCTATTCGTATTCAGAGAAATAAAGATTGCTTCATCCGCCGGCTGGCGGATTCGCAATGACGATTCGGTGTTTTGGTATCGAAACGGATAGTCATATTTTTTTTTAGATGCCTTACCCCACTAAAGGTTCAAAACATTTGTTAATAAAATAGCAAAGGGTTGGCGTATGCCAACCCTAAATCTATATATTACGCCAGAATACTATCATTCTTCAGTAATCTTCTGGATTGCCTGATCGAGCTGAAGGGATTTTAACCTGAGGTAGTGGTTAAGCGCTTTGTTGATAAGCTCGTCGGTTGTTTCGCCCATGTACGGAGCAAGAATCTTTATCTTCCTCATGATGAGCGGATCGATTGCAACTTGGGGTACTGCCGTATTGGCCTGGTGGTTGCTAGGCTTTGTGGTTGGTTCGGCAGGCACATCCTCCTCCTTGATATAACGAGTATTCGACATCAAGGCCTTCTGGATATCATTTATGGTATGCTTACTCTTTTTAGCCATATATCTTCAGTATTTCCTTTGCCAAATCATTATAGTCATCGGCACCCCTGCTATTGGGTGCATAATCGTAAACCGACTGCTTAAAAGCCCCCGATTCCATTAGCGAGATATCTTGCCGAATGTAGGTATTGAACAGTTTTCCCTTAAAATTCTGATTTTCTGATAAGCTTTGAATAACCGCCTGGCTAAACTTGGTGCGGGGATCGAGCTTCACAAATAGTATCCCCGCCAAATCTAAATCTGGATTCATCCTTTTCTTCACCTTTTCTGATATCAACATAATTCTGTCGAGTCCTATAAAGGCAAAGTTCTCGGCCTGCATGGGAACAATGAAATGGTTGGCAGCCACCATCGAGTTAATCGAAAGGGTTCCCAGGCTGGGTGGACAGTCTATTAGAATAAAATCAAAATCATTGGCCACTTTGTCGAGCTGCTCGCGGAGCATATACTCCCGCCCGGGCTCATTGTTAAGCTGAAACTCAAAATCGAGAAGCTTCTCGCTCGATGGAATAAGGCTCAACTTTCCATTCTTAATCATAACATCATCCAACGTTGCGCTCCCAACCAGCAAGTCGCCCACTCCTATCTCAGGGGTTTCGGCTCCAAAGGCAGATGTTAGGTTACACTGGCTATCGAGATCCACCAGTAGAACTCGTTTTCTTTTTTTGGTTAATGCTGCACCAAGGTTTAGAACGGAAGTGGTCTTGCCTGTTCCTCCCTTATTGTTTATTATACTGATAATGTTTGCCATACCGAGCCCGTTAAATTGAATTACTTCATTTTAAAGCACTAATATATGAATTTTTACTGCAATGCCACACTGCCATGATTTTAAACATAGCTAATGAGCAATTATAATAGCTTTTAACACTATTTTCATAAATATTTTTGTCATTTTATATAACTTTACCAACATAATTTGGTTTATAAGATTGTAGTGAAACCGTAAATTTTAATTGTTATGAAAATCTTTTGGAGACATTCCTTCCTCCTGGTTTTTGTCTTGCTGGGCTACACTAGCAATGCCCAGCTCACAAGGGATTTGCATAAGCTATACCACCCAGCCTACTTTAACCAGGCTTCGGATGATTCTACCCAATTCGACCCCTGGCGATTAGCCTCATCGAGCAAGCCTACCTACTCCGTTGAGCTGGGGACCAGCTACTCAACCTTTGGTGGAGGGCTTTCATCAACATTTATAAGCCCTACCGTATCGTTCATGGCCACCGATAGGCTACAAGTTGTGGCTGGTGGAAGGTTTACCCAAACCAGCATGGGTAGTATTCCCTTTCTCAGCTCTGAGCTAGGCCAAATGGGTGAGCAGCAGATGTCAGGAAATCCTACCGAGGCCTTTGCCTACGGGCATTACCAAATTAACGAGAAGCTAAGCGTTTACGGGATGGGTGCTTTCGGCAAAAACCAGCTGTACATATCGCCGTTCCAATCTGGGGTAGCGCAGGTCGATTACCAGCAGCTATCGTTTGGAATGGACTATAAAATATCGGATAGGGTGAGTATTGGCGCATCGTTTGGGGTGAACAACGGCCCATCGTGGGGAGTTTCGCCCTTTGGCAATCCCTACCATAATAGGATGAACCCATTCTTCCCATAATTCGACTCATCTGTTAAAAGCGAAAGCGGGGTTTTAGGCCCCGCTTTCGCTTTTATATCAACTTGTTATCCTATTCGGCCTCTACAAGCTGCTTAAATGTGATGTGCTTGTTATGATATAAACCCGTCATGAATTTCACCACCCTCTCCTCAGCAGGATAAATTTTCTCGCCAAGTTGCTCCGTAAGTACAGTGCAAATTTCCCAAACACTCCGCTTTCCATCAATGGCCATCCAAACAGCCGAACCAAGCTCATCGAGAAGGATGGAGATATAGATAGACTTTCGTGCTGGTATAAAGAATCGTGCAAACTTCTCATTCTTAAACTTGGGAATGAGTATGGTAACAATCCCGTTATCGTCAACCTTCTGATCATGAATACGAATGGGGATTAGGTCCAGCGCACTTGTATTCTTCAGAATCTTTCTCCTCATGAAAAAACTTGCCATATCTATTCGTGTTGGTATTAGTAAGAAAGTAAAGCCGATGACGTTTCATCGGCTTTACCACTATAAATGTTCCCTAGTTTAGTGTCCAACGCTTGGTGGAGCAGGTTCGTTAGGATTACCAGCATGACGCAATGGCACCATGATAAGAATAAGAGCCACAATAATAATCACCACGAATCCGATAAGGAAACCGGGGTTTTGGAAGAACGAGAATACCTCGAAGAGGAATATGCCACCCACGGCAAACATAGCCACCACCAGCCCCATGAGCGCCTCTCCGGCAATTAGTCCAGATGCCAAAAGCACCCCAACATTCTCGGTGCGTTGCTTTTGCGCTTCGTTTAGCTTGCGCTTGTTCGACATCATATCCATAATTCCCTTGATGATACCACCCACAAAAATTGCAAAGGTAGTGGTTAACGGAAGGTACATACCCACGCTAACAAGCATAGGGCTCTTCACTTGCATCAGAATAAAACCAACGCCCATGAAGATACCCACGATAATTAGAGGCCATGCCATTTCGCCGCCCACTATGCCGCGAGCCAGAATGGCCATGAGGCTAGCTTGAGGCGCAGGTAGCTCTTGGCTACCAAAGCCACCAACGTACCCCTCAATATTACCACGGGCAATATCGCCATCGTTAAGGATGGTAAGGATGAAGAACATTACGGCACCAGAGGCAACCACACCAATTATATTACCAATCTCCATTTTCCAAGGTGTACCCCCAAGGATATGACCGGTTTTAAGATCCTGCAGCATTTCACCCGCCACGGCAGCCGAAACGCAAACAATGGCAGCAACACCAAGCACAGCCGCCACACCTGCATCGCCACCATCGATACCAAGGATTACAAGCACCAATGCAGTTACAAGCAAAGCCGTAAGAGTTAGACCACTTACAGGATTGTTCGATGAGCCAATCAAACCCACTAGATAGCCTGATACGGCTGCGAAAAAGAAGGCAAGAATTGTCATTAGCACGGCTACAACAATTGCTACCCACATGGCGGTATTAAAGATAAAGTAGGTAATGATAAAGGTAAGTATTGCCACTGCAATAATTCCAATAATAGTGAAAGAGAAGCTTATATCCTTCTCAATACGATTAGTGTCGGCAGGAGCACCTGCAGCCGCTTTTTTTACATCACGGACCGAGCGGGCAATTCCCTCAATTAGGCTATGCCTCATGTTATACAGCGTGTAAGCAGCTCCAACAAGCATTCCCCCAATGGCGATTGGACGTACAATGCGCGACCAAACATCCTTTGCAGCAGCTAGCCACTCGGCCGATGTTGCTGTCTCGGCCAGCTCCATTGATGGGCCAATAAAGTATAAAATAATTGGCGTTAATAGGCCCCATGCTATAATACCACCGCTAAATGCTAAAGCACCTAATTTGGGGCCAATGATGTAGCCTACACCAATATAGGCAGGGCTAACGCCAGGCGAGCCCAAGAACATACCACCCTGACCAGTGAAGTTACTACCGGCAATTGTTTGCTTACCCCAAATTATAAAATTCTCCCATGCGGTGGCAAACAGCTTAAACTCAGCAAGAATTTTTACTACAGCGCCAACAATCATTGCTTGAAATAAGAATTTCGAGCCACCACCACCAGAGCGTCCTGCCTTGTGTATCTCGGCAGCAGCAACACTTTCAGGGAAAGGTAGCTCTGTGCTCTCAACCATAACCCTACGTAGTAGGGCTACGAACATAATACCTAAAAATCCACCAGCAATTAGAATAAGTGTGGATGTAAGGTAATTGCTTGCAGTAAAAAATGGATCCCATAAACCAGCTACAAAGAATGCAGGTAGTGTAAAAATGGCACCAGCGGCAACCGACTCCCCAATTGCACCAACAGTACGAGCGATATTCTCTTCAAGAATACTCCCTTTCACCATTTTAAGAATGGCCATACCCACTACAGCAGCAGGATATACCGCAGCAATGGTCATACCTGCCTTTAAGCCTAAGTAGGCATTGGCAGCTCCTAGCACAACCGACATCACCAAGCCAATGAGCAACGCCCTAAGCGTGAACTCCTTCATATTTGTTTCGGCCGAAACAAATGGAACGAATTTTTTTGGTTCAGACATAAATGTTAGAATTTAAGTTTAGCTAATTTTTAAAATATTTTCAGCTGCAATTTGCTAAATTTTCTGCTAATTACAATTAATCAAAATTTATTTTTCTGTGACTGGGTTATTGCTATTACGAAAAAGAGCCACTCACATACATAAACGAGCAGCTCAATTTTCAATACAATTCAATGTGATATCTATCCGTAGATCTCTTTTTTCGTTGCTTTAAGGGTATTCTTTAGCAGTGAAACGATAGTGAGTGGTCCTACGCCACCGGGAACTGGCGTAATGTAGCTACACTTGGGTGACACCTCATCGAACTTAACATCGCCCAGCAGCCTCCAACCCGATTTGGTGGTATGAGATTTTACTCTCGTAATTCCAACATCGATTACAACTGCTCCCTCCTTAACCATATCGGCGGTAACAAACTCGGCTTGACCAAGCGCCACGATTAGTATATCGGCGGTTCGTGTAATAGAGGGAATATCCTGGGTGCGGCTATGGCAAATGGTAACGGTACAATCGCCTGGTGTGCCTTTCTGCGATAGCAGGTTGGCTATGGGACGGCCAACTATATTGCTGCGACCTAACACCACGCAGTGCTTCCCCGATGTTTCAATATTATATCTGCGAAGCAGCTCAACAATCCCATCGGGGGTGGCCGACACGTATGCCGGTAACCCAATCACCATTCGCCCCACGTTAACCGGATGGAACCCATCGACATCCTTCTTGGGATCGATGGCCTCGATAACCTTTTGATCGGAGATGTGATTTGGTAAAGGCATTTGAACAATAAAGCCATCAACCTCGGGGTTGTTGTTTAGCTTATGAACTTCATTTAGTAATTCCTCTTCGGAAATACTCTCTTCAAACCGGAGAACTTCACTCCTAAAGCCTACCTGAGCGCAAGCCTTCTCTTTGTGCCCCACATAGGTTTCGCTGGCACCATCGTTACCAACAAGTATGGCAACTAGGTAGGGTATTTTACCACCGTTGGCCTTAATCTGAGAAACCTCTAGGGCTATTTCCTCCTTAACCTGATTGGCAATCTTTTTTCCGTCTAGTAGTTCCATAGCTCTCTATTTTGGGTTTGTTGGTTCTATTACAAATCGTTTATCTTCGGGGCATATTGGCCATCACTCGGCCAAGTTTTTTACCTCCTCCGCCAGAAACCATCTTCATCATCTTGCGCATATCATCAAACTGCTTAATAAGCCTGTTTACATCCTGAATGGAAGTTCCACTTCCGGAAGCTATTCGCTTGCGCCGAGAACCGTTAAGTAGTGCTGGGTTCTCCCTCTCGTCGGGGGTCATGGAGTGGATTATGGCCTCAACGCCTTTAAAGGCATCGTCATCTATATCGATATCCTTCAGCATTTTACCCATACCGGGTATCATTCCAGCCAAATCCTTTAGGTTACCCATTTTCTTTACTTGGCCTATCTGCGAGAGAAAATCGTTGAAGTTGAACTGGTTCTTGGCGATCTTTTTCTGTAGCTTGCGAGCCTCTTCGGCATTGTACTGCTCCTGTGCACGCTCAACCAGCGATACCACGTCGCCCATTCCCAGTATCCTATCGGCCATCCTGTCGGGGTGGAACACATCCAGCGCCTCCATCTTCTCGCCTGTGCTAACAAATTTAATGGGTTTGCTTACCACCGCACGAATCGAAAGCGCAGCACCTCCTCGAGTATCGCCATCGAGCTTAGTGAGCACAACGCCGTTGAAGTTAAGCCTGTCGTTAAACTCCTTGGCTGTGTTAACGGCATCCTGACCGGTCATGGAGTCGACCACAAAAAGTATTTCGTTGGGATCGACGGCCTTTTTAATGGCGGCCACCTCCTTCATCATCTCCTCATCAACTGCCAAACGACCGGCGGTATCGATAATCACCACATCATGCTTATTCTGCTTGGCATGCTTAATGGCGTCCTTAGCAATAGATACAGGATCGTTGCTTCCTTCAACGGTGTAAACTGGTACTTTAATCTGCTCGCCAAGAACTTTAAGCTGGTCGATAGCTGCTGGGCGGTATACGTCGCCTGCAACAAGCAGTGGGTTTTTGCTTTTTTTGGCCTTTAGATGATTGGCCAGCTTGCCCGAGAAGGTTGTTTTACCCGACCCCTGGAGGCCTGCGATTAGGATAACCGAAGGATTTCCCCCAAGATTAATATCCTCGGCCTTGCCCCCCATTAGCTCGGCAAGCTCATCGCGCACTACCTTAACAATTAGCTGCCCGGGTTTAAGCGAGTTAAGGACATCCATACCCAGGGCTTTACGCTTAACCTCATCGGTGAATTGCTTGGCAATTTTAAAGTTTACGTCGGCATCGAGCAGGGCTTTGCGCACATCCTTTAACGTTTCGGCAACGTTAATCTCACTAATCTTACCCTCGCCCTTTATGAGCTTAAATGACCTCTCGAGTCTTTCCGTTAAATTATCGAACATACTGAATTGTGAATTTGAAGTGTAAACCTGAATTAATCAGCGCAAATATAGCAAAAAAGCAACAAACTTTGTGAATATGAGCAAAGGCGCTAAAGATGATTCGATAGCGCCTCGCAAAGGTATTCAAATATTGGCTTAGCGATTACTTCGCCCACTAAAAATTGTGTTGTAGTCTAGGTAGTAGAGCATTCGTAACGAAATGCTATTCCCCTTCCCTGTGCTCCAGAGCTCATCAACATTATCGAAATATTTGCTGCGAACATGGGAGTTTGAGGTTTCAATCACATTTTTCCATACTACACTAAGTATGCTACCCGGGGCAAAATGCCACTCGTAGGTTAAATCGATATTGAAGAGATTATAATTGATGTTTCTATCGACATTAGTAAATGCAATTGGGGCAGAAAGGGTGCCATCGTAATTAAGGCTATGATAGCTAGAGTAATCGAGCCAACGCCAATAGTGCCTTAACCTTATGTTGATGAACGAGTTTGCTGTGAAAGTATAAAGAGCATCGAGCGTATTGGTTAGCGTTGATACATCGCGTAACCCCATATAGATCTCTGTATTATCGGCTGTTCTACCAATGTATCCAATATCGTTCCTGCTAAAGTCTTGCTGTATCTGATAAACCACAAAGAAACTGTTACTAAGCCGTATGCGAGGGGAAAACCGGAACGAAAATTCATCCATTCCCATGCTCTCCGAGCGCCAGTAGCTAGTTCGAGTATCAATGGCCAATGGCCTTCGGTAGTCCGATGAGGTAGTGAAGCTACCTGCAAATCGACGAGGACGAATCACCATTCGACCATCAACACGTGGCTCATCGTAGTCGTGCGTTTCGCGCGGGTCCATCCAGAACTCTCCGCTAACGTAGTGATATGTTTTGGCAAAAGTGGTACGGAAATTTATGTAGAAATGCGATGA
>Ga0334898_1000881_pt1 | contig 40357 bp, 26 predicted proteins | sample GraSluR3_MG_10_FD_207228 | JGI IMG/M metagenome (GOLD analysis project Ga0334898, IMG submission 207228) | Sludge microbial communities from methane-producing bioreactor in Wageningen University, Netherlands - Granular Sludge_3_08-R3 | ecosystem: Engineered > Bioreactor > Anaerobic >... | reverse complement strand
TGGGCGCCCTGTTGTACTGCATGCTTACGGGCCATCCGCCCCATCGCAGCCCGGAGAACGTGGCCCGGCTCGAAGGGGCGGGCGATTTGCGGAAGCGTTTGAGCGAGTATCGGCGGATGATCCGGCACGCGCCCGCCCCGACGGCCCACCGGCAGGTTGCCGGGGTCGATCGGCCCCTGGCCGAGATCATCGAGCGGTGCCTGGCGCCCGACCCGAAGCGACGGTTTCCGAACGTCCAGGCGGTGTTGGCCGCGTTGGACGCGAGAGAGCTGGCCCGGTCGCGGCGTCCGATGATGATCCTCGGGGGCGTGGGGCCGGCGCTGGTGCTTCTGGTCGTGTCGTTGTTTGCCTGGCAGGGTTTCAGCAAGACGGTTCGGGAGTCGCGAATCGAGCTGACGCGGCGGGCGCTCGAGTCGAACGCCTTCGCCGCGGAGTTGGCGGCCCGAACCGCCGGCAACGAGCTGGAACGCCGCTTCGAGGCGGTCGAGCAGGTGGCCCGTTCCGAGCGGCTTCGGGAGGTGCTGCGCGCGACGGTCGAAAACGGCGGCGAGATCCAGGCGTTGCTCGGGCAGTTGAGCGATCCCAAAGCGCTGCACGACGAACAGGTCGAGCGCGAGGTTCTGGGGCCGCTCCGCGACCGGTTTCGCAAGCTTGAGGCTCGGCAGAGGCTTCAGGAAGAGTTCGAGAAGCTGATCCCCCCGCGGCTATTGCCGGGCCCGCGGGGCGAGGCCGCGGAAGACGAAGAGGTGGCAAGCTGGTTTTTCTGCGACAAGCGAGGGGTGTCGACGGTGCGCGTGCCCGTCTCGCGGACGATCGGCAAGAACTACGCGTGGCGGAGCTTTTTCCACGGCGGCCCGAGCGACCTGGCGCACGAATGGGAGCGTCCCGAGCCGGGCCAGGTTCTCGACCGGACCAAGCTTTCGGCGGTTTTTCGCAGCCAGGCGCACCATCAGTGGATCGTGGCCGTGACGTCGCCGGTTTACGAAAAGCCTCCCTTCGACGGCGAGTTTCTGGGGGTCGTGGCGTTGACGGTGAAGCTCGGGCAGTTCGTCGAAATTCCGGTGGGAAAGCCGCACCAGTACGCGATTTTGGTCGATCAGCGTGAGGGGGCGCACACGGGCGTGATTTTGCAGCATCCCCTCATGGAGCAGCTCGCCGAGAAGCTCGGTGGCCGCGCGCTCGACGAGCACCGCCTCGCTCCCGACAAGTTGCCCGACACCGAGGCCAAGGGCGTCGGCTACCAGGACCCGCTGGCTCAACGCAGCGCCGAGGTGGGCCTCGGGCCGGAGAACAAGTCGTGGCTGGCCTGGGCCAAGCCGGTGAAGGTCCGCGGCGAGCCCACCGGGTGGTGGGTCGTCGTTCAGGAGGCATACGACACGTACGACAACACGATCTTGTGGACCCTGGAGCGGCTCCGGTCGGGCCTGATCCTCTACGGCGTGGCCGCCTTGGCCATGGTGCTCGTCGTCATGCTGGGCCTCTGGGGGTTCTCGATACGACTGCTCAAGGAGACGAGCCCCAGCCGGCTTCCCGTGCCCGGCGCCGACGTCACGGAGCGCCCGACCAGCAGCGTCACGCCCGACGCGCCCACCGAGCCGCATCATCGGCATTGAAGATCGAAGACGGAAGATTGTGGAAGTGGCATGGCCGACCTGATTGCCCAGGGCGACGAGGCGCAGCACCGCTGGCGGCGGAAGCTGCCCGAGGCGCAGGAGATCGTTGTGGGGCGCGCGGCGGGCGCGTGGTCGGTTCCCTGGGATCCCCACGTCTCGCGCCGGCACGCGCGCCTGGCGTATCACGGGGGGCGCCTGGAGGTGTCGGCCTTTCCCGACGTGGCCAACCCGGTCTATTTCCGCGGCAAGGAGGCGACGCGGTTCGCCATGCGGCCGGGCGAGCATTTCGTGATCGGGGCCACGACGTTCACGCTCGTCGAGCAGCGCGTGGCGATCAACGCCGACGTGCCCCAGCCCGTGCAGCAGCAGTCGTTCAGCTCGCAGTACCTGCGGCAGATCCAGTTCCGCAACCCCGACCATCGGATCGAGGTGCTCAGCCGCCTGCCCGAGGTGATCTCCGGGGCGACGGGCGACAAGGAGCTGTGCGGGCTGCTGGTGAACATGCTGTTGGCGGGCATCCCGCGCGCCGACACGGCGGCGGTGGTCGCGGTCGAGGGCGACGTGCCTCCGGCCGGGGCGACCCGGCCCCCGGTCCAGGTGCTGCACTGGGATCAGCGGCTCGTGACCGGAAGGGACTTCCAGCCCAGCGAGCGACTCATTCTCGAAGCGCTCCGCCAGGGCCAAAGCGTGCTGCACGTGTGGCAGGAAACCGAAGCGGGGGCGGCCCAGCCGTTCACGGCGCGGGGCAACGTCGATTGGGCTTTTTGTACCCCGGTGTCTGGAGCGGCGTCGAAGGGATGGGGCCTTTACGTCGCCGGCCGGTTCCACGTCGACCTGCCGTCGATGCCCGGCTCGAGCGATCCCCACGACACGCGCGAAGACGTCAAGTTCGCCGAGGTGGTGGCCAACGTGCTCAGCTCGCTTCGCGCGATGCGCCTGCTCGAACGGCAACAGGCCACCTTCAGCCAGTTCTTCTCGCCCGTGGTGGTCGAGTCGCTTCTGGCGGTCGACGACCCCGACGTCGTCTTGGCGCCCCGAGAAACCGACGTGTCGGTGCTGTTCTGCGACTTGCGGGGCTTCTCGCGCGCGACGGAGCGCCACGCCGACAATCTGCCCGAAATGCTCAACCGCGTCAGCAAGGCCCTGGGCGTCATGACCCACCAGATCCACGACCAGGGGGGCGTGGTCGGCGACTACCAAGGCGACGCGGCCATGGGATTCTGGGGCTGGCCCCTGCCCCAGGAGGACGCGATCCTGCGAACCGCCTCGGCGGCCCTGGCCATCCGCACCGAGTTCGAGGCGGCCGCCCGGGTCGTGGGCAGCCCTCTGGCCGGCTTCCACGTCGGCCTCGGCGTGGCCAGCGGCAAGGCCGTCGCCGGAAAGATCGGCACCGTCGACCAGGTGAAGGTCACCGTGTTCGGGCCGGTCGTCAACCTCGCCTCGCGCCTGGAGGGAATGACCAAGATCTTGCGGGCCCCCATCCTTCTCGACGAGGCCACGGCCAGCGCCGTGCGCGCTCAGGTTCCCTGCGACATCGCCAGGGTCCGGCGCCTGGCCGTGGTCCGGCCCTACGGCCTCGACACCCCGCTCGAAGTGGCCGAACTCCTGCCTCCCGAGTCGCAATATCCCCTGTTGAGCGACGAGCACCTCGCGTACTACGAATCGGCCCTCGACGCGTTCCTGGCCGGACAGTGGCGCGAGGCCTACAAGCTGCTCCACCACATCCCCACCGAAGACACGGTGACCGACTTCCTGACCGTGTACATCGCCCAGCACGGGCGCACCCCTCCCCCTGACTGGGACGGCGTGATTTCCCTCTCAAGCAAGTGACACGTCGGGTCGGGCGAACTGGGCTTGTCGCGTCCGAGCGAAACTGTTAGCAAGACCTGCGCGGGGGCCGTGGCCCCGCATTCCCCGCGTCCTCGCCCAGGCAGTGCGGGAGGTGAAGGCCCGCTCCGGCCCTGCCCGTCGAATCCCAGTCCGCCGCGACGTGATATGCACGAAGGGCCTCCCGAAAAACTGGCCGCCTTGCTCGAACGCCTGAAGCTGACCCCGCGACGTCAACTTCAGGCGATGCGACGACACGCGCGGCGTCTGGCGCGGGATCTGCCGCTGTTCGAGTCGGTCTGGATCGACGCCCTGGCGCAAGCGAGGCTGCTGACCCCCTTTCAGGCCGCCGAGATCAACGCGGGTCGGGGCGAGCGTCTGCGGGTCGGACCCTATGTGCTTCAGCGCCGATTGGCCTCCTCGGCTTATCTCGACTGCTACGCGGCCCAGTCGATCGACGCGCGCCAGCGGGTGCGGCTGGCCGTGTCGCACGGCCCGCACGAGCCAATCGCCGCCCTCCACGGGCGGCTTCAGAAACTGGCGGAACGATCCAAACAACTCGAATCGCGGTCGTTGTCGCCCGTTCGCCGCGTGGGAGTCGACGACCACAGCAAACGGCTTTGGGCGGCCAGCCGGCACGTTTCCGGCCGAACGGCAGCCGAGTGGATGGTCCATCACGGCCGGTTTCCGCCGTCGCTGGCCCTGGAAATCGCCCGGCGCACGCTCGAAGCGCTCGTGGTCCTCGAGAGGGCGGGGCTCTGCCACGGCGATGTGTGCCCGTCGACGTTGATCCTGACCGACCGGGGCGAGGTGGTTTTGACCGAGCCCGGGCTGCGCGGCATCCTGCGACCGGTCGAGGGCTCAATCCGGGCCGACCTGGGCCCCGAAGCGTACGACTGCCTCGCTCCCGAGCGGATCTCCGCGGGCCTGGCGCCCTCGACGGCCGGCGACACCTATGCGTGGGGGTGCCTCGTTTGGCACCTGCTGACGGGTCGGCCTCCTCTGCCCGGCGGAGACACCTTGGCGAAGCTTCGCGCGATCCAGACCCTCCCGATCGCCGATGTCCGCCGCTTCGCCCCGGACACGCCGGAACCCCTGGCGGCCGCCATTTCGGCCTGCACCCGGCCCGAGCCGTCGATGCGCCCCCAGTCGCTGACCCAGATCGTGGCAATGCTCGGCTCGTCGGCGCGAGCCGCCGACTCGAACCTGGCACGCGGCGTGCGCCAGGGCACCGGCCACGCGGCGGGTTGGAGGGTCTCGGCAAGCCGAACTCGCCGTTCGAAATCGGGGCCGTCGCGGCTCGCGATGGCAGGTCCGTGGGTCGTGGCCGCGCTCGCGCTGGCATGGTCGGCCACCCGTCTCGGTGCACCCGAGCACGAGCGCGCCGGCGTGGAATTCTGCCACCTTTCGGCGCCCGGCGGGTCGGATGCCGACGTTGCGACACCGTCGGAATCTCCAGCGCGACCAACAAACCCACCCGGTGGGAGCCTCGCCCCCCAACTTGATGCCGTGGAGGAGCTGGTGCTCGACGCCGAGGGGCCCGTGCGAATCGACCCAACCCGTTTTCGACCTGGGCAACACATTCGGGGTCCCTCAGGGCAGCGGGCCCTGGTTGCGATTCCCCCGACCGGGTGGGTAGTCGACCGCGAGGATCTGACGTTTCGCGACATCGACTTCGTGTGGGGAGAGGACTTCCCAAACAGTCGCGGCGCCGAGACGGCGGAACCGTGCATGATCCGTGTCGCGGCCGCCCGGGCCGAGTTCCGTGGATGCTCCTTCCAGGCCGGTGGGAACACGTCCGCCTTTCCCGCGGCAATCTGCTGGTCGCCCGATCCGGATTCGTCGGAGTTGGCTCTCCCCAGCGGCCGGCTTCGCCTGAAAGACAGCGTGTTTCGCCGGGTGGGAGCGGCCGTCGACTGCCGGCGCGACGGTGCCACCGCGATCGAACTGACGAACGTGCTCCATCTGGGCGTCGGGGCCCTGGTCGAGTGCCGCGGACCGCTCGAGGCCGACGATGTGCTGTCGCTCGAGCTGGCCAACGTGACGCTCCGCGACGCGGGCCCGCTGCTGGAGTACCACTTCGAGCGCATCCCCGAGTCGCCCGGAGAGGTGCGGCTTGTGGCCGAAGGATGCGCCTTCGCAAGCCGCGAAGGCCTCGCTCTGCTGAGTTTCGCCGGGCCCGTGGCCCCCGATCGGCTGCTGGACCACCTGGTCTGGAGTGGGCAGGGGTCGCTGGTATCGCCGCGCACGCCGATTGCGGTCTGGCGCCAACGCGACGGCCGGTTCGACGAGCTCGACGACGCCAGGATACCCATCGCGGGTCTGGTTCGGGGAGAAATCGCGTTTGCCGCGCCCGACGCCACGGGCCCCGAGGCGAGCCGCCTCGTGCGGTGGCAGGCCCCCCTGCGCTCGGGGAATGCCCCGGGGATTGCCGCCCCATTGCTCCCGAAGTTCCGGCCTTGACGGTCGACGTGGCGGCGCAGACGGCCTGTTTCCTTCGCGCCCGGTTTGACACCCGCCTCCGGCAAGCTAGGTTTTCTTTTGGGAGAGCAGCACGCTTGTCCGCACGATCGGTGCTCGTTTTACTCTTGCTTCAAGTGGGGTTGCATCATGCGACCACTCATCGAGATATTGCGAAACGAAGACGGCACGACGGCTGTCGAGTACGCGGTGATGCTGGCCATGATCCTCATGGCCGTCATCAGTGCGATTGGATCCTTAGGTTCAGAGACGGGCGGCATGTGGGGGTCGATCAACGGCAACCTCGAAGACGTGGGCTTCGTCAAGTAGCCGATTCGTTCTTTCCTTGCACGCCTGGGACTCGATTTCGCCGCAAGATACGCCACGGGACGTCGAAGAGGTCGAACGGCGGTGCCGGCAGGAACCGCCTCGCGCTCGCCGCGCGGGCGTCGAGGGGTTCTTGCACGGTGCCGCCGGCGTGGGGGACCTCGGTTTGGTGCGAATTCTGCGCAGGATCGCGCGGTTTCGTCGCGATTCCCGCATGGCCCCGTCGCCGGGCTTGCGCGTTTGCGTTTCGAGCCTTTTCCGACTCATGGCACGCCTTCACCCGGAGTGACCTAGAGTTGTCTTGGGCCGCCGAGCCCTTCTGTCGGGAAGGTGACCGATTTCGATACGCCGACGAACTCCATGTTGAGCTTCCAGGAAGTGCTTCCGACCGGGGTGAAGACGGCCGGCCCCGATCGCCGATCCGCCGGCGATCGGCGCGCGGCCGAGGCCTTGCGCCGCGCGCTGGGCATCGACTTCCATCTGTTCGACGGCGCATCGGGCGATCGGCTTTATGCCTCGCCGGAGCAGCCGGGTTGCCCGCGCACCGCGTGGGGCCCGTTATGCGTCGAGGTTGCCCGCCGCGGCCAACCCGAGTTTCTCGAAGAGGAACCGCCCTTCCTCGTGCTCGCCCTCCCCTTGCCCGAAACCGACGGCCGTGCGACCGTGGCCGTGTCGGTGTTCGTGACGCGGCCGGTAGACCCCGTAGAAGACCTGTCACAGCCGGCCTCGATGCTGGAGACCGATCCTCAAGAAGCGGCCTGCTGGGCCGCGCAGCAGCCGCTCTGGACCCCCGATTCGCTGGAGCGCATGGGGCGACTGGTCCTCGACAACCTCGCGAAGACCAGTCGCATCGAGCAGTTGGAGCAAGAGACCCACGACCTGTCGCTCAACCTGGTCGGCACCTACGAAGAGATCAGCCTGCTCTACCGGCTCACGCAGAATCTCAAAATCTCCCGGAGCGACGAGGATCTCGGCCGGATCGCCCTGGAATGGATGCGGGAAGTGGTCCCCGCCCGGGCGCTGGCGATCCAGTTCCTGCCGGTCGACGACGCCGAGGAGTCGTTGACCCAACGTGGACGGACCAAGTCGCTGCTTATCGCCCGCGGCGAGTGCCCGCTTGACGACGCCGCGTTCTCGCGATTGATCGAGCGTCTCGGCCCGACGGTGCGAACCGGCCTCAAGGTGCTCAACGGGGCAACGACGCGCGATCCCGCCTGGCCCTTTCCCGATGTCCGCCAGTTGATTTGCGTCCCCCTGGCCGAGGGCGACAACCTGTTCGGATGGCTGGCCGCCTTCAACCACGTCGACAACCGCGAATTCGGCACGGTCGAGGCGAGCCTGCTCAGTTCGGTCGCCGCCATCCTCGGCATCCACAGCGGGAACATCGAACTCTACCGGCAGCAGTCGGAACTGCTCGCCGGAATCGTCCGGGCCCTGACCTCGGCCATCGACGCGAAGGACCCCTATACCTGCGGGCATAGCGACCGGGTGGCTCGAGCCGCAGTCCTCTTGGCCCAGGAACTGGGCTGCGACGCTTCGTCGCTCGAAACGATGTACCTTTCCGGCCTGCTCCACGACATCGGAAAGATCGGCATCGACGATAGCGTGCTCCGCAAGCCCGATAAGCTCACCGACGCGGAATACGAGCAGATCAAGCGCCACGTACGCATCGGGCACCGCATCCTTCAGGACCTCCGAAAGCTCGACGACGTGGTTCCCGTCGTCCTGTACCACCACGAATCGTGGGACGGGAACGGCTACCCCCTCCATCTCAAGGAGCAGGATATCCCTCGATCGGCGCGTATCGTCGCGGTGGCCGACGCCTTCGACGCCATGGGCAGCGACCGCCCCTACCGCAAAGGGATGCCCGACGAGAAGATCGACGCGATCTTCCGTGCCGGGGCGGGCAAACAGTGGGATCCCGAGGTGGTCGACGCCTTCTTTCGCGTGCGCGACCAGATTCGCGACATCATGCGCAGCGAGCACCAAGCCGGGTAGCTCCGGCCATGATCTCGCGATCCTCGCATCCGAGCGGCGGGGTCGCCAGGTTCACAACCACGGCCCGCCTCGCGGATCGCACCCCAGGCGGGGGCTGCTAGTCGCGGCCGAACGAAGCTGGTATTTTTAGTCTCGTATACCCCGCTACCGTGGCGAACACGACCCGCGAAGCCGATCGAATCTCAACGACGCTTGAAACAACGGAGGATGCCGATGGCCGTCACTGCCCAGTCGATGGAGAAATGGTTGCAGACCCTGCTTCGAGCTGACCCGGCCGCCCCCAGAATGACGCTCGGTCAATACCTGCAGGCGATCCCCCGGCTGGACTCGCTGCGAGACCTCCCCAGTGGCACGCCCGTGCTCGTCCGCGGCGATGTCGACGCGAAGCCGGGTCCCACGGTCGGGGAGGGCGACATCCGCCTGAGGTCGATGAAGGAGACTCTCGAGTTCGGGCGCCAAAGGGGCTGGATCCAGATCATTTTCGGCCACATCGGACGCAAGCCCGAGGGGTCGCTCGCGAAAGTCCGCGCCCGGCTTGCCGAGATCCTCGGCGGCGAGATCGCCTTCATCGAGGATTGGCTCGACCCGAAAACCAACGCGATCCTGCCCGAAGTGACCCAGACCATCCGCTCGAGCTCGCCGGGCGCGATCCTCATGCTTCAGAACACGCGCAAGTACGACATCGAGCGCGCGTTGTGGAAGGCCAAGGCCGACGACATCCCCAAACTGGCGGGCCCCCTGGCCGCGCTGGCCGACGAACTGTCGGAGAAGGTGGCCAAGGTCTACGTGCACGAGGCGTTCTCGGCCGGGAGTCTCGACAGCTCGAGCGTCGTGGCGCCGGCCGGCATGGACCGCGTCGCGCTGGGGAGCTACGCGGCCGGCGAGTTCACCGGCCCGTTGATGACCTGCCTCGAGGCCCAGATGGTCGTCTTCAGCGGTTTGAAGATCGACAAGCTCGACGACCTCGAAGCGATGATCGATCGCGGCAAGATCCGCTGGGTGATTACCGCCGGCTCCTTGGCCATGGCTCTGAAAAAGGCGGCCGCCGAGGTCGACGGCAAGGAGTTCTCGATGGGCGTGGCCGAAGACCCCGAACACGCCGACAAGCCCTACTACATCCCCCGCGAGCGAATCGCCCAGGCCCGTACCATGATCGCCGAGGGCCGGGCCAAAGGCATCCGGTTCGTCATGCCCGTCGATTTCGTGCTCGGCGACGGCCAGGTGTCGGAAACGATCGGCCCGGGACAGCAGCAGTTCGACGTGGGGCCCGCCACGCGCAAGCTCTACGAGGAGAAAGTCGGCGAGTTCCTGGCCGAGCACCGCGACGATGCCCGGTCGACCGTCGTATTCCACAACGGCGTATTCGGCATGTTCGAAGACAGCCGCTTCGCCGAGGGCACCAAGCACTTCGTCGGCCAGTTAAAGCGGATGACCGACGCGGGCGTCCAGGTCTTTGTCGGCGGAGGCGAAGGCGGCACGGCCCTGGAGACTTACGGCCAACCCGATTGGGTCGCCCACAACTTCACGGCCGGCGGCACGGTGCTCAACGCCCTCGGAAGCGAACCCGTGCCCTACCTGGTCGCTCTGCAAATGGCCGCCGAACGCTGACCTACGACGCGCTCGATGCACCCGGCATGGCCAGCGACCTCTTGTAGGTTCCGTCGGCGTCGGGCATGGAAGTCTCGCGCGAAGCACCCGCCGCAGGGAAAAGACTCACCTCGCAAGCTCGAACACGAGCTGGTTCGTCCCCTCGCCCGAAACCTGCACGGTCAGGCCCGACGTGGCCGGCGAGCCGTACTTCTTGGGCAAGGGCGGGGTCCCGTGAGAAATCCCCACCGCATAAACCCCCGGAACCACGCCGTCACCGGCCTCGAACGTCGACATCGCGGCGTTGCCGCGCCCATCGGTCGTCCCGACCGCCGCGCGGCTGCCGGGCCGTTGCGGAGAAAACGTCACCGTGGCGCCCTCGACCGGCTGCCCCTCGAAAACCACAGTGACGGTCGTGGGAGCGGCAACCGGGGCCTCGGCCGCCGGCACGCCCGGCGCAGGCTTCGTGGCTCCGCGATCGGCCAACAGGCGTTCGAGTTCCGCAACGCGCCGTTCAAGCTGCGCCACCCGCTCTTCGAGCCCCTCAATTCTCGCGGCGAGATCCGGCGGGGCCGGCATCGACTCGGCCGGCGGTTGATCGATCTCCTCCACGCCTTCGGGTGGGACCGTGGGAGGCGGCGGTAGGGATTTGAATCGGCGCTCGTGGGCCGGCGGCCGCGTGCCCAGCGTCGCTTCGATCCGGTGCCGCGTGCCATCCCGATCGACGTCGACCAGGAAACGGCGCCCCACGGGCGCGCCCTGTAACGCCGAGGCGACATCGGACATGCTTCGGACGGGCTCGCCGTCGAGCCCGACGATCACGTCGCCCTCGCGCAACCCCGCCCGATCGGCGGGACCGCCGGGTAGCACCTCGATCACCCGGGCGCCCTGGCCTCGATCGTCTCGATCGTCGACGACCAGGCCGAAGTATCCCTCTTCGGCGACTGGCGTTCCCCTCCGGCCGCGGATCAACTCCTCCAGCCGTTTCAAGGCGGGCTGAGCCGCCGCCGAGGCTACCCCTTCAACCCAAACCGTCAACGCCACGGCCACGACAACGGCTCTGTTCATGATCGACCTCCCCGAAACGGCGACTTCTCGTTCCTCGGCGTGCAATGCCAGCCCATGGCGGCCAGCCCCTTCAGTATACCGCCTCCGCCGATCTGGGGAGCGTACGGATTCGTGTCCGCCGGGCCCGGAAAATTGCCCAGTCCACCTCGTCCGGCAGAGGAAAAACCGCTAGAATACAGGCTTCGCCGAGGGTCTGCATCCTCAGCGTGCAAGGGGTCGCTGTCCTGCTGTTTTTCCCGGGTCGTCACGTGGTCCAAGCCGTTGTCGAGATTCCGATTCCCGGTAGGGCTCTGTTGGCGACCGGCGACGCTACGCCGTCTGAGCGCGAGCTGCCGACCCTGCCCGCGTTCGTGGCGGGTCCCGAGAATCGCCTCGTCGAGGTGGCCGTCCGTTCGCTTCTGGCCAACGTCGACCGGCACTACAACCCGATCCATCTTTACGGACCACCCGGAAGCGGTAAATCCCATCTGGCCCACGGCCTGGCTCGCGTGTGGAAGTCGCGCTTGCACCGATCGATCGTGTGCACCTCGGCGCGAGAGTTCGCCCGGGGATTGGCCGAGGCGATTCAGACGAAGACGACCAACGACTTCACGGCCCCGTACCGTACGGCCGCCCTGCTGGTCCTCGAAGACATCGACGCCCTGCAGGGCCGCGACGCGGCGCAGCAAGAGCTGATCGCAATCGTCGACGCCCTTGCCGATGCCGGCCGGCGCATCTTGGTGACCGCCCGGACGGAGCCCGGACGGCTGACGGGAATGAAACCTCGCCTGCGGGGTCGGCTGAATCAGGGGCTCGTGGTCCGGCTCGCCCCGCCGGGTCGCGATGCCCGAGCGACGATTGTAGGACAACTGGCTCGGCTGCGCGGGCTGCAACTGACGGAAGAGGCCGCCGACGTGCTGGCCGATTGCGTGGCCGGCACGGTGCCCGACTTGGACGAGGCGTTACGCGGGCTTTCGACCGAGCGCCGGGCGCCGTTCGGGCCGATCGACCGCGAAGACGTTCGTCGGTACCTCAAGCGGAACAGCGCCCCGACGCGGCCTTCGATCCGCCAGGTTGCCGCGGTGGTGGCCCGCCACTTCTCGGTAAGCGTCGGCGACCTGCGGAGCCCCTCGCGCCGCCGGGCCGCCGTGTGTGCGCGGGGCGTGGCCATGTACCTCGCCCGAAATCTGACCGGTTTGAGCCTCCAACGGATCGGCAAGTATTTCGGTGGCCGCGACCACACGACCGTGTCGCACGGGTGCCGCCGCACCGAGGAACGGATCGAGACGGAACCCGAAATCCGCGAAGCGCTCATCGACTTGCAGCAGAGGTTGGCCTGCTGATGACCCCCACCGATCGCGTAACCGCAGGATCGTGGAAAACCTGTTTCTCCCCGGTCACCCCAAAGTCGGCTGAAGGCCACCGATCGACGGGCCGGCATCCGAGCCGACGTTTGCCGGCAGCGGTCGACGCGCAAGCGACCGAGGCACAACAAACCGTTCACGACTTTTCCCCCGCGGTTTCGGGGGCCATCGTGTCGCGCAACCTCCGCGATGACGGGCACTTCCATCCCACGTTCCGCGGAAAGTCCCGACCGGCGCCGAGCCGCTACTAATACAACTACTGAATTCAAGAAATCCATCCGACGGAATCGACCATGAAAGCAAGCTGCGAACGGGAAAAACTCCTGCAGGCATTCCAGACGGCCGCCAGCGTGGTGCCCACGCGGAGTCCCAAGCCGATTCTCGCCAACGTGAAACTCGAATTGACCGCCGAGACGGCCACCTTGATGGCAACCGATCTGGAGATCGGCATCCGCATCGACGTGGGCGGCTTCGACGTCCAGACGCCGGGCACCGTTCTGCTGCCGGTCGGGCGCTTCGGGCCGCTCCTGCGCGAAAGCTCCGACGAACGACTGCATCTGGAAAGCGACGGCCAGCGCACCATGGTCCGGGGCAAGCAAAGCGAGTTCCAGTTGCCCTCGGAGAATCCCGACGAGTTCCCCCTGGTCCGGGCCTTCGAGGAAGAGCGCTTCCACCGCCTGTCGGCCCGGCTGTTTCGGGAGCTGATTCGGCGAACCGTGTTTGCCACGGAGAGCGAGAGCAGCCGCTACGCCCTGGGCGGCGTCCTGATCGAATTGACCGAGAAGACGATCGTGGGGGTCGCGACCGACGGGCGCCGACTTGCCAAGCAGGAGGGACCGGCCGAATCGGTCGCCGGCCACCAGACGACCGAGACCACGGTCATCCCCACGCGGGCCGTTCAGCTTACCGAACGAGCGTTGGGCGACAGCGACGAAGAGGTCCTCCTGTCGGTCGGGGAGAATCAGGTCCAGGTCAAGAGCCGCCGCACCACGATCTACAGCCGGCTCGTCGAGGGACGCTATCCCAAGTGGCGCGACGTGTTTCCGCGACAGTCCGACGTGACCAAGATCGAAATGACCGTCGGCCCCTTCCATTCGGCGGTCCGCCAGGCGGCCATCGTGACCACCGAAGAGCGCCGGGGCATCGATTTCACGTTCGGCGAGGGAAAGCTCGTGCTGGCCGGGCACGGCGCCGAGATGGGCGAATCGCACGTCGAATTGCCGATCAGCTACGACGGAGCCGAGATCCGCGTGAAGCTCGATCCGCGCTTCATGAGCGACTTCCTCCGGGTGCTCGAACCCGAGCAGACGTTCACCGTGAACCTGCGCGACTCGGAGAGCGCCGTGGTCTGCTCGACCGACGACGGGTATTCGTACGTAATCATGCCCTTGTCGCAAGACTAGCGGGGAAGCAACCAGGATGGGACGAGGCCCCGAACCGATCGGCGACATTCTGGCCCAGTTGATGGCCCGGCGCGGCTACGCCGGGCTGCGCCGGGCCGAGGCATGTGAGTCGGCCTGGCACGAAGCGGCCGGCGCGTGGGCGGTCGAGCAGACCCGCGTGGGAGCGATCCGCCGGGGGCGCCTCGAGGTGACCGTGGCCAACTCGACCCTGGTGCAGGAGCTTACGTTCCGAAAGTCGTCGCTGCTCCAAGCCCTGGCAAGATTGTTGCCGGAGGAAAAGATCCGAGACATTCGCTTTCGGGTGGGACCACTCGAGTAGGCCGCGCGGTCGGCGCCGGCTGCGCGGGCGGTGACGCGAGAGCGGCGCCGGGCCCCGATCGCGCGGGCCGCGCCGCACGTGGGTGGCGGCCGGAAGCAGGAAACCAAGGAAGAAAGTTGAACACGATGCGTGACGAGTCAAACGAATCCCCCGTCTCCGACGAAACCACCAAATCGCCGTCGGCGCAGGCCGAGCCGTCGTCCCGGGCGAACGGCGATCTGGCTGAGTACCATCGCGTCGAAGGCGAATACGGCGCCGACCAGTTGGAGCACCTCAGCGACCTGGAGCACGTGCGCGAACGGCCCAGCATGTACATCGCCGACACGGCGCTGCGAGGGCTCCATCATCTCGTCTTCGAGGTGGTCGACAACTCGATCGACGAAGCCATGGCCGGGCACGCGAGCGAGATCCTGGTGCGCATCAACAACGATGGCTCGGTCACCGTCGAAGACGACGGCCGGGGAATCCCCGTCGAAGTGCATCCCGACCTGGGCTTCTCGACGCTCCAAGGGGTGATGACCGTACTGAAGTTTGGGGGCAAGTTCGGCAAGGGAGCCTATCAGACGTCGGGCGGACTGCACGGTGTCGGCGTCACCGTGGTCAACTTCCTTTCGGAGTGGTGCGAGGTCGAGGTCTGGCGCGATGGGAACGTCTACCAGCAGGAGTACGAGCGCGGCGTTCCCACGGGCGAAGTCACCCGCGTCGGCAGCACCGACCGGCGGGGCACGAAGACCACCTTCAAGCCCGATCCGCAGATCTTTCCCGTCACCCAGTACAACTACAACGTGCTCTACCGGCGGCTTCAGGAGCTGGCCTTCTTAAACCGGGGCGTCAAGATCGTCTACTTCGACGAGCGCAGCGGTGAGGGCGAAACGTTCCAGTACCACCGCGGCATCGTCGAGTTCGTCGAGCACCTCAACCGCGCCAGCGAGCCCGCCCATCCCGACGTGATCCACATCGCCGGCGATTACGACGGGGTGGGGATCGACGTCGCCGTGCAGTACTCGAGCGAGTTCACCGAGAACGTCCATTCCTACGTCAACAACATCTGCACCAGCGAGGGCGGAACCCACGTCTCGGGATTCCGGGCCGCCCTGACGCGCACGCTGAACAACTACGGCAAGAAGTCGGGCCTGTTCAAGCAGATCGTTCCCGGCGGCGACGACTTCCGCGAAGGCCTGACCGCCGTGATCTCGCTTCGCGTCCCCCATCCCCAGTTCGAAGGCCAGACGAAGACGAAGCTGGGCAATAGCGAGATCGAGGGCCTCGTCCAGTCGGCGGTGGGCGACTTCCTGTCGAGCTACCTCGAAGAGAACCCCAAGACGGCGCGGATCATCGTGCAAAAGGGCTTGCTGGCCGCCGAGGCCCGCGAAAGCGCCCGCAAGGCGCGTATGCTCGTGCGCGAGCGCAAAGGCGCGCTCAGCGGCGGCGGATTGCCGGGAAAACTCCGCGACTGCACGAGCCGCGAGGTCGATCGCTGCGAACTCTACCTCGTCGAGGGCGATTCGGCCGGCGGCAGCGCCGAAGGAGGGCGAATCCGCGAGTACCAGGCCATTCTCCCCCTGCGCGGCAAGATCATCAACGCCTACAAGTCGCGCGACGACAAGGTGCTGGCGAACGAAGAGGTCCGCAGCATCATCGCCGCCGTGGGGTCGGGCATCGGCGAGGAGGTCGACCTCAGCAAACGGCGCTACGGCAAGGTCGTCATCATGACCGACGCCGACGTCGACGGCTCGCACATCCGCACCCTGCTTCTCACGTTCTTCTACAGGCAGATGTACGACCTGGTCAAAGCCGGCCATGTCTACGTGGCCCAGCCGCCCCTGTTCCGCGTGGGACGCAAGAAGGACGTCTACTACGTCCAGACCGAAGAGGAGATGAAAGACCAACTGCTCGAAGCCGGGCTTTCGGACGCCTCCTTCGAGCCGGGCGACGGACGCGTGATCCAAGGCCCCGACATGGAACGCCTCTGCCGCACCCTCGCCGCCTTGGAAGAACCGCTCTACGCCCTCGAACGCCGCGGCATCAGCCTGCGCGCCATGGCCGACCGCCAAGACCCCGAAACGGGCAAGCTGCCCGTCTACCACGTGTTCCTCGGCCTCGAAGAGCACTGGTTCACGACGATTCAAAGCCGCGATGAGTTCCTGGCCCAGCGCCAGCAGGCCACCGGACAGGATCTCAAGGTCACGAGCACCTCGCCCGGCCAACACGACGATGTCGGCGAAAACGGTCAAGGAGCGGTGCGACTGCGCATTATCGAGCTCCACGAGGTCCGCTCGATCAACACCCACCTGGCCGAGCTGCGCGACATGGGATTCGACATCGACAGCCTCATCCCCCAGGAACGCACCGGCACGGAGGAGCCGCGCTACAAGCTCCGCCGCGGCGAGCTCATCACGGGCCTCGAAGACCTTCGCGGGCTGTTGACCGCCGTGCGGTCGGCCGGCGAGAAAGGCCTGAAAATCACCCGCTTCAAGGGCTTGGGCGAGATGAACGCCGAGGAACTCCGCCAGACGACCCTCGACCCCGAAAACCGCACGCTGCTGCGCGTCACCATGGAAGACGCCGCCGAGGCCGACGACCTGTTCCGCGTGCTCATGGGCGACAAGGTCGAGCCGCGCCGCGAGTTCATCGAAAAGCACGCCCTCGAGGCGCGCAACCTCGACGTGTAGTCCGTGCGTCGTGGGAGAATTGTCGCAGGGTGTGCCCTAACCTGCCGATGGCACGCGGCGCGTGGGCTGCGACGGCAGCATCTCACCGCGGCGCGAGTTCGAGCAGCACCGTTTCGTTGGCTTCCATCGGAAAGCGCAACAGCGCTCGTTCCGCGTGCAGCGCCGCGCCTCCGAAGATCGCGCGGGGGCGACGTGGCTCCCGAAGGTGCACCACCTTGTCTCCGCTCTCCGACGCATGGAGACACACGAACCGGTTGTCGACGAACAGCGCATCGCCCGTGTCGAGGTATACGTGACACCCGGCGTCGCGCGCGAGGCGGCGCAACGTGTCGGGCAGCAAGCGGGGCGCCGAGCAGAACACGCTGGTCCAACCGCCCACGCGCTTGCGCACGAGCCCCGGGAAGTCCGTCCCGTCGATGCGCCCGAGTTCCTCGGCGCCGGCGACGTCGGGAACGAACACGGGATCGACCTCGGGCTGGTCGCCCGCGAGGCGCGCGCCTTGCGCGTCGACCACGTGCAACGGCTTGCCCCACGGTTGACGCCGCACGGCGAAGCCGGTCAGCTCGCCCACCCGCTCGACGCCCGCGCAGTCGGCGCCGTACAGGCCTGAGGCGTACACCCAGATGGCGGTGGCGCCTTCGCGTTCGAGGCGGGCGCGGATCGCCGCGCGTTGCGCGTGGTCGAGCATCACCGCGTTCAGGAACAGGTACGCCCGGTGCGCCGGCACGTCGGCGCGGACCAGGTCGTCGAGCAGGTAGAAGTCCCAGGCGACGCCGACGCGAGGCAGTTGGAGGATGCTCTGGAGGACGAGGCTGCCCGTCAGCGGGTGCATCGCCGTGAGGTACGCGAAGCTGCGCTCGTCGACGACCACGGCGAGGTCGCCGTGGAAGGGCTGCCGATCGGTCAGCGAGGCCTCCACGGCGTCTCGCATCGTGCCGAGTTCCGCCGTGATGGCGGGACCCTCGAGCCAACCGCCCACCATGTCGTAGTGGCTGACGGCCGTGCGGCGCGTGAGCACGTTGCCCATCTCTCGCCACAGCACGGCGCTGGTGTGCTCCGGCGTGCCCACGCGCCCGTAGCCCGAGCCGGGCTCCGAGAGGTGCGTCCGGTAGTCGGCCTCCGACAGCCAGAGCTTTCCGTGGAGCCGCACGCTTTCGGTCGTCGACATGAATCCCGATGTCTGCCCGAGGGCGCGGTCGGTGTAAAGCGGAGGACTTACGAGGAAGTCGACGTCATCGCAACGGAGCACCTTGGCCAGGGCCAGGTGCGACGAATCTTGCTGGCGCGGGCCGTGCTGCGTGAGGTAGCCGTAGTACGTTCCGCACAGCGAGCGGCCGTGGGTGGCTTCCTTGACCACGCGCGCGAAGTGGGCAATCGCGTCGGCGGTCAGGTCGGCGAGAAAAAGATAGTAGTCGATCGTCACGCGTTCGGCCTCGGGATCGCGAAGCGCACCCCACTTGCCGGTGTGCCGCTGTTCGGGCGTGGGCATCTCGGCGCGGGCGAGCGGGCTGTCGTCGCCATACCGTTCCCGCAGCCAATGGCGCCACGCTCGTTTCGCCGGTTCGCTGTAGTCGGCCAGCTCGTTCCGCCAGAGCCCCCACGACTGCCATTCGGCCGAGTAGCCGGTGAAAGGAAGGTAGCCGATGATTCGATCGGCGTAGGGCGCCGACTGCAGGTGTCGGATGAGCCGTCGCAAGTCGTCCGCGGTCTCCTTGCGCCACCGTTCCGAGGCGAACGACTGAGGCCCGTGCCGGCCGCTGGCGTAAAGGCACAGCTCCTCGGGATGCGCCTGCTGCCACCACATGGGCGGCGTGATGCCCACGTGCGGCAGGAAGTACGCCTTGGGATCGGCTTCCAACGCCTTCGCGAAGTAGGTGTCGAACTCGGTGTAGTCGTACACCCCAGGCGCCACGTGCCCCAGGTCCGAGGCGCCGGAGCTGCCGAACCAGTCGGAGAACAGGTGCACGCCCGCGCGGCCCTTCTCGGCGTGATGCTCGTGGCGACGGGCGCCGCCCGTGACCGAGAAGAACGGCGCCACCGGCTTGCCATCGACGAACAGGGCCGGGTCGCCGCCGTGACGCTTCACTTCGGCCCGCGGCGGGGTTTGGCTGCCGGCCAACGGGTTGTCGAGCCGCACCACTGCCCGCTGACGCGCGAATCCACCGTCGGCAAGCTCAACGCCCAACAGCCCGGCACGCACGCTCAAGCGGGTCGGTTGCGAGTGCCTCAGCGTGGGAATCTCGACCGTCCACTCGCCCCGATGTTGGCGCGGGTCGATCTCGACCACGGCGTCGGCCCAGACGCCCTGGCCGGACATCAGCCACACGAACAGCCGATCGCCTCGATCGCGCTGCCGTCGATGGCTGTCTTGGGCGGGCAACTCGGCCGTCACGCGCACTCGAATCGCGTCGCCGGCCTTCACCGACTCGGGCACCGTCACCGCGGTCAGGCGTCCGCCCTCGGCGGCCAGCCGCGTCACGCCCGGCTCGAACGGCTGCGCGTCGACCGGCTCAAGCCGCACTTCGTCGATGGCAATCCATCGTCCCGCCTCATTGCCCGGGTCGATTCGGAAGGTCGTGACCCGGCCCGAGGTGCCGCCCCACTGCCGCGAACCTTCCAGGGGAGAGACATCGCCGTGGTACTGAAGCCGCGTCAGATCAATGCGGTACTCCGCCAGTCCCCGCACCACGGGATGGCTTCTCCCAAGGGCCCAACGGCCGTCGTCGCACCGGTAGTACACCGCGATGTGGTCGGCGGGTGCCGACGAGTCCAGGCGCAGCGTCAGACGTGTCAACGACTTCGCGTCGATGCCTCCCTCGGGCAGAGCGAAATAGACGATCGGGTCCCATGCGGTCGTGCCCCGGAACAGCCCATCGGTCGTCGTCGGGTTGACGACGTGTGGGGCGTGCGTGACCTCGTCGTGGCAGTCGAGGTGCCAAGTGAGGCCCTGCGTGGCCGCGGGGACGAGGACCGTCAGCAAAGCAAGGGAGTCGAGCATGGCGTGTGTCCTCTTGGCGGGCGGTCCTGCCGGCTGCGCGCGGAGCGACCGGGGTCGGCGCGTCGGAGGGCCGCGTTCCTGTCGCTGCCGCCGGCCTCGCTGATTCTAACGAGAAGGAGCGGGCGATTCCAAGCAGGCAAGCAAGCCGCCCGAAGACTTGCACGTCAGCCCGCAACGCGAATGGAACGGGAGCCGAGCTCCCAGCGCCGGCGCGAGCGTCGACCTGTCGCCACCGATCGCCCAGGATTCCACCGCCGCGTGTTCGTGGACTAGCACAGCGCGTGGAACTGGAGGCATTGCTCGCGTTGGGATCCGGGGTTTACGGTGCGTCTTGCCGTCGCATCATGAAGAACAGTGTGTGTTGGGGTCGCGATGCGTGTTACGTCTTCTTCCGGTGCTGATCGGTCGAGGAAGACGCATAAGCGCTTAAATATCAACGTCTTGCGACAAATCATCAGTGCAGTATGGGGGCCTGGGGCACTGTATCGCCAGAAAATCCCGCCCGCGCCCTATTGTTCTGTCGGCTGTTCTATGTTATGTTCTAGCTTACGGGAAGTCTTGGGCCCTGCGAGCGGTCAAGTCGGCGGGCGCCAAGAGGCCTTTCCCGCGACATTGGATCCGAGCGATGTGGGAGGGAGTGTCATGCGATTGCGAAGGTGTGTGTTGTGGATCTTCTTTTTGGCCGGGTTCGGCGGTCTGTGGGGATGCGGGGGCGACCCGCTGGGGCGCCAGCCGGTCACCGGCACGGTGACGTTGAACGGGGCGCCGCTCGAACAGGGAAGCATTAGTTTCCAGCCTACCGAGGGCGCGACGACCTCCAGCGGCGCGGTGATCGCGCAGGGAGCGTATTCCATTTCTCGAGAGAATGGACTGCCGCCGGGCAAGTACCGCGTGGTGATCAACGCCGTGAAGCCCGGCACGGGCGTGGAACTGCCGGAGGGCGGAATGCCCGGCGACGAGGTGGGGGTTCCGCCGGAGGAGTTGATCCCCGCCGAGTGGAACACCGAGAGCGAGCATTTCGTCGAGGTGGCCGCGTCGGGCCCGAACCAGTTCGTTCACGAGATCGCGGTCGCGGCGGAATAGGCGGTCCCGCAAGGGCGCGAGACCCCGCCGGAGAAGAGGCCCGTGAAGCGATGTTTCGTCGAAACTCTTTTGCGAAGGTAGCTCGGTCATGGTATGCAAGCGAAGCGGATTCACCCTTGTCGAACTGCTGGTGGTCATCGCGATCATCGGCATTTTGATCGCCCTGTTGCTGCCCGCCGTTCAGGCCGCGCGCGAGGCGGCCCGGCGATCGCAGTGCACGAACAACCTGAAGCAGATTTCGCTGGCCATTCACAATTATCACGACACGTACAAGGCCTATCCCATGGGCAACTGGGGTTGCTGCTATGGAACGTGGCTGCTGAGCGTGCTTCCCTACATCGAGCAGAAGTCGCTGGCCGACATGTACGTGGGCGGAGGCTATGACGGCGCCTACACGCCGGCCCCGCCCCGTTACGGAAGTGCCGAGAACCTCCCCGTTACGCGTACCCAGGTTCCCGCGTACACGTGCCCAAGCGACAGCAACTCGGCCGCGCCCAGCTTGTTCAACGGAGTGACGTTCCACAACTACGTGGGCAATTTCGGGAACACCAACGACGGCCGCACCAGCCCGTTGGGTACCGATACCGCCGGCAACCCGAACCGCTATGGAGGCGCGCCGTTCGTCGGGATGAACGTGCGCGCGGCCGACATGCATCCGAACAACGTGCCGCCGTCGGTCAAGTTCTCGGACGTGTGGGACGGGCTGAGTAACACGCTGCTGTTCAGCGAAACGGTGCAAGGCAAGTCGGGCGACATGCGCGGATTCGCCTGGTGGCAGGGGGGCTGCCACTTCGAGACCTACCTGCCTCCGAATTCGGCCGAACCCGACCAACTCCAGTCGGCCAGCTACTGCAAAATGAACGATGCGGCCAATCCCCCATGCACCGTGGCACCGGACGTTTACCAACAGACGATCGCGGCGCGGAGCCGCCATCCCGGTGGCGTCAATGCGGCCCTGTGCGACGGCTCGGTCCGCTTCTTCTCGAACAGCATCCACCTCGACACGTGGCGTTGGCTGGGCACCATCCGCGGCAAGGAAGTGCTCGGCCCGTACTAGACGCCCTCCGAGGGGCCACCGGGCACGGCAGCCAGACGCGGGGCGGATTCGATATTTCCCGAGGAGCGACTTATGAGCACCGATCCTCCGACGACGGCTGCGGGGGACCTCACGGTCCCCCTTCCCAAGACGGATATCCGCCGATCCGGGGGAGGTCCCGTGGCGGGCCTTGTTCTCGCTGCCGTGGGCGGCGCGCTGGCCTGGGGCGTCATCGAAGGGACCTCGCCGGTTTTCACGGTTCCGCGGGAATACGACATTCCCGATCTTGGGGCGCCAAACGAGATGTTCGATGCCCTGCACGCGGTCCAGGTCCGAGTGAATCGCAACAACGCCGTGCTCGAGTTGACTTGGCTGAGCGTCCTGGTCGCGGGAATGATTGCCGTGGGCGAGGCCGTTGCGAGGCGCGGCCTCAAGCCCCTGCTCGTTGCGGTACCGGTGGCTGCCGCCGGAGGCGGTGTCGCGGGCTTCGTCGGCAGTCTGGCTTGGGAGACGCTCGGGGCCGGGCCGCCGGGCGAACTCACCGAGACGGTCCAGGTTCAAGTCGTGCTGCTGGGCATGTTGGGAGTCGGCGTCGGTTTGGCGGTGGGGTTGTCGTCCGGCTCGCTACCCCGGGTGGTCGCATCGGCCGTGGCGGGGCTTGGCGCGGGAATCCTGGCCGGTGTGGTTTATCCGGTCGCGATTTCCCTCCTCCTGCCGACGGCGAGCACCGATTCCCTCGTCCCCAAAGGGGCCGTGCACCGGCTGTTGTGGATCGAAATCACGGCTGCGACGCTGGGGCTCTTTGTGACCTGGGCCCTCGTGCGGCATCGATCGGCCCGGCCGCGGCGGAAACCGAGAGGATAGCATGTTGACCCCCCCAAGTCGCCCATGGCAAAAAAGGAGATGCCCACATCGGCAGAGTGATGCCTGGAACAACGTGCATCTTCCCTCGCCGCGGCACTTGCCGCGATGGCACTCGCGTTCGACATCCGGCAGGGGTATTGACAGGCGCTACTGTTCTGCCGAAAATCGACGTTGTTCTAGTTTGCTGGTTCGCGGGGTCTTGTCCGAACGAGTCGGGGGCCGCGCGGCGGCGATTCCGTCCAATTCGGAGCGAATGGCCGCGAAGTCCTCCGACTCTTGTCTTGGTTCCTTGCCGATCCGGGGCGATGCCCCGCCTGCCGCTGTTCTGCATACCGTTTCGATTCGAGGCGGGCAACGAGCGTACCCCGGTCGAGCCAAGCCTTATTGAACGCAATTTGGAGTCACGTGTGGCAAAATTCAGGCGGCTTGACGAGCAGATACGAAAGGAGATCGCCAGCGGCGAACACGGCGCGGTGGGCGACCGGTTCATGACGGTCCGTGAGTTGGCGAAGCGGTTTCGGGTGTCGTTGGCGACCGCGCAGAAGATCGTCACCCAACTGAAGCGCGACGGCGTGCTCGTCGCCAATTCGGCCACGAGTCCGGCACGGATCGGCGCGGCGGCCTTTCGGACTTCGGCGGGCAGGGAGACCCCGCCCCGCCGTCTCGGCCTGGTCGTCAGCGACATCACGAACCCGTTTTTCAGCCGTTTGTGCCGCCACATCCAGCGGGCCGCCAACGACCAGGGCTACCAGGTGCTGATGGCCAGCAGCGAGTCGGATTTCACCCGCGAAGAGCGGACGATTCGGGGATTCCTCGAAATCGGCGTCGAAGGGCTGTTGATCTGCCCGGGGCTCGACGTCGCGTGCGCGGCCATGTATCGGCGGCTGTTGGCCGACGGGGTGCGACTGGCGTTCATCAGCCGCCGCGTGGAAGGCGTCGACGGCGATTTCGTGGTGGCCCACAGCTTCGTCGGCGGGGCCGAGGTGGCCGGGCACCTGTTGAGCATGGGATACGAGTCGTTCGGCTATATCGGGTTCGGCCCGCGCCTGAAGCGCGACGAGCGCCTGCTCGGCTTCCGCTCGGCCCTGCTCGAACAGGAGATCGAACTGCCCGCCGCGAACGTCGCCAGCGGGGACGGGCGCGACATCGAGCACGGCTATCGCGCCATGGCGAAACTGATGACCGGTCCCCAGCGGCCCCGGGCGGTCTTCGCCTTCAACGATCTCCTGGCGATCGGGGCGCTGCAATACTGCCAGGAGCAGGCGATTGCCGTGCCGGGCGACGTGGCGATCGCGGGGTTCGACAACCTGCCCGAAACGCGCGTCACCAGCCCGCCGCTGACGAGCGTGGCCTACCCGGTCGAGTCGATCGCCAGGCTGGCCGTGCAGTCGCTGGTCGACCGCGTCGAAGGGAGGGCCGACCGCCCGGCCAACCGGATCCTGCTCGAACCCCATCTGGTGGTCCGCCAGAGCACCGACCCCAAGGCGAAGGCCCTTACGATTCAGCCTGTAGCCCGGAGTGAGGCCGCGAAACGGGCGTAAGCGATTCCGCGCCGGCAACCGAGGAAAGCGAGACACAACACCATGACCGTTCGCGAAACCGGAGTCAGCTACTACGGGCTCAGCCACGTCGAGCACGCCCGACGCGACTTTCAGGAGATGCTCGACCACCACTGCACGGCCGTACTCCTGGCCCTGTCGGAGTTCGATCTCGACTTCTGGCGTCCCAACGTGCGGGCGGTGGCCGAGGCGGCCAAGGAGATGGGCCTCACCGTGTACCTCGACACCTGGGGCATCGGCAAGTGGTTCGGGGGCGAGCCGCCCAGCCTGTTCCTCACGAACAACCCGGGCAATCGGCAGGTGTCGGCCTTGAGCGACGAGCCGTTGCCGGCGGCTTGCTTCAACACGCCGGCCTTTCGCGAGTACTTCTTCGACATCTGCGAGCGCCTTGCGCGCGAGGTCGACGCCGACGGGTTTTTCTGGGACGAGCCCCACTACGCCTTGCCCAAGGGCTACGCCTCGATTACCGGCGGCGCGGGCGACGACTGGAGTTGCCGCTGTCCCTATTGCCGAAGGATGTTCGACGAGCGCTACGGCTACGCGATGCCCCGGCAGTTGACTTGGGAAGTCAAACGCTTCCGCCACGAGCGCGCCCTGGACATCCTCGAGACGGCCTCGCGCAAGATCCGCGCCGTCCGCCCCCAGGCCAAGATCATCTGCTGCGTGCACGCCACCCTGGGCACCTACTACGTGACCGAGAACCGCGGGTACGACGACTGGGATCGGGTGGCGCGTTCCGACGCCTGCGACGTCTTCAGCACGACCATCCTTTCGTACCAGTTGCCCCGGAGCTTCTTCCGCGCGATCACCCAGCGCACGGTCGAGGTGGCCCGGCGGCACGGTGTGGGCAACCAGCGATGGCTGATGGGCTATTACCAGGAACCCGAAAACCTCGACGAGATCAGAGACATCGCCCAGATGTACGCCGACCTGGGCGTCGAGAGCCTCTTTGCCTGGACCTACCGCGGCGGGCACGGCACCGTGCTGGCCGCCCCCCGGGCGCTGGAGCTTTGGGACACGATCGGCCGGGCCTTCGCCCAGGTCTTGCGCCGCTGAGCACGACCCGGCCTGTCGGGTCACGACCCGTCATCCGACCCCTGGAGAACACGACGCGATGGAAAACAACCGACCCGACTTCGGCTACCTCGACAAGACGATCGAGCTGATGCGCAAGATCGAGCGCGAGCAGCAGCAGAACATCGAAAAGGCGGCCGGGCTCATGGCCGATGCCGTCGAGCAGGACCGGCTGATCCACGTCTACGGGGGCGGAGGACATACGACCCTGGTGATGGGCGAGATGTTCTTCCGCGCCGGCGGGCTGGCCAACGTCAACCCGATCATGGAGACGGGCCTGTCGGTCTTCAACCAGGCGCTGAAATACCTCGAACTCGAGCGGTGCGTCAATTACGGGCGGAGCATCGTCAAGTATTTCCGCCTCCAGCCCGACGACCTGTTGATCATCTTCCACAACATCGGCATCAACCCGGCCACGATCGACGCGGCCATGGAGGCCAAGGAGGCCGGCGCGAAGCTCGTCGCCGTCAGCTCGTCGCGGTGGCAGGAGCAGATGCCGGCCGACCACTTCATCCGCCACCCCAGCGGCAAGAACCTGTTCGACCTGGCCGACGTGTGCATCGACGACTACAACGAAGTCGGCGACTGCGCGGTGACGGTTCCCGGCTTCGACACGCCCATCGCGCCGAACTCGAACCTGATCGATTTCTACATCGCCCACCGGCTGGAGATCGAGTGTGTTCGCCAGTGCGTGGCGCGGGGCATCGAGCCACCCGTCTGGCGAAGCGCGAACGCCCCGGGAGGCGACGAGTTCAACGCCCGGTTCGTCGAGAAGTACTTGCCCCGCGTGAAAATGCTTTGAGCGGCCTCTGGGACCGGGGACGGTCCCCTTCCCAAATTCCCATGAACGCACTCCATGAAACAAACGCTCGCATCCGATCTTGATGCCGCCTTGTCGGGCCTGCTGGCGAAATACGCCGTGAGGCCGGCCGGGCCCTGGCGCCTGTTCGACGGGCGCGGCGCGCACGAGCCCTCCGACGGCGCCGTCGCCCTGGTGCCCGGCTGGGCCCTGGGCCCGATCGAGCCTTCCGGTCATACGATCCCTCTTTTCCCCTGGCGCCGCGAGCGGCGCTTCGTCGAGCTGAAACGGCTGGTTGACGATCGCACGATCGAGCCGCTGCTGATGGTCCGGTTCGCCTGCCTGACCGACGGGCGCGAACTGGCGCTCGACGAGATCCTCTACCGCGAGATCGACCTGGCCGAGTGGCTCGGCGGATCGCGGGTGGCGCGGCTGCACGGCACCGTGGCCGAGGGCCGAGCGGCCAACGTCGTGTTGCGCCTCGAAAGCGGCGTGGTGTGCGGGATCGAGGCCGGCACGACCCTGCCATCGGGCACGCCGATGCAGGACCGCCACGAGCTGATCGCCCGACGCGGAGTGGCGTCCGATCGCGCGGTCGATACGCAGGTCGCCCAAAGCTCGATCTACCTCTGGAGCGATCGTGGCAGCCGGCGGCACACGGACGTCGACTTCGAGCTGTTCGAGTGTGACGCGGGCCGGGCGGCCCTGGTGCGGTCGGCGCTGGCCGCCCTGCGCGAGCCCGAGCGCGCGGCGGCGCGCCGCGCGGAGCATCGCCGGCTGCGGCGCCTGGTCGCGCTGGTGTTCGAGTCGGACCGCCGGCGCGAACGGCTGCCCGTGGAAGGAGGCGTCGCATGAAGCCCCTGAAGATCGCCATGCTGTCGTTGACCCACGGGCACACGCGCAAGTACTTCCAGACGCTTTGCGACTCGCCGAAGCTCGAGTTCGTGGCGGCCTGCGCCGAGAACCGCGAGGTGCGGGAGCGATTCGAGCGGGCCGTCTCGGGCGTGCCGTGCTACGACGACGAAGAGGAGATGTTCGACCGGCATCCCGAGATCGAGGCGGCCGTGCTCGCCTCGGCCAACTGCGAGCACCTTCGCCAGGTCGAGGCGTGCGCCCGGCGCGGCATCCACGTGCTGTCGATGAAGATTCCCACCTTCGACCTGGCCGAATACGACCGGATGATCGAGTTGATCGAAGGGGCCGGCCTGGTCTGCCAGATCGAGCTCGAGCTGCACTACAACCCGGTCGTCGAGCGGGTCAAGCGCGTGGTGGCCGGCGGCGAGTTGGGCCGGCTCGTGGCGGTGCGCGCCACGAACCTCACCCTGTCGCCCGTCTGGGCCTTTCCCTGGCAGGGCTCGCCCGAGGCGAGCTACGGCCGGCGCGTCGCGCTGGCCGAGGGCGACGGGCGGTTCCGCGGCGGGGCCCTGTGCGACCACCCGCACGTCTTTGACCTGCTCCGCTGGTTGACCGGCAGCGACTTCGCCCATATCCACGCCGAGGTCGCCCCGAACATGCGCACCGACCTCGAGGTCGAGGACCTGCTGCTGGTCGACGGCAAGATGGCCGACGGCTGCACCTTCCTGCTCGATCCCTCGTGGTCGCGGCTCGAGGAGCGCCTGCCCGAACCCGGGCCGGGCTGGGAGGTCTTTCCCAAGCGCATGGAAGTCAACCTCTCGATCGCCGGCGAGCGGGGCACCCTGCTGGCCGACTGCTTCGGCCCCAACGTCTATCACAACGGCGCGCCCAACGATCGTTACACGGTGCAGTACACCTATTTCGACGAATGGATCGGCCTGGTCGACGAGTTCGTCGACTGCGTGCGCCACGGGCGCCAGCCGCGCATCAACCTCCGTTGGCATCGGCGCACCGTCGAGGCCATGAACGCCTGCTACGAGAGCATCGCCTCGGGGCAACCGGTCGCGTTTTGAACGGCGCCCCCCTTGCCACGGTTCCACCTCAGGAGCAACGTCGATGATTCGCCGCCTTCTCATCCCGATCGCGCTCGTTTCCGGATGGTCGGCCCCAAGCGCCGCCGCCGAGGCCCCCGCGGTTACGGTCATCCCGCACCCCGCGAAGCTCGAGCTGCGCGATGGCGCTTTTACCGTAACCCCGACGACGACGATTGGCGCGTCGGGCGCGGCCCGCGACGCGGGCGAGTACCTGGCCGAGATGCTCCGCACGCCGACCGGCTTTAACCTTGCGGTGCGCGACCCGTCGCCCGGCGACGCGCCGGCCGGCCGCATCGTGCTCCAGGTCGTTCCCGATCGATCGGACCTCGGGCCCGAGGGCTACGAGCTGACGGTTCTCGAAGATCGTGTCGCGGTCGAGGCGGCCGCGGCGGCGGGCGCGTTCTACGCGGTCCAGACGCTTCGCCAACTGCTCCCCGCCGCCGTCGAGAGCACGTGCCGGACGACCGGCGTGTCGTGGACCGTGCCGTGCGTCCACGTCGTCGACAAGCCGCGCTACGCCTGGCGCGGGGTGATGCTCGATCCGGGCCACAACTTCCTTTCAAAAGAGTACACGAAGCGGTACATCGACACGATGGCCTGCTACAAGATGAATCGCCTGCACTGGCACCTGACCGACATGGGCTGGGCCGTCGAGATCAAGAAGTATCCCGAGCTGACCAACGTCGCCAGGTGGCCCGCCGTGGCGCCCCGGTGGCGCCGAGTCTACGGCAAGTGCACGCAGGGGTTCTATACCCAGGACGACGTGCGTGAGATCGTGGCGTACGCCGCGCGGCGCCACGTGACGATCGTGCCCGAGATCGAGATGCCGGCCCATTCGAGCGCGGCCCTGGCGTGCTATCCCGAGTTGCGGTGCCCGAACGCGAAGAACCGGAAGGACCCGGTCGACAGCTACTTCGACTATCCGAACAACTACTGCGCCGGCAACGAGAAGACGTTCGAGTTTCTCGAGGACGTGCTGTCGGAAGTGATGGAGCTGTTTCCCTCGCCGCTGATCCACATCGGCGGCGACGAGCGGATGAAGGGGGTGTGGAAGCAGTGTCCCCTGTGCCAGGCCCGCCTGAAGGCCGAGGGACTGGCCGGCGAGGACGAGCTGCAGAGCTACTTCGTCAAGCGCATGGAGAAGTTCGTGGTGAGCAAGGGCCGGCGGATCATCGGCTGGACCGAGATCGTCGAAGGGGGCCTGGCGCCTGAGGCGACCGTCCAGTCGTGGCTCGATCCGAAGCACGCGGTGGCGGCCGCCCGCGCCGGCCACGACGTCGTCATGTCGACGAACCAGAGCTGCTACCTGAACTACCTGGGGCTGTCGCTGGAGAAGTGCTACGCCTTCGAGCCGACGCCGCCGGAGCTGACGCCCGACGAGGCCAGGCACATCCTCGGCGTCGAGCCGTGCCTCTGGGGCTTTCCTCAGCACCGGCACGACGAACTGCTTTTCCCACGCCTGTGCGCGTTCGCCGAGGTCGGCTGGTCGCCGAAGGACGCGCGCGATTGGGAGGATTTCCGCGCGCGGCTTGCCCCCCACGGCAGGCGTTTGGACGAGATCGGCATCAACTACCGCCGCGACCCGGCGGTCTGGAAATGAACGAAGGAGGTGCGAACGTGAGACGACGATTGACGGTATCTTGCTTCCTGTTCCTGCTCGGGGCGACCCGGCTCGGGGCGGGCGATCCGATCCTCGTGGTCACCGATCCCGAGGGCGCCGCGGCCCGGGTGGGCGCGCCCGCGTCGGTCGCGATCGATCTGGCCGCCGTCTTCGGTCGGGCGGTCGATGCGAAGCGGTTGCGTCTCGTGGAGGAGGGCCGCGAAGGCGAGTCGGGCCCGGCCGTTCAGTTCGTCCCCGACGCGCAGGGCTCGACGAAAGGCACCCTGTGGTGGCTCATGCCGGCCGGGCCCCAAGGCGAGCGCCGGTTCCGGCTTGCCGCCGACGGGCCCGCCGCGCCGGCCCTGATCGCGAAGTTCGACGAGAAGGCCAAGGCGGTCGACGTGCGCGACGGCGCGCTGCCGGTGCTCCGCTACAACCAGGGCACGGTCCCGCCGCCGCCCGAAATCGTCGAGCACTACGAGCGGAAGAAGGACCCTCCCGAATACTACGCGCGAGGCGACTATATTCATCCGATCCACGGCCCCGACGGCGAGATCGTCACCGACGACTACTCGCTCGACCACCCGCATCACCGGGGGCTCTGCTGGGCCTGGCCCGTCGTGCGGTGGAAGGGCGAGTCGCGCGACATCTGGGCCGTTCGCGTGCTGCCGAGCGAGCCGGGAGGCGTGTGGGCGCGGCCGGTGTCGCTCGATCGGCTTGCCCCCGGAGCGGTGCTGGCGGCGATCGACGCGACGAACGTGTGGAAATGGGGCGATCGCGAGGAGATCGTGCGCGAGAAGGTCGCGATTCGCGCTTTCCGCCAGCAGGATCGCCGGCGATACCTCGACGTCGAGCTGCGGTTCGAGGCGCTGGTCGACGACCTGTCGATCGGTGGGCGTCCGAACGCGGGTTACGGCGGATTCACCTTTCGAACCTATCCCGAGTTCGACGGTCGCCACGTGGCCATGCACGTCGATCCGCCCGAATCGAGCCCGCGCCGGGTTTGGTTTCACCTGACCGGCAACTTTCCGGGTGGGAAGGGTCCGGCCGGGGTGGCCTTGCTCGAGCACGTGACGAACCCCGACTACCCGACCTGGCCCGATCCGCAGAACGCCGACCGCGTGGCCGGGCAGTATCCGCGTTGGCGGAGCGTGCAGCCCGCCTGGCCCGGCGATCGCGAAGTCGCCCTGCGCAAGGGCGAGCCCTTGGTGTTGAAGCATCGGCTGTGGATCCACCCGGGTAGGGTGGACGAGGCGACGCTGGCCGACGTGTGGGCGGCGTATGCCGAGCCGCCGGCGGTGCGCGTGAAGAAAGCGGCGGCGGATTAGCCCGCCGCCGTGGCAGGGGCACGGATTGGCGCCCCATCCGCCCGAGCTTGGCGGCGCGGCGCGCGACAAGACCAACGAGGTTCCAGCAGAAACACCCCACCCCAGACTTCCGCCATAGGAGCGAGTCATGTCTGCACCCAAAGAGATCTCACGCCGCGATTTCATGGCGACCGCCGGCAAGGCCGGCGCCGTCGGCGCGGCCGTGCCGATGTTCGTCCCCAAGCACGCCTTGGGCGGCGCGGGCGAGCCGGGCGCGAACGATCGCATCCAGATCGGGCTGATCGGGGCCGGCGCCATGGGCACCGCCAACGTGACGGCCTGCGCGAAATACCCCGACGTGACGGTCACGGCCGTCTGCGACGTGTGGAAGAAGAAGCGCGACGCCGTGGCGGCCCGGTTTCCCGACACCGCCAAGACCTACCACGATTATCGCGAAGTGCTCGACCAGAAGAACGTCGACGCCGTGATCATCGCGACGCCCCATCACTGGCATTGCCGGCAGGCGGTCGACGCCTGCGAGGCGGGCAAGGACCTGTTCCTGCAGAAGCCGATGACCCTTCACCTGGCCGAAAGCCGCGCGGTCAAGAACGCCGTGCTCAAGCACAAACGCGTGTGCCAGGTGGGTATTCAGATCCACGCCGGCGAGAATTACCGCCGGGTCGTCGAGTGGGCGCAGTCGGGCCGATTGGGCCAGATCAGCGTCGTGCGCACGTTTCTCGTGTCGAACGAGGGAAATCCGCCCGACGGCCTGGGCTTCCCGCCCGACGGCGAACCCCACGAGGGGCTCGACTGGGAGATGTGGGTCGGCCCCGGCCCCATGCGCCCCTTCAACGAGAATATCGTGCGAAACGGCTGGTCGCACACGCTGTTCCTCGACTACGGCGGCGGGCGCACCTGCGGCATGGCCATGCACATTCTCGATCTGCCCTTCTGGGCCCTGAACCTGGGATTCCCCATCCGCGTGCATAGCACCAGCTCGAAGCACTGCGTGCACGACAACACGGACGCGCCCGACACCCACGAGGTCACCTGGGAGTTCCCCGGCGTGGTCATGACCTGGATGATGTCGCAAGTGAGCAGCTTCGGCTTCAACCTGCAGGACGTCGAACGCTACACCAAGCACGGAGCGAAGATGGAGGGCGTGCAGCGCCGTTTGGGCTATTACCTCCACGGTTCCAAGGCCACCCTGTTCGGCAACTACACGATGCACACGATCGTGCCGCAGGTCGAGGAGATGGTCGGCGCCGAGCCGCCCGAGCCGTCGATCCCTCCCTCGCCCGGCCACGAGCGCGAGTGGCTCGACTGCCTCCGCAGCCGCGAGGAGCCCAGTTGCGGGGTGACGTACAGCCACAAGGTCAACATGGCCAACGCGCTGGCCAACCTGGCGATGAAGGCGGGGCGCGAGATCCGTTTCGACCCGGCCACCGAACAGATCGTCGGCGACGACGAGGCGGTCCGGCTTTCGAAGCCCGAGTATCGGGCGCCGTGGAAATTCCCGGAGGAATACTTGTAGTCGGCGGGACGCCCCGACAGAAATCTCGGAGAACCAAGCGATGTCGACATGCTTCGAGTTGACGCGCCGCCGATTTCTCGGCGGCGCGCTGGCGGCCGGCGTGGCCGCCGCATGCGATCGGCCCGCGCCGGCCCGCGCGGCGGCCCCGAGAGCGGGTTGGCAGATCGGCTGCCGAACGCGGCCCTGGGCCGGCTACGAGTACCGCGTGGCCCTCGACGCGATTGCCGAGGCAGGCTTCCGGTACATCGGCTTCGGCGGCGCCAAGTCGAAAACCGGCTTGGTGGTCGGGGCCGACACCCCGATCGAGGAAGCCCGCCGCATCGGCGAAGAGACCCGCCGCCGCGGGCTCGAGATTCCCCTGATGTATGGCGGCGACTTCCGCGGCCACGAAGGGCCGGCCCGGCTGCGCCGGATCATCGACAACTGCGCCGCGTGCGGCGCGTGGTCAGTCCTGATCGCCGAGGCCGGCAACGCGCAGACCTGGGAACTTTACTGCCGGACCCTCGCCGAGTGCTGCGACTATGCGGCCGAGAGGCAAGTCACGCTCCAGTTGAAAGCGCACGGCGGCCTGCTCGCGAACAGTCCCTTGTGCCGCAAGGTCATCGAGCGCGTCGGCCACGAGAACTTGACCATCCTCTACGACCCCGGCAACATCTGCTACTACTCGGACGGCAAGATCGACCCGGTCGACGACGCGGCCGCCGTGGCCGGACTGGTGACCGGCATGCTGGTCAAAGACTACCGGCATCCGAAGAACGTCGACGTGACGCCCGGCACCGGCGAAGTCCGGTTTCCCGACCTCATGGCGCAACTGATCCGCGGCGGCTTTACCCACGGCCCCCTGATCGTCGAAACCCTCGCGCCCGGCAGCCTCGAGGAAAAGCTCGCCGAAGCGAAGAAGGCCCTGCGATACGTCCGCGAGCTGGTCGGCGCGTGAAGAGGCTGGAGACCGGAGGCTCGAGGGCTGCACGAGTTGGGCTTTTTTCGCGAACCGACGCCTTCGGACGACTCGGAGCCTTGGACTTTTCCGGGGCTGGAAGGCAGCACGCACCCCGCCGGCCGCCCTGAACCCGGAACCCCCGAACCCTCCCGAAACCCTTGACCATCCATGACGCTCAATACGATTGACTGGGCCATCGTCGTCGGCTTCATGGCGATCACGCTGGCCGTGGGACTGGCGGTGACGAAGCGCGCCGGGCGCAGCTCGGCCGACTTCTTTCTCGCGGGCCGGGGCATGCCCTGGTGGCTCTTGGGCATGTCGATGGTGGCCACCACGTTCTCCGCCGGCACGCCCAATTTCGTCGCCGACGTCGTGCGCCAGCAGGGCGTGGCGGGCAACTGGATCTGGTGGGCCTTCCTGCTGACGGGCATGATGACCGTGTTCGTCTACGCGAAGCTCTGGCGTCGCTCCGGCGTGATGACCGACATCGAGTTCTACGAGCTTCGCTACAGTGGCCGCCCCGCCGCCTTCCTCCGCGGATTTCGGGCCCTGTACCTGGGCGTGCTGTTCAACGTGATCGTCATGGCCTCGGCCAACCTGGCGGCCATCAAGATCGCCGGGGCCATGTTGGGTACCTCGCCGGTCGAAACGATCGTGGCCGCCGGCGCGGTCACCGTCATCTATAGCATGCTGGGCGGCCTGACCGGCGTGCTGATCACCGATTTCCTGCTGTTCGCGATTTCGATGGGGGGGGCGATCGCCGCGGCCGTGTACCTGCTCAACCTCGACGGGGTCGGCGGCCTGACCGGCCTGCTGGCGCACGAGGCCGTGCAGGCGAAGCTGACGATGTTTCCCGACTTCCGCGACCACGAACTCGCCTTGTCGGTCTTCGTCATTCCCCTGGCCGTGCAGTGGTGGAGCGTGTGGTACCCCGGCGCCGAGCCGGGTGGGGGCGGTTACATCGCCCAACGCATGTTGGCGGCCAAGAGCGAGATCCACGCCACCGGCGCGACGCTGCTGTTCAACGTGGCCCATTACGCCCTCCGGCCCTGGCCGTGGATCCTCGTGGCCCTGGCTTCGCTCGTCGTCTTCCCCACCCTCGAATCGCTCCAGGCCGCGTTTCCCCACATGTCCGAAGGCGTGGTCCAACACGACCTGGCCTACCCGGCGATGATGACGCTCTTGCCGAGCGGGTTGCGCGGGCTGGTGCTGGCCTCGCTGATGGCCGCGTTCATGTCGACGCTCTCCACCCACCTCAACTGGGGCTCGTCCTACGTGGTCAACGACTTCTACAAGCGGTTCGTCCGGCCGCAGGCGCCGGAGAAGGAGCTGGTTCGGGCCGGACGCATTTGCACCTTGCTGACCATGGTGGCCGCGGCCGCCGGAGGGCTCTACCTGAGCAGCGCTTTGCAGGTGTTTCGCCTTATCCTGCAGGTCGGGGCGGGCACGGGGCTGCTGTTCCTCCTGCGCTGGTTCTGGTGGCGCATCAACGCCTTCAGCGAGATCGCCGCGATGGTCGTCTCGTTCATCGTGGCCGTCGCCCTGGAGCTGTTCGGGCCGGAATGGCTGCCCAGTTGGGCCAGGATCGTCGGCGGCGTGGGCGTGACCACGATCGCCTGGCTCGCGGTCACGCTCGTTACCCGGCCCACCAACGAAGCCACGCTGCGGCGGTTCGCAACGCTGGTCCGTCCGGGCGGACCCGGCTGGGCGGCCGTGGCGCGCCGCGCCGCCGCCGAGGGGCAACCCCTCGACGAAGCAGGGCGGCGCTGGAACGTGCCCATGGAAATCGTCTGCATGATTATCGGCTGCGCGGCCGTCTACAGCGCGCTGATCGCCACCGGACACTGGATCTACGGCAACTGGCCCGCCGCCGTCGTGCTGACCGCCGTGGCGGGCGCAAGCTCGACGCTTCTGATCGTTACCTGGAAACGCGTGAACGCGACCTAGCCGGCTGTCTGCGGGAACGGGCCGCGAAGCAATCGGCCTGACGATTTGCCCGGCTGCGATCGGTCTGCTATCGTGGCGAGCGGTCGGGCGCGCCGTACGGCCCGTTCGAGCCGACGCCTCGAAACACGAGAGGCCCCGGTCGTCTCGATTTCCAAGGCTCCATTGGCCCACGGGAGGGATGCAATGCTCAGAGCACGCAGTTGGTCGGATCGTTTGGCGAAGGCGGCATGGGTCGTGAGCCTCGTGCTGCCGACTTTCATGGCGGCGTCACCGGCGCGGGGCTCCGACCCCTTGGCCGAGAAGGAGCTGGCCGCCGGCCGCGACCCGAGCTTCGCCTCGGTCGGCAGCCATTATCCCGCGATGAAGCATCCCCGCGAAGCGATCGGCGTGAAGAACCATCGGGACGAGTTCATCATCCTGCCCGACGGCAGGCTGAACTTCACCCCGTCCCGCGTGGACCACTGGCGGGGCCACGTTCCGCAACGATCGGCGCAAGCCTTCTTCGCGCTGGGCGACGGCGACCCCTGGCTCGGCAAGGAAGGCGGCGGCACGCGCGCCGTCAAACGCCTGCGGGACGGGTATACGCCCATCGTGATCGCCGACTTCGAGCCCGCCTCTCCATCGGAGCCGGGCCTGCAATACGAGCAGACGGCCGTGGCGTGGTCCGACGAAATGAGCGCCGACAAGCCGCTTTGGGCGTTCGTGCGCCTGAAGGTCTCGAATCCGGGCGACCGCCGCCGCGAAGCGCGCCTCGCTTGGCGCGTGGCCTACGGCGCGGGGCAGGAGCGCAAGGTCCGCACCGTGGCCTCCTGGCAGTGGGAATTGGCCCCCGGCGCCGAGCAAACCGTCTATGGGAAGCTGCCCTTTCTGGACGGCTACGAACGGGCCGTGGAGAGTTCCGCCGAGGAGTTCGACAAGCGCCTGGCCGAGGCCTCCGCGTTCTGGAGACATCTGCTGAACAAGGGCATTCGCATCCACGTGCCCGAGGCTCGGGTCAACGACGCCTACCGCGCGTGGTTGGCCTATACGTTCCTGAATGTCGACAAGATCGGCGAGAGGTATGAACCGCACGACGGCTCGGGATTCTACGAGGCCATCTTCGGCATCATGGCGGCGAAGTACTGCAATGCACTGGGAGTGATGGGCTACCCCGACGAGGCCCGAGACTACCTCGATTCGCTCGCGACGCTCATCTCGCCGGAGGGCTGCTTCTTCGTCAGCTTCGGGTTCGTCGATACGGGCACGCTTCTGTGGGTGATGGATCAGCACTACCAGCTCACCGGCGACCGGGCGTGGCTCCGCGAGGCCGCCCCGAACATCGTCAAAATGTGCGACTGGATCATCCGCCAGCGAAAAGAGGCCAAGGCCACGCAAGAGGAGGATTCGGTCTGCTACGGCCTGATCCTGTCCAACGTCGGCGTCGACAACCCCGGAGCCGACTACAGTTACGTGACCGACGCGAGCCTTTGTGTCGGCATGGAGGCGGCGGCGCGATCACTGCGGGCAGCGGGAAGGACCGACGAAGCCGCACGCATCGAGCAAGAAAGCGACGCCTATCGGCAAGACATCGTAAGGTCGATGCGTCGGGCGGTGACCGAACACCACGGAATGAAGATCCTGCCCGTCATGCCCGAGACGCACAAGTACCTGAAGCGGGCCGCCTACGTGCCCGGCGGCAAAAAGGACGCCGAGCCCGGCCAGGGCTACTCCGGTCACGGCTACTACAGCCTGTTCGCCAGCATCCTGCTGGAGACGAAGTTCCTGCCCGCTTCGGACGAGCGCTTCCGCTTGATCCCCGAGTTGCTGGAGCGACGCGACGGTCTTCTGATGGGCATGTGCGCGTTTGGCGGGAAGGGTGGCATCGACCACGCCTTCACCTACGGCTATTGGATGAACTGCCTCGAACGCAACGAAGTCGAGCGCGTCTTGTTGGGGTTCTACGGCTCCCTGGCCTATGGAATGTCGCGGGGAACCTGGGCCGGGGTCGAGTGCACCGATATGTCCACGGGTGCCAACCAGGCGACCCTGCCGCACCTCCGTTCGGGCACCCAGCAGTTGCGTTTGTTGCGGAACATGCTCGTGCGCGAGGAAGGCAACCGCCTCATCCTGGCCCAGGCCGTTCCGCAACACTGGCTGGCCGACGGCAAGCAGGTGGCCGTGCGCGACGCGCCAACGCACTTCGGCAAGGTGAGCTACACGATCGACTCGCACGTGGCCCGGGGATCGATCGCCGTGAAGCTCGACCCGCCCGCGCGCACGGCCCCGGAGGCGATCGTGCTGCATCTGCGGCATCCCGAAAGGGCGAAGATCGTGAGTGTATCCATCGACGGAAAACCGGCGGATCGGTGCGATGACGGAACGGTAACGCTGGAGGGGGTCGTTCGGCCCGCACGCATCGAAGTTCGGTACCGTTGAACACGGGGCGACTCGGGTCAAAGAGCTTTGCACGGGGATCCGTTCATGAGCATCCAACGATTGACGCTGACGTTTCTGCTGACTGCCCTGCCGACCTTTGCCGTCGCGGGCGAGGGGCAAACTTCCTGCCCGATCGTCCCCCACCCGAAGGAGTACCACGACTCGGGCATCACGGCAACGCTCGAGGCCCCCGACGCCGCGGCCATCGTCGTCGGCGCCAAGGCGACCGAGCCCGAGCGCTACGCGGCCGAGTATCTGCAAACGCAAATCGAGCGACGCTTCGGGCGAAGGCTGCCCATCCGTGCGGAGACGGACGTGCCCGCGGGCGTCCGCCAGGTGTTCCTCTTGGGTCAGGTCGCCACGAACTCGCGGCTCGGCGCGCTGTGCGCACAACACGAGATCGACCTGAGCGGCGATTCCCCCGGCCACGACGGGTACGTCATCCGTTGCGTCGACGACGGAGACCGCCAGGTCGTGCTCATCGGCGGCAGCAACCCGCGGGGCGTGATCTACGGGCAGAACGCCTTTTTCGACCTGCTTCGCACGCAGGACGAGCGGGTCGTCTTTCCCGTCGTGTCGGTCCGCGACTGGCCGAGCATTGCCTGGCGGGGGCGGCCCCATTCGGTGCTCAAGCAGCATCTCGTGCCGGGGGCGCTGGACGCCTATCTCCGCTCGCGCATCAACTTCACCGACGTGCGCGACGATCCCGAGGTCGAGCCGACCATCATCTTCCCGGCGCGAAAGGCGTCGATGGGATGCCCCGCCGGCCGGCCGCTCGACGAGCCGCTCGTGCGGCGGATGATCGGCGAGTCGCACCGCCGCGGGCTGTTCGTCTACGGCACGGTGTCGTGCGGCGTCGCGGCCGGTGAAGTCGACGACGTGCTCCGGACGTTCCGGGAGCTGATCGCCCTGGGCGTCGACGGGCTGTGGATTTCGTTCGACGACGTGGGGGCGGGCGACGCGGCCGAGGAGGTCGTCCGCCGCGTGGTCGCGCTGGGCGCCGAGCACGGCATGACGGGCCGCAAGATCGCCATCACGCCGCCCCTGAAGGAATACCAGAACATCGACAGGGAGTTCAACCACAAGGCGGCCTCGGAGTGGGGCCTGGCCGACGCCCAGTGGATGTTCACCCGCGTGCCCTGCGCCGACGACGCCGCGACCGCCCGGCGCATCGGAATCCGGCGGCTCCCCGGCTGGTGGCACAACCTGGTCAACTTCCGCGGCGGCTTCCTGCACAACGGCGACGTGGCCTGCCCGTTGCGCAAGGACGGAAGACCGGGATACCTCGACATCCAGCCGCTCAGCAACGGGTGGCACCGTCCCGACTACGAGAAAATCCGCGACGCCGCGGACAACACCGACTGCGTCTTGCTCTGGGGTGTGGTCGGCGGCTGGCCCGAGGAATATCAGGTCGGCGCGCTGGGACTCTGGGCCTGGGACCCGGCCGGGCACGACTGGGAGCCGACGCGCGACGCCGTGTACCGGCTGGTCTACGGGCCGGCGGCGGGCGCCACGGCCCGGGCGTTCGACGACCGGCTCGCGGCCCTGAAGGACCTGTTCGAGCTTCCGCCCTGGCGATTCTGGCCCAACAAGGGTTGGCCCTGCCGGCTGAAGAAGGTCGACGACCGCAACCGGGCCCTCGCCCTGCTCGACGACCTCGAGCGGATCCTGGCCGCCCTGCGGCGCCAAGCGCCCGTCGAGACGGCGATCGATCGCGACCGCCTCGAAGCGGTCTACCTCGAGCCCATGCGGGCGACCCTCGCCTACGCCCGCAAGATGACGCACCTCGATTACCCCGAATACGAGCACGCCACGTTCGAGCGGCAAATGATGGCGCTGGTCGACGAAGGCAAGCTCGATGAGGCCGGGCGCCTTCTCGACGCGACGCGAGCCCGCGTCGAGCCCCAGTTGGCCCGAATCGCCGCGACGCTCGCCGATTTGAAGGGCGTCGACGAGTACGTGGCCTTCTGGAAGGATCAACTCGGCGACGTGAGCCGCTGGAAGGAAAAGGCCGCCCAGCGCCGCGCGGACATGTCAAAACGCTTCGACAAGCTCATGGCGGGCGGCGTGGCCGGCCTGTTCCCGTACAAAGACCAGGTCGTCGGCACCGAGCTCGACGCCTTGTTTGATCGCTTGGCCGATCCGCCCGAGGGCAAGCCTCTGATCCGGCTCGAGGCCGCCGATTGGCTTCGCCGGCCGTGCCGTTTCTTCGGCGCGTTCTGCGCCGGCCCGTTCGAGTGGAAGGGCTGCTCGCTGGTGGCCGTCGCCTATCCGCGACACGCGCCGTCCACCGCGGGCGATATGGCCGAAGTCTGCGCCGAGGTGCCCGTGCCCGAGTTCTCCGGCCGGCTCATGCTCGACGCCTTCGTGAACGACACGCGAGTCGAAAACCGGTATCCCGGACACCGCGATCTGCAACTCTGGGTCAACGATCGCCTTGTCTGGGAGGAAGACATCGCTCGGTCGCGCGAAGGAAGCGAGTGGATTTCGCTCGACCTGACCGACCTAGCCGAGCCCGGCTCGCCGCTGGCGCTCCGCTTCCGCGTGATCGACAAGCGCCCCGTCAGCGATCACCTGTCGGTGGCGTTCCTGGGACCGGTCATCCTGCGGGCGGTTCCTTGAGCCGATCCCGACT
>Ga0334898_1000877_pt1 | contig 40562 bp, 35 predicted proteins | sample GraSluR3_MG_10_FD_207228 | JGI IMG/M metagenome (GOLD analysis project Ga0334898, IMG submission 207228) | Sludge microbial communities from methane-producing bioreactor in Wageningen University, Netherlands - Granular Sludge_3_08-R3 | ecosystem: Engineered > Bioreactor > Anaerobic >... | reverse complement strand
TTAATCAACATAATAATTCCACTACATGTTTTTTCCAAAATCTATGAAATTTGTTCCAAAACCTGCATTTTTCCGTTTCGTGACCCCGATTTTTAAGTTTTAACTGACAAATCCAGGCGACTAAAATTTGAAAAACTTAATATATCAATGTTATAATATAATAAATAAAATTAAAATTTTTTTTATGAAGGGAGGGCGTTTTCTTTGAAAAAATTAATTGTTTTTATCGCTGAAGGGTTTGAAGAAATAGAAGCTTTAACTGTTGTCGATATTTTGAGAAGAGCTGGTGTTACAGTTACTCTCTGCTCTTTAAAAAATGATTTAGTTAAAGGTGCTCACAATGTTTTAATAAAAACAGATATTATGATTGATAATTTAGTTTTTGAAGACTATGACGCCATATATTTGCCTGGAGGATTGCCTGGTGCGTATAATTTAAGAGACGACAACAGAGTTATTGAAATAATCAAAAATTTTAACGAAAAGAAAAAATTAATATACGCTATTTGTGCTGCTCCTGTTGTTTTATCAAAAGCGGGAATAACAGAAGATAAAGTTATAACTTCTTATCCGGGTTTTGATAAAGAAATAAAATGTAAAAAATATTCAGAAGAAATTTTTGTCAAAGACGGTAACATTACCACTTCAAGAGGCCCTGCAACCGCTATGCCTTTTGCATATGAAATATTAAGACAATTAGGGCTCGAAAAAGAATCTAAAGAATTACGCAAAGGAATGCTTTTTGATAAATAAAAATCGGGCTAAAGCCCGATTTTTATTTTTTATTATGAAGATACAACTTCACTAATTTCTATTTTTTCTTCTTCTGTTAAAAGTTTGTTTATATCTAATATTATAATCATGTGATTATCAATCTTAGCGATTCCACTTATAAATTGAGTATTTCTCATTCCTCCAACAGAAGGTTTTTCTTCTATTTTATCAGGAGATAAAGACATTACTTCTTTTACTTCATCAACCATAACTCCTATTTTTCTATCTTTCATTTTTATAACTATTACTTTTGATAATTCTTTGTTTTCAAAATCAGGAAGTTTAAATTTTCTTCTGAGGTTTATTAAAGGTAAAACTTCTCTTTTTCTAAAATTAATTATTCCTTCGATAAAATCTGCTGTTTGAGGCAAACTTGTTACTTCCTCAAATTCAGCTACCGCATCTATTTTCATTATATCTAAACCATACTTTTCTTTTCCTAATGAAAAAGTTACTATTTTTATCTCAGCCATTTTTTTACCTCCTTTTTTAATTAACTTTTATATTTCTATTATATCATATATTCATTAAATTTTTAAACTTTTTATATCTTTTTTATTAAATCATTTTTTGAATACATTTCTTCTGTTTTAGGCCCATAAGATATATAATCAATTTTTACTCCAGTTTTATCTTCAATAAATATCATATATTTTAAAAAGTTTATATCATAAATATTTTTCCATCCAGGCAAAGTTTCGTAAATTGGTTTTGCATTAAAAAAATCTCTTGAAGAATTTGGAATTTCTTTAACTTCTCCTTCAATCTCGTATCCAGTACATATTTTTATTTCATCCATATTATCTAAAACGTCAGCTTTTGTTATTATAAAACTTGTTAAACCAGATCTAATTTTCGCATATCTTAATGCAGGTAAATCAAGCCATCCTACTCTTCTAGATCTTCCAGTAGTAGCTCCAAATTCATTTCCAGCTTTTCTAATAAATTCAGCTTCATTTCCAAAAAGTTCTGTAGGAAATGGCCCTTCGCCTACTCTTGTTGTATAAGCTTTTAAAACTCCATATACTTCATCAAGTTCAAATGTAGAAAAACCTACAGCTGAAACTCCGTGAGCCATACAAGAGCTTGAAGTAACGTACGGGTAAGTTCCAAAATCAAGATCTAAAAGAACTCCTTGTGCTCCTTCAAACAAAACCGATGTGTTTCTAAAAGATTTTCCTATTTCTAACGCACTTGTATAATTCACTTTTAGTTTTTCAAGGTTTCTTTTTATATCTTGTATGTATTTAATCGTTTCATCAACGTTAAAACTCAACTTCCCATTGTATAAATTATTTTTAAGATAAAAAATATTTTCAAGTCTTTCTTTTAATGAATTTTCATCAAAAATATGATACAACTTTATTCCTTCTCTTGATACTTTGTCTGTATACGCAGGGCCTATACCTTTTTTTGTTGTTCCGATAGGATTTTTCCTCATACTCTCAATTAACCCATCTTCTTCTTTATGCCAAGGAAGAACTAAAAATGCTTCTAAATCAACATAAATTCTTGAAGATATTCCCGGAAAATCCTTTTCTGCTATATTTAATTCATCTATAAGCTGCTGCATATCTAAAACCATTCCTGCACCTAAAAAACCTTTTGTATCACTATCTGGATTTAATGATGGGATAAGATGATTTACATATTTTTTCCCTTTATAATAGATAGTGTGACCTGCATTTGAACCTCCTGAAAATCTTGCTATCCATTCATATTTATCCGAAAAATAATTTACAACTTTACCTTTTCCCTCATCGCCCCAATGAGCACCTACAATAGCTACTTTATTCATTTTTTATTCCTCCCTAAATATCGAATCTTTTATATACTTTATCTATATTTCTTAAATAATAAGTATTTTCAAAAAAATCTTCGATTTCATCAGATGATATTTTTTCTTTTATTAACGGATGATTTTTTAATAATTCTTTAAATCCTTTTCTTTCATCCCAAGCTTTTAATGCACATTCTTGAACCACTTTATAAGATTCTTCTCTACTTATACCTTTTTCTATTAAACCTAGCATTACTCTTTGAGAATAAACTAAATTGTAAGATCTTTCAAACGTTTCTTTCATTCTATCTTCATTTACAATTAAATCTTTCATAACATATTTTATTTTTTCTATCATATAAAAGGCTATCATTGTTGCATCTGGAAAAAATACTCTTTCAACAGAAGAATGAGAAATATCTCTCTCATGCCACAAGGCTATATTTTCATAAGATGTCATAGCATAAGAACGTAGCATTCTTGCCATTCCTGTAAGCCTTTCACATATTATAGGGTTTTTCTTATGCGGCATAGCTGAAGATCCTCTTTGCCCTTTTCTAAAAGGCTCTTGTGCTTCTAACACTTCTGTTTTTTGTAAATGTCTTATTTCAACAGCAATTCTCTCTATACTTGCACCAATTAATGCTAACACGCTAAAAAATTCTGCATGAACATCTCTTGGTACAACTTGTGTGGATACTTTCGCACATTTTAGCCCTAATATTTGTAAAGCTCTTTCTTCAATTTCAGGATCTATATTAGCATAATTTCCAACTGCCCCACTTATTTTCCCTTGAGAAACTTCATCTAAAGCTTTTTTGAATCTTTCTATATTTCTTTCTGTTTCTGCAAGAAAAGAAAGAAGCTTTAATCCAAAAGAGCTTGGTTCTCCGTGAATACCGTGCGTTCTTGCTACATTTACGGTATTTTTATGAGAAGCTGATTTTTCTTTTAATATTTCATAAAATTCTTCAAGACTTTTTAAAATATGTTCCCCTGCTTCTTTTATTCCTAAAGCTAAAGCAGTATCAACAACGTCGGAAGAAGTCATTCCTCTATGAAAATATCTTTCTTCATCGCCCATATTTTTTGTAACCCCTTTTATAAAAGCGATTACATCATGATCTACTACACTTTCTATTTCAAGAATTTCATCAACATTTATATAAGCATTTTGTCTTATCTTGTCGCTTATACCTTTAGGTGCCATTTCAAATTCTTCACATGCTTTAACTGCAGCTATTTCAACTTCTAACCATCTTTTATACTGTTGTTCTAATGTCCATATCTCTTTAATTGGTGACATTGAATACCTTTCAATCATTTTTCTTTCTCCTTATTTTTAGATTCGAGCATAGTAGGAACTATATCTCTAAAACTTATAATAAAAATAATTATCCCTATTATAATTCCCATTGTCATATCTTCTCTAAGTTCAGTAACTAAATATCCTATAGCAAAAGCATTTAATCCCCATGAAATAACTGCGAAAAATACTTTTTTCAAACTTTCAAAAAGAATTGCAAATAACGCTGAAAAATTCATTATTATATAAAAATAATGAGGTGTAAAACCTTGAACAATACCTATCAATCCAAAGAAAATAGCAACAAGCAACACCATAATTGTTAATTTGCTGAATTTTTTAAACTTCAAAGTCATTCCTAAAACTCCGATTAAAGGTATTATACCTATTGCCCAAAAAAGTTTATCTGAGATCATTAAAAATCCTAAAACAAAGTTCAACAGTAATGCTATAAGGTTGTAAATCAAAATACACACTCCTTTTTTAGTTTGTTAGGAAAAAATTATTAATGTTTAAAAGTTTAAATGGAAAAGCGTTTAAATAGTGAAAAGTTAAAAGTGGCAAGTGGTACAAAAATTTTTTTTATTATAATGCTTTGACGGTAAATACGGATAAAATAAAGTAGCGAGCAATTGAGAATTTTCGTTCAAAAAACAATTGAGGGAGGTGATAAAATGCGTTAAGAAAATAGCATGTCTGAGCGTAGCGAGTTTGCTATTTTTAGCATTTTTTCTCAGAGCGAAATTTGTTTTTTAGAAAATTTAAACTCTTGTGAGCGTTTATTTTATCCAATGTTTAACACCTCATTATTATAAGCATTTGGTCTTAAAGATTTTTCTTACCAACTTTCTGCTTTCCAACTAATAATTATAAGCATTTACAAAAACCTGTCCACCCCGTCAACCTTTGGTTGCCACCCCTCAAGAGGGGAATTAATTAAAAATGCTTGTTTTAGCGTTATTCCTGATCAACTGTTTGCTGACCTACATTGTTGCCAGTGCTGTAACGCCGTGCAGAAAACGCGTGGCTGTTACACTACATTTAAAAGCGAAAGGCAATGAATCTAAAAATGTATTTCCTATGCAACAATATGATTTTATCATAAATAATTTAGTTTAACAAAAAAAACAAGAAATAGAAACAGTAAAGTTTAGGAAATATATTCTCGACTTATCTTAAAATTTAATTTAATTTATTTATTAAAATAATTTTTTTTCTTAAAATGTTTAAATAGCATTCCTGAAAAAAAGGGTATTAAAATTAATGCTGAAAAAGAAATAATAAGTTTAGAAGAAACTCCATCTGAAAAATTTTGAATGTCTGTAATCTGGCTACCTGCATTAGTGAATAAAATAATCCCTGGCATCATTCCTAAAAAACTTACCCAAAAATAAGTAATTGATTTCATTGGTGTAAAGGAAAAAAAAGAATTTATAATAAATGAGGGCACAATTTCTATCAATCGAAGAATTAAAAGAAGATTCGCTCCATGCTTTTTCGAAATTTCATCTATTTTTTTAAACTGCTTATCAAATCTCTCTTTAAAAAAATCTCTCAAAGCATATCTTGTAAGTAAAAAAACAATTAGTACTCCAAGACTTACTGATAAAGAAGTTAAAACAACTCCTACCCAAAACCCAAATAATGCCCCACCAAGAATAGTTAATACACCACTTCCAGGAATAGATACTATAGCAAAAAATAATCTTACAAAATAAAATATTATGATAGCAAGAAAAAAATATTGATTTTTAAAATTTTTCCATAATTCAAAATTTTTCTGAATCATCTCAGAATTAAAGGATTCACTAAAAAACATAAAATAAAGGATTCCGGAAAATAATAATAAAAAAAATATACTTGAAATAATTTTTCTTTTGTTCAAAATACATCTCCCCTTTTTTCTCACCATATAAACTATTATATCATAATTAATTTTTGGTTCTCTGTAAAATAGTATGGCAAAAAAACTTTTAATTGATTAAATGGAAAATCGGTTAAATAGTTAAAAGTGGCAAGTGACACAATCTTTTTTGTTATAATGCATTGATGGTAAATATGGATGAAATAATTTAGCGAGCAATTGAGAATTTTCGTCAAAAAAACAATTGAGCGAATCTTTTGAACAATAGTCAAACAATTGTTGAGCGATAGTTGAAAGGTAGTTGAACTATAGTTGGGCAGTATTTTGAAATCACTCTTTATAACAATAGTTGAACAATCGCTTAACTATCGTTCCGCCATTGTTCGACTATCGTTCAGTCATTATTTACCAATTAATTATTATAAGCATATGTTTTTAAAGCTTTTCCTATTTATCATTTCCTTTATGTTAAATTTTGCTTTTTTTATACATTTTTATAAAAAAACCTCTCAAAAGAGAGGTTTTTCCAACTTTAAAGGGAGTTCTTATAAAGTAGCTGAATATGGAAACAATTTTTTAGCGTATAAAATTTTTTCTTCATTAGTAAAATTCAACGTATAATCTTCAATAACTTCTATTCCTTCTGGTATTTCTACGTCTAATTTAAACCATTTCTTAAATAGTTCTAAATATCCACTTCTATCAAAAACAGAAGAAACATACATTAATCTTTCATCTTCTGATAAAATAATTGCTGGAAACCCTTTCATATTAGTATCTTCCCAATTACCCCAAACTTTTCCTTTTAATACACTCATTTTTTCCTGCCAAAAATCAGCTTTCAAAATTTTATCTTCTAATTTTATTTTTCCTTCTGATATAGCCCCATAATCTAAAAATTTTATTTTCAGATTATAGAAATCAATTTCCCATTTTTTATTAATATGCGAATTTTTATCTTTAAAGTTAAAAAACGAGTTAATCAAAATTTTGCCTTTAAAATTTTCTATTTTAGCTTTAAATTCATCAGGAATATGTTGAGTAAATGGTATTACTAATACTTTATAATCATCAATTTTACTATTTCTAAAAACAACATTTACATTATGTCCGTTTTTCCTAAAAGCTGAATAAATTTCTATCATTGATTTGATATAATCAAAATCTTTTGAAACATGATTAATAATGTTCATCCACATAGATTCATAATCAAAAAATAATGCAATATCATTATGCTCTGATTTTTTTAACGCTGAAATTTCTGATGAAATATTTTTTACTATTTCTAATCTTTCCGAATCTTCTTCTTTCCCACTATAATTAACTATAGCATTGTGATATTGTTCAGCCCCGTAAGGTAACGCTCTGTATCTAAAGTAAAGTAACTCTTTTGCCCCATGTAAAAAAGCTTGTTTTGTTGCGGGAATAAGCCATTCTGCTGGATAATAAAAATTTCTCAACTGCCAATTAACTCTTCCGGGTTGTTGTTCCATAACTACAAATTCTTTATTTTTTAATGCATAAATCAATTCAAAATTAAATGCACAAACCATAGGATCATAATTATCTTGAGGCATATAATTATCATAAGAAATATAATCATACAATTTAGCATGTTCTAAATAATTTATATCTTTCCAGTTAACCATAAAATTATGTGTTATAGGTGCGTTTGAAAATTTTTTGATTATCTCTATTTGATTTTTAGAAAAATTATTAATAGATTCAGTTGTAAACCTATAATAATCTAAAACATGATGTGGATTTGGAAAAGCATTAGTTTTTTTTGGAGTTTCGACTTGATTAAACTCGTTATAATCTTGAGACCAAAATTTAGTTCCCCATATTTCATTTAATTTTTCTATATTTTCATATTTTGATTTTAAATGAGAGGAAAATTCTTTATCGCAATCTTCACAATAACAAAAAGACGTGTTTTCACAGCCAAATTCATTATCTATTTGCCATGAATGAAGTACAACACTTTTTCCATATCTTATTGCCATTTTTTCAACTATAATATTAATATATTTTTGGTAAATTCCTGAATTATAACAATAATGTCTTCGACTTCCAAAATTTCTAACTTTTCCGTGTTCATCTTTCTGCATTATCTCTGGATGCTTTCTTATAATCCATGCTGGAGGTGTTGCTGAAGGTGTTCCTAAAATAATTTTCATATCTCTTTTTTCAACTTCTTCAAAAACTTTATCGAGAATTGAAAAATCAAATTTCCCCTCTTCTTTTTCTAAAACACTCCACATAAATTCTGCAATTCTTATTATTTTTAAACCGTTTTTTTTCATTATATCAAGATCTTTTTCTATTCTTTCAAATTCCCAATGTTCTGGATAATAACATACTCCCAACATTTTTTTTTGCTCCTTTCTCTATTCTTTAACAGCACCTACTGTCAATCCTTCAATAAAATATCTCTGGAAAACCAAAAACACAACTAAAGGTACAGATGCTGCAATTAATGAAGCCGCAGAAATAATATTCCAATTTGAAATATACTGACCTTTCAACATAACAAGACCTAATGTAACAGGTTTTAAATTATCTGATTGAAGCATAATCAAACCCCACAAATAATCGTTCCATATCCATGTGAACTGTAAAATCCCTAAAGCAGTCATAGCTGGAAGTGTTAGAGGAAGTGCCATCGTTCGATATAACCTAAATGCATTAGCCCCATCAATTTTAGCCGACTCAAAAATACTTCCAGGAATTGTTTTCATAAAATTAGTTAGAAAAAAAGTACAAAAACCAAGTTGAAAAGCCAAGTGAAATAAAATTACTCCTTGAAAAGTATCGTATAACCCCGTATTTAATGAAAATCTATATACAGGAATTAAAAGCATTTGAAAAGGAATAAGCATACCACCAACAAATAACATCAAAATAGCTTTTGAAAATCTGAATTTATAAAAAGAAAGTGCAAAAGCACCCAAACTTGAAACAAATAAAGTTCCAATAACTGAAGGGACTGTTATTATAAATGTATTTCTAAAATATAATCCCATATTAGCATCTACCCACGCTTCTTTAAAATTACTCCAATTTAATGAAGTAATTTCCCACCAATAATCTTTTGAAATTATGTCTTCAAAAGATTTCAAAGAAGTTAAAGTCGCTATTATAAATGGAAAAAGCCATATCAAAACAATTATAGTTGAAGCTGTATAAAAAAATATTTTTAAAGATAATTTTTTCTTCTGCATTAACATCACATCTCTTTTTCTTTTTTTAAGTTATGATTAACATAAATTACTATAAATCCAAAAGTTATTAAAAATTGAATTACAGCAATTGCAGAACCAAAACCCATTCTATAATTATTGAATGCTTCTATATACATATAATTTGCAAGAACAGTGGAAGAATTAAAAGGACCTCCACCAGTCATAACATAAACAATATCAAATGCTCTTAAAGAGTCTATAACACTTACTGTAAAAGCAATAATCATTGAAGGTCTTAAAGCTGGTAATATTACATACCAAAATCGTTGAAAAGAATTTGCACCATCAACTAGTGCTGCTTCAACATGACTTTGATTGACGTTTTTCAATCCAGCAAGAAATAAAATCATCATATAAGGAATTTGCCGCCAAACAGCCGCTCCTATCAAAGAAAATGTTACTATATTCGGATTGCTTAACCACGCTTGTGTTAAGCTTCCAAGTCCTATTGCTTCAAGCGTTGTGTTTAAAGCTCCAAAACGAGGATCATATATCCAAGCCCAAACTTGTCCTATAACTACAAAAGACAAAGTCATAGGTAAAAATATTAAGGTTTTAAATATTTTATGTCCAGGAAGTTTGATATCTAAAAGCATTGCCATTCCGAGTCCTAAAGGTACAGGTAATATAATAAACATTATAATCCATTTAAAATTGTTTTTTAAAGCATCAAAAAAAACATAGTCTTCAATTAAATCTTTGAAGTTTTGTAATCCAATAAATTTATAATCAGGATTAACTCCATCCCAATCTGTAAAACTAAATGCAAATGTCCTAAATACTGGAATTATAACCCATATTGCATACATTATTAAGGGCAAAGCTAAAAACGCATAGGGTACCCACCACTGCTTTTTTTTCAACTGCATATAATTTTTTCACCGCCTATTTCTATATTTAAAAATGGGGGCTAAAAGCCCCCTTTTATTTATCTAAAAATTCTTTGTCTTTCTCTTTCTAAAGTCTGCAATATTCTATCAAGTCTATCTGGGAACATCATAAATTCAACAAAAGCATTCATGCCTCTATCAGCCATCTGAGGGTCTGTGTCTCTATCGTAGAATTGCATAACTCCATCAGATTCAAGAATCATATTTAAACCATCTTGTGCATGATCATCAACCGCTGGAACATTTCTATGAGCTGCTAATCTTCCTAATTCTTCTGCAAAATATTGTTGTGCATTTTGTGAAGCAATAAATTCCATAAATTTCATAGCCCCTTCTTTATTTCTTGCATTTGCCGGAACCATAAATCCGTCAATTGGAGTATCTTCGTATAATCCTATGTTAGGATCAATAACTGGGAATCTGAAAAAATCAAGCTTATCTTTTACGTTATCAGGTGCAACGTCTTTTATAAATTGACCCATCAAATACATTCCTGCTCTTCCTGAAAATAAATCATTTGCTGCTGTCTGCCAATCATAAGAAGAATGATTTTCAAGGAAATAACCGTTATTAACTAATTGACCCCAATATTCAAAAACTTTTCTTATGCGAGGATCTGTCCAAGCTACTTTTCCTGCTGTAAATTCTTCATGGAATTCAAGACCGTTAACTCTCATATTTAAGTAATCAAACCATCCACCTGTTGTCCATAAATATCTCGTACCAATTGTTATAGGGATATATCCATTAACTTTCAAAGTTTCACAAACATCAATAAATTCATCCCAAGTAACAGGCACTTTAAGTCCTAATTCTTCAAAAACTTCTGTGTTATAATACATTCCCCACCAATACCAACTTTGTGGCACAAAATATGCTTTGTCTTGATAATAACTTGCACTTTTGAAAGCTTCAGGAAATTCGTTACCAAAACCATTAGTAAAAATTTCGTCAATTGGTGCTAATAAATCTCTGCTTGCAAAATATCTCATTCTTTCTCCTGCAAACCAAGTAACTACATCTGGTGCATTTCTAGAACCAAGCCATGTTCTCAAAAGAGTTTTAAAGTCTTCGTGAGCAAAAGTATTTACAACAACTTCATAGCCTGGATTTTGTTCTTCAAACATTTTTACTAATTCTGTAAAAGTCTGTCTTGGAGCTGGATCCGACATATAAGAATTAACTATAATACGAGAAGCAAATCCACTAATTACAAAAACACACACTAAAACTGCCAAAATAACTTTTTTCAAGAATAACACCCCCTGATAATTTTATAACGCCTATAAAAAAACAAGTTCATTATCGAATAGATACATATATTATAAATAAATTTAACTTTTTATACAAAACCAATTACTAATTGATATATTTAATTATAGGAGATTGTTGCCCGTTAACGTTACCGTGAACGTTTTTTGTTATATAACGAGTTTAAATGTTATTTTTTAGTTAACACCTAAACTCGTTAATTGTTTTTTTGTTTCTTTTTTATTTATATTTGTTTAAATTGAAAAAATATCTACTATTTCCTGCGTGTTCACATTAACAAGACCTTTATCAGTTATTTTTAATTCCGGAATAACTGATAGTTGGACGAAAGCAAGAGTCATAAAAATGTCTTTTTCACACTCTAATATTTTTAAAGCATTTTTTAACTCTGTAAGATTTTTTATGGCTTCTTCTGGTTCTGAATCAGTCATTAAACCAGCTATAGGAAGCGGCATTTTAGAAATTATTTGTTTATCTTTGACAACAACAATTCCTCCATTCATGTTTTTAATTTCATTCAAAGCTAAAATCATATCTTCATCATTTGTTCCTACAATACCTATATTATGCGAATCGTGCCCAATACTTGTACCAACAGCTCCAGATTTTATGGATAAACCTTTTACAAATCCCAAAGAATAATTTTTACCTTTATGTCTTTCAACTATTAACAGTTTCAATATATCATTTTCTATATCACTCATTATATAACCATTTTCAATTTTAGGTTCTTTTATTAATTCTTTGGTTTCTAATAACCCTTCAAACATTTCTATTACTCTTATTTTTTTACCTTTATCTTTTATTTTTAAATCTTCTAAAGTAATTTTAGGAATATTTACAATCCCTACTTTTTCTGGAAGCGTATGATAAATACCTTCCATTGCAACTGAAAGTTTTCCTTTTTCAGATACTATTTTAGAATCTTTAAAAACCATTTCCACGTTAAAATCTTCTAAATTATTTATAACAACAAGATCAGCTTTATATCCAGGAGCTATAGCCCCCATGCTTCGTAAATTAAAATGCTTTGCCGGATTAATTGTAGCCATTTTTATTGCAATGAAAGGATCTAATCCAAGTTTAATACTTTTTTTTATTAAATAATCAATATGTCCCTCTTTAATTATATCTAAAGGATCTCTATCATCAGTACAAAATGAAAAGTTAACGTAATTAAAATTATTTACAGCTTTTACAAGACTTTCAAGGTTTTTTGCTGCAGTTCCTTCTCTTATAAAAATATGCATCCCTCTTCTTACTTTCTCCAAAGCTTCATCAGCATTTGAACATTCATGATCTGATCTTATAAATGCGTTTATATAAGCATTCAATTTTTTACCACTTAATCCCGGGCAATGTCCATCAATCTTTTTATATTTATGCCTTAAAATTTCTATTTTAGTTATCAGTTCTGGATCCATTTCTAATACTCCAGGAAAATTCATTACTTCTCCAAGAGCTATTATTCTCCTCGGATAATTATCTACAAAACCAACAATATCTTCAGCACCTAAAATTGCCCCAGATGTTTCATTTTTAGTTGCAGGAACTGCAGAAGGCACTGCAATATATACATTTAAAGGAATTCCTTCTGTTGATTCTATCATATATTTTAATCCTTCTATTCCCAAAACATTAGTAATTTCGTGAGGGTCTGCAATAACTGTCGTTGTCCCTCTTGGAAGAACTGCTTTCGCAAATTGCCTTGGAGCTAACATTGAGCTTTCAATATGAAGATGCGCATCAATAAATCCCGGCAATACTATTTTCCCATCAAGGTCTATAACTTTTTTTCCTTCGGTATAATCTCCTATTCCTGCTATTCTTTTCTTATAAATTGCTATGTTATTTTCTTCCAACTCATTTGTAAACACATTAAAAAATTTCAAATTTTTTAATAAAACATCTGGCATTTCATCCCCAAGAGCTACCGGTATTATCTCTCTGATTTTCATATATATGTCCCCCCTTTTTAAGTTGGTAAGGAAAAACAAAAAATGTTTAAATGGAAAAGCCTTTAAATAGTGAAAAGTGAAAAGTGGCAAGTAACACAAAATTTTTTTATTATAATGCTTTGATGGTAAATATGGATGAAATAAAGTAGCGAGCAATTGAGAATTTTCGTCAAAAAAACAATTGAGCGAATCAAAAAATGCGTTAGAAAATAGCATGTCTGAGCGTAGCGAGTTTGCTATTTTCCGAATTTTTTGACAAGGGTGAAATTTGTTTTTTAGAAAATTTGATCTTGTGAGCGATTTATTTTATCCAATGTTTACCAATTCATTATTAAAAGCATTTGCTTTTAATGTTTTTCCTTTCCAACTTTCCAACTTTTTACTTTCCAACTAACTTCTTTTTTCAATTATAACATAATATCCTCTATTAAAAACCATGTAAAATCTGTAGTTAAGTTCAGATTTTTCATAATATTTACTTAAATATATTCTTTTTTCACTTGACATGAAGCACGCTTCTTCTTATAAAATTTAAAAAACAAAACTTTTTTAAAAATATTTATTTTTTTAATCTTAAAATAAATATATTGACAAAATAAAATAAAAGTTGTATAATTTTATAAAATAAATTGATATTTTTAATTTTGAATTAAAAATATTTATAAAAATATTTATTCTTTGTTTAAAAATATGGAGGTGGGGGTATGAAAAAATTTTTTAGTATTTTTTCTTTAATAAAAAATCAAAAAAAGTGGTTTTTTATTAGTTTAGTTTCAACAATTATCACGACATTATTATATACAACTATATTTTTGATGATGAAAGTTTTTGTTGATATAGCTGTAGAAGGCAGAACTGATGATTATATAGTTTATTTATATGCTAGTGCTGTAGCTATTTTATCGGTAAGTTTTTTTGAGTTTTTAAGAACTTTTTCAAGCGGAAAATATGCAGAAAATTCTGTAAAAAAATTAAGAAACACTTTAACGAAAAAGGTAATTCATACATCTTTTTCAGATTTAACAAAATTTCATTCTGGAGATTTAGTTTCAAGGGTTACAAACGATGTTTCTCAATTAAGACAATTTTTATCAAATCATTTTACTAATTTAATTTTTGTTCCTGTAATGGCTATTATTGCTTTGTCTTATATGTTCAGCGTTGATTACAGACTTACTCTTTTCACTTTAAGCATGGTTCCAATTTTCGCTTTTTTGTCAAGTATTATTAGCTCACCAATGAAAAAAGTAAGCAAAAAATTTCAAGAAAGTTTAGCGGATGTCAACTCTTATGCTCAAGATACAATTGCGGGTTACGAAATTACAAAATCTTTTAACCTTGAAAATATTCATAAGAAAAATTATGAAAAGATGATTGATAAAAGCTTGAAAAATGCAGTAAGTTTAACTAAAAAAAAGAGTTTTTTACACGGGGTTTCTCTTCTTTTTAATTTTTCTCCTTTTATATTATGTGTGTTTTTTGGCGGTTATCTCGTTTCTACAAATCAAATTACTATCGGTCAATTACTTGTTTTTATAAATTTTTTAAATTTTATAACAAACCCTTTACAACAAATTCCAGTTTTAATGGGGGAAACAAAATCTACAATCGCCGCTGTTGAAAGAATGAAAGAAATTTTTGAACTTAAAGAAGATTCTTTTTCAGATAATATTCATTTAAACAAAAGAGGTAATGTTTTTGAGATTGAAAACTTGAATTTTTCTTATGAAGAAAATACCGTTTTAGAAGATATAAATTTAAAAATAAAAAAAGGTGAGAAAATTGCTTTGGTTGGTCCGAGCGGAGGCGGAAAATCTACTTTAATAAAAATTCTATGTGGTTTTTATAAACCTACAAATGGCAAAATAAATTTTTTTGATAACGACTATTCTGATTTAGGAATTAACGAAATAAGAAAAAACATTTCCCTAGTAACTCAAGATACTTATCTATACCCTGTTTCTATAAAAGAAAATATTTTAAACGGAAATCTCAATAGTTCTGAAAAAGATTGTTTAAAAGCTTTGCAAATTGCTAACTTAGAAACTTTTGTAAATTCTTTACCTTCAAAAATAGATACGAATGTTGGTGAGTTGGGTTCAAGACTTTCTGGCGGGCAAAAACAAAGAATTTCTATCGCCAGAGCGGTCATTAAAAATGCTGAAGTTATGTTATTTGACGAACCCACATCAGCACTTGACAACGAATCAGAAGAATTAGTTCAACAAGCTATAGAAAAATCTTCTGAAAGAAAAACATCAATAACTGTAGCTCATAGACTTTCAACGATTAAAAACGTAGATAGAATTTTAGTAATAAATAAAAAAATTGTTGAAGAAGGTACTCACGAAGATCTAATGGATAAAAAAGGCATTTATTATAATTTATACAATAAATCTTTAAAGGAAAATTTAATTGAAGAAAGCGAAGAGGTGCTCATATGAAAAATATTAAATCTTTTTTCAAAATAATTAAATTAATCGAAAAGAAACCTCTTTATTGGACTGGAACAATTTCAAAATCTATTTTTAATCTGATTTCTAATGTTATTATAGGTTTATGGTTTTCAATCTCTTTAGATTCGGCCATCTCTGGAAATATGCCCGGAGTTACAAATGCGATGTTTTTTGGTTTTGGTGCAATGTTCGTTTTAGCTTTTTTTTATTTTATTTCAAATTATCTCCATGAAAAAAATGTTGTGAGAACAACTGCAAAAATAAGAAAAAACTTATTTGATAAAATTCAAAAATTACCTTTAAAATATAAAGATTTAAATCATTCAGGAGATTTAATTTCAGTAAATACAAACGATATAATGGAAACAGAAAAAATTTATGGTCAGAATTTTGTATTTTTATTCGGAGGTTTTTTAGGAGCTGTTGGAGCAACTGTAGTTATTATGTACATAAACTGGAAAATAGGATTAATTTCTATTTCTTTAGGCCTTTTATTTACTTTGATAAATATTCCTTTTATAAATCCTTTAGGGAAGTTAAGCGATTTATTTCAAAAGACAACTGCAAAAATGACTGAAAATTTTACCGATATAGTTGCTTCAAATCAAATTACTAAAATGTATAATTTAGAAAATAAAATTGAAAAAAATTTTGAAGAGATTAATAATAATCTAACAAATATTTCAATGAAAAGAGTTAAAAAAAATGCTTCTATGAATTTTATAAACACTTTAAGTTCTACATTCAGTTTTATTGGTCTACTAATAATTGGCGGATATTTTGTCGCTTCAGGTCAAGAAACTGTAGGAAATGTAATCTTTATAATTCAAGTTTTAAACTCAATCACTAGTTTTATGACTCAAGCAGGTACATTTATCACAAGAATGCAAAGTTCTATTGCCGCCGGAAAAAGAGTTATAAATATTCTTGAAACAGAAACAGAAGAAGAATCTTATAATTTAAAAGACTGTTCTAAAAATCATGATCTTGCAATAAATATTAAAAATTTAGATTTCTCTTATTCAGAAAATACTCCTGTTTTTAAAAACTTTAATTTAGAAATTGAAAAAAATAAAGTTTATGCACTTGTAGGTCCTAGTGGTTGTGGCAAATCAACTTTAATGAAGGTTTTAATGGGTTTTTATAAACCTCAAGATGGCAGTATAAGTATTAATAATAAAGATTTTTGTTCTAATTCAATAAAAGAAATTCGAGAGGAATTTTCATATGTTCCACAACAATCATATCTTTTTACAGGAACAATAAAAGAAAATATTCAATACGGAAGATATAACTGTGATATAGAAGAAATAATAGAAGCATCAAAATTGGCTTATGCACATGATTTTATAAAAGAGCTTCCTGAAGGTTATTTTTCAAAAGTCGGAGAAAGAGGAACAAGATTATCTGGCGGACAAAAACAAAGAATCGCTATTGCTAGAGCAATAAATAAAAAAGCTCCTATTCTTCTGCTTGACGAAGCAACTTCCGCATTAGATAACGAATCTGAAGAACAAGTTCAAAAAGCTTTAGATAATTTGATGATTGGAAAAACTGTTCTTGTAGTCGCTCACAGATTATCTACAATTCAAAATGCCGATAAAATTTTTGTAATGGATAAAGGCGAGATAATTCAATCAGGAACTCACGAAGAATTACTAAAAAAAGAAGGTTTATATAAAAAATTGTACGAAATTCAGTTTCAAACGTCCAAAAAAACAGCCTAAGTTTCACCCTACGTCTTAAAATCGAAAGATTTTAAGACGTTTTCTATATCTTTTTTTAATTTTTCAAAAATATCATTATTTACAATCTTTTTTATAAAGGCTTCTTGCATCTGTTCGCTTTCTTCGAGAAAATTTTTGACCTTATCATCATAACATAATATCTTAGTAACATAATTAATTTTAAGACTTCCTATTTTTTCTTTATTATCACTAAAAATAGAAAGTTTATGATCTGTTTTAAGTTTTATGAGCTTTTTTATTTGAAGTTTTGATTTATATTCTTCTAAATACCAACCTTTAATTTTTGAACCTTTAAGATTAAAATTAAATTTTTCTGCTTTTATCTCAGAAATATGTGAATTTTTTATTATATGAAGATATTTTTTTATATCGGCTTTGTTTATTACTCCTTGCAACATTATTTCTTCTTGAAGTTTTTTGTATACTTCTTCCCAAATTTCGAAATCTTCCTTCATTTTTTCTTCTGGATTTATATTACGACTTTTTAAAAAGAGAGATTTAATAATTTTTTTTACTATTTCATCATAAGAATCTCCTGTTTTAGACTTCACAGCATCAAACCAATTTATTATTTCTTCCGAGAAAGAAATCGTGTTTTTATCGTCAAATAAAATTTTTAAGTTCCCGTCAAAAATCTCTACAATAGTTTCTAAAAATTTATATGTAGGACTATAAGCACCTTTTTCAAATCTTTTCAGATTTTTTATATTCGTGCTTAATTTTACAGCTATTTCTTTATCTGATTTTCCATATTTTTCTTTTCTTCTAAAATACTCTTTTATAAATTCTTCATCCGAAAACATCTATCCCTCGCTATTTTTATTCATCATTTGTAGAAAAACTTTAACTATTTGAGGATCAAACTGTTTACCCGATTCAAATTTTACCTCTTTAATAGCTTCTTCTTTTGTCCTGATATTCTTATAAGTTCGCTTGCTTATCATAGTATCATAAGAATCTGCAACACTTATTATTCTTGAAAAAAGAGGAATTTCTTCTCCTTTTAGATTATTAGGATAGCCTTTACCATCATATCTTTCATGATGAGAAAGAATTATTTTTCCAACTTCTTCTAATTTTTTAGATCTGGAAACTGCTTCGTATCCATATTGAGCATGTTTCTTCATTATTTCAAATTCCTGAAGCGTAAGCTTATCTGGTTTGTTTAAAATGGATTCAGGAATAAATAATTTGCCTATATCATGCATAATTCCAGCCCAATATAATTTTTCACATTCTTCTGTTTTAACATTCATTAATTTAGCCATTTTTACAGATAATTCAGCTACATTTTTTGAATGCCCCTGAGTATATTTATCATAAATTTCAAGCATATTAACCATAGTCATAACCATATCATTCAAGTAGTCATGTTTTACCTCTAAATAATTTCTAAAAGTTATGTATGCCGAAGCAATGTTAGCTAGAGCTTTTAAAGCTTTTTCAGAACTTTTTGAAAAATCTTCTTTGCTTTCAAAAGATATATCTATTCCTATATTTCCCACTACAGTTTCTTCATCCCAAATTGAGCTGATCATAGATTTTCTTATTCGTTTTGTCGAATTATCTATCATATTTTTAAAATCTTTTTCTAGATTTTCATGTGCAATATATTTTATTTCTCGTGCTGAAACCATGTCCTTTTCTGTAAATTTAATCTTGTTAAGTGCTTCAACATCATGTCCAACAGAAGAAATAAATTTAAAATTTTTATTTTCATTAATCAAAGCTACACTTCCATAATCTGCTTCTGGAATTATAGCTAAAGATGAATCCATAAGTTCATCAAAAAATTCTTTCTGACTCATATCTAAATTGAATAATTTTTCTGCCGTTAAATCAATGATCTTTTCAAATTTATTCGACAAATCGGAAATTTGTATATACGATTCTTCAAGTTCTTGATTATTCGCTCTTAATTGTTCGTTTGAAGCTTCAAGTTCTTCATTTGTCGCTTCAAGTTCTTCATTTAAAGCCATTATTTCTTCATTTGCATTTACTATTTGATTTCTTTGAGAAATAATAGATTCTTTCATTATATCAAGCTCTTTAGAAATTAAATTTATTTCATCTTTTCTTTTAATTTCAAATTCTACTTTTTCATCTCCTAAAGAAAATTTTTCTATTTTTTCTTTAAGAATAATCAATGGAGAAGAAATACTGTCGCTTAAAAAAATTAAAATTATTATAGTAATAATAAAAGCTAAAAGCATTATCGTAAGTATAATTAAAGTTAAACGATTAACCCCTGACATTACCTCTTTATTTTCTAAAGTAAATCCCAAAATCCAGTTAGGGGTATTAGAAATTACCGCACTAAAAATATGAGAATCTTGAAGATTTAAAGATACTTTTTTCAAAGAAACATCATAATCTTTCTCATCTATAAAATCAAAAATATTTTTGTTCATTATAAAGCTTTTATCAATATGTGCGATAAAATATCCTAATCCATCGCTAATCCAAGCATATCCTCCAACTTTAGGCTTTATTTCAGAAATTTTTGAATTAAACCTTTTCAGATCAACTGTAGCTCCTAAAAGACCTACTAATTCATTTTGCTCATTTTTTACAGAATGTGCGATAACTACTATTTTTTCATTTGTTGATTTAGAATATTTTGCATTACTTACAACATAATCATGACCTTCATAAATAATTTTTCTGAAATATTCTCTCTCTGCAATACTTCCTGTAATTTCCCCAGTAGTATTGAAATCCCCGTTTAAATCAGCCCAAAAAATCATTTCATAAATATCTTTTCTTTTTTCAAACGCTATATATATATCTTCCCTCATTATTTCCCAATCGCCACTTTTAACGTTTCTTTTATCAATTAAAATTTGCAAATCTTCAACCCTAGATAAAACCCATTGGCCTATTTCTTCGGATTTTGCTTCTACTAATTCTAAAAGCAAGTCTTCAGTAAGTTCAAAAAATGATTTTGATGTATTTATATTTACAAAAAAAGTTAGCAACAAAAAAATTGCCGCTAGCAGCGTCACTAAATATGTTATTATTTTTTTTCTAATAGTTTTAAATTTAAACATTTTCAAAAGAAATACCTACCTTATTGTTAAAAAATACAACTAATGTGCTAATTTTAACATTTTAAGTTTACATTTTTATTAATTAATAATTCTTCATCACAATTATACTAATTTAGATAACTTGTGTCAAGAGCATTTTATATTTTAAAAAAAAATGGTATAATATTGAAAATGGAGGGGATTTCATGTCTTTAAAAATTAAAAGTTTTTTTAAACAAGTATTTATTCTTTCGTTAAAAAAAGAAATTTTAAATAATTCTATGAGTTTAGTATACACTACGCTTTTATCTTTAGTTCCATTATTTTTATTTTCTTTTTATATAATTAGTTCTTTCAATTTTTTTGGAAGTTCTAATTTATTATTTGAAAAATTCAATGATTTTATTTTGGAAAATCTTGCTATTGGTACTGCTGATAGTATAATGAATTTTATAAATTCATTTTTAGGAAATATCGATATTAATAAACTTGGGTTTATAGGTTTTTCTTCTTTGATTATTGTAGTAATTTTTATGCTTGCACGTATTGAGGTTGTTTTTAATAAAATATGGAATGTAAAAAAACATAGAGATTTTATAGGACGATTCGTTTCTTTTTGGACTTTTATCACACTTGGTATTTTTCTTGTAGCTTTCTTTATATCTTTTTTATTATCTTTTATTACTCAAAATTTGGGTAATGAATTGATAAATTTAAATATTAATATTGAAAAAAATTTTTTCTCAAATATAGGTTCTCTACTTATTTCTTATTTCATTTTTGTTTTAGCCTATTATTTTATTCCAAATACAAAAGTTAACCCAAAATCCGCTCTTTTAGGTGGTATTGTAAGCGGTTCTTTGTTTTTAATTGCAAAAGAATTTTATAATTTCTACACAAAAAATGTTGTTACTTATGATTTAATATATGGACCTTTATCAATAATTCCTATTTTTTTAATATGGATTTATATAATATGGATTATAGCATTATTTGGATGTGTTTTGACTTATGTTCATCAAAACAAAGGTACTATAGCTTTTTCAAATAATCCAAAAAAAATTAAAAAGAAATACGAAATATTTGTTCCTGCTTCTATAATATTAGTTTCTTACGATTCTTTTCAAGATGAAAACTCAAAAGGCCTTTCTACTATTGAAATATCAGAAAAAATAAATATCCCTTATGATATTATTCTAAAACATTTAGATAGATTAGTTGAAAAAACAATATTAGCTAAAACAAATGAAGGTCTTTATATACTTTTAAAACCTTTAGAAAAAATTTCGCTTTTTGAAGTTTTAGACACTTTAGATTTTTCTGAATTAGATTTTGAAAATGATATCGTTAAATTTGATGCTGTTGAAAAAATAAAATGTTTTATCAATCAAAAACTCGATTTAAAAAATATTTATTTAAATGAATTTATAAGCGATTGATAGAAAGTGGAAAATTGATCAGAAATAACGTTAAAACAAGATTCAGTCTTTAGTTCACTTCATGAGGACAAACATGTTTTTTTAATGTAGTGTAACAGCCACGCTGCACTTTGCACGGCGTTACAGCACAGGCGAAAACGATGGTTAAACGATTGCTCAACTACCGTTCAACTATCGTTCCCAAAAATGAAGTGGTAAACATTGGATAAAATAAACGCGAACAAGATCAAATTTTCTAAAAAACAAATTTCACCCTTGTCAAAAAATGGCGGAAAATAGCAAACTCGCTACGCTCAGACATGCTATTTTCTTACGCATTTTTTGACCTTCCTCAATTATTTTTTTGACGAAAATTCTCAATTGTTCGCTACTTTATTTCATCCATATTTACCGTCAAGGCATTATAATAAAAAGATTGTGTCACTTGCCACTTTTAACTATTTAAACGCTTATCCATTTAACCAATTAACCGTTATTTTTTTCCTGAAAAACTGACTAACTTTAAAAAAGCATATTTAAAACAAAAGTATTATTTTAAACATTTATACGTTTTTTTGTTTCACTTGCCACTCGCAACTTTTAACTTTCCACTTTTTTAAATATAACCAAAAATTATTTTTAGTAGGAGGTTTTTTTCGTGAAATATGCAGAAATTATTTTAGGTCAAAGCTATGAAAAAAAAGTTTTAGTTACTCCACATATGGTAGAAACATTCGCAGAAATCACAGGCGATAAAAACCCTGTACATCTTGATGAAGACTTTGCAAAAAATACTATGTTTAAAAAACGTATTGCTCATGGAATTTTAGTTGTAGGATATATTTCTGCAGTATTAGGAATGGAATTTCCAGGTCCAGGCACAATTTACATGAAACAAGATACAAAGTTTATGAGACCTGTATATATAGGAGAAGAAATAATTGTAAAAATTACAGTTAAAGAAAAAATAGATGAAAAAAGCCGTTTAATATTAATGACTCAAGTTTTTAATGAAAAAAATGAAATTGCTGTTGATGGAGAAGCTCTTGTTTTATTCAAGTAATATTTCACCTCTATTTTATATTTTTCTGATATAATATAAAATAGAGGTGGTTGCTTATGAAATGTGTTATAGATAGAATAGAAGAAAAAATTGCGGTTATATTTATCAAAAACAAAAATATTACATTAGAAATCCCTATAGAAATTCTCCCTAAAGGTATTAAAGAGGGAGATTGGTTTGATATGCTTTTTAAAAAAAATTCTCAAGAAACCTTTAAAATGAAGAAAAAAAATGAAGAGCTTTTAGAAAAACTAAAGAGGGGTGAGCATTTATGAATCCTACAGGAATTTACGCTTTACTTATTTCTATAATTTTTATTTTTGTTTTGATTATTTTGCTTATATTCCCTTTAAAAAAAAGGTTTGATGAGCGAAAAAGACAAAAAGAGCTTGATTCATTTAATGAACTTGAAGATAAAATTTTAGAATATCTCAAAAAAAATTATGAATTGAAAAATACAGATCAAATAAAACATGAAGTTTTTAATAACGAAATAGAAATATCATTTTTAAATGAACTTTTAATAGATATGAATTCAAAAAAATTAATAACTCATTTCCCCAGTGATAATGAAACAATAAAAACAAAAAAATGGAAATTTAATAAATAAGGAGACTTTAATTTGAAAACATCTGAATGGTTAAAAAAATATTCTATAGTATTAAAAAAAAGATTTGGACAAAACTTTTTGTCGGATGAGGTTTTTGTAAATAAAATAGTAAGTTTTTTAAATATTTCTGAGAATGATGTTATTATTGAAATAGGCCCAGGGGCAGGAACACTGACAGAAGCTTTATTGAAAACAAAAGCGTTTGTTTATGCTTATGAAATAGATAGAACACTTGAACCTTTATTGAAAAAAAGATTCGAAAATTTTAAAAATTTTAATTTAACTATAGAAGATTTTTTAAATGTAGATTTAAAAAGTTTCAAAAAACCTGTTTATGTGGCAAATATTCCTTACAATATTTCTTCACCTATATTCGAAAAAATTTTTACTGAAACTCCTGATTTTAAATACGCAATACTTATGGTACAAAAAGAATTTGGAGAAAGAGTAACTGCGAAATCGGGAAAAAATTACAGCCCTTTAAGTGTATTTTCTCAATTTTATTGCGATGTGGAAACATTGATAAATGTTCCAAAATCTGCATTCATTCCAAATCCTAAAATAGATTCTGTGGTTGTCAAACTTACTCCTAATATAAAAGATAAAGAAATAAATCCAAAATTATTTTTGGACTTTATTCATAAATGTTTTTCTCAAAGAAGAAAAACTATAAGAAATAATTTAAAATTGATAACTGATAATGCCGAAACTATTTTGAAAGATCTCAATATTGATTTAACTGTAAGACCTGAAAACCTTTCTATTGAAACATTCATTGATATTTATAAAAAAATAGGTTCTATATAAACCAACTAACTAAAATTAATTTATAGTTACTTGGTTAGGAAAATCAAAAAAACAAATACTAAACATCGTTGTATACATCAATGAACTCTGTTTCAACATTAAATTTTTTCTTTAAAAGTTCGCCAAGATTCTTTACTCCAAAAATTTCTGTTGTATAATGACCAGCACATATATAATTCATTCCAAATTCTTTTGTATAATTTTGAATATATTCTTCAACTTGACCTGTTATATACGTGTCAATATTTTTAAATTCTAAACCTAAAAACTCAGATGCTCCTCCACCCGAAATAACACATACATTTTTTACATAATCATTATTTTTATATATTTTAAAATTTTTGTTAGGAATTATTTCATATAATTTTTCAACAAAGGACTCAAATAAAATTTTTTCTTCATAATTTCCTATAAACCCATAAGAATATTTCTCTTTTAAGTTTAGATTTAAAAGATTAAGTATAGAAATATTATTTCCATATTTTTCATTCATATCAAGAGGTAAGTGATAACCAAATAGTGTCAAATCATTTTTTATAACTTTTTCAACTCTTCTTTTTAAATGCCCTTTAAGACTCATAAAATTTTTTCCAAATATCCCGTGATGTACAAGAAGCATTTGACAATTTTTTTCTATTGCCTTATTAACAAATTCTTCATTAAATGATACTCCTAAAGCTATTTTTTTTACTTCATGACACCCTTCAATTTGCATTCCGTTATAACAGTAATCTTCATAATTTTCAGGATTTAATATTTCGTTCAAATATTTTTCAGCTTCAAAAATATTTATTTTAATCACCTCTTATACTTAGTAATTTTTCTTAAAAAATCTTTCCTTTTTATTTTATCTTCATCACTTTCAACCCCTAAAGGAGATTCTCCGTCTATAACACCTATAACGCCTCTTCCTTGAGAGGATTCAGCTATAATTATTTGCAAGGGATTTGCAGTGGCCGCAAAAATATTAACTACTTCCTGTACTTCCATGATTTGATTTTTTATATTGATAGGATACCCTTCTTTCATCAAAATAACAAAAATATGCCCTGCTCCTATTTTTTCAGCATTCGATATTGCTTTTTCTATTAAAAATTCATCATTTCCGTCAAATCGTATAAGCCTTGGCCCAGAAGCCTCATTAAAAGCTATTCCAAATTTCATAAATGGATTTGTTGTAACTATCTTCTCATAAATATCTTCTACTGTTTTTATAAAATGAGATTGCCCAACGATTATGTTGCTATCTTGCGGTATTTCCATTTGAACTATACTCAAATTTAAGTCCATAAAAAAACCTCCCTTATATTTAAAATTGATACTTTTATTCAGAAAATGAAAAAGCGTTTAAATAGTGAAAAGTGGCAAGTGACACTAAAATGTTTAATTGTTTAATTGTTTAAATGGTTAAGCGTTTAAAATGATGCTTTTGAGGGTAAATATGGGTTTGAAAGTTGGTCAGCAGACATTTGATCGATTGGTCAGGAAAAACAAAAAAATGGTGAATGTAAAAATGTTTTTTCCTTACCAACTTTCTAAAGTAATAAAACCACAAAAAAAACTACATAGTATCTTTATATTATTATAAGTTTTTTAATTCTTAAAGTCAAATTAAAGTAATTTCGCTTGTTTTTATTCGACAAAAGAGTTATAATACCATAATGTATTGTGGAAATTATTATAATTTTAAGGAGATTTAAAAATGCTCAACACCATTATTATTTTACTGCTGTTTATTTGGACGTATTATCTGATTATTTTTGGAAAAAGTCGAAAATCTGTAGTTGCTTTTTCTATGGGGATTTTAGCATTATTTGTAAAAGTTTCAGAAAACATGACCATCAAAAATATCAGTTATTTTGTAGACTTCAACACTCTTGGAATATTATTTGGAATGATGATCATAGTTGGAGTTATGAAATCTACAGGTATGTTCCAAGCCATCGCAGGTTTTATCGTATTAAAATCAAAAGGTAAAATGCCTCTAATTTTTTCTTTTACTCTCTTAACGGTTGCTGTTTTATCCAGCATCCTTGATAATGTAACTACCCTACTTCTTTTCACTCCCGTAATACTTTTAATTTGTAATGAAGCCGGCATAAAACCTGAACTATTTATTTTCCCTATGATATTCGCGGCAAATATAGGTGGCACAGCAACAATGATTGGGGATCCTCCAAATATATTAATTTCAAGTGCTTCTCAAAAAAGTTTTATAGAATTTCTTGTTGTAATGATTATTCCAACAGTAATAGTTTTTATCATTTCTTTGATTTATTTTTTTATAAGAGAAAAAGAAATGTTTCATGTAACTCCAGAAAGATTTCAAAACCTTTTAAAAATAGAACCAAAAAAAGCTATAACCGATTTTAAACTTTTGAAAAAATGTTTAGTTGTTTTCTTTTTAGTTATTTTAGGGTTTATAATACATGAAAAATTCCATTATGAGGCTTCTTTAGTCGCTCTTTCTGGTGCAGCAGTAATATTATTAATCTCAAACTTATCTTTTGAAGAAATATCTAAAGAAATTGAATGGGATACTCTTTTTTTCTTTTTCGGTCTTTTTACCCTTGTAAAAGCTATGGAAGATGCAAATCTTATAAGTTATGTTACTAACTCAGTAAGTAATTTATCTTCTGCTCCATTGTTATTAATACTAACTATGTTGTGGGTATCAGGAATTTTATCGGCATTTATAGGTGCAGTACCTGTTGCAACTATTTTTATACCAGTGGTAGCTTCTTTAGTTAATGTAGTTCCCCTTGGGGGAGAATTATGGTGGGCACTTGCATTGGGTGCAAGTTTTGGGGGCAACGGTACAATAAGTGGTTCGGCAGCTAATTTAGTTGTCGTTGGAATGATGGAATCAAATTTTAAAACAAAAGTTTCTTTCAATGATTTTATGAAAAAAGGTATGGTAATTACGTTTATAGGGCTTTCATTTTCTTCACTTTATTTAATAATAAGATATTTAATTTTAAAATAAAAGAAGGAATTAATCCTTCTTTTATTTTTTCCAATCTTCTCTTAATAAACCCATTATTATTTCATCATGATACTCACCGTTTCTGAATATTTCTTGTCTCAAAACACCTTCAACTCTAAAGCCGGTTTTTTCATAAGTCCTTATAGCTCTTTTATTAAAACTATAAACGAAAAGCTTTATTTTATTTATATTCATCTGTTCAAAAATAAATTTTATAATTATTTTCATCGCATCAGTTCCGTATCCCAGATTGAAATATTCTTTTCCTAAAAAAATTCCTACAGTTGCTACTGAATTTTTCCAATCAACAGAATTTATACCTAATCCTCCTATGTACATTCCTTCTTTTAAAGTTTCTATGGCAAAAGAATAACTTTTTTCACTCATAGGATTTAAAGAATCAAACCATTTTAACTCATCTTCATATTTGAAAGGAAAAGGAATCCCAGGAGTTAAATTTTGTTTCACTTCGGGATCATTTATAAACTCTACGCAAGCTTTTAAATCTTCTTTTTTATATGCTCTTAACTTTACTTTTTCTCCCATATACATAAAATACACCTTCCTCTAATTAGTTTTATTGTCAAAAATTATATTGTCATAATATAAAAATTCAATAAAAATTATACCACAATAATATAAAAATTAAACTTTTTAGCAAATAAAAACGAGCCTAAGCTCGTTTTTACTTGTTATTATATTTTTCAACTGCTAATCTTAAAATTTTACATGCTTTTCTTAATTTTTCAGGTTCTAAAACATACGCTATTCTTATTTCTTTTTTCCCTGCTCCTGAAGTGCTGTAAAAACCATCTAAAGGTGCAACCATTAAAGTTTCATTATCTACATCAAAATCTGTTAACATCCATTTTATAAATTCTACAGTATCATCAATAGGTAATTCTACGGATAAATAAAAAGAACCTACCGGTTTTTTAAATACCGCTCCTTCAATTTTTGATACTTCTTCATAAACAGCATCTCTTCTTTTTTGATATTCTTCTATCATATCTTCAAAATATTTATCGTCAAGATTTTTAAGAAGTCCTATAGTACCGTATTGAGCAACCACGGGAGAACACAATCTTGACTGTGCAAATTTCATAGCTTGAGCAAATAACTCTTTATTTTTTGTCGCAAAAACTCCTATTCTCGCACCACAAGCACTATATCTTTTCGAAATACTATCTACAACTATTGTTTTTTCTGTATAATCAAATTCCATTACCGATATATGTTTTGTTCCGTCAAAAGTGAATTCTTTATAAACTTCGTCAGAAATAATAAATAAATTATGTTTTTTCGCAAAATTTACAATTTTTTCAATTTCTTCTCTTGTATAAACTGCTCCTGTAGGGTTAGAAGGATTAGAAAAAATTATCGCTTTTGTTTTAGATGTAAGCTTTTTTTCAAAATCTTCTATTGCAGGCAAAGCATATCCTGTTTCTGGAATTGCTCTTACTGCGTTTATTTTTAAATTTAACATTTCAGAAAAACCCCTATAATTTGCATAAAAAGGCTCTATAGACAAAATTTCATCTTCAGGATCTGCCACTGTTCCAAGAGCAAATATTATTGCTTCACTTCCGCCTGTAGTTATCATTATATCTTGGGCATCAAATTTCATATTCCATTTTTGGTAATAATCAGCAAAAGCTTCTCTTAATTCCATAACACCTGCAGAATGCGAATAAGCTACAACCTTTGGTGCTTTTTCTATACTTTCAAAAAACTCTTTCGGAGTTTCAAGATCAGGTTGACCTATGTTTAAATAATAAACGTTTTTACCCATACTTTTAGCTTTTTCAGCATACGGAACTAATTTTCTAATTGGAGACTCCTGCATTTCCAAAACTCTTTTTGAAAAATCCATTTTCCCACCTCTTTTTTATGAAATTTTTTTCATACTTGTATTTTATAACATAATTTCATTAAATTCAATTATAAATTTGTAGATTAAAAGCTTTTTTTTCCCTTTAAACAATCAATAATAACTATAAAACGTTATTTTTCAGTTTTTTTCTTTTATAATAAAAAACAACCCTCTACAAGAGAGGGAATTTTAGACTATAAAATTTATAAAAATTAGACTATATATTTTTTAATTGTACTTTAAAATAACTCCAACGGAATCTGGTCCAAGATGAGTTCCTATAACAGCATCCATATAATCAACTTCAATTAATGATTTATCTATACCTCTATTTTCAAATTCTTTAACAACTTCATTCGCAATTTCAAAATTACCTGTATGCAAAATAGCTAAATGCTTTAAATCTCCATTATAATTGAGACTTACATCTGCTAATTCACTTATAAGTTTTTGAGCACCTCTTACTTTTTTTTCAGGGCCTATTTCTCCTTCTTTTAAATAAAGAATAGGTTTAACTTTTAAAAGCCCTCCCATAAACGCCTGTGCTTTTCCAATTCTTCCGCCTTTGTGAAGATAATTCAAATTTCCTACAGTCATGAAAACATTTACTTTGTTATAATAACTATAAGAATAGTCGACTAAAACCTTAGAGTCAGTTTCACCGTTATTAATCATATCTTTCAAATCTCTTATCATAAACCCTAAACCCATACTCGTTAATTTTGTGTCAACAACATGAATTTTTTCAGGATCTACTATAGTAGCAGCTAATCTTGCAGAATTACAAGTTCCACTTAATTTTTCTGAAATATGAATAGAAATAATCTCATCATAATTTTCAAGAACTTCTCTATAAACTACTTCAAAATCATTTACAGAAGGTTGTGAAGTCTGCGGAATATAAGGAGTAGTTTTAATAAATTCATAAAATTTTTCTAAATTTAATTCTTTGGCTTTTTCATATTTATCGTTTCTAACTACATATAAAGAAACATCTCGGACTTCCAATCGTTTTAATTCTTCATCTTTCAAATTACATGTGTTGTCTGTAACTATACAAATTTTTTTCATTTTTTCTCCCTCCATTTTGTAATGGTTTAATTTTTAAACTTTTAATTTCTATATTTTTATTTTGGTTCAATTTTTGGACTGTTTTTTATTTATTAATTGTAAAAAACAAATTTCTCATCAAAAAATACAATTTTTTCTTTCAAAATGACAATTTTTTATAAATCTATTTTTAATAAGCAACAATATGCCAAATTAACAAATTAAAAACAGATCATTTTTTTGATCTGTTTTTAATTTGTTTTAGACATAAAATCTTCAATTTTACCAAAAAATTTTACTTGTCCATTTTTCAAATAAATAACTTTTTGAGAAATATCTGAAAAAAGTTTTAAGTTTCTTGTTGAAATAATAAACGCTTTATTTTCTTTTAAAGAAAATAAAATCTCTTTAACTTCTTTAAGTAAAAAATCATCCAAATGATCAAAAATCGAATCAAACAAAAAAACTTTTGGCCTCCTTGAAAAAGCTATAAAAGTTAAAAGAGAAATTTTTTCACCTATAGTCCAATTTTTTAAATCACTATATTTCTTCATATTATCTAAATCCGAAAAAATATGTGAAAGGTTTAAAATATCAATTATTTTATAATGTTCTTTATTCATTTCTTTTATTTTTATTCCTAAAGACAAATTAAAAAGTTCTTGCAAAGTTAAAAAACCCATATTCTCAACAAATGAAGGATCCACATAAGCAATTTGAGAACGAATATAAGTTTTATCAATATTTCTCACATCTTCACCTTGATATAAAATATCTCCTAATCCATTAACTTTTTTGTGAAGTTCCTCATTTAGATGAACAAAAGATCTCAAAAAACAAGATTTACCAGAATTTCTCGAACCATATAAAAGCACAATTTCTTTAGGAAAAATTTCCAGAGAAATATCTTTCAACATTTCTTTTTCATCTAAACTCAAAGAAAAATTATTTAAACTAATTATAGGTTTTTCAGTTGCATCTGAAAAATTCATGATTCGCTTTTCTCACAATTTTCTTTAGTATTTCCTCTTCTAATTTTTGCAATTTTTTTTATTTGTTCATTATTTTTAGTTTGTTTTAAAATCTTAAGAAATTCATATTGCGAGGATAATTTAGGGCTTGAAAAACTAAAGTCTTTCGTCATATGTCCACCTCTTCAGATACAATTATTTTTTATATAAATAAATCATACTATATTTTTGATAAATTAATAATAATATTTATTAATTTATCATTATGTTTTAGAAAAGTATTAACAACATTAAAGTTTTAATGTTGTTAATATTTTTTTATCAAGAAAAAATATAGCTATAAAAGTAATAAAAAAATCGATATGCAGAAGTGAAAAACTCTTAAAAATAAATAAAGCGAAAAGCTGAAATGGAAAAGCGGTTAAAATATTGAAAAGTGGCAAATTTTTTTATTATAATGCTTTGAAGGTAAATATGGATTTTAAAGTTGGAAGGTTGGAAAGCAAAAACAAAAAAAATGGTTAATTGGTTAAGCGTTTAAAATTATACTTTTGACAGTTTTTAATTATAATGCTTTGAAGGTAAATATGGATGAAATAAAGTAGCGAGCAATTGAGAATTTTCGTCAAAAAAAACAATTGAGCGAATCAAAAAATGCGTCAGAAAATAGCATGTCTGAGCGTAGCGAGTTTGCTATTTTCCGAATTTTTTGACCGAACGAAATTTGTTTTTTAGAAAATTTGATCTTGTTCGCGTTTATTTTATCCAATGTTTACTTCTTCATTATTAAAAACTTTTTTGTGATTTTTTCTAAAACTATCTATAAAAAACCTACGTTGTCAGAAGCGCTGTAACGCCTCGCACAGTTCAGCGTGGCTGTTACACTACATTAAAAACAAAAAAAATAGTAATTTTAAAATGTTTTTCCTTTCCAACTTTCCATTAATAAAAAATAAAAAAATGGTGCTAATTTTATTAGCACCATTTTTTTATTTTTTATTAATACATTCCGCCCATTCCACCCATTCCAGGAGCTCCTCCTGCAGGCATTTCTGGTTCTTCTTTAGGTTCTTCAGTCACTAACACTTCTGTTGTAAGAAGCATTGAAGCAATAGAAGCTGCATTTTGAACTGTACTTCTTGTAACTTTTGTCGGATCAATAATTCCTTTTTCATACATATCAACAAATTCATCATTTAACGCATCATATCCAAAAGAATATTTATCATTTTGTAGTATTTTTTCTATAATTACTGCACCTTCAACACCTGCGTTTTTACAAATCTGTCTTAAAGGAGAGTCTAATGATTTAAGAACTAATTTTGCACCTATTTTTTCGTCTTGGAATTTTAATTCTTCAACTACATTTTCAGCTGCTTTTTGAGCTCTTAATAATGTTACTCCGCCACCTGCATTTATTCCTTCTTCAACAGCTGCTCTTGTAGCAGATAATGCATCTTCTATTCTATGTTTCTTTTCTTTTAATTCTGTTTCTGTAGCTGCTCCAACTTTTATAACTGCTACTCCACCTGCAAGTTTTGCTAATCTTTCTTGTAATGTTTCTTTTTCATAATCAGAAGTTGTATTTTCTATTTGACCTCTTATCTGTTTTACTCTATCTTCAATTTTTTTAATATCGCCTTTTCCACCAACAATTATAGTGTCATCTTTTTTAATTCTTATCATGTCAGATGTTCCAAGATCATCCATCTTTACATCTTCAAGGTTTAATCCTAATTCTTCAGTAATAACAGTTGCACCTGTTAATGTTGCTATATCTTCAAGCATTGCTTTTCTTCTATCACCAAATCCAGGAGCTTTTATAGCTACTGATTCAAGTGTTCCTCTTAATTTATTTAATACTAATGTAGAAAGCGCTTCTCCTTCAACATCTTCAGCAATTATTACTAAAGCTTTTCCTGATTGAGCAACTTTTTCTAATATAGGAACTATAACTTTTACATTAGTTATTTTTTTATCAGTTATTAGAATATATGGTTCTTTCAATTCAGCTTCCATTTTTTCTGTATTTGTAGCAAAATATGGAGAAATATATCCTCTGTCAAATTGCATACCTTCAGTAAATTCAACAAATGTTTCCATAGTTTTTGAGTCTTCAACAGTTATAACACCATCTTCTCCAACTTTATCCATAGCTTCTGCTATATATTCACCAATTTCTTTACTATTTGCAGATATAGACGCAACGTGAGCGATATCATCTTTTCCTGAAAGTTTTCTATTCATTTTTTTGACTTCTGCAACTACAGCTTCTGTAGCTTTCATAATACCATTTTTCATAAGCATTGGATTTGCACCAGCTGCAACATTTTTTAAACCTTCGCTAATCATAGCTTGAGCTAAAACAGTTGCTGTTGTTGTACCGTCTCCGGCTATATCATTAGTTTTAGAAGCTACTTCTTTAACTAATTGAGCCCCTAAATCTTCAAATTTATCTTTTAACTCTATTTCTTTTGCGATAGAAACTCCATCATTTGTTATTGTTGGAGAACCCCAACTTTTTTCAAGAACTACATTTCTTCCTTTAGGTCCCAAAGTTATTTTAACTGCATCAGCTACTGCATTAACCCCTTTATCTAAAGCTCTTCTTGCTTCTTCTCCAAATTTCAATTGTTTTGCCATTTCATACACCTCCAAAATTAGTCTTCAATTTTTGCTAATATATCTGTCGCATCAATAACTATATGGTTTTCATCATCAATAGTAATTTCTGTTCCTGCATATTTTGAAAATAAAACTTTATCTCCTGCTTTTAAATCAATATCTTCTAAGTTTCCAACTTCAACAACTAATGCTTTTTGCGGTTTTTCTTTTGCCGAATCAGGAAGTACTATTCCACCTTCTGTTCTCTTTTCTTCAACAACAGGTTTAATCAATGCTCTGTTTCCTAACGGTTTAACTTTCATGATAATACCCTCCTTTTATAAAATGTTTTGGATTATTTTTAATATTTAGCACTTTGTAATTAAGAGTGCTAAAGTAATGATATCATTATTTATATCTTTTTAGCAAGTATGATTATTTTTGATTAAAACTAACTAAATATAATTATAAACTATTATATTTGAATAAGCTTAAAAATCTTTGAATTATTATATTTTGTTACAATCTTTGAAAAATCATATCTTTATCGGTTTTATATTAGATAAAAATAAAATTATCTTATTTTCATATTTAATTCAACTATTTAAAACATATATGCTGTATAATTGTTAGGCAAGCTTACCATTCGGAGGAGGATTTTTTTGTCGAAAAAAATTAGAGAACTAATTTTATTTTCTTTTTTAAGTAGCGTTTCGTGGTCAATTTACAAGGTTATTTTTAACTTATTTCTTAGAGATATCGGTTTTGATAATAATTTTATAGGAAGGATTACCTCCTTTGAAATGATTGGTTCAGCAATTCTCGGAATAATTATAGCAATAATTGGTGATAAATACGGCAAAAAGAAAACTTTATTTACAATTTCTATTGGATTCGGAATATTATTATTTTTAAAAGTTAACTTTCCTGTTCCAAATTTTCTTTTAAGTATAGCTTTTTTAAGCGGAAGTTTCCAAACTTCTAGAATGATGCTTTTAAATTCTTATCTTATAGATTTAACTGATGTAGGAAATCGTGGTAAAACTTTTGGAATAAATTTTGGTGTTATGATGGGTAGTGGCCTTTTTGGAAATTTTTTAGGGGGTTTACTTGGCGATATTGCCGGTTTTAAAAATGCTCTTTTAATTGCTGCAATTCTGTATATTTCTTCTAATATTCTTTTATGCAAAGTTCCTGAATCTAAAAAAACTAAAAATTTGAAATTTAAAGAAGTTTTTGATATTTCCGCTTTTACTCCAGTTGAAAAACACGTAGTTAAATACCATTTATTAAAATCCTTTTTTATCGCTTTTGGTGCAGGGTTATTCGTAAATTTTGGAAATATAATTTTCATGGATTTGTTTGATATGTCCGCATCAATGATAGGTTTTGCATTGTCTATAGCCCAATTAGGTGCAGGAATTGGTTCAATGCTTTCTCATAAAATCTCAAAAAAGATGGGTCCATATAAATTTGCTTCATTTTTTTATTTTATTGTAATTCCACTTATAATAAGTTTAGGCTTCTTGAAAAACCCTTATATGTTTACTATTTTTTATGCGGTAAGATTTTCTTTTTTGAATATGACAAATCCAGTTATAACAACTGTTGTTTTAAGCAATATTCCTTCTAACAGAGTTACTACAATTAACAGCTGGAGAAATTCTGTAGACCATATTTCTAGAGCTTTTGCAGCTTTCGTTTTCGGAATTATTGTTTCTCTTCCTTCTGGATATACTTGGTTGTTTCTCATAAGTTCTGTTTTTTACGCTTTAGGATTAGTTTGTCTTGTAAAAATGTTTAAACCTTTGAGAAAAGGCACTAGTTTAAAAGATTTGTACGGAAATAACGCTTAATATTTTGGAGGTAATTTTATGTTTGTAAAAACAGACCCAGAAAAAATTAAAGATAATGTTTTTAAGTTGATCTCAAAAGATTGGTTATTAGTAACTGCTGGAGAGATTAATAATTATAATATGATGACTGCGAGTTGGGGCGCTTTAGGTCATTTATGGAACAAAAATATATGTATAGCTTTTGTGAGACCTCAAAGATACACTTATGATTTTATGGAAAAATATGATTATTTTACTTTTTCTTTTTATTCAGAAAAATATAGAGATATGTTAAAATTTTGCGGAACAAAATCAGGAAGAGCTTTCAACAAAACTGAAGAATGCGGATTGACCCCCATTGAAAGTTTTAACAAATCAATTTATTTTAATGAAGCTGATCTTGTTTTTGAATGTAAAAAATTATATTATGATGATTTAAAAGAAAATAATTTTTTAATCGATTCACTCCAAAAAGAAATTTATCCGAAGAAAGATTTCCACCGTCTTTATATCGGAGAAATTACAAATACCCTTCTAAGAGATAAATAAAAATCCCCTTTTGGGGATTTTTATTTAAATTTAAATTTATTAATATTTGAAGTCAAATCAACCGCTAATTGCTTCAAATATGCTGCAGATTCATTTGTTTTAATTATTATATCTTCTTCTTTTTTCATTTTAGAACTCAAATTGCCTGCATCTTCATTGATATTTTTTATTCTTTCAGTTGAATCGTTAATTGCAGCTGAAATTTCTTCGATTGAAGCGCTCTGTTCTTGAATACTAGAAGAAACTTCTTCGACCATTATTTCCATACTTCCAACCTGTTCAACAATTTCCTTAAATTCTTTGGATATTTCCAGAACATTTTGCGTAATATTTTTTACATTTGAAACTGTCTCATCGGTTACTATATTAGCTTCTTGAGCTCCTTTTCTTATTTCTTCAAGAATATCTGTAATATTTTCTGTAGCTTTTTTACTTTCTTCTGCAAGTATTCTTATTTCATCAGCAACAACTGCAAATCCTCTTCCGGCATCTCCTGCCCTTGCAGCTTCTATTGCGGCATTTAAAGCAAGAAGATTTGTCTGTTCAGTTATTGATTTTATAGAATTTAAAATTTGTTCTATGTTATTCGTTTTATCAGAAAGCTCTTTTACAGTTTTTCTTGTTGTCTCAGATTTTTCTGTAGCTTTTTGAACTATATCTGTTATTTTTATTACAGAATCTTCACCTTTTTTTGCATTATCAAGAACATTATTTACTTTACTTGTAAGTGTTTGCGCATTATGAGATACAGTATCAGAAGAGGTTGCAATTTCTTCTACACTTGATGAAACTTCTTCAATAGCTTCTGACGTTTTTTGAAGACTTTGATTAAGTCTTTTTTGAAATTTTAGAATTTCTGTATTTATCTCTTGAATATCGTCTGTTATTTTATCTAAATCACCAGCAGAATTTTTAACTTCTTCAGTAGAAACAGAAATATTTGAAATAGAATCCCTCAATTTTTTTGTCATAAGATTCAAAGAATCAGCCATATCTTTTATTTCATCTCTTGTCTTTACATTAAACTCAACTTTAAAATCTCCTTCTTGAAGTTTTTCAACATTTTTTTGAAATCTCTTTAAAGGCTTTACAATAACCAAAGAAGCTAGATAACCAACAAATGCAAATATTATCATTAATATTATTACTAAAATCAAAAAATCTCTCGATTGTTTTTCAACAAGTTTGAAAGATTCTGTAACATCTAAATCAATAGCTGTAACCGCTATCAAATTACCTCTAGAGTCTCTTATAGGAGCATATGCCGTTCCTATAGCTTTTCCATCTTCATGTGTAGTAAGATCATAAGTTACTATATTTTCTTTAAAAGCTTGAACTAACCCCGGCCACTCTAATGCTTCTGGTTCTCTTTTTCCAATATTATCTTTATTAGAATCTGCGTAAACAAAGTAATAATCATTTCCAGACTTAAACATAATATAAATGTCAGAATAAATAGTATAATTTTTGTAATTCTTTAAAATAGTTTCGATATTTTTATATTCATTTGTGAGAGAAATTTGATTTGTGTTTACCCCTTTCTTTATTTCTTCAACTAAAAAAGAAATTTCTTGAGAATTAAATTGTCTTCCCAACCTCTCCACTATTCTTTCTGCGGGTTTTGCCCCTACTCCCTCAAACACGCCTATAATCATATTATTTACAAATGCAGAAAAAATTATTATCAGTAAAAATACAACAAATACAAACATAACAGACATTCTTGCCGATAAACTAAATCTAAACTTTTTCATAAAATTTCTCCTTTCACTAATTTTAATATAAATTTTTAAAACATAAAATATTATTTGGTTCTATGTAAAATAGCATGTTATATAATAACTTGTAGTCAGATGGTCAGTAGACAGTTGGTCTGTTGGTCAGGAAAATCAAAAAATACTTATAAATATTTTTGATTGATTCACCGGAAATTTTTATGATCAATTATGAAAAATTGAAACTTATAAATAAGAAAAAAAATTTATGCGATTTGTCATTTCGAACGAAAAAGAGTTCTTCTTTTGAGGAGAAATCTGCAGGTTTCTATTTTTATGTATTAAAATAATTAAATAAAAAACTAAAATTCGCAGATCTCTCCTCCATAGAACGTCGTTCGAGATGACAGAGTGAAGCGCGTAAAAAAGTTTTTAGATTATTTATACACTTCAATAATTTTTAGCTCCTATTTTTTACAGAGGGCCGTTTTGATTTTTATAATGCTTTCAAGGTAAATATGGATGAAATAAAATAGCGAGCAATTGAGAATTTTCGTCAAAAAAACAATTGAGCGAATCAAAAAATGCGTCAGAAAATAGCATGTCTGAGCGTAGCGAGTTTGCTATTTTCCGAATTTTTTGACAAGGGTGAAATTTGTTTTTTAGAAAATTTGATCTTGTGAGCAATTTATTTTATCCAATGTTTACCACTTCATTATTATAAGTATTTGGTCTTAACGATTTTCCTTACCAACTTTCCAACTAATAATTTTTTCCAATGTTTACCACTTCATTATTATAAGCTTTTACAAAAATCTGTCCACCCCGTCAATCTTCGATTGCCACCCCTCAAGAGGGGAATTAATTCAAAATGCTTGTTTTAGAGGTTTTCCTAACTTGCTATCTATAAAAATACCAACGTTATCGTGATTGCTGTAACGCCGTGCAAAGTTCAGCGTGGCTATTACACTACATTAAAAGCAGAAAAAGGTTAATATGGATGAAATAAAGTAGCGAGCAATCGAGAATTTTCGTCAAAAAAACAATTGAGAAAGGTCAAAAATAATTTTTTTATCATTATATAGAGATTCCATTAAAAACAAATTAAAAGTTATTGACTATTTTATAATTTCATGATATAATTAAGTATATACTTAATTATAAAAAGGATGTGTATATAATGAATAAAAATATTATTGATATTTTAAAATCTTTATCAGATAATACAAGATTTTCAATTTTTTTATTGCTTTCTCATAAATCTTACTGTGTAAAAAGTCTTGCAAAGAAACTTAAAATAAGCGAAGCCGCTGTTTCTCAACATTTGAATGTTTTAAAAAATGTTAATTTGATTGATTTTGAAAGTGTAGGAAAATGGCGGCACTACAGTTCTAACAATAATATTTTCAATTCTTTCATTGAAGATATTACAGATATTCAAAAAAAACCTTTAATTTTTTTATCTAATATTATTGAAAAGGAGGAAGAAAAAAACATGTGCAAATGCAAAAATGAAGAGTTAAACAAAAACCCTAAAGAATGCGACGAAGCTCAGATTAAAGAATGCCACGGAGATTCTGAAAATCACGAATGTGATTGTAATGGCGAATGCGACTGCAAAGATGATGAATGTTGCAAAGATGAAAAAAAAGATGAATCTGATCACAAATGTTGTTGTCATGAATAAAAATAACCCGATTCTTGATTGAATCGGGTTATTTTTTAAATTCTATATATTCACCTTCAAAAAAATATTCTACATTTTCACTTAAAACAATAGTTTCATATGTTTTTAAGTTTACATATATTCCAAAACCTTTTCTTTTTAAATTTTTTATTGTTTGAACAGAGAAAAATTTTGTTTCAAAATTTTCACATTTTCTTGAAATAACGTAACTTGTCTCTATATTTTCTAAAACTTTTTTTGCTTTTTCAACATGGATTTCTCTTGGTCTTCCCCAATCATAAAGCCTATAAGTTACATCGGAGCTTTGTTGTATTTCAAGTATAGTACTGCCTTCACAAAGTGCATGAACTGTTCCTGCTGGCACAAATATTAAATCACCTTTATCTAAAAAAACTTCTTCAAGCGATTCGTTCCATTCCTCTGTATCTAAAGATTTTATTATATCTTTATTTTTATTAGAAACTTTTATTTTCCCGTTATTTTCTAAAAAATACCAAGCTTCTGACTTCCCATTATTTTGATTTTCAAGTATTTTTGCCATTTTATCATCAGGATGAACTTGTACAGACAGTTTATCAGACGTAGAAATTAATTTTAAAAGCAAATCAATCTCAGAAAAAATTTCTGAAGGTTTTCCATAATTTTTCCCTGATTTTAAACCAATTAAATTTGTCTCTTTTCCTAAAACAGGAGAAAATAACCACACTTCTCCTACAGTTTCTTTAATGTCAGTTTTAAATATTTTGTTTAATTCACTATTTCCCCAAACTTTTTCTGAAAAAAATGGTTTTGTAATTAATGGCTCATTCAACATATCGCACCTCATAATTTAATAATTTTTTCTATTTCTTCCATTGCTTCGGTTTCAAGTTTTTTATTTTCTTCAAATAAATTTTTTATTGCTTGAATATCTTTTATTTCAGATTTTTCTTTTATTCCAAAAGGAACTAAATTTGTCATTTTTTTGAAATTTTCTGAAATAATTTTATAATTATTTATTGATATTTTTAGTCCTTTCAAATACTTTGAATTCTCTTTAACATATTCAAGATATTTATAAATATGTTCTTTT
>Ga0334898_1000874_pt1 | contig 40678 bp, 33 predicted proteins | sample GraSluR3_MG_10_FD_207228 | JGI IMG/M metagenome (GOLD analysis project Ga0334898, IMG submission 207228) | Sludge microbial communities from methane-producing bioreactor in Wageningen University, Netherlands - Granular Sludge_3_08-R3 | ecosystem: Engineered > Bioreactor > Anaerobic >... | reverse complement strand
GGCCCTGTCCCCAGTCGGCCAGGCCCTGACGCCAGCTCCGCGCCGTCTCCTCGGCCAGGGACTCGGGCGAGAGGCCAGGCTGCGCGGCCTTTTCGCGGTCCACCCAGGGCAGGAAGTCGGCGGGCTGCAGCTCGGGAAACGTCAAGAGGAGGTTGCCCAGGTCTCCCTTGGGGTCCACCACCAGGGCGGGGATCCCATCGATGGCGGCCTCCTCCAACAGACCGACCCCCAGACCGGTCTTGCCGCTGCCGGTCATCCCCAGGATCACCCCATGGGTCAGCAGATCGCGCGACTCCAGAAGCATCCACTCCGGGGTGGTCTCCCCCTCCGGGGTCTGCACGCGCCCCAGGTAGAAGGCGCCGAGTTTCTCGTAGTCATGCATGGCGCGAAGGGCTTCGCCTCCCGGCGAGGGCGACCTGCCCCCCGGGGGAGGTCACCTCCCCCGCAGCTCCGCCTGGGTTCCTGGTCCCGACAGGAATTCCACCAGCGAGCCCTTGTCGACCCACCGCGGCCCCGGGTCCATCAGGCTGTCGAGGAGGGGCTTGCCCTCCGGCGAGAAGACCAGCAGGCGGGCCTCCGACGGCAGGTCGAAGGCGAGCACCATCCCCTCGCGCACGACCCGCCACTCGCTGAGTCCCTCCGGTCCGATGGTCAGGGTCGTGCTGCCGGTCTTGAGGGGCAGGGCCTGCGAAGCAGGACTCAGCAGGACGTCGGAGAGTTGGACCCAGGTGGTCCCCTCACGATCCACGAGGCTCAACTCGGAGAGGTCCCGGATGTTGTCCACGGGCATCCCGGCCGCCTCTGAAGAGTCGACCCGCAAGAGTCCCTCGAGATCCACGTAGCCCGGCAGGTCCTCAAAGATCCGCGAGAGCACGACGTGGTATTCCGTCCCCTGGATCCCTTCGAACCAGCGAGCGTTGCGCACCAGCCAGGTCTTCCCGTCCAGGTCGATCCGCAGACGCCTGGGTTCCTCGAGCTTCTTCAGGCGTTGGCCCACCACCACGTCCACACCCAACGTCGGCGGCGTGGCGACCAGGAAGTCCTGGCCCTCCAATGTCACGAAATCGACCGGCTGGCCGTTCTTGTCGTGGAAGCTTCCACCGTGGAAGAAGAGCTCGCTGGGCCGAGGTTCCTCACCGGCCTCCATGGTCGTCAGGCGGGCCAGGTTCTTCTTGAAGTCGAACTCGACCTTGCGCAGGGGCGCGTAATAACCGGCATAGGCCTTGTAGCGGCGGGGGATGGGCTGGTGCGACAGAGGGCGCGTCACCTCCTCCCCGGTGCGTGACAACAGACCTCGGGCGATGAGGACCTCGTCCAGGAGGGCCAGGGCGGTCTCCATCGAGCGCCCCGAGCGTGCCGCCTCGATCACCGCCACCGAGATCCGGTGCTCCGGAACGGTGAACATCATCGAGGTGTAGCGGCCGGTTCCGCCGCTCTTGCCCAGGACCTGGATCCCCTGGGCCCGGTAGCGGGGAAGGTCGGTCAGGTCCCACCCCAACCCGAAGGTGAACTCCCCGTGGGGGAGCCTCCCGCTGAACCCCGAGGGCTGCTCGCGCAGCATCTCGGCTCGGGAGGAGGCGGACAGGATCTGCGGCCCGTGCCCCGAGAAGCTGTCCTGGAAGCGGCACAGATCCACGGCGGTGGAAGCCAGCCCTCCAGCGCCCAGCACCGAGAGCACCTCCAGAGGCTCCGGCTTTCCGGTCGCGGGCTGATAGAAGACCGCCACCGAGCGGCCAGGCTGCCGACCCACTCCATCCCCGCTGTCGGCCAGGGCCAGGGGAGCGAAGACCCTGGCCTGGAGGAAGTCCAGGAAGTCCTGCCCGCTGACCCGCTCGACCACCATCTCGGCCAGGGTGAAGCCGTCGTTGGTGTAGGGAGAGCGGGCCCCGGGAGCGTGCTTGAGGTGGGCCTGGGCCAGGGTCTGCAGCAGTCCCGTGAACACCTCCGGATTTCGCCGGATGCCAAAGTTGTTCAGCCCGGTGGTGCCGGGAAGCCCGCTGGAGTGGTTCAGCAGCATCCGCAGCGTGATCTGGCGGAAGCGGGGATCGGCCATCCTGAACTCGGGCAGGTGCTGGACCACCGGGTCATCCAGGCCGACCTTTCCGTCGTCCACCAGTTGCATCAGGGCGGTGGCGACGAAGACCTTGCTGATGGACCCGATGTTGAACAGGGTGTGGGGCTGGACCGGGAGGCTCTTCTCGCGGTCGGCCATGCCGAAGCCCTCGGCGTAGACCAGCCGGCCCCCGTCCATGATCGCCACCGTGCCGCTGCTGGCGACGCCCTGGTTGATGTCCTTCCAGATCCGGGTCCGAGCCAGGACTCGAGCCTTGTCGTAAAGGTCGGCGCCGGCGGAGGGCGCCGATGGAGCCAGGGTCGCCCGCGCGGCCGGCTCCGTCGGCGATGGGCACGGTGCCTCCGCGCGCGCCAGGCAGGGCAGGGCGGTCAGGCACACCGCCAACACCAACCAGCTCGGGACCACGATTCGCATCCGGGACCTCCTCCCCGTCTCCCCGTTCCAGGTTCCCCCAGGGAGCGGACAGGAGGGCATTCGCGGCCGAGTGGGGGCGTCCCCCTGCCCGACCGACCGCACGGCCTCCCACCTCGCAGAGGCGGAGGCGACCCCGCTTCTCCCCCTTCCAGGCCCGAAGTTCGGAAATTGTTTACAAGACACGGACCATTCCCCCTGGACTTTTCCTCCATCTCCAGGCATACTGCACAAAGGGCGACGATCGCCCGAAAAAAACCAGGAGCGTGTGACATGTACCTCGACAACGAAACCGTCACCACCGAAGAAGTCCACGGGATCTACGTCGTTCCTCCCGACGAGTGGAACTGAGCAGTCCTGTCAAGCCCCGGATGTCCTGAACCCGGATCCGCGATGACGCCACTCTCGAGTGGCCCTGGAGACGGGACGGGCGCCGCGGGCGACCGGTGACCAAGGCCTCGTCAAGAGGCTCTTTTTTTTGCCTGCCAGGACCAGAGGGTCCCACCCAGACAAGAGGGTCCCACCCACCCACCCCCCACCCACCCGCCCTGGGGTTCGCCCCCCCCACCCTGCGAGAGGCCACCCTTCCCCCTGCCAGACCCATGAAGCAGTTCTTCGCCCGGCGCGACTTCGCCCTGCTGTGGAGCGGTCATACGGTCTCCAGCCTGGGAACCTGGATCGACTACGTCGTCCTGAACCTGTACGTCTACAACCTGTTCGGTTCAGCCAGCGTCCTGGGCTCGTTCCTGGTGGTCCGCCTCCTCCCAGCCCTGCTCTTCGGCCCTCTGGGAGGCTACCTGGCCGACCGGTTTCCCCGGCGCACGCTGCTGGTCTTGTGCGACGCCGCCCGGGCCGGGCTGGTCCTGGGCTTCCTCGTGGCCCGTGAGATCCCGGTCTTCTTCGCCCTGGGCCTGGCCCTGGCGGCCCTGGACAAGATCCACCAGGCTGCCCAGGGGGCCTTCATCCCCGACCTGGTGGACGACCAGGATCTGATGGAGGCCAACGGGATGTTCCGGGTTTCCACCTCGGTCACCACGGTGATCGGCCCGGCCACCGGAGCCCTGCTGGTCTCGTCATGGGGCTTTCCGGTGGCCTTCATCCTGGACTCCGCGACCTTCGGATTCTCGGCCGTGGCCACCCTGCTGATCCGCAGCGGTCGGCGGGGTGCCGAAGAGCAGGACGCACCCGGTTCCAGCTCCCGGCCGGACTACCGGGTGGCCCTGGGCTTCCTGGCCGGCAGTCCGGCCCTCCTCTACCTGCTGGCGATCCGCTTCATGGACTCGCTGGGCAGCGGCGCCTACATGACCGGACTGCCGATCTTTGCCAGCAGCCTGGACGCTCGCCAGGGGGCCTCCTACGGCTGGCTGATCGGGGTCTGGGCCCTGGGCACCCTCTGGGGCTCCCTGGGAATGGCCCGCTGGGCTCGCACCCGCCACCTCCCCCTGGCCCCAGGCTTCGCCGGCGCCGTGCTGCTCATGGCCGCCGGCATGGCCTGGACCTTCCACGCCCGCAGCCTGGCTCCGGCGATGCTGGCCATCTTCATCGGGGGCGTGGGCGACGGACTCTCCGGCCTGCTCTTCCAGACCACCCTCATGCGCACCGCTCCGCCGGCCGTCCGAGGCCGCGTGATCGGATCGTCGCTGGCCCTTCTGCACGGCGGGGCCATCGCCGGGATGGCTGCAGCGGGTCCCTTCCTGGAGCGCTTCCCCCTCCGGGCCGTCACCGACGCCTCCTCCATCCTGATCGCCCTGAGCGCCGTGATCGGCTTCCTGGTGGCCTCGCGCCACCTGGCCATGCTCGAAGACCCGGCCAGCCGCCCCGCGCAGGGGCCCCAGAGCCCCATCTTGAAACCCTCCCCGTCCAGGGAAAAGGAGAACCCATCATGACCGACTTCCCCTTCAAACCCCGCGTGGTCGGCTGGGAGCTGACCTTGCGCTGCAACATGCGCTGCCTGCATTGTGGCTCGATCGCCGGCGAGCCCCGACCCGACGAGCTCTCGGTCGAGGAGGGCTTCGCGCTGATCGACCAGCTCGTCGAGCTGGGCACCGAGGTGGTCACCCTTTCGGGAGGCGAACCGATGATCCACCCGGCCTGGGACCAGTACGCCCGGCGCCTGGTCGACGCCGGCGTGCGCACCTACATGATCACGAACGGCCTGCTCCTGGAGCAGAACATCGATCGGCTGCTGGCCTGCGGGTTGCGCCGACTGGGGATCAGCATCGACGGGACCGAGAAGACCCACAACATGATCCGCAACCACCCCGACTCCTTCCGCCGGGCCATGGCCGGGGCCCGCAAGGCCCAGGAGGCAGGCATCCAGGTGGGAGCGGTCACCCACATCTCGGGGGCCAACATCGGCGAGATGGAGCCGATGTACCGCCTTCTCGAAGAGGCCGGCTTCAAGTTCTGGCAGATCCAGTTGGCCTTCGCCGAGGGACGCATGAAGGAACACGACCAGTATGCCCTCCGCCCCGAACAGATCCCGGAAATCGTGGACTTCGTGCACGCCTGCCAGCAGCGCGACGGCTTGAAGGTGGTGGCCGGGGACAACCTGGGCTACTTCGAGGTCCCCTCGATCCGCGACAAGCCGTGGAAGGGCTGTTTCGCCGGCCGCCACGTCATGGGGATCGACGCCGACGGCACCGTCAAGGGGTGCCTCTCGCTTCGTCGCGAGGCCTTCAGCGAGGGGAACATCCGCGACGAACCTCTGCGCCAGATCTGGGAGGATCCCCAGCGCTTCCGATTCAACCGCTACTTCAACCCCGATATGCTGACGGGACACTGCACGAACTGTCCCCACGCCATCCCCTGCCGGGCCGGCTGCGTGGTGACCGCCCACGGAGCCACCGGAAATCGCTTCGACAACCCCTACTGCGCCTTCCGAATCCAGAGCGGCAAGGGCGCGTGCGGCTGGGCCGGAGACCATGCCGCTTCCTGAGGGCCTGAAGTCCTTCGCCGGGGCCTGGCCGGTCCACTCGGTCCAGGCTCCCGGGCAGGTGCCGCTGGTCTTCCGCCCCACCCCCGGGCACCCCACGACCACGCTGCTCTTCTGCATGCGGGCGGGGGTCCGCTACGAGAGCGCCCAGCACTGGGGGGCCTCGCATTTCCTCGAGCACATCCTGATGCGGGGCACCGACCGCTACCCCACCCTCTTCGACGTGACCCGGCGGATCGAGAGCCTGGGGGGGCGGATCTCGGCCTACTCCACCCGGGACCTGACCGCCTTCTGGGTCAAGCTCCCGCCGGGCCAGGAACCGGTGGCCCTGGAAGTGCTGACCCAGGTCCTCTTCCATCCCACCCTGGCCCCGGAGTTCATCGAGGCCGAGCGGGCCATCATCCGCCAGGAGCGACTCCGCGAACGCCACAACCCCGCGGCCTTCGTCTCCCAGGCCATCGAGAGCCTGCTGCTGCAGCCTTCCCCCCTCAGCCGCCACCCCATCGGCGAGGATGGCGAGCTGGCCCGCATGACCCCGGAGTTCATCCGCGCCTTCCTGGACCAGTACTACCACCGTTCCAACCTGGTCATCGCCGCCGCGGGGGCCCTCTCGGTGGATCTGCCGGCGCTGGTCCGGAGGGCCACCGACGCCCTGCCCGACGGGCCTCCAGCCACGGACGCGGGCTTCCTCCTGGACTCCCCCCTGCAGGGGAAGAGCGTGGTCCTGCACCCCTCCGCCTCACGCGAACAGGTCTTCCTGGGGCTGGGCTGGAGCTTCCCCGTCTCCAACCGGCGGGACCTGGTCACCTGGAGGGTGGTCAACACCCTGCTGGGGGTCGGCTACACCAGCCTTCTCAACCAGTGCCTGCGCGAGCAGGAGAGCCTGACCTACGTCTGCAGCACGGCCCTGAACACCTATGCGGAGACGGGCCTCTTCAAGATGCACATGGCCCTGGCCGAGCGCGACCTCGAGCGGGTCCTGGACCGGGTCCAGGGCATCCTGGACGACCTCGCCGGCGACCGCGTGCCGGCCGACCTGTTCCGGGAGGCGGCGGTGCGCCATGCCGCCGGCATCGTGCTGCGCTGGGAGGACTCGCTGGAGGTGGCCCGCCTGCTGGGGCAGACCTTCTCGCGCGAGGGCGAGCCCTTCGGACTGGATCGCTATCTCGAAGAGGTGGAAGCCGTGACCCGGGAAGAAGCCGCCGAACTGGTGAGGCGCTTCCTGACCCCGACCCGGCGTCGGGCCCTGCTGCACAGCGGCTCGCCGCGCCTGGAGAAGCTCTTCCCCGACGCCGGGGTCTACCCGACAGGCTGAGCCTTCCGCCGGCATCCCTCCCGATCAAGGGCCCCGCAGAGCGGGGTCGGGACGTCCCCAAACCGCGGGGAAGAAATGAGGTCTTCTTGGCCATCCTCACCTTGGACCACGTCAGCATCCTCTCCGCCGAGCCCCAGCGCGTGGCGGACTTCTACCGGGATTTCCTGGGCTTCGGCGAGGCCAGGATCCGGGAGGTTCCCGGGCTGCGGATCTTCGACCTGTTCAAGGGGTCCGACCACGTCGAGATCCTCCAGACCACCGATGGCCGGGATCCCGGTGCAGGAGGCCTGAAACACGTGGCCTTCCTCTCGGACGACCTTCAGGCCGACTTCGAGCGCTTCCGAACCCAAGGAGCCCACATGCTGCACCAGGAGGTCCAGCACGCGGAAGGATGCGACTTCTTCTTCGTCCGCTCGCCCGGCGGCGAGTGGGTGGAAGTCTTGCAGTACCACGGGGAGACCTCGAAATCATGAGGCCCGAGCGCATCGCCGTGGTGACCGGCGCAAGCCAAGGTCTGGGGCTGGCCGTGGTTCGGCGACTTCTGGGGGAAGGCTATTCCGTGGCCTTCACCGGACGCAGCGCCGAGCGCCTGGCAGAGGCCCGGCAGGGCCTGCCGAAGGGTGACCGGGTGCTGGTCATCCAGGCCGACGTAGCCGAAGAGCCGGACGTCCTGCGCACCTTCAACCTGGTCCAGGAGGCCTTCGGGCCTCCCGACCTGGTGGTCAACAACGCAGGCCAGGCCTGGCTGGGTGAGGCCTCGAGCACCAGCCTGGAGGACTGGAACCGGTGCCTGGCGGTCCATGCCACGGGCACCTTCCTGATGTGCCGGGAGGCCATCCGGACCTGGACCGCGCACTCCAAGGCGGGTTGCCTCATCAACGTGGCCTCGGTCTCGGCGCGAACCGGCGCCCCCCTGGCAGCCGCCTACTGCGCTGCCAAGGCCGCCGTCCTGGGCTTGACCCGGTCCCTGGCGCGCGAGGTCGCGAGCCGGGGGATCCGGGTCAATGCCGTCTGCCCGGGGGCCATGGACACCCCGATGTTCCACGAGGGGACCCTGACGCCCCTGATCGAGAGGTTCGGCCGCGACCGCGAGACCATGCTGCGCGCGACCCTGGCCCAGATCCCCATGCGCCGGCTCCTGGACCCGGGCGAAGTCGCCGACCTGGTGGTCTGGCTGGCCAGCGACTCGGCCCGGGGCATCACCGGCCAGTCCTTCAACGTGGACGGCGGTCTGGACATGCGCTGAGGGCGGCTGGGGTCCTGGAGGCTATCCGCGCGTCGATCCGGCCACGCAGCGCACGGTGTCCTGGGCGATCATCAGCTCCTCGTCGGTCGGCAGGGCCAGGATCTTCACCCGCGAGTCGGCCGCCGAGATGTCGCCTCCCTCGCCTCGGGGCAGGGTGCGGTTCTTCTGGTCGTCCAGCTTCAGGCCCAGCCAGTCCATGTTGGCGCACACCCGCTGGCGGACCACATCCGAGTTCTGCCCGATACCGCCCGTGAAGACCACGGCGTCGGCCCCGTTCATGATGGCCAGGTAGGATCCCACGTACTTCTGGACCCGGCGGCAGAACAGGTCGATGGCCAGACGGGCGCGCCGATCCTGGTTGTGGGCCTCCTCCTCCTCCAGCTCGCGCATGTCCGAGGTCAGCCCCGAGACGCCCAGAAGGCCCGACTGCTTGTTCAGCATGGTGTCGATCTCGCCGATCGACAGGCCCTCCTTGGAGTGCAGGAAGTCCACGATCGAAGGGTCGACGTCCCCCGCGCGCGTGCCCATGATCAGGCCTTCCAAAGGCGTGAAGCCCATGGTGGTGTCGATCGATCGGCCGTTCTTGATGGCGCAGGCCGAGCAGCCGTTGCCCAGGTGCAGCGACACGATGTTGACGTCCTTGGGCTCCAGGCCCATCATCTGCCCGTACTTGAAGGCGATGTAGCGATGCGAAGTTCCGTGGAATCCGTATCGACGGATCCGATGACGCAGGTACAGGTGATAGGGCAATCCGTAGAGGTAGGCGGTCTCGGGCAGGGTGCTGTGGAAGGCGGTATCGAAGACCGCGACCTGGGGAACCCCTTCGCCCAACAGGTCCTGACAGGCCCGGATGCCCTTGAGGTTGGCGGGATTGTGCAGGGGAGCCAGCTCGATGCAGTCCTCGATGCCGGCCAGCACGTTCTTGTCGATGCGGACCGACTTCTGGAACTTCTCGCCGCCATGCACGACCCGGTGACCCACCGCGTCCAGGTCGGAGAGCGCGCGGATCGACTCGATCCGCGCCTCTGGAGACACGATCCAGCGGAGGATCTTGTCGATGGCAGCCCGGTGGTCCTTCAGGGGTGCCGTGGACTTGTGCGGAGTCTGTCCCTCGGCCTTGAAGGTGATCAGGGCCTGAGAGCCGATCCGCTCCAGCAGGCCGGAGGCCAGCCGACGCTCCGAGCCGTTCTCGAGACGTTCCGGATCCGACTGGATGATCTGGAACTTGACAGTGGAAGAGCCGCAATTCAGTACGAGGATGTTCATAGCCCGGCCCCTTTCTTGAAGGGCGGCCGGACTCCTGGCCAGAGAGTCCGTGTTCCCGCAACGGCTCCGACAACCCCGGGTTCGCGGTCCCGGGCAGCCGCCATCCCTGGTCCTCCCCGGGACGGGCAGCCCTCCGGGAGACGCGACCAGGATTCGCCTGTCCACGATCGAAATCAGTTCCCTGACCCACCGCGATCCGACTCGAACAGCCTGTGGCAGGACCCGTCGGAGAGGACCCCGGATCGCGCCGTGGTGAGACAGGTGTGATGAGACGGTATCGAACAGAAGGACCCAGGAGACCATCCAGACCCGGCGGGTTCAGCCAGGTCGAGCTGGCGATCGCCATCGTCGTCCTGGCCGTGGGCATCCTGGGTGTCTTCGCCTCGTTTGCGTTCGGGTTGCAGTCCACCCGTTTCAGTGGCCAGATGAGCCGGGCCATCGCCTGGAATCGCCAGTTGATCGAGATGATCCGCGTCCGGAACCTGGCCTTCACCCCGGACCTTCCCACCTCCGCCTCCGGCCTGAACGACCCGCCCCTGCCCGAGGAAGGAAGCGCCGAGGCGAGATTCCTCAGCCTCAGGGAACTCAACGCTCCTCCCTTCCTCAACGACCTTCCCCTGGGGACCGGCTTCCGGCGCCGAATCCAGATCCGACGTCTGAGCGACGACCCCGGCAACTACCATCATCGGATCGTCCAGATCCTGGTGACGGTCTACTGGATGGACAACGGCCGCCTGCGGGAGGTCACCTTGAAGGCCCTGCATCGCCAACCATGAGAGCCCTGCGTCCCGATGGAATGACCCTGGCCGAGACCCTGGTCAGCCTGGCCATCCTGGCCGTGCTGGGGCTGATCCTGCTGCGGATCTACAACGTCTCGCATCAGGCCTACGGCCGAGGGACGGGACAGATCGCCCTGCAGCAGAAAGCTCGTTTCCTGATGGAGCAGATGACGCCCCTGCTCTTGTCGGCGGCCCCCCCGCACGAAGGCGCCAAGGCCCTCCACTCTCCCGACTCGGCCTCCATCGTCTTCTACGTCCCCGACAAGGACTTCCAGCCCCGAGATCCGCACTATGTGCGGGTGGGGATCTACCACAACGACGTCGATGAGACCGTCTGGCTGGAGAACAGCGTCACGCCCTATTCGAGTCAGGACGAGATGTTCCGCAGCAGGGAACTGGCCCGAGACATCTACGATCTCCGCCTCGGATTGCCGACCGAGAACACCGTGCGGGTCACCGTCGAGGTTCACCAGAAGACCCGGACGGCGGGCGGAGGCCAGGACGACCAGGAGTACCTCCTGGAGAACCTGGTCCAGATCCCCTACTACTCCAAGAACTGAGAGGAGGAGCCGGTGAGACCCCGTCACGCGCGCCGCGGCTCGATCCTGCTGCTGTCGATCTTCTTCCTGGTCACGCTCTTCTTCCTGGCCATGGCCTTGCTCCAGCTCCTGCCGGTCGAGCTGAACGCCGCCCGCTGGGCCCGGATGAATCAGGAAGCCTCCTATGCCGCCGATGCTGGAATCACCGATACCATCACCTGGCTGGAGGAGGTCCTGGCCGGCAACCAGGGGCGACTGAGCGACCTGACCGAGGACTTCGAAAGAGGGGGCTCATTCGGGGACTGGACATGGGTCGTGAAGGTCCAGCCCGACCAGCAGACCAGGGACAACAACCCGGTCCGCGTCTTCCGGCTGACCTCCGTGGCCAGCCTGGATGGCCGACCGCATCGTCGCATCGTGGCCGACGTCCGACAAGACAGCTTTGCCCACTACCTGACCTTCATCGGCACCTCCTCCAACAACGCCTACTGGCGACTGGACCGGAACAGCAAGCTGGAAGGCCCGATGCACGTCAACGGAATCGCCTCCATCGCCTACGACAACCAGTGGTTCCAGACCGGGGTCCCCTTCTTCGAAGGGACCTACACCGCCTCGGGATTCCACGTCCCCTCGGGCAAACCCGAAGGTTTCGGAGATGGCGTGCGCTACCGCACCACCACGGGCTTCGACAACTCCGACACCCCCTACAACGAGGACGGGGTTCCCATCCCCGAGAGGTATGATCGCATCTTCACCCGCGGCCGGGAAGCGTTGAAGACCGGGGTCCGCGAGAGGGAGATGCCGTCGACCAGCAGGAACCTGGCCACGGAGGCCTGGGGCGAGACCCCGTTGCCTTTGGACCAGGGAGTCCACCTCGACACCTCCTCGAGCCAGGCCAACAAGAAGGGCATCCTCATCCAGGGCGACGTCGAGAACATGCAGCTTTCCGTGGTCCAGGGGAATTCGGTCATGACCGTGGTCCAGGGGAGCGGAGACGCCAGGAAGGAGACCCGGGTCACCATCCTGTCCGAGAACGGCATGACCCTCCCCGCCGGTTCAGAGGTCAACGGGGCGGTCCTCCCCCGAGACATGGTCCTGGACACCGGCAACACCGTGGTCCAGAAACCGGACGTCGGGGGCAGGAAGGTCTTCGCCGTCGCCCCGGGGGTGACCAATGGCCTGGTCTACTGCACCGGAACGATCCACGGCCTCCAGGGCCAGAACAAGGGGCGTCGCACCATCGCGGTGGACGTCGAGAACAACAAGGAGATCGTGATCTCCGGGGACCTGACCCGCCAGGACACCCCCGTCGGAGAGAAGCCTGCAGGCACCGACGACCTGCTGGGGCTCCTGGGCATGAACATCCGCGTCGGCGACTCGGTCGAGCGCAACCTGGAGACGCCCCTCCAGCTCTACTGTTCGATCTTTGCCGGCCGGAAGAATCCCGACGGAGAGTATGAAGGCAGCTTCCTGGTCGACGATCTGGAGTCTTCGGGCGTCGGCAAGTTCATCATCTACGGCAGCGTCGTCCGAGCCCAGGACTCCCCCTGGCTGATGTCCTGGGTCAACTCCAGCGGCGCCTATGTCGGCAGCACCGGCTTCGTGGCCAACATGAAGTACGACGCGGCGGCGGCGGCCAATCCGCCGCCCTTCTTCCCCACCATGCCGACCCTGCGCGTGCTCTCCTGGAGGGAAGAGCCCGACCGATAGCATGCCCGCCCGGCAGGGCCTTCCGACGCGGGCAGAGAACTCGGGCGGCCGTGCGCCCTGTCCTGATGCTCTCCTACCACTTCCCGCCCCTGGGCGGTTCGGGCTCCATGCGCGTCCTGCGCCTGAGCCGCTACCTGCCCGAGTCGGGCTGGCGACCGATCATCGTGTCGGTCGCCGGTGGGGGACGCGAGCCTCGGGATCCTGGCCTGCTGGACCAGGTGGCGCCCGAGATCGAGGTCCACCGCGTGCGCTGCCTCGAGCCCGACGACTTCTCGGACTCCTGGCAGCACCCGCCCCAGAAGGTGGTGCGCAACCTCTTCAAGACCCTGGACTTCCTGCTCTTTCCGGACGACCGCGCCCTGTGGGTCGGCCCGGCGGTGCGTCGCGCCGTCCGCCTGGCCCGCAGCCTCCAGGCCCGGGCCATCTGGGCCACCGGCCCCCCCTTCTCGACCCTGGTGGCCGGCCTGAAGGTCCACCAGCAGACCGGGTTGCCCCTGATTCTGGACTTCAGGGACGACTGGACGGGCTTCAACAGCCGCTTCCGGACCCGCCGACCTGCCCGGCAGGCCCGCGAGGAGGCCCTCGAACGCCGCTGCCTGGAAGCCGCCTCGGCCGTCGTCTCGGTCACCCCCGGCATCGTCGAAGCCCTGTGCCAGCGACGCCCTGAGGGTGTCCCGGCAGAACGTTTCCACCTGCTGCCCAACGGGTTTGACCCGGCTCATTTCGAGGGGGTGCCGCAAGCGACGAGCCCGTCGGGGTCTTTTCAGATCGTCCACGCCGGCAGCCTGTACTCCACCCGCTCTCCCAAGCCTTTCCTGGACGGTCTGCGCCTCTGGCTGGCAGGGTGCCCCCCCGAGGTGCGCGCCAGGGTCCGGGTCCTCTTCATGGGCCGCATCGAGCCAACCCTCGAGCCGCTCTTCCAGGCCCCCGACCTGAACGGCCTGATCGAACGAATCCCCTTCGTCCCCCACTCGGAGGCCCTGGCCCGGGTTCGTGGGGCGGATCTGCTGCTGCTGGTGGTGGACCAGGTCGAACGCGCCGACCAGATCTTCACAGGCAAGGTCTTCGAATACCTGGGATCGGGAAGGCCCGTCCTGGCCCTGGTCCCCCCCGGCTCCCCGCTGGCCGAGGTCCTGGCCTCCAGCGGAGTGGCCCTGCTGGCTCCGCCCGACGACCCGGAAGGCATCCGGTGCGCCCTGGCCCAGGCCTGGTCGCGACGAGACGACCCGCTGCGCCCCGACCCGGAGGTGCGCTCGCGCTACGACGCCCGGGCCCAGGCCGGACAACTGGCCCGCCTGCTGGAGGACGCCGCAGGGTGAGCCGAACCATCCTGCTGCTGAACGAAAACCGGGGTTTCGGCGGCGGCGAGGTGCACACCCTTCAGGTGGCCCGCATCCTGTCGCGGCGAGGCCACCGCGTCCACCTGGGCGTTCGCCGCCGCTCCTGGCTGGGTGGCCAGGCCCGCGAGGCGGGCTTCCCCGTCCACACCCTGCCTCTGGCCAATGAGGTGGATTACCTGAGCATGGGCCTGATCGGCCTGCTCGTCTGGCGCCTGGGTGTGGATGTCGTCCACTGCCACGCCACCCGGGATACCGTGCTGGCCGGGCAGGCGCACCGCCTCTTCCCGCGCACGGCCCTGGTCAAATCCGAGCACACCTTCGTCAAGCCCCGACTCTCGAAGATCTGCCGGGGTGCCTATGCCCGAGGGGTCGACCGCCTGGTCTGCGTCTCAAGGGCCTTGCAGGCTCAGGCCATGCAGGTGCTGGCCCTTCCCCCCGAGCGCTGTCCGGTGGTCTACAACGGGTTGGAGACCGAGCGCGCCCTGGCCCCCCGCAAGATCCCCTCCTTCCTGAGGGAAGGTCGCTGGGTCGGGGTGGTGGGGTCGTTCCTGCCCGTCAAAGGGCAGGGATTCCTGCTGCAGGCGGCTCCCCGAATCCTCGAGAGGTTCCCCGAAACCCGCTTCCTCTTCGCAGGCCAGGGGCCCGAGAGGGAATCCCTGGAAGAGCAGGCCCGAGGCCTGGGCGATCGGGTCCGGTTCATGGGCCTGCAGTCCGACCCCCTGGACGTCCTGGCCGGGCTGGAGGTGGCCGTCGTCCCTTCCACCCTGGAGACCTTCTCGCTGGTCAGCCTGGAGGCCATGGCCTTGGAGCGCCCCCTGGTCGCCAGCCGCGTCGGAGGCATCCCGGAGGTCGTGGAAGACGGGGTCAGCGGCACCCTGGTGCCATCCGAGGACCCCGTCGCCCTCGCCGGCGCCGTCTGCGCCTACCTCGAGGATCCCGCCCTGGCCCGGCGCCACGGACGCCAGGGCCGTGAACGCGCCTTGTCGTGCTTCAGCCTGGACGCGATGGCCGAGAACCTGGAGGCGGTCTACGAAGAAGCTCTCCGGGAGCGCCGGAGATGAAGCGGATCCTGGTGGTCCACACCGGCGGAGGCCTGGGGGATGTCCTGCTCTCCACCCCGCTGCTGGACGCACTACGCGGGGCCTGGCCCGCCGCGGAGATCGACGTCCTGGCCCGCTCGGGCACCGCCCCGGTCCTGGAGGGCCACCCGGCGGTCCATCGCCTGCTGCGCCTGCCCCAGGCCACCCCCGGCCCGGGTGAACTCCCCGGCTGGGTCGCCCGTCTTCGCCGTCGGCGCTATGAGGCGGGGCTGGTCCTGTGGAGCCGGACGGCCCTGGCCTGGATGCTCTTCCTGGCGGGAATCCCCATCCGGGTGGGGCAGGACTCGCGGCTCAGCTACTCGTGGCTCTATACGCACAAGGTGCGCATCCGCTCGGAGCACGGCGACACCTCCAGCCACTGGACCGAAATCCTGCTGGACTATGCACGGGCCCTGGGGGTGAATCCGGAGGAATTCGGTCCAGCCCGGCCCCGCTTCCTGGTTCCGGAGGAGGCCCGAAACCGGGCCGAGGAGCTCCTGGGTGGGCTCCCCCCCGGAGACGGTCCGGTGGTGGGCCTTCACCCCTCCAAAGGCCTGCCTCTTCCGCCCGGGCGCTGGCCCGTGGAGGTCTTTGCCGGCTGGGCACGCGCCCTGCATCGGGACCTGAAGGCCCGCCTGGTCCTGACCGGGGGACCCGGCGAGGTCGATCTGGTCGGCGCGGTGGCCCGGCTGGCGGAGGTGGAGATCCTGAACCTGGCCGGTCGGACGGATCTGGCGACGCTGGCGGCGGTCGCCTCGCGCTGCGAGGTCTTCGTGTGCCCCGATTCCGGACCGATGCACCTGGCCGCCGCCGTGGGCGTCCCGACGGTCGGGGTCTATGCCCTGGATGAAGACTTCCCTCAGCGCTGGGCCCCCCTGGCCCCGGCCCGGCGCATCCTGCGACCCGCCCGGAGGAGCTGCCCGGCCGGCTGCCGGAAGGCGACCTGCCCGGACTTCCACTGCTACCACGCGGTCCCGCCCGAGGAGGTGGTCGGAGCCGTGGCCGGGCTGCTCGGGGCCCGCCCGCGTCCGGCCCCCGAGGATCCGTCGCCCACGTGATCCCGCGACCGCCCCGCGGCATCGAGATGGAACCCGCCGACCTCCGCCCCCTCAAGCCCACTCCGACCGGGAAGGATTCGACCCCCCGGTCCCCAAAAGCCGAAGGCTTGATGCGACAGGAACGCGCCACACGCGCCCGGCTGACCCTGGGGGTGGAGGGGACCTACCTGCCCCGGGATCACCGGGGCATGGGCCGCTATGTCCGCAACGTCCTGGCCTCCTGGAAGCGGGCAGGCCTCCCCCACCGCGTCCTCCTGCTGGCCCGAGAGCGCCGGCACCTGGCGGCGCTGCGCCGGGAGATGCCCGACTGGGAGGTGGCCCCTGCCGGCGAGCACCCCGCCCTGGACGCGTGCTGGTTCCCCTGGAACCGGATCGACTGGGAACCCGGCTGCCCCAGCCTGGTCACGATCCACGACGTGGCTCCCTTCGTGTTCCCCCCGGGGACCCCGGCGGACCGGGAACGCCTGCTCCAGGCCGCCCGACGCGCCGACCGCGTCTTGACGGTCTCGGAGTTCTCGCGCCAGGAGATCGCCGGGTACCTGAGAGTCCCGCTGGAAGGGATCTCGGTCGTGTTGGAAGGGGTCGAGCCCGAATTCCACCCCCGCCCCCGGACCCCGCGCGAAGAGTTCCTTCGCCGGCACACCGGGGGGCGCCCCTACGCGCTCTTCGTCGGCAACCACGAACCCCGCAAGGGCCTGGCCCGGCTTCTGGAGGCCTTTGCGGCGGTGCGCCACGAGTCTGGACACGCCCTGGTCCTCTCCGGCAACCCTCCCAGCCCCCCCGGCCTGCTGCGCCGCCTGGGTTGCCTGGGGCCGAGCCCGGATCCGCACCCCCCGGGTCTGGCAGAGGCCCTGAAGGCCCTGGACGGGCGCCTGATCTGGGCCAGGTCACCCGACGATGAGACCCTGCGCGACTTCTACCGGCACTGCGATCTCTTCGTCTTCCCCTCGCTGTACGAGGGATTCGGCCTGCCCCTGCTGGAAGCCATGGCCTGCGGAGCCCCCGTGGCGGCTGCCCGACGGGCCTCGCTTCCAGAGGTGGGCGGCGAGGTCCCCTGGTGGTTCGACCCCGAGGACCCGGCCGACTTCGCATCCGCCTTGCGCTGGGGCCTGCTCCATGCCGATGACCGGCGTGGGGCCGGCCTGGAGCAGGCCCGCCGCTTCGACTGGGAGACCAGCGCCCGAGCCATCATGGAAATCCTGGAGGCCCTCGTCCCGTGAACCTGCTCCATCGTTCCCGCGCCCGCAGCATCACCGACCGTTTCCCGGCTCAGAGGATCCTGGTGATGGGCGACCTGATGCTGGACCACTGGGTCTGGGGCTCGGTCTCGCGAATCAGCCCCGAGGCCCCGATTCCGGTGGTGGACGTGCAGCGCCACTCCTACACCCCGGGTGGGGCCGCCAACGTGGTCTCCAACCTCAAGGCCCTGGGAGCCCAGGTCGAGATCCTGGGCGTCGTCGGGGCCGACGATCCGGGCCGACGCCTGCGGGCGCTCCTGCGCCGCCAGGGCATCGGGACCGAGGGGATCTTCGTGCAGAAGGACCGTCCCACCAGCCTGAAGACCCGCATCATCGCCCACTCCCAGCAGGTGGTCCGGGCGGATCTCGAGCAGCGGACCGCGGTGGACGGGGCCCTGTGGTCCCGGATGCTGGCCTGGCTGGACGAGAACCGCGAGCGCTTCACGGGCTTCCTGCTTTCGGACTACAACAAGGGGCTCTTCTGGGATGGACGCCTGAGGGATATGCTCAGACGCCTGGAAGGTCGGCCGACCCTGGCCGGGCCCAAACCGGAGAACATCGAGGAGTTCCGGGGGGTGGAGATGGTCACCCTGAACGCCCTGGAGGCCCGGGTGGCCTCGGGCCACGACACGGCCACCGAAGAGGGACTGCGCCGGGCCGGGGAGGACCTGCTGGAACGCCTGGGTTGCCGGGCCGTCCTGGTGACCCTGGGCGAGCGCGGGATGGCTCTCTTCGAGAAGGGGCACCCCCTGCGCCAGGTCCCGGCCCTGGCCTCGCAGGTCTACGATGTCAGCGGAGCCGGCGACACGGTGCTGTCGGTGATGGGCCTGGCCCGCTCGGTGGGCGTCGAGCCCGAGGAGGCCATGCGCCTGGCCAGCCACGCCGCGGCCGTGGTCGTCCGCAAGGTGGGCACGGCCACCGTCGACTGCGAAGAGCTGTTGGCCTCGCTGGAGCGCGATGAAGAGAATCCGGTCCGGGATCCGAAGAGCAAGATCGTCCCTGTCTCGGAGGCCCAGGCCCGACTGGAGGCGCTGCGGACCGGCCAGGCTCCGCCCCGGATCGTCTTCACCAACGGTTGCTTCGACCTTCTTCATGTGGGCCATCTGCGCACGCTGCTGACCGCCCGCCGACAAGGCGACCTGCTGGTGGTGGGACTGAACTCGGACCGGTCGGTGCGGGCCTTGAAAGGCCCCGAGCGCCCGCTCAATCTTCAGGACGAGCGGGCCGAGATGCTGGCCGGCCTGGAGTGCGTCGACCTGGTGGTCCTTTTCGATGAGGATACGCCGCTGGCGCTTCTGGAGCGCCTGCGGCCCGACGTCCACGTCAAGGGGGGCGACTACCGCGAAGAGGACCTGCCCGAAGCGGCCCTGGTCCGTTCCTGGGGGGGACGGGTGGTCCTCACCGGCGTGGTCCCGGAGCGCTCGACCAGCCTCCTGGCGGAGAGGATCCGCCAGAGCTCGTGAACTCTCCGCAAACCATCCTCTTCGCGGCCAACAGTCCGGGCGAGATCGCCGGGTGGCTGCGCCCCCTGGTCCGGGAGGCTCGGCGGCGATGGCCCGCGACCCGCCTGGTCGTGATCCTGCTGCCGTGCACCTTCGCCTCGGGCTCGGAGGGCCGGGTTGCCCGAGACCTGGTCGGCGTGGACGAGGTCCTCCCCGCCTCGCGTTTCCTCCGCCTCCTGGCCTGGGAGGGGGCCCGCTTCCGGGGGGCCACCCTGGTGCACCTGGGTGGAGACCTGATGTACTCGGCCCTGCTGAGCTGGCGCTGGGGGCTGCGCGCCTGGTCCTACATGTGGGGGCGCTGGTGGTGGGACCGGGCCTTCCAGGGATACTTCGTCAAGGATCCGGCGGGCGTGGCCTGGCTGACCCGACGGCGGATCTCGGCCGACAAGGCCCACCTGGTCGGTGACCTGGTGGCCGACGCCGTCCAGGCTGCCCTGGAGGACTTGCCCCCGACCCCGCCACCGCCAGGAAGGCGGGTCAGCTTCCTGCCGGGCAGCCGAGGCCACGAGGTGGAGAACCTGGCTCCCTTCTTCCTGGAGGTGGCCGAAGGTCTGGCCCGAGGCCGACCCGACCTGGCGTTCCAGATGCTGCTCTCGCCCTTCCTGGAGAGGGATCGGGCGGAGCAGGCCCTGCAGGCCCCTCCCCACCCCCAGGTGGGCGGCCGACAGGGCCGCCTGCAGGGTGACCTGCTGGTGGGCCCCTCTGGCGTGGGGATCCGGATCATCCGGGAGGGCCATCTCGGCGCCCTGGCGAGCTCGACCCTGGCCCTGACCATCCCCGGGACCAAGACCGCCGAGGCCGCGTGCCTGGGGGTTCCCCACCTGATGCTGCTGCCTTTGAACCGCCCGGAGCTTCTGCCCTTCGTGGGCATGCTGGGCCTTCTGGACTGGTTGCCTGGAGGCAATCGCCTGAAGGGGCGAATGCTCTTGACGATGAAGAAGAACATCGGTTTCCTGGCCCAGCCCAACCTGCTGGCAGGCGAAGCGCTGGTTCGCGAACTGGTGGATGTGCTGACCCCGGCCCGAGTGGTGGACGAGGCGGCCCGGCTTCTGGAAGATCCTCAGGAACTCGCGCGCCAGTCCTCGCGTCTGCGTGACCTCTATCAGTCCTCGCTGGGCACGGCCGGGCGCATCTTCGACAGGCTGGAAGGTCCGGCGTGAACGACATCCTGCTCAGCGTCATCGTGGCGACCAAGGACAACTCCAAGAATCTCCTCCGGCTTCTGGAATCACTGGATTCCCAGTACATGCCAGCCCACCAGTATGAGGTCCTGGTCGCCAACGCCCACTCGACCGACGACACGTCCTCGATGGTGGAATCCCTGACCTTCCGCTACGCCATGGAGCACTGCGTCAGCCGCCGGCCGGGTCTGATGGCGGCCCGCAACCAGGCCGTCGAGGAGGCCAAGGGAGACCGACTGCTCTTCCTCTCCGACGATCTGGTGGCACCTCCGACGCTCTTGGAGACCCACCTTCAGGCCCACAAGGACATCCCCCACCACGTGGTGCGCGGCCCGATCGTCCCCCTGGAGTCGGAGACCATCCCCATGCTGGACCGTCCGCCGCCCGCCATCCGGCTCTTCTTCACCATCAACAACTCCTCGGCTTCCAAGATGGCCATCCTGAAGGTCGGCGGCTTTGCCGAGAACATCGACCCGGAGCTGGAGGACCGGGAGGTCGGCTGGCGCCTGCAGCAGGACAACTGGACCGAGCGCTTCGTGCCGGCCGCCTACGTCTACCGACCGTCCACCCAGGAGGAGACCCTGCTGGATCTCAAGCGCCAGGCAGTCCTGCTGGCTCGCACCGCGGTGGCCCACTATATGCAGCACCCCGATCCCAGCGTGGCCAAGACCACCGGCATCCACCCCCGGGCCCGGGCCTTGTCCCGCCTGACGGCAGGCGAAGGGGTCTATGCGCTGGCCCGCTTCTTGCGGGAGACCGGCCTGGGGCAGGTCCACTGGATCCGCACCCTGATCGAGCAGCGCATCTTCATGACCTACTACCGCCGGGCCCTGGCCAAGGAGCTGGAAGGCAAGGAGCTCTGAGTCGACCGGCCTGGACCGCTGTTCAGTGCGGGGCCAGCCGGACGAAGGGTTCCCAGGGCAGGTTGCGCAGGACGGTGTAGCCGACCAGGGCCGCCAGGATGGCCCACCCCGCCCCTGGCGAGGTGCTCCACCGGGGAGCGGCGCGCCCGGTGGAGGAGGTCCACAATCCATGAAGCAGGAAGGGCAGGGCCAGGACCAGGACCGGGTTCATCGCCAGGGCACCGGACAGGTCTCCGTGCAGCAGGCGGTGGGTGGCCCGCAACGTGCCGCAGCCCGGACAGTAGAAGTGCAGGAAGACCCGAGACGGACACACCGGGTACCAGCCGGTGGTGGCGGGATCCGCCAGGTAGACCACCAGCAGGCCGACGCACAGGAGCAGGCCCAGGACCCGGGCTCGCCACCGGGCATGGGCCTCCGGTCCGGGGCGAGCCGCCTGAGGTTCCATGCCGGCCGCTTCGCCCGAGGCGCATGGCTCCCTGCCCCCGAATCATCCGAGCCATCCTCCCGCGCGCGACGGTCCGTCACCCGGAGAGGAAGCCCCCCAAGAACAACCGGATTGGAGAGGGAATTCGATGTGTGAAACCTGCGGATGTGGCGGTGAAGGCGTGGTGGTCCAGGTGCCTGCCGACCTCCTCCAGAGACTGAATTCCAGCCGGTTCCAGGTCTCCCTGGACGCCCCGGAGCAGGCCCGTCGCCTGGCCGTCGAAGAGGACCTGCTGGCCCGCAACGATCGCCAGGCCTCCCAGGTGCGCCAGCACCTGTCGGGACAAGGAGTCCTGGCCCTGAACCTGATCTCCTCGCCAGGGTCAGGGAAGACCACCCTGCTGGTGGAGACCATCCGCCGGCTGGAGGGGAAGGTCCCGGTGGCGGTGATCGAAGGGGACCAGCAGACAACCCGGGATGCCGACCGCATCGCAGCCACCGGCGCCCCGGCCATCCAGATCAACACCGGGAAGGGCTGCCATCTCGAAGCCCAGGCCATCCACGACGCCCTGCACCACATGCCGGTTCCCGCGGGTGGGATCCTCTTCATCGAGAACGTCGGCAACCTGGTGTGCCCGGCCCTCTTCGACCTGGGGGAAGCCGAGAAGGTGGTGATCCTCTCGGTCACCGAAGGCGACGACAAGCCGGCCAAATACCCTCATATCTTCAATGCCGCCGGGGTCATGGTCCTCAACAAGATCGACCTGCTGCCCTACGTCGACTTCGACGTCGAGCGCTGCCTGGAGGAGGCCCGCCGCCTGCGACCGGATCTGGTGGTCCTCCAGGTCTCGGCCCGCACCGGCGAAGGCATGGACGCCTGGGTCCAGCACCTCCTTCAGCGCCGGGAGGCGCTGAAGGCCAACTGAACGACGCCGGGAGGCGCTGAAGGCCAACTGAACGACGCCGGGAGGCAGGCCAGACTACACGTCCAGCTCGTCGGCCTGGGTGGCGCACTCCATGACGAACCGGTAGCGCGGGGCGGGGTCGCGCCCGAAGCACTCCGAGATGGCCCTGTCCGCCTCCTCTTCGTCGGGCACGCACACCCGGAACAGCGTCCGTGAGCGGGGGTCCAGGGTGGTCTCCTTCAACTGCGCCGGGCTCATCTCACCCAGACCCTTGAAGCGCGTGATCACCGGGTTGGCCTTGGAGCGGGTGCGCTTCATGATGCGATCGCGCTGCTCGTCATCCCAGGCCCAGTGGGTCTCCTTGCCGATCTGCACCCGGTACAGGGGAGGCCGGCCCAGGTAGATGTGGCCTTTCCGGATCAGCTCCGGCAGGAAGCGATAGAAGAAGGTGATCAGCAGTCCGGCGATGTGGTGACCATCCGAGTCGGCATCCGTCAGGATCACCACCCGGCCGTAGCGGAGGCGATCCCCGTCGAACTTGGGCCCGATGCCGCAGCCCAAGGCGCTGAGCAGGTCGGCGATCTCCTTGTTCTGGCCCATCTTGCCCATGCCGGCCTGCTCGGTGTTGAGGATCTTGCCGCGCAACGGCAGGATCGCCTGATGGCGACGGTCGCGGGCCTGCTTGGCCGAGCCGCCGGCCGAGTCGCCCTCGACGATGAAGAGCTCCGAGTCGCTGGGTCGGGTGCTGGAACAATCGGCCAGCTTGCCGGGCAGGTTCAGGCGATGGGAGACGGACTTGCGCACCACCATCTCGGTGGCGGCCTGGATCTCGGCTCGGCTGCGGGCGCCCGAGACGATCCGGTCCACCAGGGACTGGGACACCGAACGGTTCTCGTTGAGGAAGCTCTCCAGGGCGGGCGCCAGGGCATTGGCCACCTGGGCATTCACCTCGGGGTTGTTCAGGCGCTCCTTGGTCTGCCCTTTGAACTGGGGCTCGCGGACATAGACCGACAGGACGCCCCGCAGCCCGTCGCGGATGTCCTCCGCCGAGAGCTTCAGCCCCCGGGGCTGCAGGCCGTGGGTGTCCATGTAGTTGCGGACGGCCCGGACCACGCCCGCCTTCAGGCCCAGGTCGTGGGTTCCGCCCTGGGGCGTGCGAACGCCGTTGACGAAGCTGCGCACCTGTTCGCCCCCCGAGGCGCTCCACAGAAGGGCCAGCTCCAGCTTGGGGTCGTCGTCCCGCCCATAGGTGAAGACCGTCTCCCAGCCTTCTGCCCGGGGCTCTCCCTCGGTCAACTGCACCAGGTAGCCGTCCAGGCCCTCGCTGGTGTGGTCCAGCCGATGCGTCTCGCCGCTGGTGCGGTCCTTGAAGACGACCTTCATGCGGTGCAGCCAGGCCCGGGCCTCCAGGGTCTCCAGGATGACCCGTCCGTCGAAGACCGTCGTCTGGAAGATCTCGGGGTCCGGACGGAACCAGATGGAGGTGCCCGTGCCTCGCGCCGTCCCCATGTCCTGCATGGGGCCGGCGGGCTTGCCCCGCTGGAAGGCCTGGAACCACTCCCGGCCATCCCGGCGGACGGTCGCCTCCAGGTCCTGGGAGAGGGCGTTGACCACCGAGGCGCCCACGCCATGCAGACCTCCCGAATACTGGTAGTTGGAGCTGGCGAACTTGCCGCCGGCGTGCAGGGTGGTCAGGATCAGCTCCAGGGCGGGCTTGTTGTACTTCTCGTGCAGGTCGACCGGAATGCCCCGGCCGTTGTCGGTGACCCGGATTCCCTGCCCGTCGGCGTCCAACTCCAACTCGACGAAGGTCGCGTAGCCGTTCATCACCTCGTCGATCGAGTTGTCCACGATCTCCCACACCAGGTGGTGCAGACCCGCCTCGTCCACGCTCCCGATGTACAGCCCGGGGCGCTTGCGGACGGGCTCCAGTCCGGTCAGGACCTGGATGTCCCGGGCCCGGTATTCCCCCGTCGAGGCGTCGTCCGCCTTCTTGCGTCGGGAGTGGGGACGGCCGTTCTCGGGAGCCTCCGTGGCGGCCGGAGAGGCCGGAAGCGGCAGGGGAACCGGGGGAGCGGGAGCCTCCACGGCGGACTCCAGGTCGAACTCCAATTGAAACTGCTCGATACGCTGGCTCATCCGGCCGCTTCCTCCTCACCCGACGATCCGGCCTGCCCCTCCTCCGCGAAGAGGGATGCCTGCAGGCGCTCCGGCCCGACATCGACGATCTGCGGGGCCTCCGAGCCCGATTCGGCCTCGCTGGAGGTGCCCCGACAGACCACGCGCAGACGGCCCCTCTTGATCAAGGGGGTTCCCTTGCCTCCCCGGGAAGTGACCCGATAGCGGCGCGGCGTCACCTCGATGGGCCGCCCCCCCTCCTCGCGCACGACGGTCAGCCCGTCGCGCCCATCGCGAACCGCGGCCACGCCGACCACCCGATCACCCGACTCCAACTTCAAGACGGTGACGCCCTTGCCTGGCCCGGACAAGAAGTTGATCTCCGAGACGGGACACAACAAGGCGCGGCCCTCGCGCGAGATGGCCACCACGGTCTCGTTGCCCCGCACCGCCTCGACCCAGGCCATGGCGACTCCGCTGCCGGCTCGGGCGTAGCGACGACCCGAGCGGGTCGAGGGCTCGGCGTAGGATTCCAACGAGAAGCGCAGGCCCTTCCCGTCCTCGGCCACGGCCAGGGCGTGAACCGGCGGAAGCGCGCCCTCCTCGTCGGGAGTGCGGATGGCCAGGGTGTCCCGGGGATCCAGCATCATGGCGGCCACGACCCGATCCCCATCGCCGAAGTTGAAGAACTTCTGGACCGGATCCCCATAGCCGCGGGCTGAGACGGGGACGTCGTGAATCCGCATCGTGTAGGCCGTTCCCGAGCTGGTGAAGAAGACCACGCTGGCCAGGTTGGAGCCAGGCAGGATGGCCACGATCTCGTCGTCCTGGCGCATGCGCAGCTTGCCCAGGTCGGCCCCCGGGCTGGTGCGTCGGATCCATCCGTCTCGGGTCAGCAGGACCTGGGCCTGCTCTTCGAGGATGAAGTCCTCCACCTGATAGGACAGCTCCTCGACGCCCTGGGCCACGATGCGCGTGCGCCTGGCATCGGCGAACTTCTCGCGCACCTGACGCAGCTCGTCGCGGACCAGGTTCCACAACGCCCGCTCATCCCCCAGCAAGACCTGCAGTTCGCGAAGCCGGGCCCGCTTCTCGTCCAGCTCGCGGCGCACGGCCAGCACGTCCGGCCGCCCCAGCCGATACAACCGCAGGTCCAGGACGGCGTCGGCCTGGGTCTGGTCCAGGTCGAAGCGCTCCATGAGGCGCTCGCCGGCCGGCTTGCGACCATCCGACTCGCGGATGATCTGCAGGGCCTCGTCCAGCCCGTCAAAGACCCGGACGAACCCCTCCAGGATGTGGATGCGCTCGTTCAGCAGGCGCACCTCGTGGCGAAGACGCCGCACCGTGACCTGGAAGCGGAAATCCAGGAAGTCCAACAGGGCGGTGCGCAGGCCCACCCGCTCGGGCCCCCTCGGAGTCAGGCAGGTCATGTTGACGTGGAAGATCGATTGCAGCGCGGTGTGCTTGTACAGGTAGGCCATCACGACCTCGGGGTCGGTGCCCTTCTGGCATTCCAGGACCACCCGCACCTCGTCGGTCGACTCGTCGCGGACGTCCTGGAGCTGGGGAACCTTCCCCTCCATGACCACCTGCCCGATCTCCTCCACCAGGCGGGACTTGTTGACCTGGTAGGGGATCGAGGTGATCACCAGTCGGGGGCCCTTGCGGGGCTCCTCCTCGACGACGTACTGTCCCCGGACCCGCACCGGCCCCTGGCCTTCCTCGTAGACTCGGACCAGGTCCTGGCGGGACTCGAGGATCTCGCCTCCCGTCGGGAAGTCCGGGCCTTTCACCCATTCCATGAGACCTTCGGTGGACAGATCCCGACGATCCACCAGGGCCTCGCAGGCCTTCAGCACCTCGCCGACGTTGTGCGGCGGGATGTTGGTGGCCACGCCCACCGCGATTCCCGTGCTGCCGTTGATCAGCAGTTGGGGCAGGCGGGCCGGAAGGACCACGGGCTCCTGCTGGCTCTCGTCGAAGTTCGGACGGAAGTCGACCGTATCCTGGCCCAACTCGGCCACGAACTCCATGGCCGCGGGCTGCAGCTTCGCCTCGGTGTAGCGGTAGGCGGCCGCGCTGTCGCCGTCGATCGAGCCGAAGTTACCCTGGCCGAAGACCAGGGGATAGCGCAGGGCCCAAGGCTGGGCCATCCGGACCATGGCCTCGTAGACCGCCGAGTCGCCGTGCGGATGGTAGTTGCCCAGAACCTGGCCGACCACCTTGGCGCACTTCAGCGTCGGCTTCTCGGGCGCCAGGTGCAGGTCGTGGTGCATCGTGTAGAGGATGCGCCGCTGCACCGGCTTGAGGCCATCGCGGACATCGGGAAGGGCCCGCGCGGTGATCACCGAGACGGCATAGTTCAAGAACCGGCTTCGGGTCGCGTCGTGCAGGGGCACGTCGACAACCTGTCCGGCATCGAAGGCGGGATGGGATCGAGCGCTCATGAGAGCTCCAGGGTCGGAGAGTCTGGGGTGGCCACCTGCCCGGCACGGACCGGCGGGCCGCTGCCGCCGAAGGTCCTCCCCTCGAAGGCCAGAGGCCCTGGGCGGACCTCTCCGCAACATACCATCCCCGGCCGCCGAGCGCCAGGATCCCGCAGGATCGAAGTTGGACGAGGCGAAGCGCCTGGGACCGCGCATGAACTGGGGGCGGAGGAACGAGTTGAACCAGACCAGTGCCGGCCCGACGCCGAGCGACCCCCCCGAAGGGCAGACACCTTCCGAGAGAGCGCTCTTCCTGGCCCTGCAGGAGGCGGATCGCCGCAAGGACGAACTGCTGGCCGCCTTGGGGCACGAACTGCGCAACCCCATGTCGGCGCTGGCCGCCAGCGTCGGGCTGTTGCGCCAGGAGAACCTGCCACCCGAGAAGCGCCAGCGCGCCTTGGATCTGATGGAACGCCAGATCTACGCGATGTCCTCGACGGTGGACGGTCTTCTGGAGCTCTCCCGCCTGAACCGGGGCCGGATCACCCTGGAACGGCAGATCCTGGATCTGGGCTGCCTGGTTTCCTGCACCCTGGAAGACCGCCGCGCCGAATTCGAGTCCCAGGGCCTGGAATTATCAGTCCAACTGCCGGACGGACCGGTCCGGGTGAACGGGGACCCGGCGCGGCTCGGCGAGCTCCTGATGCATCTGGTGACCCACGCGGCCCGCTCCGCCCCCGGCGCCGACGGGATCCAGGTGCACCTGGCCCGCGAGGGGCTGGAGGCGCGGCTGTCGGTCTGTCGGGGAGGATCCTGCCTGGCTCCCGAGAGCCCGGATCCCTTCGAACCCTTCGGCCGGCTGGTGGCGGGGACTTCCGGCCTGGGACTCTCGCTGGCGCGAGGGATCGCCGAGCTCCACGGAGGAAGTGCGCGGGCCCTGAGCCCCGGGACCCGGACGGGTCTTTGCCTGGAAATCCGCCTTCCCCTGGCCCCCGAGCTGGAGAAGGGCCTCGATGTCCTGATCGTCGAGGACGACCCCGACTCGGCCGAGCTGATGGCCCTGCTGCTGGAGTCCCTGGGACACCGCCCCCGCACGGCGCACGACGGACCGCACGCCCTCCAGGCCGTACAGGACGCGCTCCCCGACGTCGTGTTCTGCGATCTGGGCCTGCCAGCTCCCCTGGACGGCTGCACGGTGGCCCGGATGCTGCGTCAGGAGCCCGGGGGCGAAGACCTGCTGCTGGTGGCCTTGACCGGTTCGGGAAGCGAACGGGACCGGGTCCGCTCGAGGCAGGCCGGCTTCGACCTGCACCTGGTCAAGCCCGCCTCCCCCGAGCAGTTGCACTCGCTTCTGGCGACACGCCCCCCTCGCGCTCCTCGATGAGGGCTCCGTCCTGTGCCGCCATCCTCAGGCTGGATGCCCTGGGCGACAGCCTGCTGGCCTTGCCGGCGGTCGAGGCGCTGGGCCGCGCCTGGCCCCAGACCCGCCTGGTGGTGGTGGCTTCCACCGTCGGATATCCGGTCTTCGCGGGATGCGCCGAGGTGTGGGTGGGGACCGAGGACCTGGCGCGACGCCTCCAAGAGATCGGCTGTGAGGTGGTCCTGAGCTTCACCGAGAAGCGCCCGGCCCTCCAGGCCGCCGCCCGCTCGGGAGCCTCGGTGCGGGTGGGCTTCGACCCGGGGCGAACCCAGCCGTTGAAGTCGCTCTGGCTGCGGACGGCCCTGACCCACCGGGTCCCCTGGCCCAATTGCCCGGACCGGGACCCGGGCATGCACGAGGTCGAGCGCTTCTTCCTGCTGCTGGGGGCCCTGGGATTGGACCTGCCGCACCCGCCTCCGCCCCTCCGCTTCACTCCAGGCGAAGAGGACCGGGCCTGGGCTCGGGACTTCCTGGCCTCCTTCGACTCCCCTCCGGTGGCCGTGCAGTGGATGCCCCGCTGGACGGCGGGCGGTTGGCCAGAGACCCTGGTCGGGGAGGTCGTGGACCGCCTGGGCGGCCCCAAAGCCGTACTCTTCGCGCCCCCGGACCAGCCCCGAGCCGAGCCCTGGGCCCGTCAACGCGGCCTGGAGTGGTCCTGCACGCCCGAGCTGGGACGATATGCGGCGGTCTTGTCGGGATGCCGGGCGCTGATCACTCCGGATGGAGGGGCCGCCCACGTGGCCGCCGCCGTGGGGACCCCGGTGGTGGACCTCTTCTTCCAGCGTCACAGCGCCCATACCGTGCGTCGCTGGCACCCCTGGAGGGTGGAGCACCGCATCGTTCTCAGGGGGGATTACGTCGCCGGAGCCGAGAAGGATCTGGCCGAGAGGCTCGTGGCCTCTGTCGAGGAGTTGTGTCGATCCAATTCAGCATCGTAGTCGCCACCTTCAACCGCCGGGACACCCTGGAAGAGGTCCTGCCCACCCTCCTGGAGCAGACCTTCCCTGCCGAGTCCTACGAGATCCTCCTGTGTGACGCCGGTTCCACCGACGGCACCCGGGAGATGGTCGAAAGCCTGGCGCGTCCCAACCTGCGTTTCCTGCCGGGTGCTGACTCGGGTCGGGGCGGCGCCCGCAACCGCGGGATCCGCGAAGCCCGCGGCGAGATCGTCCTTTTCACCGACGCCGACATCCTGGCCGACCCGGACCTGGTGGCCTGCCACGCCCAGGCCCACGCCCGGCATCCCGGCGACGCGGTGGTTGGCTGCGAGGTCCAGGTCTCGAGCTTCGCGCAGTACCTCGAGTTCCGCCAGAACCCCCAGTCCCATGCCCGCCACAAGCCGACCCGGCGGTTTCTTCCCTGGCACTATTTCTTGACCGGCAACGCCTCGGTCCGCCGCCAGACCCTTCTGGACGTGGGGATGTTCGACGAATCCTTCACCGGCTACGGGCATGAGGATCTCGAGCTGGGCTATCGCCTGCTCCAGCAGGGACTCCGGATCCACTACTGTCCCCAGGCCGTCAACTACCACTGGCACCCGGTCCCCTTCGACGAGCAGTGCCGCAAGATGCTCCTGGCGGGTCGCTCGACGGTGCGCTTCTACCGCAAGCACAAGGACCTGACCATCCCCCTGCGGATGGGCATGAACCCCTTCTCGCTGGGTCTGCACGCCCTCCTCCCCCGGGACGGGGCGGTCATGGCCTGGCTGGCGAGCCTGGCTCCCCGATGCCGACTGGCCCGGGCGATCGTCCTGCAACACCACTACGTCACGGGGATCAAGGAGGCCTGGCGGGAATGAAGAGCCTGCCGCTGGCGGAGATCCGCTCGGTGGTGGTCATCCGGACCGACCACGTCGGCGACCTGGTCCTGTCCACCCCCTTCCTGCGGGCCTTGCGGCAGGGGCTGCCCCAGGCGCGGATCACCGCGCTGCTGCCTCCCTACACCTGCCAGGTGCTGCAGGGCAGCCCCCTGGTGGACGACGTGCTGGTTCACGACCGGCTGGCCCGTCCCGTGGCCCTCGAGCAGGTGCGCGCCAGCCGTCCCGACCTGGCCATCAGCCTGGCTCCGCGCAGCCGCTCCTATCGCCTGGCCTGGCGGACCGGAGCGCGCTATCGGGTGGGTTACGTGTATGCCAGCCGCCCCCTGGCCAACCTGGCCTGCCAGGCCTGGCTGACCCACCGGATGACCGTGGATCTGGACCGCGATCTGGCAGTCGGGCGCCCGATTCCGCACGAGATCGAGCAGTTGCAGAGGCTGGCCGGCGAGATGGGCCTGCCCTGCCAGGAGGACCGCCTGGAGCTGACGGTTCCCCAGGAGGACCTGGATTTCGGCCGCCATCTGGTGGAGGGCTGGGGGCGCCAGAAGGCCGCCCTGCACCTGGGTGGGGGCTGGGTCACCGAGGGTTGGCGGATCCGCAACCTGGTCCGCCTGGTCGAGGGCCTGCTGTGGTCCACCAACGGCGGGGGAGTCCTGATCACCTATGGTCCGGCCGAGGAGGCCATGGCCACCCGCCTGGCCGAGGGGTTGGCCACGGCCGGACTTTTGGGGCCGGGATTCCGGATCCCGGGACCCGACTCGGATCCGACGCCGTGCGAGCCCCTGCCCATCCGCCTGGCCGGCGGCCTGACCTTCAAGCAGTGGGCAGCCGCCCTGGCAGCGTGCAGTTGCGTGGTCTCGCCAGACACCGGAGCCGTCCACGTGGCAGCGGCCATGGGCCGCCCGGTCGTGGCCGTCTACCAGGCCTGCTCCCGGCGGCTGTGCACCCAGCAGTGGGCTCCCTGGCAGGTCCCCCACCGCATGGTCACCAAGGGGCATCCGGTTCCGACCATGTCCGCCATCCTGCAGGGGGTGGAGGAACTGCTGCTCGGCAGTTGAACCCCCGCACCTCCCCTCGACCTGGAGGGGGCAGTCCGGCCGCCACCAGGCGCCCTTCCATTCCTGGAGGTCCCATGAACCCCGAGTTCCACCCCGAGCCCCTTGGCGAACTGCGCCGCACCCACCGATGCGGGGATCTGCGCCGCGAGAATGCGGGCGACGAGGTGGTGCTGATGGGCTGGGTCCATCGGCGCCGCGACCTGGGAGGCCTGCTCTTCCTGGATCTGCGGGACCGTCAGGGCCTGACCCAGTGCGTCCTGAACCAGGCCACCGTCCCCCAGGCCTTCGCCAAGGCCCAGGTCCTGCGCAACGAGTTCGTGGTGGCCCTGCGCGGCCGGGTGGCCGAGCGTTCGGCCGAGACCCGCAACCCGAACCTGCCCACCGGCGACATCGAGATCCACGTGGAGGAGCTGCGGATCCTCAACACGGCGCGTCCCTTGCCCCTGCAGGTGGCTGAAGAGCAGAACGTCGAGGAAGGGCTGCGGATGCAGTACCGCTATCTGGACCTGCGCCGTCCCGTCATGGCCCACAACCTGGCCCTGCGCCACCGCCTGGCCAAGGCGACCCGGGACTACCTGGACAGCCAGGGCTTCTACGAGGTGGAGACGCCGATCCTGGTGGCCTCCACCCCTGAAGGGGCCCGGGACTACCTGGTCCCCAGCCGGACCCGACCCGGGCACTTCTACGCCCTGCCCCAGTCCCCCCAGCTCTACAAGCAGATCCTGATGGTCTCAGGCATCGACCGCTACTTCCAACTGGCCCGCTGCTTCCGCGACGAGGACCTGCGCGCCGACCGACAGCCCGAGTTCACCCAGATCGACCTGGAGATGTCCTTCGTCGGCATGGAGGACGTCCTGGCCCTGGTCGAGGGCCTGATGGGACACGTCTTCCGCGAAGGCCTGGGACTGGAGCTTCCCGCCCGCTTCCGGCGGATGTCCCATGCCGAAGCCATGGACTGCTACGGCAGCGACAAGCCCGACCTGCGGATCGACATGCGGCTGCACGACGTCAGCGAACTGGTGGACGGCTGCGGCTTCGGCGTGTTCCAGGCCGCCCTGGAGGAGGGCGCCCGGGTCAAGGCCCTGGTCGTGCCGGGCCAGGCCGGAGCCTCGCGCAAGGAGCAGGATGCCCTCAAGGAGCTGGCCGTGGCCGCTGGTCTGCCGGGCCTCTTCTTCCTGGCCCGGGCCGCCGACGGGGTGAAGTCCAGCCTGATGAAGTTCCTGGGTGAAGACAAGGCCCTGGAGCTCTGCCGGGTCCTGGGGGCCGAAGTCGGCGACCTGGTGGTCCTGGCCGCCGGCCCCCGGGCGACGCTCAACAGCGCCCTGGGCCGGCTTCGCCTGGAGTTTGCCCGGCGCTACGACCTCTTCCCCCAGGACCGCTTCGAGTTCCTGTGGGTCCTCGACTTCCCCCTCTACTCGTGGAACGCCGAGGAGAACCGCCTGGAGGCCGAGCACCATCCCTTCACCTCGCCCCTTCCCGAGGATGCGGGGATGCTGGAGAGCGAGCCTTTGAAGGTTCGGGCGGCGGCCTACGACCTGGTCCTGAACGGCAACGAGCTGGCCTCGGGCAGCATCCGCATCCACCAGCGCGAGATGCAGGAGAAGGTCCTGGCCAACATCGGACTGTCGGTCGAGCAGGCCCGCGAGAAGTTCGGCTTCCTGCTGGACGCCTTCGAATTCGGCGCGCCGCCGCATGGCGGGCTGGCCGTGGGCTTCGACCGGATGGTGGCCCTGTGCGCCGGCGAGACCTCGATCCGAGAAGTGATCGCCTTCCCCAAGAACGCCAACGCGGTCGACATGATGTCCGGCGCCCCGGTGGTGGTGGATCCCGAGCAGCTCGACGTCCTGAGGCTGAAGATCCAGCCCCGCGACTGAGGCCCGGCCGTCCCCGGGAGCCCCGCCTGGACGGGGGGCTCCCGAGGGGGAGGCCGGATCGAAGGTCGTCTCCCTGCGACTAGAAGTCCACCACCCGCTGGAAGCCGCCCGCATCCGTATACTGCAGCGTCCGGCCGTAGATGCGGTAGTTGCTGGGGGGCCAGGACTCCAACTGGCGCACGCCGCTTCCCGGTCGCCACAGGAAGAACCCCCGATTGGCGCCGACGAAGGCCAGGGCGCCCGGTCCGACCTCGTAGCTCTGGGGAGCCAGGCCGCCCAGGTTGGTGGTCTGGCCCTTGTGCCACACCAGGAAGTTCCCCATGAAGTTGACGTAGGCCACGGTCGCAGAGTCGGCCTTCCAGCTCTTGGGGGACATGCTCTCCAGCCGCCAGGTCTGGCCCTGCCACCAGACCTTCAGGTCGTTCATGAAAGAGCTGTACACCACCACGTCGGCCACCGCCTGATACCAGCGGGGCGACATGGTCTCGATCTGGCTGCGCCGGCCCCTGGAGACGACGTAGAGCCCGGACGAGTCGCTGAAGGCCTGCACGCCCCAGGAAGGCGAAGGAGCAGGCGGCCAGGGCCCGGGCATGGGAGAAGGTTGAGGCTGGAAGCGACGGTCCGCCACCAGGCGCAGCGGGCGCGGTTCGGAGCGGACCATCGAGCCGGAGGGGTCGGTGGCCTCCACCTGGAAGCTCCCGGTCACCCCGTCGAGGTCCCCCTGCAGGGTGCCCAGGGCCTGGAAGCGACCCGACGAGTCCGCCACTCCCTGGAACTGCTGCTTCTGCACGTCGCGGAAGACCAGCGCCGTCTGGACCACCTCGACGCGGACCAGGACGCTGGAGCCCGGGGCGGCCATGCCCTGGGCCATCCACTGGTTCGGGCCGACCTGCTGGACGAGCTGGATCTCGGGGGTCATCACCCCCTGCAGGGCCACCGCCCCCAGGTCGCGACGCTCCTCCTGGCCGTCCGAGGTGCGCATCTCGACCGAAACCTGGGCGTCGGTGCGATCCTCGACCGAGACCGTGTAGGTGGCCCGATACAGGCCGGAAGGGTCCTCAAAGCAGGGAATTCCCGTCCGACCTCCGATGGTGGCGGTGACCGTGGCCCCCGGAACGCCCTGGACGGTGACCGTCACCACCTCGTTGGCCCGCAGCGGTCGCCCCAGACCTCGCGGCTCGAAACCCGCGGCCCGGATCAGGGGCTGACCGGCCTCGGGATCCACCCCGAAGTAGGCCAGCATGGCCCGCACGTCCACGGCGGGCTGGAAGATGCGGCGCTGCCAGAGGGTGTGACGGGGATGCCCCTGGGCATCCAGGTCGGCCACCACCAGGAGCGGAGGAGGCGTGGCCGCCAGGCCCAGCCGTTCCATGGTCTTGGCGCCATCGGCCTGAGCCGTGTTGACCAGCATGGGCCGGGGCGCCAGGCCCGAAACATGGCCCAGGATGCCCTGCCCCAGGCGATCCCAAAGCAGGCTGACGACCTGGTTCTCCAGTTCGAACTGCGCCTGGTCGGAGAAGTCGGCCAGGACCACGATGGCCCGACTGGCCGGATCCGGCAGGGTGGTGATCTCCGAGGTCTCGGAGGGTGCGGCCAGGGCCGGAAGGGCCAGCAGGGCCAGCAGGAAGACACAAGACAGGGTTCGCAGGATCATCGGACCTCCACAGGAGCGGTGCCGGCCTCGTGGAAGGCGGCCGGGATGGAGTTGTGATTCCCAAAGGGCCTCGAGGCTCCTGCCCGAGGCGGAAGGAGGCGGCGATGGACCTGGTGATCGCGGGAGGCACGGTGGTCACCTCCGAGGGGGTCTTCGAGGCCGACATCGGCCTGCGCGAGGGGCGGATCGCGGCCGTGGGCCAGGGGCTCTCCGGCCGCCGGCGGATGGAGGCCCGGGGACGGCTCATCACCCCGGGAGGCGTCGACGTCCACGTCCATCTTCAGTATCACGTGGGCGGTCTGGACACGGCGGATGACTTCGCCAGCGGGTCCCGGGCGGCCGTGCTGGGCGGGACCACCACCTTCCTGGACTTCGTCGAGACCCGGCCGGGCCAGACCATGCTCGAGGCCCTGCAGGAGCGCCGCCAGCAGGCGGAGGGCCGCTCGGTGGCCGACTTCGGCTTCCACATGACCATCCAGCCCGCGGATCTTGCGAACCTCGACCAGGTGGCCGGGGTGGTCGAGGCGGGCTGTCCCACCTTCAAGCACTACATGGCCTACGGGTTCTGCCTGGACGACGGGCAACTGCTGACCTCCTTCCGGGCCCTGGCCGCCGCCGGGGGGATGGCCCTGGTGCACGCCGAGAACTGGGACGTGATCCGCCGACTGGTCGCCGAGAGCCTGGAGGCGGGCCTGGTGCATCCGCGCATGCATCCCCGGTGCCGCCCGGCGGCCTTCGAGGGGCAGGCGGCCGGGCGGGTCCTGGACCTGGCCGGACTGACCGGGACGCCGGTCTACCTCTTCCACGTCACCTGTGGAGAGGTGGTCGAGCGGCTGGCCGCCGCCCGGTCAGGAGGCCTGGCCGCCTGGGGCGAGACCTGCCCGCAGTATCTGTGCCTGGACGACGAGGTCTTCGAGCGCCTGGGGCCCCTCCCGATCTGCTCGCCCCCCATCCGCGAGAAGGCCCAGCAGCAGCGCCTGCGGAGCGCGCTGGTTCGGGGCGACCTGCAGGTGGTCTCGACCGACCACTGCCCCTTCAGCGCGGCGGAAAAGAGCCAGGCTCCCGACTTCACCCGGGTTCCCGGGGGCGTCCCGGCCCTGGAGTCCCGGATGATGCTGGTCCGGAACCTCCCGGGGATGACCCTCCCGCGGTGGGTGGACGTCTGCTGCACGACCCCCGCCCGGGTGATGGGGTTGACGCGCAAGGGCCGGATCCAGCCCGGATGCGACGCCGACCTGGTCCTCTGGGATCCCCAGACCCGACGCACCCTGGGCCCGGAGACGCTGCATGAGAACGTCGACTGGAGCCCCTTCGATGGGATCCCGGTCTGCGGGGTTCCCGAGACCGTGCTGCGCCGCGGCGAGGTGGTGGTGTCCGAAGGGCGCCTGGTGGCCGGAGAGGGAGGAGGCCTCTTCCAGGAGCGCCGGATCGGGGGGAGCGAGGGCCAGGAATCCTGATTCAATCCCGATCCAGGCCGAGACCCCGGATCCCTGGCTGCCTCGGAGTGCGCGGGCGAAGAGAGGGTCGAGCCGGCGCCCAGAGAATTGAGCATTGAAGTCTGGGAGGAAAGATGCGCACCTTCACCATGATCGTCGAGCGCGACCCGGACACGGGGCTTCTGGTCGGCTCGGTTCCGGGCTGGCCTGGGGCCCACAGCCAGGCCGCCACCCTGGACGAGCTGCAGGACAACCTGCGCGAGGTCATCGAGATGCTCCTGGAGGACGGCGACCCTCGCCTCGAATCCGAGTTCGTGGGCCTGCAGACCATCCGGGTGGCCTGACCGATGGGCCTGATACCGGTGCTGAAGCCTCGAGAGGTGGCCAGCCTCCTGGAACGGCTGGGCTTCGTGGAGGTCCGGCAGCGCGGGTCGCACCGCCAGTACCGGCATCCGGACGGACGGGGAACGACGGTCCCTTTCCACCAGGGCCGCGACATCTCGCCGACCCTGCTCCGCAAGATTGCCCGGGACCTGGAGATCACCGTCGAGGAGTTGCTGCAGCGCCCGTGACGGGAGGCCTGCCGGCTGGCCGAGGCCTGACCGGTCAGAGCGCGAACGGCCGCTTCCCTCCATGAGGACTCCCTGTCCGGTGTGGATGGAAATCACGGATGATTCCCCCCGGGGAGGCGCTCTCCCAGATTCCTTCATCGCTTCGGTTCATCCATTTTGCACCATGTTCGCTCCCCAAATCCGGCACCATCGGCTATAATATGAATAGCCGCCGAAGGCGCGGCTCAGGTGGCGACCAGGTCGCCATGTGGGGAGGGAAGTCCAGTGAGTTCTCCCGCCGTCCCCGCGTCTCGTGAAGCCCTTTGCAGGGGCATCCCAGATTGCCTCATTCCGAGATTCGAGTAATTCATGGAATCCAGGGCGCCGCCTCGATTCCCCGATGTCGAGGAATTGCCCGACGAGGCCCTCTTCACCTCGGGCCTGGCCGCCTCGGTCGCCCTGGTCCAGGAGCGGCTCTTCCTGGGGCGCTGCCTGCAGGAGCCCGCAACCCTTCATCCCTGGTGACAACTTTTGGCACCCCTGGCGATGGATACTGGTCTGGACATCTCTCCTCTGGAGGACGACTCGATGCAGATGGTCACCCTGGACGTCAGCAAAGTCGAAAAGCCGCTGGTCCACTGCCCGGCCTGCGGCCAGGCGATCCTGGACATGGAGGGCGGCGACTACTCCGAGGTCGTGGGGTCCTGCCCGCACCTCCTGTGCTGTTGGGTCGACGAGCCCGACGACTTCGACTACATGGCCCCGGATCTGAAGCCTGCCTACGAGGCGGCCCTGGAAAGCCGACCGGACGAGGAGGAAGACGAGCTCTCAGACGATGTTGAGATCGACTTCACACCCCAGAACTGGGCCACCTTCCTGAGCCTGGTGCCCGAGTCTTCCTCCACCTTCGTCCTGCAGATGGGTACCTGGTGTTCGGGGTGCGGCGGGGACGGCGTGACCTTCCGCCTGGCCTTCGACTTCGCCAGGACCGCACCGCAAGCCGAAGCCGCGCCGGACGCCTGACGGGCCGACATGAAGCAGCGCGGGGAGGGCCTCCTGCCCCTCGACGTCGGGCCTCCAGAAGGACGAATCGGTCCTGGAAACCCGACTCAGCCCGCCGGCATCTCGCGCGTCCGGTTCCGACGCTGGCGGCGGCGCACGGTCTTGGCGGCGGACTGGACCTCGCGCCGGAGGCGGGAAAGCGAGCGCGAGACCGGCAGATCGCCCGTCTCGACGAAGGTCTCGTGGTTCTGCTCGAGCTGCTCGGGCACGTACAGGTAGCTGGCCATCAAGCCCAGACTTCCCGCCAGCCCGCGTCCGGAGAGGTCGGCGAAGGCGTGGAGTCCCTCCAGGCAGGCCCCGTTGGAGGCGTGGAAGGCCGCCTCGGGGTCCAGCAGGCCGCGCGGCCCTCGGCCCAGGAGATACGCCATCCCCAAGGCCAGCAGGGGGCGGGTCAGGGCTTCGCAGTTCTGGACGGGATCGCGCTCCAGCAGATCCAACAAGGCCTGCCCGGGAGCCGGACCCAACGGGTCGGAGTACTCGGCCAGCAGGGCCTCGAGCAGATCGGGCTCCAACCCACCGGTTTCACCCCGCAGGGCTGAGCGCAGGAGCAGCGCCAGGCGCGGCAGGGGCGAGAGGGTGGTGAACCGGCCCAGCCCTGGGAACTCCATGCGGAGTTCCTCGATCACCTGCTTGACCAGGAAGCTGCCGAACGAGATCCCCGCCAGGCCCGGCTGAAGGCTGCAGTTGCTGAAGAAGACCGCCGTCTCGGCGGTTTCCGGATCCAGCAAGGGCGCGGCCGGGTCCAGGAGGCCGCCCACCGACCGGGGAGTCCCGCAGACCAGGGCCACCTCGACGAAGAAGAGGGGCTCGTCGGGCATCACCGGGTGGAAGAGGGCGAAGCAGCGCCGGTCCCGGGCCAGGCGCCGGCGCAGGTCCTGGAAGCCCCGGACCTCGTGCACCGAGTCGTTGACGATCAGCTTCTCGAGCAGGGCCACCGGCGAGTTCCAGTCGATCCGGCGCAACTGCAGGAAGCCCCGGTTGAACCAGGAGGCCAGCAGGTGATGCAGGTCGGCGTCCACCGTCCGCAGGTCGGGGTGGCTGCGCAGGAAGCCCAGCAGGTCGGCGCGCATGCCCACCAGGGCCCGCGTCCCCCGGGGCGCCATGTTCAGGCGGCGGAAGAGCTCCTGGCGCCGCGGCTCGATGGCCCGCGACAAGGCCAGGTAGTCCTCCACCGAGTGGGTCTCCAGGTAGCGGGCCGAGGCGGCCCGGATCACCCCGGGGTCGGGACCGAAGTCCCGCTCGATCATCTCGAAGAAGGCCAGGCGCTCGGGCGCGTCCATGCCGTGGTAGGCCCGCACGATCTCGCGGGCCAGGGCCACCCCCGAAGCCTCTCCGTGCCCCTCCCCCAGCAGCTCGGCGCACAGGTGCGCGGGGCTGCGCAGGTCCAGGGTCCGCCGACCCGCCAGAAGGTCGCGCCCGCGATCGGCGACGGCCTCCCGCAACCTCTCCAGGAATCCCTGCCTCATCGGTCCCTCCTGCCTGGGGCGAAACCGCCCCCCCCCTCTCCCCCCCGGTGGTCCCGTCCGCCTCCTAGCGGGCCGCCTCGCCCAGACTGGCGCCGCTGGGGATCAGCCGGGACTTCTTCTTGCCGCCCTCGCCGGTCACGACGCCGGGGTGGAGGATCACGTTCCGACCCACCACCCATTCCGGACCGATCCGGCAGCCTCGTCCCACCAGGGTCAAGCCGCTGCTGAGGACCTCCGGCGACTCGATGTTGGGCGTGCTGTCGTCCCCGCTTCCCACCTGGGCTCCGGCGCCGACCACGGCCCCGCGGTCGATGATGCAGCGGTCCACCACGGCCCCGGCCTCGATCACGACGTCGCGCAGGATCACGCTGTCCTGGACGATGGCGCCCTCGGCCACGCGCACGCCGGGCGAGAGCACGCTGCGGTGGACGGTCCCGTCCACGCAGCAGCCGTTGGAAAGCAGGTTGCCGTGAACCTGGGCGTTGGCCCCGATCTTGACGGGTCCGCGCTCCAGGGACCGGGTGTGCACCACCCAACTCGGGTCATACAGATCCAGGGCCGGGTTCTCGGAGAGCAGGGCCATGTTGGCTTCCCAATAGGACTGCACGGTCCCCACGTCCGCCCAGTAGCCCGGGAACACGTGGGCCTGCACCTTGAAGGGGCCGCCCAGCATGGCGGGCAGCACGTGCCGGCCGAAGTCCACCGGCTCGGTGGCCGTCAGGAAATCCACCAGGACCTTCTTGCGGAACACGTAGATCCCCATGCTGGCCAGGTTGCCCCGGGTCCGGCGGGGCTTCTCTTCGAAGCCCACGATCCGGTCGTCCGAGCCCACGCTGACGATCCCGTAGCGGTGGGTCTCGTGGGGGTTGACCCGGCGCACGGCCACGGTCAGGTCGGCCCCGGAGTCCACATGCTGACGCAGCATCGGCCGGTAGTCCATCAGGTAGATGTGGTCTCCCGCCAGGATCAGCACGTTCTCCTCGTTCTGATCCATGACGAAGTCCAGGTTGCGGCGGACCGCATCGGCAGTGCCCCGCTGCCAGTCTCCGTAGGGGCCGCCCTGGTAGGGCTGAAGCAGGTGCATGCCCCCGCTGGTCAGGTCCAGATCCCATGGGGTGCCGGTCCCGATATGGGCGTTGAGGGTGTGGGGGCGATACTGGGTCAGGACCGCCACGTTGTAGATGTCGGAGTTGACGCAGTTGGACAAGGGAAAGTCGATCAGGCGATACTTCCCGGCGAAACCGACCGCCGACTCGGCGCGCACCTCGGTCAGGACGCTGAGGGCCGGGCCGCTTCCCCCCGCCATGATCATCGCAAATGCCTTGGGCATGAATCCTCCTCGCGAAACCTACGGGGTTCAGATGGTCTGGCCGTCGCCAACCTGGCGGTCCGGCGGGAAGTGGCTCTCGTCCCGGTCCATCCCGATCAGGACGTTACGACCGATCACCGCGCCGTCGGGGAGGATGGCTTCCTTGCCGACCACGGTGATCCCGGCGTAGATCTTGTCGGGATGCAGGGCGTTGGGGACGCTGGGGTCGCCGGTTCCCAGCACCACACCGCCTCCCACCACCACCTGCTTGTCCACCACGACCCGATCCAGCCGGGCTCCAGGCCCGATCCAGGTGTCGTTCATCACGACGCTGTCCTGGACCACGGCGCCGGGGCTAACCTGGACGCCGGGGCTCAAGACGCTGTTGATCACCGTGCCGCGGATGACGCAGCCGTTGCTGACCAGACTGTTGGAGATCCGGCCCTGGGGGCCGACCTTCACGGCGGGTCGCTCTTCCGAGCGGGTCAGGATCGGCAGGTCGTGGCTGTACAGGTCCAGACCTGGCTTCGAGCCCAGAAGCTCGAGGTTGGTGGCCCAGTACGAGTCGATGGTGCCCACGTCCACCCAGTATCCCTCGAAGCGATAGCTGAGCACGCGATCGCC
>Ga0334898_1000873_pt1 | contig 40693 bp, 33 predicted proteins | sample GraSluR3_MG_10_FD_207228 | JGI IMG/M metagenome (GOLD analysis project Ga0334898, IMG submission 207228) | Sludge microbial communities from methane-producing bioreactor in Wageningen University, Netherlands - Granular Sludge_3_08-R3 | ecosystem: Engineered > Bioreactor > Anaerobic >... | reverse complement strand
GTCCGAATCGGGGCGTTGAAGAACTGAATCGCCGTCAGTCCGCCCCGGCGCAGGCCCAGGGCCGGCCAGAGTCGATCCCCGACGGCCTGGCAGGTCCGCGGGTCCACCAGGGCATAGTGGCTGTAGCCGATCTCGTCCGGCGCGATCCGCAAGGGCGTGGCGTCGGGCAGGGCCAGCGCCGAGGCTGGAATCAGGTACTCCAGCCAGGACTCGGAAGCGATCGAGGCCAGGAAGGCCTGGACCCGATCGGAGTCGACACGGAGGCGGTGCGCCTGTTCGAGGGCCTCCATGAGTTCCGGCTCCTCCCTCCAGGCGGCCTGGCGCCTGAACTCCTGGTCGCGGTCGCGAGGGGGATCGTAGAGGGGCCTGGAGACCCGAGCCATCCGCAGGAAGGGCGCCTCTTCTGCCCGATGCGCCCGGCTCCGGGCACTGCCCGCAGCACACGCCAGTTCTGGAAGGCAGAGGACTTCGGCAAGCTTTCTCAAGCTTGTGGCACCAAGGGGGCGTTGGCCCAGCTCGAAGGCGGAAAGGCGGCGGGGATCCACCCCGATCAGGCGGGCCAGCCCCCCGAGCGTGGCAAATCCCAGCCGCTGGCGCGCGGCTCGCGCCCTGGCTCCGATTTCTGTCAGATGTCTCATGCCCCAAGCATAGATCGCCTCTCGCGATCCGTGACATCGCGGATATTTCCGTCTGATTGCCGCGTTGTTGCAGGTTGATGAACCCGCAGCGCAGGCGCACGCCCGGGGTGCCCGGTTTCCGCTGAGAATCTGCGGCATCTCCGCAGATTCTCAGCGGGAACGCGCCTTCACGAAGCTCGAATCCTCAGCCGCCGCGCAGCCACGCCCCCGGGATCCTGGCCCGCTGGCCCGGGGTCAGCACGGGGATGGCGTGGCCGTCCAGGACGGGCAGATCGTGCTGCTCGTCGGCGGGGATCAACAGCCACACGGCGGGCGTGCCGTCGCGACTGCCGGCCCGGTCGCGCAGGTCCTCCAGAAGGTCCATCTGCTCGTAGCGGGCCAGAAGACCTGCCTCCACCAGCAGGACCGGTTGGTCCAGCGCGCGCAGGCGCTCCTGCACCAGGGGGCGGGCCGCCCGCACCAGGCGCATCAGGTTGGCCCAGTTCTTGGTGGCGGGGGTGGCGTCGGCGCCCAGCACCACCCGCCAGTCGGCCTTCATCGCCTGCGCCTTTTCGCGCATGGCCTCCACCAGCAGGCGATCCAACGAACACACCTGCACCCCGAACCGCTCTTCGAGTTCCTGCCGGGCCTGCCGATACCACCTGGGCCGCACCGAGAGCACCAGGAACGAACCCTCCTGGATCGAGCGGCCCAAGCGCTCCTGCAGGCGGCTGACTTCGGCCTCCTCCTCGGTCTGAACGCGGCGGCCGGCCTCGGTGCTGAGGAAGCGGGTGTAGCTGGACGAGCCCGTGGACAACCCGGCGGCGCCGGCGCGCAACCAGGCCTGCGCCTCCTCGGACCACTCCAGGTCCCAACCCGCGTCCTTCAGCAGGGCGTCCAGCTCGGGGCGATCCGGCAAGGGCTCGGCCTCGGGGTAGCGGCCGGCCACGCGGCGGCGCACCTCCTCCGGCGTCAGGCGGACCTCACCCAGCAGGGCCCCGTGGGCCAGCAGCAGGGCGCGCCTGGCGGGCATTCCACGAGGATAGAGCTCTTCTCTGGCGGAGACGGCGGCGGTCTGGCTGGCCGCAGCCGCCAGGCGCAGCAGGCGAGGGTCGGCCAGCTCCCGGGAGGTCGGGACCTCGCGCAGGCGCTGCAGCACCCGATAGGGCGGGGGCAGGGGATCCTCCTGCACCAGTCCGTCGGCCAGCTCGCCCAGGATCCCGGCATAGCGGCCCGCCTCCTGGTCCAGGACCACGAAGGGCCGCCCGTGAAGGCGATGCAGCATGAAGCGCGAGGCGTCCTGGATGGCCTCGACCTCCACCGCCGCCCGGGTTGCCGCCAGGCTCAGCACCCGCCGACGGTGGGGCTGGTTGGACGCCGAGCCGCGGGCGGCCAGGACCGCCTCTGCGACCTCCTCCAGGGGCAGGGCGCCTCCGTTGGCCCACAGGATGCTGCGCAGGTCCTCACGCAGCGAGGTCAGCGCCGGCGACGCCTGCCAGGCCACCCGCAGATCCGGCAGGCAGCGCGCCACCTCGGCCAGCCCCCGCTTCACCCGCAGGGCGACCTGCGAGGGCGTGGCCCAGGCCAGATCCTCCTCCGGCCCGCGGTCCAGGCCCAGCCAGGCCTCGGCCAGGGGGCGCAAATCCTGACGGACGCCTTTGGCCGCCAGCAACTCCCTCACGGTCCTGTCCAGGCTGCTTGGGGCAGCGTCGTCGGGCTGGGGAGAGTCCTGTGCGGGGAACCTCTCCAACAGACGCTCGAGGGTCTCGAGCACCTCGCGGCGGGTCTGGTTGCCCACCCCGCGCAGCCAGGTGATCTCGCGGGCGGGCCGGCGCAAGAGGTCGGCCACCGTCACCACGCCCAGACGATCCAGGGCCTGCAGGGCCCCGGCCGAGAGGCCCAGGCTGGCCACGGGACTCACCGGCGCCAGGCTGGCCGCCTCCTTCGGCGCGGAGACCTCGGCCGAGCCCGCCGGGGTGAAGGCCTCCCTCCAGGCCGCACGCATCGCCTCGGCGTGGTCGAAGCGCCGGGCCCAGTCCCGATCCAGGGCCTGGTGGAAGAAGCGCGTCAGGGTGTCGCGCAGGCTGGGCTCGAAGCGGTCGGCCTCCAGCACCAGGTCCTGATCGGAGAGCGAGGGGTCGGAGATCCCGTCTCCCCAGCGCGGCAACACGCCGGTGGCCATCTCGTAGAGCGTGACGGCCACCGAGTAGCGCTCTGCCTGCAGATCCCAGCGCGGGGGGCGACGCTTCGGAAGGAAGGGGTCCAGGTACAGGGGCGTGCCGGCCCGCACGTTGTCGGCCGGAGCCCGGGACAAGGAAAAGTCGAAGAGCACCAGATGCAGCTCGTCGTTCGACCCCATCTCGGCCACACCCAGGTTGCCGGGCTTGATGTCGCGGTGCGGGATGCCCTGTTTCTCCAGGTATTCCACGGCGGAGAGGAGGTCGTCCCCGAAGCGCTGCAAGAGATCCAGGTGCAAGGGCCCCGAGTCCAGCAGACGAGCCGTCAGGGTCTCGCGCCCCGCCACCTCCAGGACCAGTCCCATCCGCTCGCCCAGTTGGAGGGGCTCCACCAGCCGCACGATGTGGCGGTGATCCAACTTGGCCAGGACCTCTCCCTCCTCCTGGAGGCGGGCGTTGTCGGCCGGATCGCGAGCCAGTTTCAGGACCCGAAGGTCGTCATCCAACTCCACCAGCCAGGCCTTTGAGACGCTCCCCTGCCCCAGCACGGCCTTGACGACGTAGTCACCCAGCCGGTCTCCGGGCTGCGCGTCCAGCGGATTCTCGGGCGTGCCCTCGTCGAGGTCCTGGGGCTGGCGCAGTTCCTGGAGGATCTCGTCCAGGGCCGCCAGCAGGTGCTCGGTGCCGGGCGGCCTCTTGGCGACATCGGCCTGGGTGCACCGGAAGACCAGTTCGTCCAGCTTCTGGGGCACGCCATCCTGCACCGACGAGAGCTGAAGACCCCCGGACCTCTGCAGATGTTGGTGCAGGCCCAGATGGTCCCGGGCTGGTGGGCAGCCGGACAGGATCAGGTAGCCCAGGGCCCCCAGCGAGAAGATATCGCAGAACTCGCCGGCCTTCTCGGGTGCGCTGAGGGCCTCGGGCGCGACGTAGGCGGTGGCCGCCGTCTCCACCAAATCCTGCACATGGATGGTGCCCGTGGTGCCACCCTCGTGGGCTCCGGTCCGCCAGTCCGTCACCAGGATGCGCGGGTGGCTGGTTTCCGGATCCGCAACCAGGATGCTGCGCGGACTCAGGCCCCGGTGCAGCACCTTGCGGCTATGGGCGTAACGAAGGGCGTCCACCACCTGCCGCCAGAGATCCAGGCGCTGCTCCAGACCCAGCCGAGCCAGGTGGGCCTCAAGGAAGAGGTCCAGGCGCAGGGCCTCGGGATCGTGCTCGTAGAGCAGGGCCGGCCCGTACTCGTGGACTTTGAAGTCCTGGGGCCGGAGAATGCCGGGGTGGCGAAAGGACTCGGCCAGGCGGAACTCGCGCTCGGCGGCCCGGCGCACCATGTCGCGCTCCTCCTGGGAGGCCGCCCGGGTGACCAGGAAGTGCCGGATCCGACGGGTGACGCCCTCCAGGCTCTGGTGCTGGCCCAGGCGATCCTGGTAGCCCGGGCCCTCGCCCAGAATTTCCTGGAGCCGATAGTCCCCCACGGTGCGGGAGCGCTGCAACGGGCGGATTCCGGCCTGCGCGATGGCCTCCTGCAACCGGCGGGCGGCCCCGCGATCCAGGCGGGCCTTCTGCCTGGGGTCGCTGGCCAGGGTCTGGATGAGGCCGGGCCGGGCCACCTCGTCCCGGAAGGTGATGTTCTGGCGGGCATAGTCCTCGAGCTGACAGTCCAGGTCGCGGGCGGAAAGGAAGACCAGGGGCTGGATATAGGGGACCTCGGTCCGGGACTGTCGGAAGGCGGGCTGAGCTGCCAGCAATCCTTTAAGGACCTTCGACTTGGTGTTCGTCAGGAAGAGGGGGTTGTCCAGAACCTTATGGCGCTGCCCGTCCTGCAGGAACCAGCGTGTGGAGTCCCCCGTCAAGGTGCCCGACCAGCTCTTGATCTCGATCAGGTAGAGGCGGTCCCGGGTCAGGACCATCAGGTCCACTTCGTAGATGGCCCCGTGCTGGGAGAGGAACTCGAAGTTGGCCCAGGCCCCCAGGGACCACGGCCCCAGGTGGCGACGCACGTGGTCCAGGGCCTCCTGCTCCCAGGGGAACTGGGAGGGCGAGATCGTGTGCCAGTTATCCGCAGGCTTGAGGTTGGCCATGGATCTTCCCCGAAGGTTGGAGCATCCTTCCCAAGACTGAGGTGCGGGTTCGCGGAGGAAGGTTGAAGATCCCTCCAGGCGCAGGCGGCTGGAGGGCCGTGGCCCGGGTTTCCGCCAAGAATTTGCGGCATCTCCGCAGATTCATGGCGGAAGACCTGTGGCTGGGCGGCTGGAGACACGCCGGTCCCGCTTGCCTGCCGGCGCCCCAGGATCTACACTGTAATTACAGAATCGAGGCAGGTGAAACCGGAATGGGCGAGCTCCACGGCAAGCTGATCGCGATCGGAAACTCCAGGGGGGTCCGGCTCCCGCGGGCCGTGATCGAGCAGGCAGGCCTGGTCGATGAGGTCCTCATCCTGGTGCGGGACCGGGAAGTCATCATCCGCCCCGCCGAAGTGCCTCGAGCCGGATGGGAGGAGGCGCTGCTGCGGCACGGTCCTCCAGACGATGCGGACCTCGAGTTCCTGCAGGCCCCCAACCGCTTCGAGGACGAGGAGTGGTCGTGGTAGCCATCCGCCGATTCGACGTGTTCATGGTCGCCCTCGACCCGACGGTGGGAAGCGAAATTCAGAAACTCCGCCCCTGCGCCGTCGTGTCCCCGGACGAGATGAACCGCCACCTGAAGACGACGCTGGTCTGCCCTTTGACCTCCACCCGCAAACCCTACCCCTTCCGCGTGGACTGCGAGTTCGAAGACCGGCAGGGGCAACTCGCCACCGACCAGTTGCGGGTCGTGGGCCGGTCCCGCCTGGTGCGGCGGCTGGGGCGCCTGGACACCACCACCAGCGACCGGCTCCTGGACGTGCTCCGGGAGATGTTCGCTCCCTGAATCAACCGGGAGGTTGGTCTCTCGTCGCGAATCTGCGGGAAAAGGCAGATCTTGTCGGAGAGGAACCGGAAACAGATGCCCGTGATGGACTTCGTTCTCGACTTCCGCCTGCGAAACTGCCAAACGCCCGCCACCCGCCAGGTGCGTGTTCCCGGACGCCTGACGCTACGGCACCTGCACCGGGTCGTCTCGATCGTCTTCGGTTGGGGACGAGGTGAGCACCTGTACGAGTTCGAGGTGGCCAGGAACCTCTTTGGGAACCCGACCCTTCTCGGCATCTGGCGATCGCTGGAAGACATGGACGACTTCGACGACTCCAGACTCCGCCTGAGGGACCTCCTGGCTCCGAAGCGACGCATCCTCTATCGCTGCGACGTTGGCGTCGAGTGGACGGTGGAGATCCGGGTCGTCCAGGCGGTGGAAACGCCGACGCCCTCGCCAACGGAATGCCTGGCTGGCGTGGGCATGGTCCCGCTTGACGAAATGGACGCGGACTGGGGGCCGCGGGCGAGCGTCCCAGCCGAATTCGACCGTGACGCCGTCAACCGGCGCCTGGCACGCTCGTTTCCCGGTGGGCGCCCGAAACGGAGGGCAGCGGTCAGGGCCTCGACGAGAGAATCACCTCCGCTGACATCTGGCAACAGGGCCTCGAGCTAGAATCATCTGGAGGCCCCGCGGGCCGCATCCGACCCGAAGTCAAGAACCTTAGGAGGAAGGCGCAATGGCAACCGAGGCTCCCCTGGACATGAGCAAGATCGACGGTGACGAGCGAGTCGGCTTCTACGGAGCGCTCTTCGCCATGGCGGCGACTGATGGTTCCGTGGACAAGGACGAGATGCAGATCATCTACGAACTGATGATCCTCGACGGCATGACCCGGGAACAGAAGGCGACGGTCCACTCCTACGTCCTTCAGCCCCCGCCGCTGCGGGAATGCCTCCGCGCCATGGACCGGTCGGACCGGCCCCTCCGCTACGGGCTCCTGGTCAACCTCGTCGACGTGGCCTACGCCGACGACGACTACACCCCCGGAGAGAGAGATTTCGTCGAGGAGGCTGCGCGGGAACTGTCCATCTCCCAGCAACAGTTGGAGGCGGTGGAGGAGTTCGTGCGCAAGGCGCGCGAGGTCAAGAATCGCGGGCTCGACGACAGGGTCGCCGAGGACATCCTGAAAACGGCCGCAGCGGGCCTCAGTTCCGTGGGCGTCCCGATCACCGCCGTCTACTTCTCCGGGACCGTCGTGGGCCTGAGCGCTGCGGGCATCACTTCCGGCCTCGCCGCACTGGGCTTGGGGTTCGGCATGATCCCGGGCGTCGGCGTGGCCATCCTCCTGGGCACCGCCGTCTACGTGGCCATCACCCGGTTCCTTGATGTCGGGGGGCGCCGCAAGAAGGAAATACTGCGCAAGGAGGCCGAGCGCCGGGCCCAGGTGGTCATCGCGAACATGCAGGAATCCCTCAACCATCTCGTGGAGCAGGTTGCGCGGCTGAGCGCCAGCGCCGCCGAGAGCGCGGCCAACCGGGAGGCAATCGCCCAGCTCACCGCCCGGCTCCGCTCCCTGCAGCAACTGCTGAATCGCCGCAAGAACGAGCTCGCGGCGCGGGCTCGATGATGACGGAGACGGAGATCCTGGAGCTTCGCCCCGTGCTCCAGGCGCAGCACAGCCTGCTGCGCAGGCTCGGGGCCCGCCTGGACGAGGTGGAAGTCGAGTTTGCCGACCTCGGTGCCCAGAAGGAAGCCCTGGCCGACCTGGGTCGACTGATGGACGAACTGGAGCGGGACGCGGAGCTGGTCCTCGCCGAGGACCTGGAGGACTTCTCCCCGGAGACGATCGAAAGGCTCTACCTGAAGCGTCAGCGAGCCGTCGACTCGGACCTCGCGAGGATCGGCTTCCAGGACTGGCCCTCCTTCGTAAAGGCCTGCCAGGTCCACTGCCTGGAGAAGGGCGCCAACCCCCTGGCGCCCTACGAGCACCTGCTGACAGAGGCCGACCTGGCGCGTCTCCGCGACGAGTCCTACGGGGCCCAATACCGCTGGGATCGCCTGGACTACATCTTCGTAGGCGCCGCCGGGGTCCTGGCCGTCCTGACGGACTTCCTTCTGGTCCGACTCCCGAAGACCATGCTGCCTTTCAGCGAGTACAGCGGCCAATCGGGAAGCCCCGTGACCGCCTGGCTGCGCGGGCTGACCGACCGGGAGAAGGGAGGCTTCCGGCAGTGGTGCGCGGACGCCGGAACGAGGCTAGAGAAAGAATGCCGCGTCTCCTATGACCGGATTGCCCCGGGGCTGGGCGGGCGGACTCACCGGCTCCAGACTCTGGGCCACGATCCTGTGCTGGGCTTTGTGTTTGGGGTCTGGGACATCATGCACGGAACGATGACCGGATTCCGCTATGACGGACAGGTGGCCTCCCTCTTCCAGGATCCGGCGGCCGAGGGGGGAGTCAAGCTGGCGGAAGCCCTGCTGCGGCACATTGGTCACCTCTTCTCGGACGTGGGCACCGCGCAGGGCCTCCCTGCGCCGTTCATGACCCTCCTGCAGGGCCTGAACGTCGGAAATTTTGGAGAGAAACATCGAACTTTGGGGCAGGTGGCTCGCTGGATGTACCTGAACGGCTACGACCTGCGCCACTTCCTGGTCTCGGGCATCACGCCGGCCACCGTCGAGATCATCCTGCGGGGCTACCTCATGCTCCGCCACTACTCCGAGCACGGCGAGGTGAAGCTCCAGTTGAGGAACCACCCGAAGTACCGCACCATGCTGCTGGTGGCCCACGCCGTAGCCGCCAGCGCCAATGCAGGGCGGGTGGTGCTGGCCAACGGCAACCCCCTGGCGGTCAACTACCCGCAATGGCTGGCCCTGTTCCGCTACCTGGCCCCCAGCCTGAAATACTGGGTTCTCGACAAGCACCGCCTGGAGATGGAGCACTTGCAGAACCTGACCGACAGCGGATGGGACGAGTTGTTGGCGCAGAGCCGAGAACTGCTGACCCGGATCCCTTCGTCGGCACCGGAGCCCTTCGAACTCAGGCCGGAAACCAATAATCCGCAGGCGTCGCGTGGAATCCCGTGAAGTGGAGGGGTCTTTCTATGGCCCCCTGACCCTCAGAGTCTGGTACTTGAGCGCCTTCCTCAGGGGCCTTCGGGAACCCAAGGTCTGGACCGTCTCCAGGGAGACGGCCGAACGCCTGGAGACCGTGCTCGCCAACCGTGCATCCAAGGTTCTCGACTTCTTCTGTTTTGACGACGACCGCGGCACGAGCGTGGCTCTCAACCTCAAGCACCTGCAAGCGGTCCGAATCCTGTGGGAACCGCTGCGCCTGGAAAGTCCACCCAAGGCCGACTACGAGCCCGCTACGGGCGCCGAGCTGTACCTGGTGGGGAAGCGAAGCCCTGTCATCGTGGGTGCCTGCGAGGACGAGGAACCCTACCTCACCTTCGACCTCGAACTGGCGGGCGGGGGCGAGTTTGTGTCCTGGTTGGATGAAGATGGAGAGATGTTCCATGTGTCGACCGACCACCTGGTTCTTGCCGTATATCCCAGCGAATGGGACGAGCTCGCGTCGAAGCGGATGAACGAAGAAATGGACGGCGCAGAACCCACCTCCGAGGCCGAAGAGGACGAGCCCGAGAGCTGACGCGCCCATGGTTTCCAGCAGGGCCCCGCCCCCGTGGCCTCTCGCGGACTGCAGGGGGCGGCCGAAGTTCAGGACAGCAGGGCCAGGAACTCCTCGCGGTCCAGGCCCGCCTGCCGGAGGATGGACGAGAGGGTCCCCACGGCAAGCTCTTCATGCATGGGGACGATCGCGCTGCGGCCTGTGGCCTTGCGGACCTTGACGTGGCTCCCCCTCTGGCTCACGGGCACGAACCCGGCCCGCGAAAGGGCCACCACGACCTCCTGGCCCGAGAGCCTGGGAAGCCGACTCACACGGCCAGCCGGAACGGCTCGATCCGGGGGCGGGCGATCGGCTCGGGCAGGGGCTCGTCCTCGAAGTGAAGCTCGAGGGCTTCACGGAGGTTGGCCAGGCTCTCTTCGGCGGTGTGGCCCTGTGAAGCGACCTCGACCTCGAGGCAGCGGGCCACGAACCAGGAGCCCTCCCGGGTAATCGCGGCGGTCAACTCAAGTTCGCGCATGGCCCCCTCATGATATCACGCCACGGCCAGGCTGCATCCTCCGGTCATGTCCCGCACGGCACACGAGAATCGCCTGGTCGATGAGGTCCTCGAATTGCATTTCCCGCCACGGACAAACAAAGCACCCCCGGCCGCACCTGCCTGCAGGCACGGCCGAGGGCGCAGGGGCGCGGCCCCAGGAGCTCGGCCGCCTAGCGGGCCGGGTCCACGTAGCGCACGCCGTCGAGCAGGGCGATCTCTTCGAGCTTCTCCAGGGGCAGGCTGACCACCGCCATCCGGCCCGAGTTCGCCTCACCCTGGAAGCGGACGCCCAGGGTCTCGAGCTTCTTGCGCAGGTTTGCGTCCATGCCGGCCTTCAGCCAGATCCAGGCCTGGACCCGACCCTTCTCGACCTGGATCCCCTCGTGCAGGAAGGTGCTGGTCCAGCCGCGGGTTGAAGCCTCGGTGCGAACGGCCAGCAGGTTCGGATGCACCCTGGTCGCGGCCTTCTGCTGCGGGGTCGCCTGTTCGAGCCGATCCCGGCGGTCGGCCGACCAGCCCTCGACAGACTGGACTGCGGGTGCCGAAGGCATCGTCCGGGAGAATCCGCCCGGAGCCCCCACGGCCATCGTCTGGAGCCTGGCGGGCCCCGCCTCGCCGAAGACCCCCTCGTGGCTGACGCCTTCGGGCATCTCGACCGGCACCGCCACCGTGCGCGGCTTCCCACCCTCGGTGACCACCATCTCCTCGACGGCCACGAACGAGGTGAACTGGGTCATGATCCGGTACTCCAGGCCCAGGCGGGTGATCTCCTCCTGGAGGTTGCCCCGGGGTTGACGCTGCTGCATCCCCATCCAATCCTGGTTCATCAGGTCGGCCACCTTGGCCCGGGCCCAGAGCTGGCCCAGCACCTCGTGGTCGGCCTGGTCGCGAGGCAGGCGGACCTGGACCGAGCGCTCCCAGGGCTTGCCGCCCAGGCGGCCGCGCAGCACCACCGTGCCCTCAGCGGAGCGCGAGAAGCGACCGGTGAGGACCACCGGCTTGGAGCTGAACAGGTCCGGAATCCGGCGAGGCAGGACCTCCTCCACCGGCAGGTTGCCCCAGTCCAACGAGACATCCGTCAGGACGGGGTTGCGGACCCGCTCGAAGAAGCGTCGGGCGGCGCCCTCGCCGCGATCGTTCAGGGTCACGTACTCCACCTCGCCGCGCCCGGCGGCCGCCATCCCGTCCAAGAGGAAGCGGTTGACCGACTGCCCGATCCCGAAGGGGAAGACCCGGGCCCCCGAGTATTTCTGGATGGCGGCGAGGATGGCCATGTCGTTGCCGACGTAGCCGTCGGTCATGAAGGTCACGATCCGGACCGCGTTGGAGGCCGACTTCGAGGGAGCCAGGGCCACCTCGATGGCCTTCATCATCTCGGTTCCGCCCCCCGCGCGGGCCCCCGACAGGAAGGCCCGGGCCCGGGCGATGTTCTCCGGGGTCGCGGGAACAGGCTTCTCAAAGAGCAGGTGGGTGTCGCCCGAGAAGGTGATCACGTTGAAGGTGTCCTTGGGGTTGACCCCCGCCAGGCACAGCTCCATGGTCTCCTTGCACTTCTCCATCGGGGCCCCGGACATCGAGCCCGAGGTATCCACCACGAAGACCAGTTCCTTGGGAGAGATGTCAGCGGCCTGGGGGCGCAACGGGGGCTCGAGGACCAGGATGAAGTGGCCCCGGCCGTCCCTGGAGTGGGCCAGGAAGGAATCCTGCACGCCCTTGCCGGCCACCGAGTAGCGCACGATGAAGTCGCGGTTGGGGATCGTCGCCTTGTCCGCCAGGCGGAGGCTCGCCGTGGAACCCCGCCTCTCGATCTGCACCTCGTGAAGCTCGGAGCGCAGGTCCAGGATGGGGCTGCCGGCCTCCAGGGTCAGCTCCAGCGAGATGTCGTGTCCGGCCCGGGTGCCTTTGGGGGCGACCGGCGGGGTGATGCGCGAGGCGTCCGGAACCTGCCCGGTGTCGGGCGCCCAGCCCGTGCCCTTCCGACCCTGCGGGTCACCAGGGATGTAGCGGGGTCCCACCACCATCGGGAAGACGAACGAGTAGAAGCCGTCCTTCCAGGGCAGGACCTCCGAGTAGCGGATGGTGATGTCCACGGCGGCCCCGGGCTCGATGTTGGCCACCGACTGGGTGAAGATGTTGGGGCGCTCCTGGTCCAGAAGCGAGGCCACGTGCCCCTGCTCGCGGGCCTGCTCGTAGATGCGCCGGGCCTCGTCGCGGGGTTTGATCAGGCCGCGGATGGTCCGCTCCCCGACCTTCATCTCCATGTCGTAGACCGCGGCGTCCTGAGGCAGCGGGAACGTGTAGAGGGCCTCGATCTTGTCCTTGCCGGGGTTGTGGAAGTTCTGGGTCACCGTGACCGAGGCCACCAGCCCCGAGACATGGGCCTGGACGGCGGTGTGCTTCAGGGGGCACTCCCCGGTTGGCTTGCCGTCGGGGCCCAGGATCACCAGCGACCCGGCGCCCTGGCCCCTGGCAGGCGGAGCGGCGTCGGAAGGAGGGGTTCCGACTGAAGGCAACGGAGATGGCGCATCGCCGGGCCCGCGGGCCTGCAGGCCCGAAGGCGGGAGGGCGGCGGCCAGGAGCACCGCCAGAGCGACCAGGTACCAGGCTCGTCTCGTCATGTCAGCCTCGCAGACCCTGAATCCGCCGCCTGCCGTGGCCTTCGGCCGTGGATTCAGGCTGAAAATGGATTGTTCAGGGTTCCAGACGCCCCCAGGCCTCATTGTATTCCCCCGGGAGGGCCTCCTGCCCCCCCAGGTCCCAGGGCACCTCCCCCCGCTCCTTGCCTGAACCTTGATCCACCTCATTCCGACCAGGGTCCTGATGCCCTAGAATCCAGGGCATGGAGCTCAAGCAACCCGCCTTCCTGCCCACCAACCGCCAGGAGATGCGGGCCCTGGGGTGGGAGGCCCTGGACGTCCTGCTCGTCACGGGCGACGCCTACGTCGACCATCCCAGCTTCGGAGCGGCCCTGCTGGGGCGGTTGCTGGTGGCCCGGGGGCTGCAGACCGGCATCGTGGCCCAGCCCCGCTGGACGACGCCGGAGGATGTCTTGCGCATGGGAAGGCCCCGGCTCTTCGCGGGCGTGACTGCCGGAGCCCTGGACTCGATGCTGGCCCACTACACGGCCTTCCGCAAGAAGCGTCACGACGACGCCTACACCCCGGGCGGCCGCGCCGGGGCCCGCCCCAATCGGGCCGTCATCGTGTATTCGAACCTGGTCCGCCAGGCCTTCCCGGGGCTGGTGGTGGTGCTGGGAGGCATCGAGGCCTCGCTGCGCCGGATCACCCACTACGACTTCTGGAGCGACTCGCTGCGCCGGCCGATCCTGCTGGACGCCAAGGCGGACCTGCTGGTCTGGGGGATGGGCGAGGTCCCCCTGGTCGCGGTGGCCCGAACCCTGCTCCAAGCCGAGGAGGCCGGCACGGAGCCCGATCTGACGGGGATCCCGGGAACGGCCTGGATGGGTGGCCCCGAGCAGGTCCCCGAAGGCCAGGCGGTGATCGAGCTCCCTTCGCACGAGAGCCTGCTGGAAGACCCCCGGCTCCTGATGCAGGCCACCCTGGCTTCCGAGCACCATGTCCAGCGCGGCGACGCCTGGGCGGTGCAGCCCGTGAGCGGGCGCACCCTGGTCCTGGCTCCCCCACCACCTCCTCCGACCAGCCGGCAACTGGACGAGGTCTTCGAGCTGCCCTTCTCGCGTCGGGCCCATCCCGGATACACCGAGGCCATCCCGGCCGAGGAGATGATGCGCTGGAGCGTCAACACCCACCGGGGTTGCGGAGGGGGATGCTCGTTCTGCTCGCTGGCCCTGCACCAGGGAAGGCGGGTGGCCTCGCGCAGCCGGGGGTCGATCCTGCGCGAGGTGCGCAGCCTGACCCGGATGGAAGGCTGGACGGGCTCGATCTCGGATGTTGGCGGGCCGTCGGCCAACATGTGGGGAGCGCGCTGCACCCTGGACCCCTGCCGATGCACCCGCACCAGTTGCCTCTTCCCCGCCGTGTGTCCGGGCTTCCAGGTGGACCAGTCGGCCGGGGTGGAGCTCCTGCGCGAGGTGGCCCGCCAGGATGGAGTGCGCCACGTCCGGGTGGCCAGCGGCCTGCGCCACGACCTGGCCCTGCAGGCCCCCCGGGCCTTGAAGGCCCTCACCATGGAGTTCACGGGCGGACAGTTGAAGGTCGCCCCCGAGCACATCTCCGAGAGGGTCCTGCGGGGGATGCGCAAGCCCGGTCGAGAGGTCTTTGAAAGGTTCCTGGAGGAGTTCCGGCGCCACTCCGAGGCGGCGGGCAAGGAGCAGTACGTGATCCCCTACCTGATCAGCGCCTTCCCGGGCTGCACGGATCAGGACATGCGCGAGCTGGCCGACTGGCTGCGAGCCCGAGGCTGGTCGCCCCGCCAGGTCCAGTGCTTCATCCCCACCCCAGGCACGGTGGCCACGGCCATGTACTTCACGAGGCTCGATCCCGAAGGGAACCCGATCCACGTGGCCCGCAGCGACGCGGAACGCCTGCGCCAGCACGGAATCCTGTGCCCCGAACGGGGCCGCAAACCGGTCCGGAGCGAGGGGCCCGAGCGAGGGGACAGCCCGCAGCGGGGCGGCAAATCGGAGAAGGGCCGCAAGCCCCAGCGTCCGGACAGGCCGACCTCTGGCCGCGAACCCATGCCCGACGGCGCGGGGCGGGGCCGCAAGCCCGACCGGGGCGGAAAACCCGGCCGCGAGGCCAGGTCTCCCGAGCGCCAGCCGGGGCCGCGGCACGCGCCGGACCCCGCGAAATCCCAGTCGTCGGGACGACCTTCCGGCTCCAGGCCGCCCTCAGCCCAGGCGCGGAAGAAGCAGGGGCGTCGCGGCCCAGGCCGCCACCGCTAGAAACCTACTTCGAGGCCGGCTTGCCCACGTCCAGGATGGAGATCATCTTGTAGCCCTTGGCCTCGAGGGTGTCGAGCACCTTGTCGAGGTCCTTGGCGGTGTTGGAGTGGATGTCGTGCATCAGGATCACCCCTCCGTTGCCCTTCTTGTCCATGGCCTTGACGCCCGACACGATGCGATCGGTGAGAGGAGTGGTCTTCTTGCCCTGGCGCAGATCCGACTGGACCCTCCAGTCCAGGGAATCGACCTGCCAGACGACCGACTTGCCGCCGTACTTGTCGTGGAGGGTACCCAGGACGGACTTGTTGGTGGCTCCGTAGGGGGGGCGGACCAGCTTCAGGGGATAATCGTAGCCCAGCACCTTGTCGACCGCGGCATCGGTCTTCTTGAGCTCCGAGAGCACGGTGGCCTGGGAGACCTTGGTCAGATCCGGATGGCTCCAGGTGTGGTTGCCCAGGACATGCCCCTCGGCCACGATGCGCTTGAGAAGGTCGGGATAGCGCTGGGCATTGGCTCCGGTGACGAAGAAGACCGCCCCCTGGATCTTGTGTTCCTTCAGGGTGTCGAGGATCTTGGGGGTCACCTTGGGATTCGGCCCGTCATCGAAGGTCAGCACGAACTGGCCCTTGGGGATCTTGTTGTAGTTGTAGCCGATGTCGCCCAACTGCTTGAAGAACTCGGGGGTCAATTGCTTGACGCTGTCGGGAACCTTCTGGGTCGTCCCGGCCTTGGCCGGTTGGGCCTGCTGGGAGGCCAGCAGCGCCAGGGGCACGGCCTGGCTGGCAGGCGAAGCGCTCGAGACGGCTGGGGTCTGAGCCAGCGAGAAGAGGTTGACGCCCGCAGTCGAGGCCTCGACCACGCGGACCTGACTGGCCAGAGGGGCCTGAGGCGGCGCAGCCAGAACCGGCGTCATGGCCTGGGCCAGACCCGACAGTCCCGCAATCCCGGCCGCGACCGTCAGGGCCACCGCGCCGGCTCGGGCCATCATGCTCGGGACATGGGGGGCCTGGGAGACCTCGGCGGGGCTCGCTCCGCTCAGGCAGACCGAATCCTGCGGAGCAGCGACCTCAGTGGAAGTGGGGCGGTTCGCCGCCGCGCGCGGGAAGGTTGCGGGGGGGGCACTGTTCAGCTCGATACGCATGTCCCAAGGCCTGCTTTCCGGTCAGCTCTGTGATGTAGAGAACATGCGGGAGAATCCCGGAAAATATCCTGAAAATCCTGGAACATGGAAAGCACTCGCCACGCCCAGCGAGTTCCCCGGCGCCGGGCGCCCCTGAAGCTCCAGACCGGGCACCGAAGAGCCGGAGGCTGCCTCGGCTTGGAGGCGCGGGAATCTCCAGGTCGCGAGGCGAAAGCCCCGGGCGATGAAGACCTCCCCCAACCCCCTCTTCTCCCGCCTGGTCGAGAACCTCGAACGCGTCGTCCAGGGCAAGACCCGCCCCTTGCAGTTCCTGGTCGTCTCGCTGCTCTCAGGGGGGCACGTCCTGATGGAGGACGTGCCGGGAGTGGGCAAGACGACCCTGGCCAAGGCCCTGGCCGCCTCGATCCGGGGGAGCTTCCGCCGGGTCCAGTTCACCCCGGACCTGCTGCCCACCGACATCCTGGGTTCGTCCATCTACAATCCCCGGGAGGGCACCTTCGACTTCCACCAGGGTCCGGTCTTCTGCAACATCCTGCTGGCCGACGAGATCAACCGGGCCTCGCCGCGAACCCAGTCCAGCCTGCTGGAGGCCATGAGCGAAGGCCAGGCCACCATCGAGGGGGTGACTCGAACCCTGCCCCGGCCCTTCGTGGTGCTGGCGACCCAGAACCCCATCGAGTTCCACGGCACCTATCCCCTGCCCGAAGCCCAACTGGACCGCTTCACCATGCGCCTGGCCCTGGGCTACCCGGATCGAGACCACGAGCTGGCGGTCCTGGAGGACCAGCGCCAACAACACCCATTGGAACGCCTGGAGTCGGTCACGGACCTGGACGAGGTCATGCAGGCCCAGGAGGCCGTCCGCCAGGTGCGCGTCGAGAGACCGATCTCGGAGTACATCCTGGCGCTGGTCCAGGCCACCCGAGACGATCCGCGCCTGAAACTGGGGTCCAGCACTCGGGGTGCCCTGGCCCTGTATCGCACGGCCCAGGCCCGGGCCTGGTGTGAAGGCCGGGACTACGTCCTTCCAGACGACATCAAGGCCCTCTCGACCGAGGTCCTGGCCCACCGGGTGATGCTGGACACCAAGTCGCGCTACTCGGGCGTCTCGCGCGAGGACCTGGTGGCCGAGATCGTGGGCCGGATCCCGCCCACCCCGTGATCCGGGGTCCCGGCCCCTCCCGCTCCCAAGCGCCCGCCGGCGGCCTGCTCGTGCGCTGGTTGCGCGTGCTGCTGCGGGAAAAGCTCACCGACACGGGGCGGCTGGTCTTCTGGCTCTTCTGGCTGGCCACCACCACCGGGATGGCCTCGTTCGTGGTGAAGATCTACTTCCTCTGGAGCGCCTTGCTGGGCCTGCTGGCCATCAGCATCCTGGCCTCCAGACTGGCCCGGGTTCGCCTCCTGGCCGAGTTGCGGACACCGCGCAACACCCTGGCCGGCAGCACCCTGGAGCTGCCCTTGCGGCTCTCCAACCCCACCCGGCGGACCGCCCGGGATCTGCAGTTCAGCCTGCTGGATCCCCCGGCGGGTCTGGACTGGACCCGAGTCCCGCTCGAGCAGATCTCCCCCGGAGAGGAGCGGGTCCTCACGCTTCCGGTCCGATTCCCCCGGAGGGGGCACCTGATCCTGAAAGGGGTCCGCCAGGACAACGTCTTTCCTTGGGGCCTGTGGCGGGACACCCGGCGACTGCTTCAGCCGCGCAGCCTCCTGGTCTACCCGACCTTTCATCCCCTGCTCGGCCTGGACATCCCCGTCGGGCGGCGCTACCAGCCAGGGGGCATCGCCCTCACCTCGCACGTGGGCGAGTCGACCGAGTTCGTCTCGACCCGGGAGTTCCGCACCGGAGACAGCCTGCGCAACATCCACTGGCGCTCGTGGGGCCGCCTGGGGCGCCCCGTGGTGAAGGAGTTCCAGGAGGAGTACTTCTGCCGAATCGCCCTGCTGCTGGACACCTACGTCCCCTCCAGAAAGGGAGAGGAGGCCTTCGAGGCGGCCATCAGCCTGGCCGCCTCGGTGGCCAACCGGCTGGCCTTGGAGGAATACGTCGTGGACCTCTTCGCGGCGGGCCTGGAGGTCCATCACTTCCAGGCCGGGCGAAGCCTGGCCTACCTGGAGAACGTGATGGACATCCTGGCCTGCGTCGAGGCCTGCCCCGAGCCGCCCTTCCAGAAGATCGAGCCGGTCCTGCTGGACCACATGGGCAACATCACGACCACCATCGCCTTCCTGCTGGCCTGGGACGACCAACGCGCGGGGATGCTGCGCGCCATCCAGGATCGGGGCTCGGCCCTGAAGATCCTGCTGATCCAGCCCGAAGCGCCCCCCCTGGCCGAACACCCGCTCCTGGGCCCCATTCACTGGATCCCCCCGGAACGGGTGCGCTCGGGAGGGGTGGAGACGCTTTGAGACCGCCTCATCCCCTCCGCGTGGTCCTCCTGCTCCTCGTCGCCCAACTGGCCTTCCTGTCCAGCGGAGGGTTGACCCTGCTGAACCTGGCCTGCGCTGGATTGGGGCTGGTGGGCGCCCTGTCCCGAGGGGTCCTGAACGCCCCCTCCTCGGTCTGGCCGGTCCTGCTGCTGCCGGTCCTGCTGCTGCCCGGCCTTCCTCCCGAGGCCGGCCCCACGCTGGCCCTGGGCCCACCCAACACCCCATTTCTGTACCGGGCCCTGCTGCTGGCCAGCATGGAGAGCGCGCTGCTCTCGTGGCTGCGTTGGGAACCGGAGCGACAGGGGTGGCCGGTGGCGGCGGCCATGGCCCTGACCATGGCCTGCGGGCTGACCTTCGACGCCTGGCCCTACGGTGGCTTCGTGCTGGTCCAGATCACACTGCTGGTCGTCCATCTGCGCGCCGCGGTTCCAGGGCCCCTGGATCTGCCGCGCCTGGCCCCCCTCTTCGGCGCCGGGGCGCTGGCTCTCACCCTGGGATTGGTGCTGGCGTGGAGCGAGCGCAAGGTCAACGACATGATGACCTGGTTCACCCCGCCCCTCCCGATCTCGGCGCATTTCCAGGCCCATTCCCGGCTGGAGACCATGCGCGATCAGCAACGCTCGGCCCGGGTGGTCCTGCGCGTGTTCACCCGCCCCCCACATCAGCCGCGCCACCTGATCGGCGCCGTGTACAACACCTACGAGCGGGAGACCTGGAGCCAACGCTCGGGCAATCAGGACCTCTCCTCCACCGGCCTCCCCGGCGAGGATCCGACCTTCAGGCTCTCCTTCCCCCCCGGCTCGGTCCGGGAGGTCTTCCGACTGACCTCCGGGGCCCCGGGAAGCCTCTTCGTCCCGCCTGGAACGACGGAGGTCTCAGCCCGCCTGAACAAGCTGTCCAGCACCTGGGACGGGGCCCTGAGCTTCGAACCGGCTCCCGGATTCGACGGCACCTACCGGGTGCGACGCCAGGTCCAGGAGACCTCGGGTCTGCCCCTGGTCGAGCCGCACCGCGACCTGTACCTGCAGTTGCCCTCGAAACTGCCCGAGGTGGTGCGACGGGAGGCCCACCGGCGGGCTCCCGGCGGTTCGGCACTGCGGGTCGCCCGCGCGACCGAGGCCTGGTTGCAGGAATCCTTTGAATACGGACTGGGCTACCCGTTCGACCCGGACCGGGATCCCCTCGAGCAGTTCCTCAGCCAGCGCCCTCCGGCCCACTGCGAGTTCTTCGCCACCGCCATGACCTTGATGCTGCGGGTGCGAGGGATTCCCGCGCGCTACGTGACGGGCTTCCTGGTCACCGAGAACAACCCCCGGGGAGGCTACTTCACCGTCCGGGAAAGCCACGCCCATGCCTGGACCGAAGCCTGGATCCCGGGAACCGGATGGGTGACCTTCGATCCCACGCCGCCCGGAGCCGCGGACGACCCGCAGGAGGGCCTCTCCGCGCTCCTGCGCCAATGGTCGGACCTGGCAGCCCTCCACCTGCAGGACCTGCTGTCCCGGCTCCGCTCGGGCGACTGGCGGGGCCTGTGGGCCCTGCTCGTGCAGACCCTGGGCGCGCTGGGAGCCCCCCTGGCGCGCCACCCCCTGACTTCAGGGGCGGTGGTGTTCCTGGGAGCGGCCCTGGTCTGGTGGGCCAGACGCTCCCACAAGGCCCCCCCGCCGCCAGACCCGGGCCCGCTGCCACGCCTGCTGCAGGACTTCGACCGGGTGATGACCCTCCTGGGAACCCCCCGCCCCCCGAACCTGACCCTGCTGGAGTATCGCGAGCTTCTGCAAGAAGACGAAACCCGCCCCCACCAGGCCTGCCAGGACTTCCTGCTGGCCTGGTGCCGGGCCCGCTATGCCGCCGACCCGGAGGCCCGCGCAAGACTGGAGGACCTCCTGGAGAAGGTCCGTCGGGAGTCGAGCCCTTCAGGCCGCTGAGAACCTGATGGGTGCGCGCTCAGCGCGCCGGAGCCTCCAACACGGGCAGCACCCGATGCAGGCGGGCCCGAAATCCGCGCGGTGCCGACAGCAGTCGGGCAGGGCCCAGTCTCATCGCCTGCTGCCGGGGGATCCGGAGGACTTCGTCCTCGGGTTCCAGCACCAGCAGCCAGCGCCCCGGAAGAGCCAGGAGGGGGGCCTCGCTCTCGATCCTCAACTGCTGCATGGTGGCTTGGGGCACTTTCAAGGCCGCCAAACGGCAAGCCTGATTCTGCCCGAAATTGAAGCCTCCTCGGGAGATCGGATCGAGCTTGCGAACGATCAGGGTGTGACCCTGAGACATCGCGACGGCCTGAAGGGTCTCGGGGGAACGCCAGTCGGTCGCCTCTCCAGAGAAGACCCCGACGGCCCGAATCCCAGGTCCCGAGACCTCGGCCACCTGATCCATCAGCAGGGCCAGCCGGCCATTCAACGACTCCGGTCCACATCCAGCCCTCCAGACGGAATCGGGAGGCAGCCGCAGTTGGTCCGGCGAGGCCAATCCCTGCGCCCAGAAGGCCGCATTCCAGAGCCCCAGTCCCAGAAGCAAGGGGAAGACCAGGAGGCGAAGGATGCGGACGGTGCCCAGCGCTCCGGCCAGGCCCAGCATGCCGAGCGCGTGCAGGGGCAGATAATAGCGCTCGCCCGGCAGGGCCAGGGCCAGGCTGGGCAGCAGGATGCCCAGGATGGGAGCCACCAGGAGGAAGCGGATTTCCGGCGTCCCACGCCAGGCCAGCCAGACCAGGGCCAGGACGACCGCCAGCGCCCCGGTTTCAAGTGGATTCTCGGTGAAGGGAAGCTGCAGGAGACGGATGGGGTGGAGGATCAACTCGGCGTCCCGACGCAGCGGGGAATCCCCCACATCGTTGGAGAGCCGGGTGATGAGCGGGACGATCCTCGTCCAATAGAAGGGAGCCGCCAGGAAGAAGCCGGAACACGAGGCCAGCACCAGGCCTCGAGAAAGGGCCGAACCGAGTCGGGGCAGGCTGTAGGCCAGCACCAGCGCGCAGCCTGCCGCCAGGCCTGCGACCAGGCCCAGGAGGTCTCGAATCGAGAAGACCTCCGTCGGAAGATACCTGGAGGCCGTGATCGTCGTCGCCAGAACCCCGCCGACCACCAGCAGCGCCAGGGCCAGGGCCAGCGTCCGTCCGAGGATCCGCCGTTCCTGGGGCGAGGCAGCTCGGAAGACCCGAAAGACCATGAAGAGGACCGCTGGGAAGAGCCCGAAGAGGTTGGTCCACTTGGTCAGGGTTGCCGCCCCCACCGCCACCCCCGCCAGGCAGGCGACCAGGGGGCCTTCCCAGTGCAGAAAACCGGCCAGACACGCCAGGGCCAGGAGGAGCGTGGCCAAGGCCGGAAGATCCAGGAAGAACACGACCAGGGAGGGTTGCAGGACGGGGGAGAAGGTCACCAGCAGGGCTGCCAGGGCCCCCACCGGGCGCCCCCCCAACCAGTGCCCCTCGGAGGCTCCCACGAAAAGGCGCAACGCCAGGACGTACAGCGCCGTCCCGGCCAGGGCCAGCCAGAACAGGTTCAGGCAAGCCATCCCGCAGGTTTGGAGTCCCCCGCACCAGGCCCCGAGCTGCCCCATGACCTGATACACGAGAGGCGGATAGACGCCGTGGGAGTCATACCAGGTCAGCCAGGGGGTCAAGAAGTCGGCCGCGGAGGTGGCCTCGGCCAGGTGGGCCTGCACCGCCAGGAATCCGGCCAGGTGAACGGCATCGTCCATCCCTGGAGGAAGCATGTGGGCGGGAATCCAGGCCAGGCCCGCAGGCACCAGGGCGGAAATCAGGAGAGCCAGGAAGAGCAGATCGAAGATCAGGCCCCAGGCGCACCGCGCCGATCGGCCCGACCGACGGGGCAGGCGATTCGACCGGGAGGCGGTCTTCAAGTCGGTCGTGATGGGCCTTCGGACAGAGAAAGAAGGCGGGTGCCTTCCCTTGGTCCCAAGGCCTGCAGGCCGATTTCGTTCCTGAGCATGGCGCTATCCCGGGAAGTGCGAGGCCCGGGCTGAATAGCGACGCTCATAGCCGTGGCGAACCAGCACCTCGGGGTTGGTCGAGAAGCCGTAGGCGACCTCCAGGCTGATCTGGTTGGACTGCAGGAGATCCACCAGGTGCAGGTCCAGGGTCTGCATGCCCTCCGAACGCCCCATCAGGAGGAAGCTGCCGATCTGCGAGGTCTTGCCCTCGCGGATCAACCCGGCGATGCCCATGTTGACCAGCATGATCTCCATGGCCGCCACGCGCCCGCCGGACTTGCGGGGCAACAACTGCTGACAGACGACCGCCTTCAGCGAGCCCGACAACAGCGAACGGATCTGGTGCTGCTCGTCCGGAGGGAAGACATCGACGATGCGGTTGAGGGTCTGGGCCGCCGAGTTCGTATGCAGGGTCGAGAAGACCAGGTACCCGGTCTCGGCGGCTCGCAGGGCCTCGCGCATGGTGTCCAGGTCCCGCATCTCTCCGACCATGACCACGTCGGGCGATTCCCGCAGGGAGGCCCTCAGCGCGTCGGCAAAGGAGGTGGCGTGTGAACCAAGTTCGCGCTGCTCGATATAGGACCGACGGAAGGGATGGATGTACTCGATGGGGTCCTCGATGGTGATCACGTGGGCGGCACGCCGATCGTTGATCTGGCCCAGCATGGCGGCCAGCGTGGTCGACTTGCCGCACCCGGTGGGGCCGGCCACGATGATCAGGCCCTTGTCCAGGTTGGCGACCTTCTCGAGGACGGGAGGCAGGCCCAGCCCGGAGAGGGTCGGGATCTCGTTGGGGATCACGCGGAAGACCGCTCCACGACCCCGATAGTGGTTCAAGGCGTTGACCCGAAAGCGCGAAACGCCCGACAGGTCATGCGAGAAGTCCACGTCGCCCCGGCGGATGAAGGTGTCGTACTGCTCCTCATTGAGCAGGGGCAGGATCATCTCGTCCACCATCTCGCTGGTCAACGGATCGACATCCAGGAAGCGGATATCGCTCTGGACGCGCAAGGCGGGTCGGCTGCCCACCTCCAGGTGCAGGTCCGAAGCCCGCATCTCGACCGCCTGCCGAAGGAGTTGTTCCAGGGTGATCATCGGGTCAAACCTTCTTCCGGAATTCCACCCGCGTGGAGAAGTCCAGCTTGTCGTGGGCCCGGTCCAGGGCCTCCGTCGGCTCGACCAGGCCCTCGCTGACCAGCCGGATCAGGTCCTGGTCCATCAAGCGCATCCCCTTCGAGGCGCTGGACTCGACCACGCCAGGGATCTGGAAGAGCTTATCCTCGCGGATCAGGTTGGCCACCGCCTCGCTGTTGAGCAGGAGTTCCACGGCCGGGATGCGGCCGGCCCCGTTCATCTTGGGGAGGAGCTGCTGGGAGATCACCGCTCGGAGCGAGTCCGCCATCATGGCCCGGACCTGCCATTGCTGCCCGGAGGGGAAGGAGCTGACGATGCGGCTGATGGTCTGCGAGGCCGAGACCGTGTGCAGGGTGGCCATGACCAGGTGCCCGGTCTCGGCCGCCGTGATCGCCAGTTGCATCGTCTCCAGATCGCGCATCTCACCCACCACGATCACGTCGGGGTCTTCGCGCAGGGCCGCGCGCAGGGCCCGTTGGAAGGACTCGACGTGGACCCCGACCTGGCGCTGGACGAGGATGGCCCGGTCATCCCGATGGACGTACTCGATCGGATCCTCGATGGTGATCACGTGGACCGGACGGGTCTCGTTGATGTGGCGACACATGGCTGCCAGCGTACTGGTCTTGCCCGAGCCCGTCGGGCCAGTGACCAGGACCAGGCCGTTGCGGTGGCGCGTGAGCGTCGAGAGGACCTCCGGCAATCCCAAGTCCTGCAAGCGCGGAGCTTCCCAGGGGATCATCCGGAAGACGACCGACATCCCATTGCGCTGGAGGTAGGCGTTGCAGCGGAAGCGGCAGCGACCGACCCCCGGAATGCTGCCCTCGTACGCGAAATCCAGGTTCATCTGGTCGCGAATCCGGTCGTATTCCTGAGGCAGGACGATCTCCTGGAGCAGGTCCACCACGTCCCGATTCTGCAAAGGAGGCATCGCCGTGGATTCCAGCCGGCCATAGACGCGGATGGCCGGGGGAAAGCCCGAAGCCAGCAGCAGATCCGAACCTCGAGACTGGATCATCTCGCTGAGGAAATCGTGAAGGGGAATCTTCATGGAGACGGGGTGTTCTCGCGACTTTCGAGCGCTCCTTCCAGGTGGAACCAACCCGCCTCCACAGCCCTCGCTCCGAAACTGCGATCTCACCCCCCAAGCCAGGCGCGCAACTCCTCTCGGGCCGCCGAACCCGCAGCGGGGGGGGCCATTTCAGGGAGATTTCAGGAGGGCGGGGGAGTCCCTGGATCATGGACCTCCCTCCGCCCCTCGACCCCACTGCCCTGAAGTCCTCGCTCTTCGCCTCTCCGGATGCCAGGAGAGCCCATGCCGAGAGGACCAGCCTCCCCCAAGGCCACCTCTCCCCCGAAACGGGGCGCGATCAGGACGTCTACGTGGCCACCCAGGGCTCGTCCCCGATGGACGGATCGACCCTCCAGGCGGTGGACCTGCCGAGCGGAAGGGAACGCTGGCACGCCCACCTGGCCAGCGACCTGGTGCTCTCTCCGGTTCCCTCGGCGGACAAGAGCACGGTGTGGGCCTCGGGCGAAGCCGTGATCGGCGCCTTCTCAGCCGACTCCGGAGAGCCTCGCGGGACCTGGGGGACCGGAACCCGGAAGTGCCTCAACCCGGTGCCCCTGGAAGAGGACCGGGTGGTGCTTTCCGACTGGAAGGACGGCTTCCTGGCCGTGCTGGAGCCGGGTCGGGCCCAGCCGGTGTGGGAGACGCGCGTGGGCCCGGTCTACGGAGACCCTGTGGTTGCTCCTGGGAGAGTCCTGGCCAGCGTCTACAACGGCTGGCAGGCCGACGCCGGGGGGGTCCTGGTGGCCCTCGATGCCCGGACCGGAGAACCGGTCTGGCGCCACGAGTCCTCCTCGCCGGTGCACACCTCGCCCGCCGTGGCCCAGGATGGCACCGTCGTCGTCGCCGGGGACCACGGCCAGATGACCGCGCTGGACCCGGACTCGGGTCGAACCCTCTGGCAGGTCCAACTCGGAGGGCGGCCCGCGGCACCTCCCACCTTCTCGCCGGACGGCGAGAGGCTGTACCTGGCCGATCGCTCCGGCTCGCTGGTCGCCCTGGATGCCGACACCGGCAACCTGGAGTGGAAGATGCAGGCCCCCTCCGGGCTGACCCAGGCTCCGGCCGTGGCGGCCGACGGGACGCTCTGCCAGTTGGCGGAAGGCCCCCAGGCGCTCCTGGTGGACCCCGAGAAGGGGACCCTGACCGCCCAGGTGGACCTGGAAGGCGTCCTGGTGACCCGACCGATCCCTCTTCCGGACGGATCGTTCCTGGTCCGCTCCGCGGCCGGCGAGAGCTGGCGCGTCTCGGCCCCTCCCGACCTGAAGCCCGGGTCCGAGCCTCCGGTTCTTCAACCTTCTCCGGAGATCTGCGTGGGAGAGGCCGAGGTGTCGATCGGCGGGGTGACCCTGCCCCGACGCTGAGGTCCCGCGTCCTCAGACCGGGCGGCTGAACTCCACGATGCGCTCCACCAGGAGCGCTTGAAGGTATTGCAGCTCCTCCAGGCCCAGGGCCCCTCCAAAGCAGGCCTGGCCGCGGTCGCTCCGGGCACACAGGACTCCCACCGGGAAGAAACGCTCGACCTGGACCTCGCGCTGAGCCTTGTGCTCCCTGAAGTCCCGCAAGACCAGCTCCTCCAGCTCCCTCAGCGGGATCTCGTGGTTCCCGTACAGGGTGGATTCCACCCGAAGCGCCTGGCGGGTCAGTCGGAGCGTCTCGGTCAGACGGCGGGCCTGCCAGGAGGACCAGGTGGCCCGAGCCTCCATCAGACCACCCACCACCAGGGCCGTGGGCACGGAAAACCCCCAGGATTCCTGCCAGACGAAGACCGACAAGAGCATCAGGAACAGCGCCATCCCCAGAGCCGCTCCCACCGGCCTCCAGGGATTGGCCAGGTTGGCCCTGGGAATCCGGACCTCCAAGCCGTCGGGGCTCTCCAGGCAGCGCAAACGGCAGGCCGACGGTCGGTGGGGCTTGGGAAGCGGTCTCCCGGTCCGCAGGCAGCTCTGGCCCAGGCTCTCGTCCAGCTCGGAGCTCTTCTTGAGGACGGGGGGGCTCACCGTCTTGTCCCGAAAATCGGAACCCAGCAGGCGGCTGACCCCCTCCGCCGTCCAGCGGGCCTCCTCAGGGTTGTCCGCAAACCGATCCACCAGGATGCGGCGATTGGAGACGCGCAGGTGGACCTCGTACACCTCCTCGACCTGCCGGGGGCCGTGCCGCCCCTTATGGACCCTCGATTCCCGGGTGATCTCCACGGCTCCGGCCCTGGCCAGGCTCACGACATCCCGCCACACGGGGCGAATCAGCCCCCACCAGTCGGTCAGGGTGCGGGTGTCTCCGTCCAGGACCCGGCCCTTCTGAATCATCATCCCGACCAGTCCTGAGAAGAAGCATGCCCCCCCGAAGAGTGCCCAGGGAAGGCTGAACTGCAGCGAGGGGACCGACTCCATGAAGGCCAGCGTCTGGGTCGACAGGGTCACGACGCCCACGAAGAGCGGCAGGCTGGCCGCCAGGTGGATGCCCTGCAGGAGATCCGTCCTCTGATAGGTTCGGGAGAGGGTCCTCCCCTGAGATTTCCAGACGTGGCGGCTCATGGCAGGGGGAGTTCGCAATGGGCATGAGGCTTCCTCGCCAGGAAGGGAGTTCCGCTCTTGCCTGAACACCCCCGCCGTCGCCCCTCTGGAACATGGCCGCCATTCCGGCTAGAATGGCTGCCATGAACCCGCTCTCTCCCGTCCCTTCCTCCTCCCCGATGTCAGTCCCGACCTCCCCACCCGACCGGTCCCTCCGGCCCCCGGACCAGCCGGCCGACCGGCTGGAGCTGGGGAGAAAACCTGGCCTGACGGCGGCTCCCCAGGCCCCGCGAACCCCGACCCAGGCCTCGACAGCCCCGGAGCAGGCCCGCCCCATCTCCCCGCCTCCGGACTTCCCCGCCCACAGTTCCTGGAGGTCCTGGTCCCAGGCCCGGACGGCCCTGAAGCCGAGCCTGCCCGAAGAGACCCTGGCGGTCCTGGACCGGACCTGGGAGTACGCCTCGAGCTGCCACGGCGACCAGATGCGGCCCAACGATGAGCCCTATGCGGTGCATCTCCTGGAGGTGGTGGAGATCCTGACCGAGAGCGGCGTGCGCGACTGCGACGTCCTGCAGGCCGGGATGCTGCACGACGTGGTCGAGGACACGCCCCACCCCCTCTCAGAGATCCGCGAGCTGTTCGGGCTCGGCGTCTCGGAACTGGTGGACTGGATGACCAAACCCGAAGCCCGCCCCGGACAGGACCCCGCCGAGGTCCGCAGCGCCTATCTCCGGCAGTTCGCCCAGGCCCCTCCGCAGGCCGCCGTGGTCAAGCTGGCCGACCGGCTGAGCAACGTCCAGCGCCTGCACACCCACCCGCGGCCCGCCAAGCAGCGCTCCTACTACAAGGAGACCGTGGAAGAGGTGATGCCTCACGCCCAGGCGCACCCCTGGTTCGCCGGGCAGTTCCAGGCCTGGCGGGAGGCCTTCGCCCACCTGGCCTGAGCCGGAGGATATGGAGCCCTGACCGGGGAAGACCTGACCCGTTCGCCCGGACGGCCCTCCTGACAGGGCCGAAATTCCCTGGCGCAGGGAGCCCACGATGTCGCGGACCGACCTGGCAGGAATCCTCCGTCGCAACTCCATCCGCAAGGGCTGGCGGGAACCGGTGCGGATGCCCGTCCGGGTGCTGGAGCAGGGCGGGACCACCCACGACTGCGAACTGGTCGAGGCCAGTCCCCTGGGCTTCCGGCTGCGGGCCCCACGCCGGCTGCCCCGCAACCAGCCCCTGGTCTTCCGCTTCCACTGCGGCGCGCCGGATTCCACCTCCGAAGGTCTGCCGGGCGGCGTGGTGGACATCCCCGGCGAGGTCCTGTGGACCCGCAAGGAGGGAAGCGGCGCCCTGAACGTCCAGGCCGGAGGCCGCTTCTCACTGGACCACCGCCGTCACTGGGAATCCCTGTGCCGGCTTCTGCTGCACGGGCCCGGCATCGACATGGCCGACCTGGACGAGCGCCGCAGCCACGGCCGCATGGTGCACGACCAGGATCTGGAGAGCCAGGACATGGTCCTGCGCGACATCTCGCGAGGCGGGGCTGGTCTGCTGGTGCGCCAGCCGGTGGTGGTCGGCTCGTGGATGGACCTGCTCTTGGAGCGCGACGAGGACCCCCTGCAACTGCGGGGCCGGGTCCTGCGCTGTCAGGAGATCGTCCGGGGCAGCGTCTATCATGTCGGTCTGGCCTTCGGGATGATGGACACCGGGACCAGCCAGGACCTGCTGACCTACCTCACCGAGCTCCTGGAGAAGAAGGGCCCGGCCTCCTGCCCTCCTCCGGGCTGAGGGGGTCAGGTTCCAGGACCGTCCGGTCCCGGGCGTAGTGATAGCGCAGGGCCTCCTCGGAGTACCGGTGGCGATGCCCGCGCGGACACGCGTCCCGGATCGCGACCCAGGCCGGCCAGGTCCTGGTGGGATCCCAACCTGCCTGCAGGGCCTTCTGAAGGGCCTCCAGACACGGACGCCGGCATCCCTCCCAGCAAGGGGATGCAGGCCACGCCGGCCCGGCAGGGGTCGGCAGATCCAGGACCACCAGGGCGCGCAACGCGATCCAGGGACCGTAGATCGGATGCACGCTGAGGTGGGCCGGCGAAAGGCTGGCCATCCCGGCCAGGTCCGCCGCCCGCTGGATGGCAACCCGGCGGGGAGGTGGCTCGTGGGAGAAACGCACGTCCAGGACAGGCAGGCCCTCCAGGGCCCGGGCCAGGGCCTGCTCGACGTAGCGATCCAGGGGGTCCGAGGCCCGCCGCAGGTCGAGCCGCCGATGGCAGGCCTTCAGGAAGAGGGGCCACAAGACCCGCGTATTGCCCACGACCAGGGCCAGCCGATCCTCCCGTGCAGGCAGGCGCAAAGACTCCGGGACCGCCCGATTGTAGGTGCCCACGGCCAGCGGTGCCACGAGATCCAGCCCGGTGACGGCCAGACGCTCGCAGACCAGGCGAAGCGGGGTGGGGCCGACGCATTCCTGGGGGTCGGGGTCCGGATCATGGAGGTCGCGCATCGCCGCGGCATTTCGGACCCGACCCGCAGGGGTCCTGGCCGCGCTCTCCCGTGTGGGGAGGAGGCGGCGAGCTCGAGACGAGATCTTGCTCTGCAACTCAAAGGCTGCCTGGACCGGGCCTCGAAACCCAGAGCATGGAATCGACCGAGCTCCTGGCGCATTACCTGCAGACGAGTGCCGTCGTCCAACTGGTCCGGGCGACCCCGGAGGGCCTGGTGACCGAGTGCAACCAGGCCTTTGCAACGGCCCTGGGCGTCTCCCGGAGCCAGCTCATCGGACGCCCGATCTGGGGATGGCTGGTCGACCCTGACGCCCAGAGACTTCGAGAGAGGATCTTCACGGCAGAACCCGGCCTCTTTCCCCAGCGGATCAACCTCTCCGACGCCCAGCAGCATCCCTACACCCTCGAGGCCCTTTTGTACCTGGACTCGGACGGCTTCGCCCTGATCGGGGAACCCGCCCTGAGCAAGGAACACGCCCTGCGCAACGAGTTGCTGCTGCTGAACAACGAACTGGCCGTCCTGACCCGCGAGAACGCGCGCCAGAACAAGGACCTGCGGAAGGCCCAGGAGGAGCTGGAGAGGGTCTACGACGAGCTGAAGAACTCGCACTGGCACCTGAAGAAGATCCAGGAGGTCCTGCCCATCTGCATGGTCTGCGGCAAGGTTCGGACCGAAGAGGCCACCTGGGACGACCTGATCCACTACTTCAAGCAGAACTCGGACTTCCTGAGCCACAGCTACTGCCCCGAGTGTCTGGCCCGAATCGAGGCGGAACTGGAACCGAAAGAGGAGGCTCCCTGATGGACTCCCTGCCCATCCTGGATCGTCTGGAGCTGGGCCATCGCCTGCGCAACCTGCGCACAGATCTGGCCGGGATGCTGGCCGAACGATCGCGCACGCGGCCGGGAGACCCGCCGGGCCATCCTGAAGTTCCAGATCCCCGAGCCTTCGACCAGGACGCCAACGAGCATCTGGACTTCCTGGCCGGTGCCGTGGAGGGCGGATCGCTTGCGGCCTTCGAGGAATACGCCCGCTGGAAGTCCCGGGTCCTGGTTTCGCGCGCCCTCTCGACCACCGATCTGGTCCAGGATTTCCAGGACATGGAGGCCTGGCTGGGGACCCGGCTGCCCCCGATTCAGAAGGAGGCCGTGACCCGAGCCCTGCGCGCCGGTGTGCAGGCCGCCAGCGAGGCCCGAACCGGGGGGCCTGGGATTCCAGCCGCCCGGTCTCCATTGCAGGCGGTGCAGGAGCGATTCCTGCGGGTCATCCTGCAAGGGGATCGCCGGGAAGCCACCCGACTTTCGCTGGAGGCCTTGCAGGAGGGCCACTCGATTCCGGACCTGTACATCGAAGTCTTCCAGGAGTCCCAGTACGAACTGGGTCGATTGTGGGAATCCAACCGGATCACCGTAGCCGAAGAACACATGGCCACGGCCGTCACCCAGTCGGTCCTGGCTCGGCTCTATCCCTACATCGAGCCCGCCCGCCCGCCCCTGGGCAATCTGGTCATCACGGGGGTCGAGGGTGAGATGCACCAGATCGGGGGCCACATGGTCTCGGATCTCTTCGAGGCCCGGGGTTGGGATGTCCGCTTCCTGGGGACCAATGTCCCCCGAGACGGAGTCCTCCAGGCCCTGGAGGAGCACCAGGCCGATCTGCTGGGCATCTCGGCCACCATGCTCTTCAGCGTCCCCAACGTGGTGGAACTGGTCCACGCCGTGCGCCAGAGGTTCGGCCCGACCCGACCCCGGATCCTGGTGGGCGGTGCGACCTTCCGCCTGGCTCCCCGTCTGGCCGGCGAGCTGGGGGTCGAGTCCTGCGTGGGCGACCTGCGAGAGCTCTGAGGTCGCAACGACCTCGGGCTCAGGGTGCCTCCAGCCCCAACTCTCGAAGCCGGGCTCGCAGGCGCTCGGCTTCCGCCTGGGCCTGCTGAGCTTCCGCCTGGGCCTGCCGAGCTTCCGCCTGGGCCTGCCGGGCTTCCGCCTGGGCCTGCCGGGCGGTCTCCGCAACGGTGGGCAGAAGACGGCCTTCGCGATCGCACGGGCGCAGCCACAGGGCCTCCATGTCCTCGAAAGGCCCCTGCCAGGTCTTCAGACCGAGTCCCAGCTCCTCGATCCAGGTGGGGTCCAGGAGGTCCATGTAAGCTGAACCGTGCCGGATGTAGGCTCGCAGGACCCGATCGCCCAACCACCGCTCGGGATCGAAGACGACGTAGTACCCCACGCCCATCTCGGCATAGCGCTGACCCTTCTCCATCTCGCTGCCCTCGCGGTTGGACACGATCTCCACCACGAGATCCGGCGGCTTGCCATAGCGCCAGACCATGTAGGATCGGTTGCCCTTCTGCATCACGTCCTCGGGAAGTCGGACGTTCAGGCTGACCATGACGTCCGGGACCAGGGCAGGATTCTCGGCTTTCGGGAAGAGGCCCACGTTGGCCAGGGCCACGAAAGGCTTCCCCGGCCTCCATGACTCCAGCAGGGTGCTGGTCAGAAGGCGCATCTGCTTCTCGGAATAAATGCTGTCCACCGGCTCGTCATCCTCGGTCACCAGATGCGAGACGTCCGGCTCGAGTGGCAGGTCCGGCCGATTGAGCGCCTCCATGCCTTGCTCCTCCATACCTGAACTATACCGGTCGTCCAGTGGCCCCGTCCACAGGGGCACAAGCCCGAATCGGATCCGCCGCGGCGAGAGGATTCAGGCCTCCTGCCTCCAGGATGACCGGGCCAGGTTGCCTCGAGATGGCCGGGATCTTGCCGGGATGTGACCAGGATCTTGCGATTCGATGAACCTGCAGGTCCCGAATTCAGAGGCCGAGGTACATCTGGGGGCTCTGCAGGGCCGGCAGGTGGTTGGCCTGGCCGAAGTACTCCTCACATTCCCGGCTGATCTGGCGCGCCCGCCCCATGCGCTCGGGAGCTACGAAGACGTAGAAACGCCACAGGCCCTCGTGCTTGCCGCGCAGTACCGCCACCTCGGGGATGCTCAACGAGGCCAGGGTCCGGGGAGGTCCCGGATCCACCTTCAGGCGGACCTCGGCCTCCTTGAGCTGCATTCCGGCGGCCGGACAGTAGACCACCAGATCGCCCTCGGCCAGTCGCAGTCGGCGCAGGAGGTGGTCTTCCGCCTGCTGGCGGCGATCGGGATCGTCGTGGAAGCGCTCGACCAGTTCCAATCGGCGCTCTTCCCCCACCGCGCGGGTCAGGACATAGGCCCGCTTGTACAGGCGCCGGCTGGCCAGGGCTCCGGTCAGGCGGGCCACGACCGGGTCCTGGCCGTAGCGGGTCTCGAGCAGGGCCAGCAGGCGCTCGTCGGTCAGGGGCAGCAGATCCTCGAGGGTCAGACCCGTCCGGGTGGCCTGCTCGACGGCCCGAGAGACCATGGCTCCCGAGGCCGTCTTGGTGTGGTGGAAGTAGACCCGCTCGGTCAAGAAGTAGCGCAGTCTCAGGAGGTTGATGACCTCCGAGACGACGTCTTCGCGGATGATCCCGTCCTTCTCGGCCTCCAGGTACAGGTGACCGTCCTGGACGCGGAAGTTGCGGAAGATCCTCTCGTCATAGCGTTGGGGAAGACCGCAGAAGAAGGCGTCCCGGGCCAGGTAGTCGAGAAGATCGGCGCAGACCGTGCCCGAGACCACCTCACCTGGCCAGGGCGGATCCGCCCGACCCTCCAGCAAGGCCTGCACGGGCTCGGTCAGGCCCTGACGGCGCAGCTCCCGGCCCAGCTCTCCGTGACGCAGCATCCGGCGGACCCTCGCCGGAGAGTCGTGCCGGGGAAAGAGTCGCCGCTCGTCCTCGATGGTGTGCCCGAAGGGGATGTGCCCGACGTCGTGCACCAGGGCGGCGGCCAGGACCACCCGGCGAAGCTCGGCGTCCAGCGCAGCTCCGGCCTTCTCCAGCACCTCCAGCATGCGCGAAGCGACCGCGCAGGTTCCCAGACTGTGATCGAAGCGCGTGTGGACCGCTCCGGGATAGACCAGGCTGGCCGTGCCCAGTTGGCGGATCCCCCGCAAGCGCTGGATCTCGCGGGTATCCAGCAGGGCGAGCAGTTCGGCGGGCAGGACCAGATCGCCGTGAACCGGGTCCCGGAAGACCTTCAAGCCGCTACTCGTCGCCCATCTCCTCGTCCTCGTCAGGCTCCCAGCGAAACTTCTGCTGCCCGGTGAAGGACGCGATCTCCAGCGAGGCTTCGGCGGCTTCCTCTTCTGAAGAGATGGCCTCGGCCCCCTTCTCCTCCAGCAAGGCCAGGACGCGCTTGCTCAGACGGAAGGAGGGCTTGTCGCCAAAAAGCTCGGCCCACTGGCTGCGGTCCAGCTTGAGGATCAAGTGACCTCCACACTCGTTGCACGTGTAGCGCAGCGAGTGCGGAGAGAAGCCCGAGAACTTCATGTCCTTGATCTGGCAGGCGTGCTCGAAGAGGCTGCCGTGGGTATTCAGGTTCATGTTGAACAGTCTACGCCGCGCCGGAGGGAGGCTCCTCCCGCAGCTCGCGGGAGAGTTCAGCCACCTCGCGAATCATCCCGTCCAACTGAGAGGCCGTCAACTGGTGGACCGGAGCGGCCGCCTGCAGCACCAGGATCTCCGTTCCTTCTTCGTCGGCCGCCAGGGCGAGACGGCCGTACACCAGCTCCTCATCCGAGAAGCGGAGAAGATCAGCCAGGCCCGCGTCCTTGCGCAGGGGCCCGATCTCGGTCTCCACCACCACGGCCTCAGATTCCCCATAGAAATCCGCGTCGATCTCCACCAGGAGGACGTCGACGGGATCCTCTTCGGCCCGAGTGACGTGGAAGAGGCCCTCCTCGGGAATCCACTCGGCCTCCAGGTCCTCGTCACGCTCCGCCTTGTATTCGATCAACTCGTCGATCAAATGGTCGAGGAGCTCGGGAGGTGGAACGTCCACCTCGTCGTCTTCAAAGATCTCGCGGTCGTCCATGTCGTCCTCCTAGTAACGGGCCAGGCCGAGCATGGCCTGACCCAGGTGCTCGGCCTGTGGCAGGATCGCGTCCTCCATCTGCGGGGCGTAGGCCACGAAGGTGTCCATGGCCCCGACCCGACGGACGGGTGCATCCAGGTATTCGAAGAGCTCATCCGCGATGCGCGCGGCGATCTCGGCCCCGTAACCGAAGGACAGACAGTCCTCATAGGCTACCAGGACCCGGTTGGTGCGCCGGACCGACCCGGCCACCGCCGCCCAATCATAGGGGGCCAGGGTCCGCAGGTCCAGGATCTCGGCTTCGATTCCCTCCCGCTCGGCCAGATCCTGGGCTGCCTGAAGGGCGCGATGGACCACGGCTCCGTAGGTCACGACCGTCAGGTCCCGGCCTGGCCGAACCACCCGGGCCTGGCCGAAGGGGATGCAGAAATCGGGACCCGGATGGCGGCCCTTGTTGTAGACCTGGCGGTAGAGATGCTTGTGCTCCAGGAAGAGCACCGGGTCGTCGCTGCGCAAGGCGGTCCGCAGCAGACCGTTGGCGTCCTCGGCCGTGCTTGGCATCACCACCCTCAAGCCAGGGATATGCGTGAAGAGGACCTCTCCGGACTGGGAGTGATAGGGGGCCCCGCCCTTGAGGTAGCCGCCGATGGGCACACGGATCACGGCCGGGCACTTCCAGGCGCCGGCCGAGCGCCACCTCAGGTTCGACAACTCGTTGCGCAACTGCATGTAGGCGGGCCAGATATAGTCGAAGAACTGGATCTCGGCCACCGGCTTGAGCCCTCGGGTGGCCTGCCCGATGGCCCGCCCGACGATGCCCGCCTCGGCCAGGGGTGAGTTGTACACCCGATCCGAGCCGAAGCGCCGCTGCAGGCCGTGGGTGACCTTGAAGACCCCCCCCTTGCCGCGGCATTCCTCCAAGACCTCTTCACGGCTGGCGTCGGCCACGTCCTCGCCGAAGATGCGAATCAGGGGGTTGCGCTCCATCTCGTCACGCAGACACGCGTTGATCAGGTCCACCATCGTGGTGGGCTGCCCCTGGGGGACGGCCGGGGTGGCGAAGAGCCCGCGATCGGCGGGATCGACGTGAGGGGAAAAGACGTGCGTCGTCACCGACTCCGGGGGGCCCTGAGGATGACGCAGGGCCTCCTCGGCGGCCTCGGCCACCTCCTGGTCCACCTGGGCACGCCAGGCCTCCAGATCCTGTGCGCTGGCGTGACCTTCAGCCAGCAGGACCTCCTCCAGGCGCTGGATGGGATCCCGCGCGGCCTGCTCGGCCCGCTCGTGGGCGGGACGATACATGGCCTCGTCATCCGAGAGCGAGTGCGAGTAGGGTCGCACCACGTGGGCGTGGACCAGGGCGGGGCCCTTGCGCTCGCGACACCAGGCCACGGCCTCGGCCAGGGCCCGGTGGGAGGCCCGGAAGTCCGTCCCGTCCACCTCGAGGTACAGCAGGTCGGGCCATTCTCCGACCAGGTTGCCGATGCTCCCTCCAGGAGTCTGGACCTCGACGGGGACCGAGATGGCGTAGCCGTTGTCCTCGACCATGAAGAGGACCGGAAGCTTCAGGTTGCAGGCTGCGCTCAGGCTCTCGAAGAACTCGCCTTGGGAGGTGGTGCCTTCACCCGACGAGACGTAGACCACCTCGTCCGAGTGGAACTCGAGCCCCTCCACCGGGCGATCGGCCAGATATCGACCGGCCTCGGCGGCGCCGACAGCCTGCAGGAACTGGGTTCCGGTGCAACTGGACTGGGAAACGATGTTCAGCCGGCGATGCCCCCAGTGCGAGGGCATCTGACGTCCCCCCGAGTTGGGGTCATCCTCCGCCCCGACGGCCGAGAGGAGCTGCTCGAGGGGGGTCATCCCCAGCGTCAGGCACAAGGCGCGATCCCGGTAATACGGATAGAACCAGTCATATCCGGGGCGCAGCAGCATCCCGGCCGCCACCAGGGGGGCCTCGTGCCCGGCACCGCTGATCTGGAAGAAGATCCGATTCTGACGCTTGAGCTGGATCTCCCGATCGTCCAGGCGACGCGAGAGCACCATCAAGCGCCAGGCACGCCGGAGCACCTCTCCGCCCAACTCCTGTCGGGAAGCCTGGAAACCTTCCGGGTGATTCCTGATCATCGCTGAAACCTTTCTCTCCGGGTCCCCACGAGTCACCGAGGCGGACCCTTTCTCCTCCGCAGCGGACGGGACCTCCATTCCGCCCTGCCCGACGGACCTGCGGGCAGGATTCCCAAGGGCGAAACAGAAATCGAGCGCCCCGAATTCCCCCCCGGGCGCCCACCGATCTGACGGAAAGCCCCGGGCTTGATCCAGGAGCCCTTCCATGTCCGAGAACCTGACCGTGCTGCCGGCCCGCGAGGCCCTGCAGGAAATCGAGAGTCTGGTCCAGTCCGAGGCCTTCACCCAGGCCCTGGAGCGCCTGCAGTCCTTGGGGCGCCCGGAGCTTGAGCCGGCCGAGATGGTCCGCCTGCACCACCTCCACGGTGTGGCCCTGGCCCGCCTGGGGCGCGGCCTGGAGGCAGCCGGCCGGTTCCGCAAGAGCCTGGAGGCCGCCGAGGGATGCCAGGACGCGATCGGCCAGGCCCGCGCCACCGAAGAGCTGGGGGCCATCCACCACCAGGAGAGGCGCCTGGCCGAGGCCCAGAGCCACTACGAGCGGGCCCTGCGGCTTTGGGGCCGCCTGGAAGACCGCGAGGGCGAAGCCCGAAGCCACCGCAACCTGGGCAACCTTTTCGCCGACTTCAACGACCAGGCCCGGGCCAGCGAAGCCTATGAGACGTCCCGGGCCCTCTACCTGGAGATCGGCCAGCCCGACGAGATGGCCGCCTCGGTGATCCACGCGGCGTCGCTGCGCTACCAGTCCGAAGGGCTGGACGCCGCCGTCCAGGAGTATGCCCGGGGCCTGGACCAGGATGGCTGCCGGCATCACCTGGTGACCAACAACTACGGCTTCCTGCTGATGCTTCAGGGCCAACTGGATCGCGCCCTGGAGGTCCTCCAGCAGGCCCGAAAGGACATGGACACCAGGAAGGCCGCCGAAGACGACCTGGCCCTGGTCCACCTGAACCTGGGTCTGGTCCATGCCATGCGGGCCGAGCTGGAACCCGCCGAGAAGCACCTGCGCCAGAGCGCCGAACTGCTGGAGCGGCATCCCGAAGCCCGGGCCGTGGAGATCCTGTTGCTGGTCAACGACCGGTGGCAAGACCAGGGATTCAAGCCCCACCTGGTGGTGGACAACGGCCAGAAGCGGGCCCTGGCCCATCTGAACCTGGCGGCCGTGCTGACCCGGGCCGGCCGGGTCGAGGAAGCCCACGAGCAGCTCCGCATCGGACAGGAACTGGAGCGCTCAGCGGCCTACCCCTTCCTGGCGGCCGGCTGGATCCACCTGACCGAGGGCCATGAGAAGGCGGCCACCGAAGCCTTCCGCCGGGCCCACGGCATGGCACCCGACAACGACGAGACTCGTCAGGCCTTGGACCTGGTGAACCCCTACCTGACCATGAAGGTGGGGCGCAACGACCCGTGCCCATGCGGCAGCGGCAAGAAGTTCAAGAAGTGCCACGGGGCGTAATCCAAAGGATCCCTGATCGGCGGAACGAACGCAGAAATCATGCACCTCAATCGAGTAGATCGCCTTCGAGCGGCCCTGGCAGGAGAGCGCGTCGATCGCCCTCCCTTCTCCTTCTGGCACCACTTCGGGCTTCAGCACATGCCTGGAGAGGCGGTGGCCGCGGCTCACCTGGCCTTTGCCCGGCGGTTTGAGCCGGACTTCCTGCGGGTGATGAACGACTATCCCTATCCGGCCCCCGGCCTGTTGAGCATCGATCGGCCTTCCGACTGGGCTGGCCTGGAAGTGCTCAATGGCAAGGAGGCCGGCTGGGGACACCAGCTCCAGGCCCTGGAGACGATCGTCAAGGCGCTCAAGGGCCAGACCTGGGTCGTGGACACGGTCTACAGTCCCTGGACCATCCTGGCCCGTCTGGGGACGCGCGAACTGATGGTGCGGACGGCCCGCGAGAATCCTGGCTTCCTGCGCCACGCCCTGGACATGGTCAGCCAGTCCCTGGCCAACTATGTCCGCCACGCCCTGGCGACAGGCATCCAGGGAATCTTCTACTGCGTCACCGAAGCCCGCCACGACCGGCTCTCGCCCGCAGAGTTCCGGGAATGGTGCGCCCCCTACGACCAGGTGGTCCTCCAGGCGGCCCAGGGAGTCCCGTTCAACATCCTGCACGTCCACGGTTCCCGAATCTACTTCGAAGGGCTGAAGGACTACCCCATCCAGGCGTCCACCTGGTCCCATTTCCACGCCGGTCCCGGGCTGGCCCGCGGCCTGGCGGAGTGGGATCGGCCCGTCCTGGGAGGCCTGGACGAGAAGACCCTGCACCGTCAGACTCCGGGGTCACTGCATCACTACTTCCAGCGGAATGCCCCGGAGCTGTGGTTGCCCCGTCTGGTCCTGACGCCTGGTTGTTCGCTGCGGCCGGACATCTCGCCCCACGTCCTGGACGCCGTCCGGGCCGGGGTCGAGAGCCTCAAGCGCCTGAGGCCGCCCGAAGGCCAGAGTCGCCTGGGCGACATCCTGGAACGGCCAGAATTCGACGCCCGCCCTCCCGAGCCCCAAGAGCGCGCTCGGCGGCGCTCCACAGGCCCGGTCGAGGGGGAGATCCGCCAGGGTCCTCCTCCAGGAGGAGCCCGTCCCCCCTTCCGCAAGGAAGGCCCCTGGCGTTCGGATCGCGAGGACCGCCCCGAACCCGGCGGATTCCGTCGCCACGCGCCGGAGGACCGGTTCCCCCGCGAGGGCGGCCCGCGGCGCTTCGAGCGCGACGAGCGGCCGCGTCGTGACTTCGACGATCGACCCCGCCGAGAAGGAGGCCCGCCCCACCGCGAGGCAGGCCCGCGTCGCGATTTCGGCGATCGGCCGCGCCGTGAAGGAGCCCCCCCCCACCGCGCAGGAGGCCCACGTCGCGATTTCGGCGATCGGCCCCGTCGTGAAGGAGGCCCCCCGCGCCGTGACTTCGACGATCGGCCCCGCCGAGAAGAGGGTCCCGAGGGCCCTCCCCGACGGCTGAAGATCCCACGTCCCCAGGCCGATGCGCCTCAGGCTCCGCCGCCTCCCCCGCCTCCCGAGACGCCGGGCGAGGAGTCCTCGCCGGAATCCTGACGGATTCCCTTCTCAGGGTCCCAGGAAGCCCGCGGACGGCCGGACGGCCGTCCGCGCCGCCTCCAGGGCCCGAACCACGACCAGACAGATCCAGGCGTAGAGCGGGATGTGCGCCGACTGGGTGATGAGGGCCCGCACCGCCAGGACCTTCCAGGCCGTCACCGGGTCTGGAACCGGGGCCAGGACCAACAAGAAGACCGGGACCAGCAGGAACTTGGTGAGGCTCTGCGAGACGGCGATCCCGACCAGGTAGCGCCGGAAGCTGGCCGGCCCCGGACCCGCGACCAGCGCCGGGAGCGCTCCCGTCAGCCCCTGGGTCAGCGTGAACCCCGGGAAGAACATCCCCCTGGGAATCAGGAGGCACTCCAACACGTCGCTGGTCACCCCGACCAGGAAACCCGCGCGGGGGCCCAGCACGAAGCCCGACAGGATGATCGGCAAGGCGGCGAAACGAAGCAGGCCACCCGACACGGGCGGAACCGGAATCATCTGGATGGCCAGGGAAAGGGCCACGAACATGGCCATGCAGGTCAAACGCAAGGTCGGAGACATCGCCCTTCCACATGAAGGGGTGTCTGGGAGCGTGTCAAGTCGAAAGGGTCACAAGACCCTTTCCTCACGAGAACTTAATCTTTGCGTCCCCCGCGCTTCAGAACGATCTGGCATGATGAGGCCGATGACCCTGCCCTTCCAACGTCGCCGTCCTGCTGGTTCATGTCCTCCACCGCGATGGGCCCTGGCCTTGGCCCTGGCTCTGGCCCTGGGCTCACCGGCCTGGTCGGAAACACCTCCGCCCCTTCCAGAAGACTCCCAGCAGCCCCCTGCCCCGACGGCCCCTGCCGTCGAACCTGCCGTCCTCACCATGCAGGAAGCCGAGGCCCGGGCCCTGGCGGGGCATCACCGGCTGGCGGCCAGCCGCCACAACGCCGAGGCTGCCGCCCAGCGCGTGGGGCAATCGGCCTCGTCGCTGTATCCCACGGTGACAGCCACCAGCAGCTACAGCCACACCGATGTCTTCGGACCGGACGCCAACAGCGCCACCGTGGTGACCACGCCTGGCGCGGGGAGCAACGTCCCGGTGGTGGTGACCGGCAGCAGCCAGCGGGGAGGGGCCCGCAAGAGCCTCAACGCC
>Ga0334898_1000872_pt1 | contig 40779 bp, 41 predicted proteins | sample GraSluR3_MG_10_FD_207228 | JGI IMG/M metagenome (GOLD analysis project Ga0334898, IMG submission 207228) | Sludge microbial communities from methane-producing bioreactor in Wageningen University, Netherlands - Granular Sludge_3_08-R3 | ecosystem: Engineered > Bioreactor > Anaerobic >... | reverse complement strand
CTTGATTGGGATGGTGAAGACTCCATCGGGAAAGTCAGCATGTTCTGGGGGAATTTCCTGGTACTGCTTAGAGCATACGTCTATATTTTGAGAATGGGTAGTGAAGGACTTCGCTCTGCAAGTGCCCATGCCGTGTTGAATGCAAACTATGTGGCAAAACGGTTATGCGATGTGTGTGAAATTCCCTACGGGGAACAGTGCATGCATGAGTTTGTCATCAGCTTGGAGGAGTATAGACAGAACAATGGTGTAAGAGCTCAGGATATTGCAAAAGCCCTCATTGACAAGGGGTATCATCCTCCCACCATGTATTTCCCCTCACTGGTAAGCGAGGCGCTTATGATTGAACCGACTGAGAGTGAGAGCCTTGAGACATTGGACGCTTTCATCCTCGCATTCCGTTCAATCCTTGCACAAGCAAAGGAAGATCCTGAATATGTGAAGGGGGCTCCGTATACTACACCGGTTGGCCGATTGGATGAGGTGAAGGCAATCAAGGAACCAAATCTTCGTTACTGAGCGATGCTTTTTGCTTTGCAGTCTCTCCAATCCTGAGGTATCCTTAAGGTATGAACAGAATACTAATACAAGACGGATTGCTCGTTGATACGGAATGGACCAGGCATGCTGACATCTTGATCGAGGATTCGAAGATTGTGCATATTGCAGCAAAGATCGATCCAGATACCTTGCCTGAAGGAACAGAGATTGTACAGGCCGAGGATATGTGTGTGTTGCCAGGTATCATCGATGCCCACACTCATTATCACTTGGCCAGCAGGGGCACAGTGACAGCTGACTCCTTTGAGGAGGGTAGCCGCTGTGCAGCCTTCGGTGGTGTGACGTGCGTTGTTGATTTTGCCGATGATGACAAGAAAGGGAATCTTGCTGCCTGTGCAAAGGCGAGAAGCACAGCTATGGGAAAAGAGATGGCGGTGGACTTCTCATTGCATCAAGGGGTGTATGCCTACCGTGAAGGTTTGGAAGAGGAGCTGATACAGCTGAAGAAGGCGGGGGTGAAGGTCATCAAGATGTTCACCACGTACAAGGATGTCGGTTACCTTGTTGATGATCAGGAAGAGTTGCGCAAGATTTTTGCATTGTGCAAGAAACATGATCTTTTAGTAAGTGTTCACTGCGAGGATGATGCAACCATCCAGAAGGTGAATAGCTCTTATTCTGGTCCTTACACGCCTCCATCCCATGCAGTGCTCCGCCCGAGCGAAGCCGAGGCCCGCGGCATCGATACGGTAGGAAGAATTGCCTTGGAGCTGGATATGCCTCTGTATGTAGTGCACCTCTCCAGCAAGGCTGGTCTTCAGAAGGTGAGAGAGCTTCGGGCAAAAGGTCTTAGGGTAATTCTAGAAACCACTCCTCATTACCTGTTCTTGGACAAGAGTAAGCTAGAAGGGGAGGATGGACCTCTGTATGTAATGACACCTCCTTTGAGGAGCAAGGAAGATAATGAGGCATTGCAGGAAGCCGTCCTGAATGGGGAAGTCCAGATTATTGCAACCGACCACTGTTCTTTCACTCGTGAGCAGAAGCTCTCCAGCAAGGATGTGAGGACAATCCTTCCAGGGATTCCAGGTTCAGAGGAACTTCTGAGTTTGGTGTACTCCTTCGCTGCAAATAGTGGCAGGATTGGAATTCAGCAGGTAGTGAACCTACTCAGCACCGCACCTGCTAAGGCGTTTGGGCTCTATCCACAGAAAGGTTCCATCCGGGTGGGAAGTGATGCAGACTTGGTCATTTTCGATCCCGATATGGCGTGGACTATCAGCAAAGAGAATATCCATTCAGCAAGCGGGTATACTCCATATGAGGGTATGCAGGTCATTGGCAAGCCTATCATGACCTACCTTCGTGGACGGTTGATCATGGGGGATAATATCTATCTTGGTCGTGCTGGACACGGCGAGTTTGTCCCTCAGGACGATGTAGGAAGAGGAAAAACTATCATGCACTGAGCTTGAGCAAGTGTTTTTCACTTACGGCATCCTCTGCAGGATGCCGTCTTTATACAGTACACTTATTGTCACAATAGGTTATTTTCACTAGACTAACAGCAAGGAGTTTCCATGATTGAAGGAATACTGTTTGACATGGATGGGGTTCTCATTGATTCCGAGCCTGTCATCCTCCACGCTGCCATGGAATATTTGGAGCGTATAGGGATAACGGTCAAACCTGAGGATTTTACTCCATTTATTGGGGCGGGAGACAGAAGATTTCTTTGCGGTGTAGCAGAGAAATATGGCGTTGCATTGGACTTCGAGGAAGCCAAAGAAGCTTTTTTTTCGCTTTATGCCGAATATGCTCTGGATCGTGGGCCACTTGAAGGGGTCCATCGGTTCATTGCCAATGCGCGCAAGGCTGGGTTGAAATTGGCACTTGCCACCAGTGCTGATCGGACAAAGGCCGAGATAAATCTTCGTGCCATAGGACTTAAAGCGTCTGATTTTGATTACATGGTAACCGGTGAGAGCATCAAGCGTAACAAACCGAATCCAGATATCTATCAGTTGGCTTCCCTTTCCATGGGGCTTCCACCCCAGGAATGTCTGGTGATTGAGGATGCCATAAACGGTATACGTGCTGGAAAGCAAGCAGGATGTTCAGTCTGCGCAGTTACCACCACATTCTCCCTGCCTGAACTTGTTGAAGCAGGTGCAGACTATGTACTCTCAAGCCTGGATGCCTTTGAGGATTTTCAGAGCCGTGAAGAGCTTGAGATGATTCTCTCTTCAAGCAAGGGGAACGATGAACGTGTTGTGTACGGGGCAAATAAGATTCTGGAAGCTTCTTCGCCTTTGATGGGTGAGAAAGCTCTCTTGGAATTTGCCATTAAACAAGCCTATGAAGCACGAAAGAACGCTTACACTCCATACTCCAAGTACAAGGTTGGGGCTTCGGTGGTCAGCGCTGCTACAAACCGTGTGTATAGTGGATGCAACGTGGAAAATTCCAGTTATGGAGCAACCATCTGTGCAGAACGCAATGCAATCCTCAATGCCATAGCAAATGAAGGGACCGTTGGGATTTCCCTTTTGGTTGTAGTCAGCGAAGATGCCCCTCCTGCGCCCCCCTGCGCCCAATGCCTGCAAGTCCTCGCTGAATTCAGCCGTAGCAATACCGCTGTTCATCTGGTGGATGTTGCCTTTGCTGAAGGGAGAGATGGCAGTCATATAGTGTACAGATTTGAAGATTTGTTGCCACATCCCTTCATATTTCCCACGATGAGGTCATGATGCGACAGTTTCGATTGGTATCCATAATTATTATTAGTATGATTCTTCTGGGAACCAGTTGCTCAAGTACTCATCATATGATTGCTCCAGAGGTAGTTGCTGCTGATATTCCACTCGGGGAAAAGCTCTCTTCATTTCAGATTCCTACCGTCCGGGTATCCTATCCTGATGTGTACTATGATGGTATTGCATGGAAAGATCGACTTATTGAGTTGGTTGAAGGAGCGGAGGATTATTTGGTCACCAGTGCATTCCTTGCTTCCAGTTCCGAGGAGTTGGAAGCACTTTACAGTGCGCTTGCCATGAAAGCAGAGAGTGGAGTCCGCGTATACTTCGTTGTAGATGGGGCAGGCTCCTTTGATATGACTGAAACCCGGTACCATCTGATACCGTTGAAATTTCTCCGTGAAAGCGGGGTCCATCTCTTGGAGTTCAATCCACTGAGTGGTGCGCGGTTGGTAAGTGGTCTGAACCTTCTGTACCGTGACCATCGGAAATTTCTCATCATAGATGGAAAGCAGATTGCACTAGGAGGGATGAACCTCAACTATATTTCTATCGGCGCAGAAAACGAACAGTTGCAACGAGACAGCATGTATGAATTCAATTCCCCTGAACTCTGCAACCTTATTCTTGACTACTTCGTTCCTTGGTGGAATGAACAAACATGGGATGAAATTGCCAGGGAAGATTTTTCTGTTGATACAACCACACTTGATGGAAAAAAGACATACCAAGGTTGGTACGTAAACCAGGAACCGGGAAGCGCACAGATAAGTAAGCTGGTTGGCTCCTTGCTCAGTGAGGCCGATCATTCGGTGCAGGTGCTTCCGTTTCTTCCCTTCATGGATGAGGAGATGATTGAGGCATTCCGTATGGCACAGGAGCGAGGTGTAGAGATTCAAATGATTATTCCCTTTGACCGGAGGGCCACCAATCGAAAGGGAATCGAGTACATGACCAAGGATTTGCTTGACATGGGCATCGATCTTCGCATTGAGAGAGAGAGTGCAGAAACGCAACGGCTGTTGCATGAGAAGCTGATCATTGTTGATGAGCGCTATGTGATGATAGGTTCCACAAATATTAATTACCGCTCGATGAACCTTGCCTATGAGAATTCCCTGGTGATTGACAGCCCTGAACTGGCTCAGCAATTGAAGCTTCATTTTGAACAGCTGTATGAGAAAACAATTCCCATAACTGAAGAGATGGCCGATCGGTGGCATACCCTCAGAAACTGGCCCCGTTTCATAACCGCATTTTTTGGAGGCTGATGATGAAGAAGTCAACGATTCTTTGTATGCTTCTATTGTTTCTTCTCTCAACTCCGTTGTTATCTCGCTCCTTGGGATACGGATTAGGATACTATGGTGAAGAGATAATGGATGGCCCCGAGCGGGTATCCAGTGGTGTGGAAGTTTCTCTGGCTTACCAGCCATGGCTCCTGGAATATGGGAATCCTTCCCTTGTGGGTAAAGTTGCTTTTGGTACCGATCAAGATAAAGAATGGGTCATCCCATACCTGCAGGCAGGCTTGAATATTGATCTTGTGAGGACCATGAATCATCCCTTCAACGTTATTGCTCACAATGTGATTGCCTATACTCCTGCTATAGGGCTTTTCTATCAGATGGATCCGATGAGGGAGTCCTCCTCCTTTACCGTGGAAATGAGTCCATTGAAGTTGAGCCAAAAAGATTTTTGGTATGAATTTTTTTCCCCATTCATCTCCTTTAATCTGGATGAGGGGGTAGTGGACAGTTGGGGTATTACCCTTGTCCGTTACACGTATTTTGTCACCAAGTAGGATGTCATGCATAAGAAATTGTTGTTGCTAGGTATAATTGTATTGATGATTGCTTCCCCACTCTTTGCTGGGTATTTCGACCTAGGAATCACCTTGGGGACCAATGCCCATCTGTATGAAAAAGAGCTGGATTCGAGTAGGATGAAGCTTGCTTGGGGACTTTCTTCAGGTTTGACCGATGTGTGGGAATTTGATGTTCAAGTAGATACTCGAATCATGCCTTCTCCCTTTAGTAGCTCATCTGTTTCCTTGCTCATGCAGCGTACCTTGCTCGGCCAACGTTCCACCGGGTCTGCCATAGCTGGGGTAGGGGTCAATACACTTATGGGAGCGGGCATCATGATCAGCCCCTACCGTGAGGAAGGGACCTTGGGGGTCAGCCATGTGCTGCTCTCATTGACCCCTGTCACAATAGGAAGCCCCGTAATGGGGAAGAGAGAGCGTATGCTCTCTCTCACCCTTGCCTACAATCTATCGAACGGACAGATTGGACTGCTCTTCGATTTAATCAAATATGATTTCTATGTGGTCGGCACCTATAAGGATTACCTTTAACAAGTCCCTTCCAGAGCCATGATCTTGTCAACTCGTCTCTGGTGCCGTTCCCCTTCAAAGGTAGCATCCATGAAGGCATCAAGCATATCTACAGGATCTTCCGGGTAATCGATTCTTCCACCAAATGCAATAAAGTTGGCATCATTGTGGCGTCTTGCCATGGCTGCCGCATAGCAGTTCTGGGGAAGCGCACAACGGATTCCATCAACCTTATTTGCACTGATGGAGACTCCAATACCGGTTCCACAGAGGACGATGCCAAACTCATACCCACCCTTCTTATACTCCAGGCAAGCTTCTTTGGCGATATCAGGATAGTCAACTGAATCATTGGAAGTAACTCCCAAATAGTTCACTGTATATCCCATCTTTTCCAGATATCCAAGCAATCTCTTGGCCAGTTCAACCGCACCATGGTCATTAGCAAGTACTACACTAGGCATATTACATCTCCTTGGTTCTTTTGATGGTACCCTATTTACCCAGCTCTGACTAGCTGTTATAAGTTGTCAGAAAAGCTCAACTCGGATAGAATAACGGACAACAGAGGAGCATGTCGTGGCTGAAATATTTGTGTGTGGACATCGTAATCCGGATATGGACAGCATCTGTGCTGCCCATAGCTATGCATTTCTGAAAAACAAGGTCGACCCCAACAACACCTATTATCCGGTGCGATGTGGGAATCTCAATGATACTACCAAAGCTCAGTTTGATAGACTGGGTGTGACCCCCCCACCTTTCATCAAGGATGTTCGTACCAAGGTGCTCAGTGTTACCCGAAACACCGAATCGGTAGTTCAGGTAGGAGATCCCGTGTACAACTTGGTCTCTTTTTATGGCTCTTCAAGCAAATCATCAGTTGTACCGGTCATGGAGGGAGAGCAGTATCGTGGTCTCTTGAGTGTTGATGAGGTAAGCAGCTTTTTTCTGAAGGAGAACGGCGGTGAGCGTCCAATCTATCACTTCGTCGTGGATAATTTTCCCAAAGTGCTGAAGGGCTCATTCCTGAAACGAGGAGAGAAGGCAACCTTCGATGCTCCTATCATGGTAGGAGCGATGCGTTATGTAATCTTTTGCAAACATATGGAGGCGTTGGAAGGAAGGCCTCCCATCTTGGTTGTCGGTGACAGGGAAGACCACATCAGAAAAGCTATCGAATTGCAGATTCCGGCTATCGTCCTGACAGGAATTGAGGATCATGTCACCAGTAATGTCGACTGGGATTCCTACCAAGGGCCTGTGTATCTCAGCGCGCTTGATACTGCGGAGACGCTCCGGCTCTTGCGTCTCAGTGTACCGGTCAAGGAATTGATGGTTCAGGACCCCATCAGACTCGAGGATGACTGTCTCTTTGATGTGGCACGGGATATCCTTGCCGAGAGTGAATATCGTGGACTTCCTGTCTTTAAGGGTGGTAAGTATACGGGCTTTGTCACCCGCCGTTGTTTCCTTGAGAGGCCAAAGACAAAAGTAATCATGGTAGACCACAATGAAACGGAGCAAGGCGTCAGTGGTATCGATGAGGCTGAGGTTCTGGAAATCATAGACCACCATCGTCTGGGGGCAGCAAAGACCCGCAATCCTATTTTCATTTACTGTGAGCCACTGGGCTCCACTTGTACCATCATTTACAAGTTGTATATTCGGTACAATATTGAGATATCACCAGAAATGGCTCGCGTCCTCCTCTCGGGAATTGTCAGTGACACAGTAATGCTTAAGAGTCCCACTACGACATTCGAGGATTATACAGCGGTACAGGATCTTCTGGTTCTAGGGGATGTTGAGGATATGCGCACGTTTGGGGAAACGATGTTCAGTAGTGGAGCCTCCTTGGCAAAAGAAGATCCTCGCAAAATGCTCGAGGCAGATTTCAAAGTCTATCGAGAACTTGGTGTTACGTTCGGTATCGGGCAGTGTGAAGTCACCACACTCAGCGACATAGATGAGTACAAGGATACCTATCTCTCTGAATTGGAGCTCCTGAAAATGGCCCAAGGCCTGGACTGGGCAATGTTCCTGATCACTGATGTTGTAAAGGAAAATAGTATTCTCTTGATGACCAGCTTGCCGATAACAGAGCGAAAACTTGCCTATGAGAAGCTAGGGGAAGGGAAGTACTTCCTACCGGGAGTCCTTTCCAGAAAGAAGCAGTTGCTTCCAGAGATCCTCAGGGTTCTTGAGGAGTAGCTTCTATTTGATTTCTGCAATGGTGATGACGCTTGGGATGGTTTTTAGATTCTTGATGACCTTCTTGAAGTCATCCTCTCTCTCCACTTCCATGGTGAATGTACCTCTAAGTCTTCCTTCCTCGTCGTCGTGCAATCTGCCTTCGATGAGGTGTCCCTTGTGCTTGCGGAGTGCTCCCTCGATCTCCCCAAAGAGGTCATAGGTTCTCCTGCTGGTCACGCTAAAGCGTTTGGTAAGTTTCGGGAACTCTGTTTCCCATTCCACCTCAATTGCTCGGTCATCAATTTCTGCCATGTTTTTGAGATTGGGGCAACTGCGCTTGTGGACAATGATCCCACGGCCTCTGCTGATGTACCCCACGATATCATCCCCCCTCACTGGATTGCAGCACTGGGCGATGTGGATCATCATGTTCTTCTCATCCCCGACACGAAATTTGACCCGTGTTTCATCAAACACTTCCTTGACGATATGCTCTTCATCCAACGGTGTTGGTGGTGGTTGTGGCTGTTCCTCTTTCTGCTGATGGTCGGGGGCCTTGCGCTTTGCAATGATATCCTTGTCAATGAGGATGTTCTCATCATACTTGTTCAACCATGCCTTGATTTTCTTTCGTGCACTGCTTGTCTGTGCATAGCGCAACCACTGCAGGTGTGGCCTTGCATTGGGACTGGTCAGAATCTCAATAACCTGTGTGTTCTTCAGGGGGGCGTTGAGCGGTATGATGGACCCATCAGCCTTTGCACCGGTGGTATGGTTCCCTACCTCGGTGTGGATCTGGTAGGCAAAATCGAGGGCGGTTGAGTTGGTTGGGAGTTCCACGATGTGACCCTGGGGGGTAAACACATAGATGGTATCCTTGAGCAGTTCTCCCTTGATGTCTTCCATATAGGATTCACTGCTCTCAATCTCATTCGACCAGACCTTGAGCTTGCTGATGATACGGGAGAACTGTTCATTGTCCATCCTATTCCAGGAGCCACTGTCGCTGCCAGTATCTGCTTTATAGCTCCAGTGTGCGGCAACACCATACTCAGCGGTAAAGTGCATTTCCTTGGTTCTGATCTGTATTTCCAGCAACTTCCCATCGAGTGCCATGACCGTGGTGTGCAGGCTCTGGTAGTTGTTCGCCTTGGGCATGGCGATATAGTCCTTGAACCGTCCCTCAATAGGTGGCCATAAACGGTGTACAACGCCCAAGATTGTATAACATTCGGTCGTTGAATTACAGAGGATACGAACGCCAAGGATATCGAAAATCTCATCGATTTCCTTTTTGCGCTTTTTCATTTTCATGTAGACCGAATAGGTATGTTTTGCTCTACTGGTGACGATGATGTCACTCAGCTGGGCATCCCCGCAAGCGCGGTAGATGGACTTTTCCACACGGTTTAGATATGCTTTTTGTTCACTTTTCTTACTTAACAGATAGTCTTGTATGTAGTTGAAGGTATCGGGTTTGAGTACTTTCAAGCTCAAGTCTTCCAGTTCATCCTTCAGCCATGAGATACCGAGGCGGTCGGCCAGCGGTGCGAAAATATCGAGGGTATCACTGGCAATCTCCTTCGCCCGCTGAGGGTTCAGGTGTTGGATGGTGCGCATGTTATGCAGTTTGTCTGCAAGCTTGATGATGATGACGCGGATGTCCTTGCTCATGGCGAAGAACATTTTTCGGATGGTTTCCGCCTCTTGGACACTCTTGTTCATCGTCTTGAGGTTGGCTATCTTGGTCTCCCCCTCAACCATGTCAGCTACAGCCTGCCCAAAGGTCTGGGAGAGCTCCTCATAAGTGGTATTGGTATCTTCTAGGGTGTCATGGAGAAGTCCGGCACAGATAGTATCTGCATCCATCTTTAGTTGGATGAGGATTTCTCCTACCGCAAGGGGATGGATGAGATAAGGTTCTCCACTGGCACGTTTCTGGTTTTCGTGTTTGCTGTCAGCAAAGGTAGCAGCAGCCAGGATTTTCTCTTGGTCAGCCTTGGGATACTTGTACGCTTTTTGGATGAAACGTTCAATCAATTGTTCGTACATGCAAGTACCCCCCAAACTACGCGTTCATGACCAGCAAGGTCCTTGGCAATGGTAATGTTCTTGAAGTGGTGCTCCTTGAAGAGGGTGGCAACCTCACTTGTCTGCCTATAATCACATTCGATAAACAGAGCTCCCGCTTCCTTGAGATGCATGGCGCTCTGTTCCAGCAACCTTCTGATCAAGGAGAGTCCGTCTTGACCTTGCCCATCCAGAGCGCTCCTTGGTTCCCATTCCACCTCCGCTGAAACCTCATCACACCAGGAGGCGGTGAGGTAGGGAGGGTTGCTCACGATACTACCATATTTTTGTGTTGTCGTGGAGAGGAGATCAGCTTCATGCAATAAAAGTTCATGCCCTGTCAACGCTCTAGCATTGCGTTTAGCAATCTCCAAGGCTTCTCTTGAAATATCGGAAAGCTCCACGTCCACTCCTAGCTCCAAGGCGAGGGTGATTCCAATTGCGCCACTACCGGTGCAAACATCAATGAGGGGAAGCAACGCTTCCTTAGGCCTGCTTTGGGCAAAGCGAAGGACTTCCTCAACCAAGATCTCTGTGTCTGGACGAGGGATGAGCGTATGTTCATCGACAAAAAATGTCCTTCCATAAAACTCTTTATATCCCAGTATATATGCCATGGGCTTGTGAGCCAGTCGCTGCATTCTGAGTTGTTCCAAGGTTTCCCGTTCCTCTTCAGTCAGGATTCGCTCATGCTCCATAATCTGGTGTACTTGGTCAAGGCCGGTCACCTTCTCAAGGAGGAGTCGGGCATCCAGGTCATTGCTGTCACCTATCTGTCCCGCTTGCAGGAGTTTTACAGTCTGTTGCTTCCACCCGGCAATGGTCATGCACACGTTCCTTACGCTTCCTTGAGTGCAGCTTCACCTGCGGCTATTTTCAAAGCCTCAATCACTTCGTCAAGATCTCCAGCCATTATCAGTTCGAGTTTGTACAACGTTAGATTGATTCGGTGGTCTGTGAGTCTGTTCTGGGGGAAGTTGTAGGTACGGATGCGTTCGCTGCGATCCCCAGACCCTACCTGGCTCTTTCTTGCCTCAGCTCGTTCACGGTTTTTCTTTTCCTCTTCCAAGTCAAAAAGACGGGAACGCAGCACACGCAAGGCTTTTGCCTTGTTCTTGATTTGGCTCTTTTCATCCTGACAGATTACCACCAGTCCAGTTGGTAGGTGAGTCAATCGTACTGCACTGTCCGTGGTATTGACGCTCTGCCCCCCTGGCCCTCCGGCGCGCATGACGTCGACCTTGAGTTCTTCCTGACGTATCTCGATGTCGGTCTCCTCTGCTTCAGGAAGCACTGCCACGGTTACAGCACTGGTGTGTATCCTTCCCCCACTCTCAGTCTCAGGGACTCGTTGTACCCGATGCACCCCGCTCTCGAAACGGAGCGAACCATAGACATCCTTCCCGCTGATAGAGAGAACCAGTTCCTTATACCCCCCAATACCTGTTTCATTGGAAGAGAGGACCTCGATCTTCCAACCTTTTGTGTCTGCATAGTGGGAATACATGCGGAACAGGTTTGCAGCAAAGAGTGCAGCTTCCTCTCCACCGGTCCCTGCCCTGATTTCCATGATGATGTCTTTTCCTTCCATTGGATCGGGGGGGATGAGCAACATCTTTGTTTTCTGTTCGCTTTTTGCCAGTTGTGCTGTCAATTCGTCCAGCTCTTGCTCAGTCAGCTCGAGCATTTCAGAATCCTTCTCCTCCTTGAGCAATTGCTTTGCATCGGCAATCTGCTCCTTGAGGCGCTTCATCTCTTTGAGCTCATCAATGATGGGAGCGAGATGTGATCGTTCCTGATTAAGGCTTCTGAAGAGCTTCATATCCTGCATAGTTTCAGGATTGCTGAGTTTCTCATCTATATCTGCAAGCTGCTTCTCGTAATCGGGCAGTTTTTCTAGCATCGTTTTCTCCTACAGTATAAGTATACAAAAGTGAGGAGTTTTTGCATAGCATTGCTAGATGTCCAACCCAGAGAGCATCTGATGATTTTTCGCGACCTCAGCCGGCCCAAGTGTATTCATACGCAGGAAAAGTAATCCACCAGCAAGGAAGAAGAGGGAAGGAATTACCCCCATGTGGAGGCGAATTCCCCATCGTGCCTGGTCGGTGACTGCAAGGGGGTCGAATGCAGTCACTTTGTGTACAATGAAAAACACCATGGCTTGACTTGCATAACTGAAACGCATGAAAAATGCTCTGATTCCCATAACAACGCCATCATCACGACGCTTTTGTGCCACTACCAGACTATCAATAACATCAGCCATTGCCGGACTCATGAAGGTCCAGAAACCTCCAAAACCCAACCCCCAGAGGGCCATTGCCGCAATATATGCGGTGGCTGAAGAGAGGAAGGAGAGCGGAAAAGCGAAGAGTGCCAAGACAAAAGAGCAGAGGATGAGCATCAATTGGTTGTTCTTTAGGCGCTTGGCTACCTGCATCCAGATGAGAATGGAGAGAAGTGTACCCACGAGCATACCAGCGAAAATGGGAGTAGCCTGGCTACTTTCTGCTGCAAGTACATACTTGACCACATAGTTGACGCTGGCGGTCATAAGCATACATCCGCTTTGATAAAAAAAGAGCAAAAGCACAAAGGCAAGGAGATTGCGATTCTTCAATGCTCGTTTCATCTGGTCGAAGAAATGAGGAGAGGCTTCCTTTTCCTGCTGCTGAGCAAATCGTGCAATCATGTCCTTGGTCTCAAAGACCCCGAAACTTACGCCAAAGGTTGCCACCAGACTGAATCCTGCTATGACCAATGCACAGATGAGGTAGCTCGACCGTATCCCATAAGAAAAGAACAGGGGAGGAATGATAAAGCCCGAGGCAATACCCAATACTCCAATACCGGTACCGACGGCTGCAGTAGTAGTCCTTTCATCCTGGGTTCGGAATTTATCAGGATAGATGCTCTGGTAATTTACCTCCCAAAGTGAGTAGAAACCATCATAGAGACAGATGGTGAGTACCATCCAGAGAAAGACAGGAAGAGGGTTTTTCTTTGCATCCCATGAGCTGGGGACGCTGAAGATGAGAATGAAGAAGATACTACAGAGCACAAGACCCATGATTATCCAAGGGAACCTCCTGCCAAATTTCTTTGAAAATGGTGCGCCTTTGTTGGTGACATACCCAATGATCGGGTCATTTATTGCATTCCAGAGTGAGTAGAGGATGGTTGCGAGCGCTGCATATCCGGCTGATAAACCTACCTCTGTCTCATAAAACATGAATACAATACTGCCAAATGCACCGGTAAGAAATTCAGCAATGAATTTCCCCATTCCATAGGAGACCATAATGCCTTTTTTTGCCATGATATACCTGCCTTGCTCCTTTATACTGCAGGTAGTCTTTCACGTCAAATAAAAGCAGGTGACTAACGCTTGTCCTCCGTAAATCGTACCACCATGTGTACTACAGCAACCTGGTTACTTTCGTTGGAAATGGAGTGTTCGACATCACAGTGGTAGACAAGAAAATCACCCTTCCTGATTTCCGCATGATTCTCACCGGCTTGTACCTTTACTGCACCTTTGACAACAGTTAGGTACTCCTGTGTCCCTGCATAGTGTGGTTCACTGCTGAGAATGCTATGAGGCTCAAGGGTAACGAGGTACATCTCAAGATCTTCCACCATACTCAAGGGGCTGAGGATTCGGATGGATACACCGTTCTCATGGGTTTCAAGCTTTGGGGAATCTTCCCCTGCGGGGTTGAGGGTAAAAATGCGTTTGGGCTGATCATCTGAATCGAGAAGGTCATTGAGTTCAACATTCAAGCCTCTCGCAATTTTCCAGACAGTGGCAACAGTGGGGTTCACCTTGTCGGATTCAATCTGGCTGAGCATCGCCTTTGACACGCCTGAACGCTCAGAAAGTACATTGAGTGTGAGTTTCCTACTGGTGCGTATCCGCTGTATGTTCTTGCCGATCATGGGAGGGGTTTCCATTGCGTCGCTCCTTGTGGTAAAAGTTTGACATAGTGAATTCTGTTTACTATAATGAACATAGATATTGTATGCCCCGAAAAAGGGGATTGTCAAGGAATGTGCGCTCGGAGGGTCTGATGAAAAACATCCTGATCATTGGTTCTTTAGGTCAACTCGGTTCAGAGATTGCACTGGAATGTCGTCGTCGCTATGGATCAGACCATGTGGTATTGGCTGACATTCGGGATGATGTAAACAAGGAACTCATTGGTGGAGGGCCGTTCTACAAAGTTGATGCTCGTGATGGGAAAACCATCAATGAAATCGTCAAGAAACATACGATTGATACCATTTATCACCTTGCTGCATTGCTTTCTGCAAGGGCTGAGCAGAATCCTTTGGCGGCATGGGATCTCAACATGAATGGTTTGATTGCAACCCTGGAGGTGGCAAAAGAGAACCATTGTGCGGTGTTTACCCCATCCTCCATCGGGGCATTCGGTCCTACCACTCCCAAGCAGTTTACTCCTCAGGATACGATCCAACGTCCAACTTCCATCTACGGGGTAACCAAGGTGGCGGGCGAATTGTTGTGTGATTACTATCATCATGCCTATGACGTTGACACCAGAGGGGTGCGATACCCTGGCATCATCAGCAATATGACCCCACCCGGTGGTGGTACTACGGATTACGCAGTGGAAATCTACTATGAGGCGGTTAGGAAGGAGCACTATACCTGCTTCCTCAGGGGCGACACCTATCTCGATATGATCTATATGCCTGATGCTGTGGAAGCAGCAATCCAGATTATGGAAGCTGACCCCAGTCGGCTTAGGCATCGTAATGCGTTCAATATTGCCAGCATGAGTTTTTGCCCTGAGGAGCAAGCTGCCTATATACGTACCGTCATTCCAGGGTTTACCATTTCCTATGAGGTTGATCCAGTGAAACAAGCAATTGCAGATTCCTGGCCAAACTGCTTGGAGGACTATGCTGCACGGGTTGAGTGGGATTGGAATCCTACCTACAATCTGGAGACCATGACCCTGGATATGATTGAAACCATACGGAGGAGGACACCATGACAGAATCATTGGAAAAGGACCTGAAAGCATTCTTTGAGGAACAAGAACAATCTGGATTAATGAAAAAGGAGAGGGTGTTGCAAGGCAGACAGCAACGCTCGATTGCTGTAGCAGGGGGAGAGGTTCTCAACTTCTGCGCCAACAACTACCTGGGATTGGCCGACAATGAAGAAGTCATCAAGGCAGCAAAAGATGCTATGGACAGATGGGGCTACGGGCTCTCCTCGGTCCGCTTCATCTGTGGGACCCAACAAATTCACAAAGAGTTGGAGAAGCGCGTCAGTGCTTTCCTCCGAACTGATGACACCATTCTCTTCACATCTTGCTTCGATGCCAATGGAGCATTGTTTGAACCATTGCTAGGGGAGGCGGATGCGGTCATCAGCGATGAACTCAATCATGCCTCCATCATCGACGGGATTCGCCTGTGCAAGGCAAAACGCTACCGTTACAAGCACAGCGATATGGCGAGTCTGGAGGAAGTGCTGCAGGAGAGCAAGGCACAGCGAAGACGTCTGATTGCTACAGACGGTGTCTTTTCCATGGACGGCGATATTGCTAAGCTTGCAGAGATTTGCTCACTCGCCCAGCAGTACGATGCCCTGGTAATGGTAGATGATTCCCATGCCACTGGATATCTTGGGCCTCATGGTCGAGGAACCGTTGAATTATGTGGTGTAGAAGGAAAGGTGGACTTGATAACCACCACCTTTGGGAAGGCTTGTGGTGGGGCGAGTGGTGGTTGTATCTCTGGCCGCCAGCTCTTAATCGACCTGTATCGACAAAGGGCACGCCCGTACCTGTTTTCAAATACCTTGGCACCGGCAATCTGTGGGGGGACGATACGGGTACTGGATCTGCTGGAAGCAGGAAACCCGTATAAGGAAGTCACCATGCGCAATGCGCGTTACTTCAGGCAAAAGATGGAAGAGGCAGGCTTCGATTTGGTAAAAGGGGAGACTGCCATCGTCCCGGTGATGATCTATGATGAGGCAAAAGCAGTTCAAATGGCAGACTTGCTCTTGGAAAAGGGCATCTATGTCATTGGATTCTGCTATCCTGTGGTACCCAAGGGCAAAGCCCGAATCAGGGTGCAGCTCTCTGCAACGCATACATTGGAAGACTTGGATAAGGCTGTGGAGGCATTCAAGCAGACAGCAAAGGAAATGGACCTGCTTTAGAAGAAGATTCGCCTCTCAAGCTCTTCACCGTATTGCTTAAGATCGGCAAGTACCCGTTTTTCCTGTGCTGGAGTCTCGGTGCTTGCCAATCTTTCCTCAATCTTACGTTTGAAGAAATTCCAGTTCATCTTGATGTTCCCTGGTGGGTTGAGTGTACGTTCAGCGCAGAAGCTGCGCCATTTACGAAGTTGTTCCTCGGTGAGTACTTCCTCCCAATTCCGTGCAACGTACCGGAAGAGCATAGTAGGAATCCTGGTATCCTCGAAATCGAGATGGAGGGAGAGTTTTTCCTTTGGCTCGGCTTCTCTGATCAAGGCAAAACGCTTCTGGTCTGCATCCCCGAAGAAGCGGTCATAGAGTTGGAAATCCACATCATCAACCCCTTCAAAGGTATCTTCGACATTCCGAGCGATGAGCAACAACTTTGGATGACTGGCGATTTGCTGGTGACGGAATAGGGCAAGGTCCTTGTCTATTCCGAGTTTTACGGCAAGTTGGTCAGTAAGCACATTCAACGGGGAGACAAACGGACACTTGTTTATCGCCAGAGTGAATACTCCCTCTGTCTTGAGCAATGTCTCCTCGGTTGCTCTCAGCAGTGGAGCGGTATCTTTGCTCAGATCAAAACAGATGATGGCATTGGCATTACTTTTCATATGGGTGATCGGGGTGATAAGGCGTGAACAACCCTCATTTTTGCTGAAGATTGCAGAGGTATAGAGGACCGGTTGCCCGAAGGGAGTAGCAACCACCCGCTTGACTTGGCTCTTTGCCCTGAGAGAGAAATAATAATCATAAAGTTTTGGTTGCTTGGTTTTGATCAACCGGGCGATTTCAATCGTTGCCCTGACATCCACCAAGGCATCGTGTGCTCCTTGCTGGCTGATGCCGTTTGCTTCGGTCAGGCTGGTAAGGCGGAACGTGGGATTTCCCGTGGTCTCCTTCCTTGGAGGCCAGGTGATGCCTTCCGGGCGGAGGTCGTACGCTGCACGTACCAAGTCAATGATATCCCATCGGCTGCAGTTGTTCTTCCACTCTCTCTGATAGGGATCGAAAAAATTACGATAGAGAGCATTTCGAATAAACTCATCATCAAAACGAATAGTGTTGAACCCTGCAACCACTGTATAGGGTTTTGAGAATTCCCCATTGATACGAGCAATGAACTCGCTTTCGCTCATGCCTTTTTCGTTCACCTCCTGAGGAGTGATACCGGTAATGGTGCAGGAGAGAGGATCGGGAAGATAGTCGTCGCTGAGTTTGCAATAGAGGACAATAGGTTCCCCAATGGGATTGAGGTCAAGATCTGTGCGTTGCCCTGCAAACTGGGCAATTCTATCATATCGGCTGTCAAGCCCGAAGGTTTCAAGGTCATACCAGAAGATTGTTTGTTTGGAAGGGTGCATATTCATGGCTTCAGTGTACCATAGAAGTGAAGTTGTGTCTTTTTCTCGTGAATAGGTTGTTCTCTTTTGTGTGGTGAATTATCATAACACAAAGGATGCCCATGAAATACTTGATACCTTTTCTGTTGATGTTTTGTTTGCTCTTTCCCCTTGGGGCAAAAGAGCCTACTCCAAACGATGTCACGGTGGCAATCGCTGCGATCACTGACTCGACCATCTGTGCAGTTGCGGCCTTCCTTAATACCCCGAGGATTGACCTTCCTGGAAGCAATCTCTATTTCAGGGATGGTGAGACGCTCCCCCATATCTTGACATTCCAGGAGGCTGATTTAGGGACCTATCTTCCCTTGTTCATGTTGAAAAAGGAGGGAGGAACCTCCTTTTTTGCCTCCCTGATGCAATCGGCACGAGGACCTCTCAATGATGTGGCAATCCAATATCTGACCGTTCATGCATGGGAAAAGGGGCATGCGATTCTCAAGGGAGCTGCAATTACCGAATGGGGGGAAGGAGTCACGCTTCCTTCCCTGATGGGTTCAGTGATACAGAGTGGAAAGATTCCTGATATCCTGTTCACAGCTGATGTGGTAGTAGCTGGGCGACGGGTCAGCACATCTGTCAGGGTAGAAGGAAAATTCATATTACACAGCGATGATGAAGGCTATTTTGCGGTACGTCCGCTTACTTTGAAAATAAACGGAAGGGAAGTAGAGGTATAGGTAAACCTCTTTTTTTCCTATAGGAGGAAGCATGTCTGATTGTGTCCAGAAAACCGAGGAGTTCTTGAAAAGAAGGGGAATTGATCCAGCTACGGTGGATATGGAGCATTTGCTCAATACCTTCCTCAGTGAGATGGAAAAAGGCTTGAGAGATGAGCATGCAAGTAGCTTGAAAATGATCCCTACCTACACCACTGTGGTAAGTGAAATTCCCAAGAATGAACCGGTGATTGTTCTTGATGCAGGAGGCACGAATTTTAGAACCTGCCTGGTTACCTTTGATACTGAAGGGACTGCTCACATTGAAGATTTCAGGAAAGTATCAATGCCGGGGGTCAAAAAAGAAGTGAGTGCCGAGGAATTCTTTTCCACCTTTGCCAATGAAGTGGAGCGCCTGATAGACAAGAGCGACAAGATTGGGTTTTGTTTCTCTTATGCTGCTTCCATAACTGCTGACCACGATGGAATTCCCTTGGTGTTTTCCAAGGAGATCAAAGCTCCCGAAGTAATAGGAAAACCTGTTGGGGCAACACTGTTGCAGGAGCTTGCCCGCCGCGGATACGATGTTTCCAATAAGAAGGTAGCCGTGCTCAATGATACTGTTGCTACGCTTCTAGCCGGCCAGAGTGCAAAAAGAGAAGTTCCTTATAGTGGCTATATAGGGTTCATCCTTGGAACCGGTACGAATACGGCCTATGTTGAGGAGAATTCCTCTATCGAAAAACTTGGACTTCAGGATGGTGGAAGCCAGATTATCAATATAGAATCTGGTAACTTTGACTTCTGCCCGAGTGAACTCGATCGTGAGTTCTTTAATGCCACCAAGGCGCCCCAGCAATATCATCTTGAGAAAATGATCAGTGGAGCTTATCTTGGTCCTTTGAGCACCCTTGTCATTGAGAAAGCCATTGAGGATGGGGTGCTCAGTGATACCTTCAAGGCACGGTTTTCCAAGCTTGGTGGGATCAATACCACGGTGATGAGCAACTACCTTGAGATGCCGTTCAACCATGAGTATGAACTCGTAGCCTGTTGTGAAGGGAACAAAGAGGATGCAGTCTCGCTTTGGATGATCATTGACGCCTTGATCGCCCGCTCAGCCAAACTCACTGCCGCAAACCTTGCAGCCACCATCCTCAAGAGTGGGGCTGGGACTGACCCCCGTGTGCCAGTCTGTATCAATGCTGATGGTACCACATTCTACAAGACCGAGTATCTGAAGAAATATACGGAGTATTATTTGCATACCCATTTGCAATTGGCTCGAAGAAGGTATTACCGTTTCGTCCATATTGACGATTCTCCGACCATCGGGGCAGCAATTGCAGGGTTGAGCCTCTAGGTACTACCGATGGGTGATTGTTTTTCCCTTGCCAAGCGCAGCAAGATCATGGCAAGTATCAAGGCGAAGGACACCAGGAGCGAGCTCTTGGTGCGAAGTTACTTGTTTCGTCATGGATTCCGATTCCGGGTCAATGACAAGCGTTTGGTGGGGAAACCCGATATTGTACTTCCCAAGTATAACACTGTCATTTTTATCAATGGATGTTTTTGGCATGCCCATCAAGGTTGTAAGTATTTTGTGCTTCCCAAAACCAACCGTCTGTTCTGGGAAGAAAAGCTTAGAAAGAATAGGGAACGAGATCAGAAGGTCTGTGCCCGGTTGCTGGAGATGGGATATCATGTCTTGGTTGTATGGGAATGTGAGCTATCTCCTTCCCAAAAGCGGGAGGAGACACTCAACGGTTTGGTTAATGAGATCTGGCAGGGTTCTTAATCCTGGTCTGCACGGGCGATGAGACTACGATGCCATGCAAGGAGCCTGTCATGCCGGCTCACATCATCTCCCCTGCTGTCTACCATGACACGGTAGACAGGTTCTGTCTTGCTACCCCGCATCCAGAGAAAATCAGTGATGATACCATCCTTGTTTTTCAGAGCTACCTTGTATCCTCCGGTATACGGTGGAGAGCGGAATGCTTCTCCCATACCTTCCACAGTACTGGTCCCTTCGCTCTGGAACACAGTGTATGTATAGATATCCAGTTCCCTGAGCATCGCTTGTTTTTCTATCCAGTCAGCCTGAAACAGTACCTCATACCGACTCTTCAGAACCGAATGGTCATGATGGATCTGCATGTTGCCGTCCTTTGAGAAAGCCCCTGTCGTGGTGTATATAGGCATGCCTTCAATGATTTTCTCAAGCGTGATCGGGTGGGGGACTTCCCTTCCGTTTGCACGGAACCAGAGTTTTGCAATATCTCGGTTCCTGAGCAGCTTCACCAGACTGAGCAGGGTGTTCAAAGGGTCCCTTACCTTGGCAGGATGGGTGATGTTGCCACCGTTGGATCCTTCTCCCAGTACGGGAACAAGGTACCCTTCTTTCCGTTTCTGTTCAGCCAGTTCAACAACATTTGCCTCTCCAACCTCGCAACGGAAGACCTCTGCATCAAGTGCTTGTGCAATCTGATCTATTCTGTTGCTGGTAGGTCCGTTCACCACCGTAGCCAACAATGAGGAGGGATGTTTCAATCGGCAGAGTGTGAGTTCAGCGAGTACTACCAGAGCAAATACATTCTGTGCTTCCAAAATGTGTGCTTTGCCTGTTTTTTTTTGGATGTATACCAGATTTCCACGGTCTCCATCATTGTCAGGAACGTAGCCAAGGAGGAAAGAAGGATCCTTTGCATACAGCATCTCAAGCGTTTGCTGGCAAAGCTGGAGGTTTTCACCTTCAGGTACGATAGCATGGACGACCTGTCCTGGTTGGTCATTGATTTGGTGCACCTTGAGTCCGAGAGAGGTCAGGAATTGGTAATCGATACTCACTGAACGTGCACTGCCATTGAGCTCTCCTAAAACTCCAAGAGGTTCTCTGCTGTGGGCCTTTACCAGCATTTCCCGGAACCTCTTATGTTCATTCTGGTCCTCTGATTGCACTGCTGTAGTAAGAACAAACTGCGCATACCGTTCAAGATTTCTTGTTTGTTCGGATTTCACTGATGTAAGCACATCTCTATAGCGCTTGGTGTCCATCCGGGAGGAGAGGGACTGGAGATAGGCAGGTGCCAAGGGTTCTTCCAGGACAATCTCCTTGAATAGTTTGATGATTGTCTCTGATTCTCTGGCAGTGTACACACCGCCGGAACGGCCAAATTTAAATCCATTATGCCCGATTGGATTGTGACTGGCAGAAATATAGAAGAATGCGTCTGCTTCCTCAGGATATTGGTTGCAGTCAGCCATGATCTGCGGAGCTGCGCAGATGTAGAGATACCGTACCGAACAACCCAGCATGGTAAGGGTCCTGCACACAATATCACCGAGTACTCTTCCTGTCGGCCTTGCATCGAGACCAACCAGAATGGTGGTGTCCTGTGGCTCCCCTTTCATCTCGCCACGTTGTATTCGCTGTTTGTCTGCAGCCGGCACACCAAGAAACCGTGCAAGGGCAAGAGCTGCCAAGGCTGCAAGCATGGCATCGGCTTCTGAAATCTTTGGTGTTTGATCTTCTTCGTCTCCACTTTCAGCGAAGACCTTTCTCCAACCTGAGGAGGAGAGAATCATAGTGGACAGGGCATTCTGAAGTGCCTCCTTGCTTGGCAAGGGGAAATCGAGTATATCGAACATCTCATCAGCTATGGGATGGTGGCTCAAGGTATCATAGATAAGCATATGACCTCCAATTTTTGGAGTATAGCATATATTGCCTGTTTTGCAGATGTGCGATAGGGTAAAATCATGCTACCAACCTGTGCTACATTTCATGATCTCAGTTGCTATGCAAAGAGTTCGCTCACTGTTGTGCTTCCCGTCCTTGAGTCGATGGGAATTGAAACCTGTCCCCTTCCAACCGCGTTGCTTTCCACCCAGACCGATGGGTTCGATTCCTACTACTTCCACGATACTACACCAGAGCTTGAAGGAATCCTCGATTCATGGAAACATCTTTCTCTTCGCTTCGATGCACTCTATTCGGGGTTCCTCGGTAGCAACCATCAAGTGCGGCTCATCATGCAGTTCATTGCGCAGCAACGAAAGCTAGGTTCCCCCTTGGTGTTGGTGGATCCTGTGTTGGGCGATGATGCAGCTCTCTATGGTCCAATTACCGATGCACATGTTGTGGCGATGCGCACGTTGGTACAATCGGCAGACATCATCACACCAAACACCACAGAGGCTGCTCTATTGCTTGGGCTTCCCTATCAGGAGCAATTTGAAGAACAGGAAGCCCTCTCCTGGGCCTGTAAGCTTGCATTACAAACAGGTGCCCGGGTAGCGATTACCAGCGTACCCCTCTCTGGAGGCTACGCAGTAGCCTGTTATGCAGAAGGTGAGCAGTTCCTGGTTCCCTACAGCCCCATTGATGCTTCGTATCCAGGATGTGGTGATCTCTTTGCCAGTATTCTTCTGGGGATCCTACTTCGTAAGCATTCCTTTCAAACATCAGTAATTCATGCTGTGACCTATACATCCTTAGCTATTGAACGCACAAAGCAGCTTGGAAGGGAGCGTAGGCTGGGAGTAAGTCCTACATTGATTCTTCCTGACCTTTCCTTAGAGAGGGCAAGATGAGTATTGACGTACTGGTAGTTGCACCCCTTCGTCATGAATTGGAAGGGGTCCTAACTAAATTGGATGAGCCAGTGATTATTGCATCCAAGCGAGTATTGGGGACCGTAATCGGGGTTGGCAAGATTGCCAGCGGGGTTACCCTTGCAAGGGCAATTGCCCGGTATAATCCGGCTCTCGTGGTGCTTGTTGGATATTGCGGGGCGTTGGATGAACATCTGGCCCTCGGGGATGTTGTCTGTGCAACCCGGGTTGTGCAGTATGACCTAGATCTCAGGGCATTCGGTCTTGATTGGGGTAGCACGTTTCTTTGGGATGGCTCTTATGCTCCACAATCCTTGCCTCTCTATCATCCTGCGATTGATGGGGTGAAACCGGTAGTCATGGGAACTGCCGACCGCTTTCTGCTTCGATCCTACCGCGACGAACACCCTGAGCTGAGGGAAGTATTGCAACTCGATTGCAGTGATATGGAGGGGTATGCTGTTGCTTATGCTTGCCACAGCGTAACCATTCCCTGTGCAATACTCCGGGTCGTCAGTGATGATGCTAAAGGCAACCGCCCAAAGCAATTCAAACAGTTTATAAGGGAAGCTAACGAAAAGCTGCAGGAAGCACTTCAGCTATTGCTTGAAGCTCCAAGTGAGAAATCTCCGACAAGCTTATAGACATTGCCGTCATGCTTGAGTTCTATTGCACGATCTGGGAAATAGAGGGGAAGGATTTTTCTTATATATTCCATGGCGGCTTCCTCAATAGCTCGCTTTTTATCCTTCTGAACCCATGATAGGGTCCGTATCTCAACAGAGAGGATATAACCACGGCCATGGTCGCTTCCATAGCCGAGAGTAAACTGCGTACCTGTAGAAAAAAGTCCATCATAGGCCACACTTGCAGCTTTGCCCCGCTCGGGTCTGTTTGGATGCAATGGATATGCATCGCCGAAGGTGTCTTCAAGATAGCGATCGAGATCATCACACAACTTGCGCATCTTCGATTCAAGTTCTACTTGTTTGGGATGTGTGCTCATTGCGTATTCTCCTGGTTATCTACATCTTCAATTTTGTATCGTCTGAGAAAATTATGGTAGGAATCAAGTGCAGGGATTTCTTCTTTCGGTGCTTCAATCTGAACTGGAGGCTGACTCATGGGAAGGACTTCTTTCGGACCTAGTTTCATCTGGTCGAAATGTGTTCTCTGGGAGAGTAACTGTGCATAATTTTTGAGTTGTTCCTCGTTTTCCTGATAGATTTTCTGTGCACCCTGATGCATGGTGGAAAGTGCTACGGCGGTGGTCTCATCCAGTTTGCATGTTTGTCCAAGCGTCCCATGGATACGATAGTAGGAGATGTCTGGAATCGTGGGGGCTATCTGGTCAACTACTTGCATCTGGCTTGTAGCATAAATCTTTTGAATCGGAGCGCCCTTTGCAGGATCTATCCAACCGATCACTCCTGTACCAGCTCCGCTGACAGTGAAGGTAAAATCACTGCTTGCAGTGGAGAGTGAGAGGATGTGGAAACGTTTTGCATCTGGATACAGCTCCTTTGCAAGACGGTATGCATAGAGGCTTGGGTTGTTTGCAACCACACCTCCATCGATCAATGTCTGCATGGTGTTCTCTTCCCTATCGTAGAGATAGGCTGGTTTGAAGAACGTAGGGGCTGCACTGGTAGATCTCGCTGCTTCCCAAAACAAAAATCCATGTGAGTCATGGCTGCTCATGACGAACGGTCTGCCATGTGCTGCATCATAGGTCATTACCATGGTGGGGATTACCGCTTCACTGAGGGGAACATCACAAAACATATGCTGTAAAAGTCTTTGCAAAGGTTGTACGTCATATTTATCAGTAAAAATCTGACTGAAAAACCGGCCTTGGCTTTTGGGGAAAATTTGTCGTCCATTCTGTAGATAGAATGATTCCAGCGTAGTGACATCCACTCCAAAGGGAAGGGTCCCCCGCAAGATTTTTTCTCCTGGCTTACCCAATAATCTCTGCATAAGGGTTTTTTGCTGTTCATCGTATATGTAGCTGATGTATCGGGTATCAGGCTGCAGGTTTGTCTTTAAAACTGGGGCTCCGAGGGCAAGAGCCAGCAAACCTCCAGTCGATGTTCCAGCCAAAAGATCAAAATGTGAATAAAGGGGACGGTTATCTCCCATTGACTCCAGGAGAGCTGATAGTTTTGCAAGCATCACGGCAGGTATAAGGCCACGCATCCCACCTCCATCGATGGAGAGGATGTATCGATCTTCTTGAGGTGATGATGGTTCCTTATGATTCCTGAAATCCCGTAATGCCATGTAAATAGAGTGATGAATTTGTAGCTAAGGGTCAAGCATGCTCTCTTGTTTCTTACTTGAAAGTTATATAATATACACTAATACTATACCGAAATAAGAATAGTAAAAGGATTATACATGGATAAATTTATGATAAAGAGCTATGCAAAGTAAGAATATTTTCGCTAGACTTACAGCATGGATGAACTAGGAATGAGCGCCTATAATCAGTGCAGGTTATGTCCTATTTACTGCACGGTTAACCGTAGGGAAGGGTGTATAGGAAGGTGTGGGGAGACTGATACTGTACGTGTAGCCTGGTCTGGGCTACATCGTGGTGAAGAGCCTCCTATAACCGGGGATCTTGGTTCTGGAATGATTTTCTTCAGTGGTTGTCCCCTGCATTGTGCTTACTGCCAGAATCATCAGATTTCAGGGAAAGGGGAGTCAGGAACCAAGGCTGTGGGAATAGAGGTAAGTGTTGCTGAGCTTTCCAAAATGATGCTTGGATTACAAGATCAGGGGGCGACTAATCTAAACTTGGTAACAGGAACGCATTTCATTCCTTCAATCGTTGCAGCATTGAATCTTGCAAGAAGTCAGGGATTTACTCTGGATGTAGTGTGGAACAGCTCTGGGTTTGAGTCTCCTGAAGGACTTTCACTCATCGACCCCTACATTGACCTATATCTCATAGATGTAAAGACTTTGCGAGAGGACGTGAGTGCTGAGTTTTGTGGATTGGCACGTTATGCTAGTATTATTCGCCCTGTTATGCAGTATATTCTCCAGAATCAGAGGGCTACATTTATTGATGAAGAAGGGCTCCTCAAAGGAATACTGGTCCGTCATCTGGTATTTCCTGGTACCCTTGATGCCACAAAAGAGGTACTCCTATATTTTGCGCAGGAATTGAAGTCATCATGTTATCTTTCTCTCATGGTCCAGTTTGAACCTCCCAAGGGAGATGTTCGGTTCCCTGCGATACGAGAAGAGGAATATAATGACCTGCTCCTTGCTTTGGAGGAGTTGGAAATTGAGGATGGATTTGTACAGGAATTGGGGGAGAATGTCTCCTGGATTCCTGATTTCACCCAGGAGAATCCGTTCCCCGAGGGATTTGCCACCCCACTTCCCTATTTTCTTTCACTCAAAGCGAAAACTAGCTGATCAAAGTTCCCTCATATTTTCTGCCATAGAGGATGTTCATGGTGTTTTCGATGTTTCTTCCATCAGCACACACTACCTCCATATGCATTTTTGCAGCCCGCTTACTTGCGATTGGGTCAAAGGGAGAATTTTTCCCGGGTGTCCATTGCTCTCCGACCATAGTACGATAATCATCCCAGCTGATTGCATCCAACGGCTTGGCGTCAGGGTTCTTCTTGGGATCATCGGTGTAGACCTTTGCGATGTTGCTTAGGTTGATGATCAGCCTTCCCTCGAATCGTTCAGCAAGGATGACAGCATCGTTATCAGTAGAGAAACCGGGTTTCCAACCAGCTGCAACCAACACCTGGCCTTGGAAGTTGATGTGGCCTGTAGGGTCAGTGATCAGGTTGTCCGTGCAAAATTCGTTGAACATCGCCTTCAGAAGTTGTCCGTTGATATGCGTTGCTCTGATTCCAAGCCAGTCAAGTTCCTCATTGTCAACATCAGGGTTGATCTCTCGCATGGCGTTTTGATAGAGGCGTGCAGGGGCACCGCCTCCACAAACGAGGATGATTTTTCTGCTTTTATCTTCTTTCAAATAGGTTTTAAGAGCACTGTTGAGTTCTTTAAGAAAAGCGTAATCAACTTTTTCTGGTGCAATGATTGATCCGCCCAATGAAATAACTGCCAAATTATTATACATGGAGTCCTCCGCCGGCCATGGTACCAGATTTCTTCACTCCCCTCAATATTGAAGTAAGGGGAACGAAGCCTTATCAGAAAATTATTTCTGTCTTGTATGATAATGAATACAAAGAAGAGATGTTTACTCCTTGGTTATGCAGGATTCTCACTATGAAGGATGTTCTCCATCGGCCTTCCCTTGGTCAACTCGTCGATGAGCTTGTCGAGGTATCGGATCTCTCTCATAGGTGGATCTTCGATGGTCTCAACACGGACATTACACACACTTCCGGTTACCAGGAACCTCAGTGGATTTTCCTTAGGGCTTTCGTCAATAAATGCTTCGAAGTTCTTCTCTTGTTTTGAGGCATTTTTTAAGGATGCATCATCATACCACCAATAGATGATTTGACTTCTGCTTTTGCAACATACATCGGATATACACGTGAAAAGCTCATGGTATATATACGAGGTTGTGCCATATTGATATATCTCCTCCTGACCAAACCAGTACACAGTCGTAATCAGTATACTGGTTTGGTACTCATTGAACTATTCCGTTTCCTTGGGTATTTTCAACAAGCGAGCGTTGACGGCAACAATCACCGTGGAGAGAGTCATGAGAATTGCTCCTACTTCCGGTTGCAAGACAAATCCTACAGAGTACAGAACTCCTGCAGCCAAGGGGATAGCCAATACGTTATATGCTGTGGCCCAGACCAAGTTCTGGATCATCTTCCGGTATGTGACTTTCCCAAAACGGATGAGTGTAACAATATCCCTGGGATTCGAGTGCACCAGAATGATGTCTGCAGTGGATGCAGCTACATCGGTTCCAGACCCTATTGCAATACCCACATTGGCTTGGGCAAGAGCAGGGGAGTCATTGACACCGTCTCCTGTCATTGCCACGAACAAGCCTTTATTCTGCAGCTCCTTGATCTTCGATTGCTTTTCGTCAGGCAACACTTCCGCGAAATAGCCGTCCATTCCCAACTCCTTGGAAACGGCGCGAGCGGTTGCTTCATTGTCCCCGGTGAGCATCCAGCAGGTAATACCCATCTTTTGCAAGGATGAGATCGCCTTGTATGACTGTTCTCGAATTGTATCGCTAAGTGTGATAGAACCGATGAGTTTCTCATCAGAAAGGACGAATACTCGGGTGACAGCCTTCTCGTCGTCACTTGGAGGCACTTCGATTCCAATCTCTCTGACATGAGATGGGCTGGCTACCAATATCTTGCTTCCTTTTATGGTACCGCTTATGCCCTTTCCCTGTATTGCCTTAGCGTCTTCTACAGGAACAAGCTCGATGGATTGTTCCTTTGCGTATGCAACGATGCTTTTCCCGATAGGGTGTTCAGAGTAGGTTTCCAGAGATGCTGCAAGCTGCACAATGTCCTTCTCTGGCTTCTGTGAAGTGACATCAGTGACCGTGAAGGTACCTTCTGTCAGAGTTCCCGTCTTATCGAATACGATGGCATTGATGTTCCGTGCTTGTTCGAAAGCTGTTCTGTTCTGTATGAGTAGTCCATTCTGAGCAGATTTTGCAGTAGATACCGATACCACAAGAGGGATAGCCAACCCCAGCGCATGAGGACACGTGATGATCATGACGGTGGCCATTCGCGTAATGGCAAATTGTACGTCAAATCCAACAAGCAGCCAGGTGACCAAGGTAACAATACCAACTGTAAGAGCGCCAATGGTCAGGTATTTTGCAGCTCGATCACTGAGTTTTTGTGTTTTTGATTTCGCTTCCTGTGCACTTTGCACCATCTGGATGATCTTTGAGAGATAGGCGTTTTCTCCGACACCTTCAACTTCCAAAGTGAAGCTTCCATCCCCGTTGATCGATCCACCGATGAGTTTGTCTCCCTGTTTGCGATGGACAGGACGGGATTCGCCAGTCAGCATTGACTCATCAACATAACTTTCGCCTTCTGTAATGTGCCCGTCTGCTGGAATTTTTTCTCCAGGTTTTACTACTAAAAAATCACCATCTTGTATTTGTTCAGAGGGGATGTCTTGAATAACGTCACCCTCTTTCTTGTGTGCTGTTGAGGGCATAAGCCGAGCTAATTTTTCGAGAGCAGCTGAAGCGCCTACTACACTCGCCATCTCTATCCAGTGTCCGGCTAACATGATGGCTATCAAGGTTGCCAACTCCCAATAGAAGGGCATTCCAGGCAGACCAAATGTGACGGCTGTGCTGTACCCATAGGCAACGGTGATGGCCATGCCTATGAGGGTCATCATTCCAGGGTTTTTGTCTTTGAGTTCCTGTACCAACCCGGAAAGGAAGGGCCAGCCTCCGACGAAATAGAGAATCGTAGCCAAAACAAAAACAACATACCCAGCACCGGGAAACGTCCAATCGATCCCAATGATATTTTGCACCAACGGGGTGAGTGCAAGGATGGGCAAGGTGAGCACAAGGCTGAAATAAAACCGGTTCCGGAAATCCTTAATCATCATGCGGTGATGTTCTGTGTGATTCATGATACCTCCTCACAGTAGTTCTCTAACTTATCCCAAGTAACCCTTTAGCTTTCGGTTGAAAACGTCAACAGCAGGTATTGTACTATGACTCCATAGAGCAACTGTCCTGCAGCGAATTGTTTGCATCCTTAGGGATCTCTCTACAAATTGGGATCTCTGTCTATCACTAAGATACCCCCCAGGGGTATAAGTGTCAAGGAGGTATGTGTTAGTTCCTGATATTTATGACATGATTTCAATGCATGAAGATACTTGCATTCCTATGCTGCGAATAGCCTGCTTTGCTTGATCGGTATAGCTCTTCAGGATGAAGAAGCCCGTAAGCTAAGAAGACAGTTCAATCTACATTTACTCCTCTATGACAGGCACTTCCAGAATTGCAATCAAATCCTCTGGTTCCAAGCGGAAAGGGGATCCCTTTCCCTCATAGAACCCATGATCCCCAATAAAGTGGATGTGCAGATCGGTAAAGACAATGGTTCTATCCAGCTTCTTATTTCTCACCGTGGTGTTGGCTTTCCCGTACATACCCTTCCCACCAAATGGGGAGGGGAGCATACCCCGTACCGTCTCCACCTTTACCTCAAAATCCTCGTCAACAGTAATGAATTCACCCAGTCCTGAAAGGCCTCTCTGGCGGAAGTATTCCATCCGGTCTGCAATCGCCTGGTGCGTGGTATGGTGCTTTCTGACTGTAAGGTTGTCGCTCTCCAGAATATCAACGAGTTTGCGTTTATCATCTCCCAGAAATCCATGGAGGGTGATGACACCTTTTTGCATCTGTTGCTGTATCTTGTCAAATTCAACGGTTTGTTTCATCATCAGCTCCTTGTTATGAGAATTTATCGTAGAAGATGTTCTCTGGAAGGACACCCACTTCATCCAAGACCTTGATACAAGCGTCGATCATACCTGGGCTGCCACAGAGGTATGCTTCACTGTTCGCCCCTTCACTTACCATCCTCCGTACCACATCGGTGATGAGGCCGACCTCCCCATCCCAATTATCTTCCTCTTGAGGTTCACTGAGCGCAGGGATGAATGAGAAATTCGGCATCTTCTCTTCCAATGCACGCATTTCATCAAGCAAGAACAGGTCACGCTTTGAGCGAGCTCCAAAGAAGTATGATGCCTTTCGTGAGATACCTTTTTTCTCCATATCAAGCAACATTGATTTGATCGGAGCCATACCCGACCCACCAGCAATGAAAATGATGTTCTTATCGGTATCCCTAAGAAAGAACTCACCATACGGCCCATTGATAATGATCTCATCACCTTCCTTCAGATGCTTATGTACGTAGGTGGTGCAGATACCATTCGGGACAAGGCGAATTTCCAACTCCACATGGTTTTTATCATCAGGAGAGGATGCCATTGAATAGGCACGATAGACCCTTTCATCGGTTAGCTCATACTCAGGGACCTCGAATTGGATGTATTGGCCAGCCTTGGGTGTAATCTCAGTTGGGTCTTTCAAGCGGAGTCTCACTTCCTTGATGTCATGGGTAAGGTCTCTTATGCTCTCTACGACGGTCTTGAACTCCTTCACCAAGAAGAGTTCTTCAGGGATGACAATGGCTACATCCTGTTTCACCTTGAACTGGCAGGATAGCCTCACGTTTCTTTGCTTTTCCTCATCGGATATCCAGGGGAGTTCTGTGGGAAGATACTCTCCGCCTCCTGAGACCACCCGTACTTTGCACATTCCACAAGAACCACGACCTCCGCAGGCTGATGGAATGAAGACACCTTCCTGGCTGAGGGCTTTGAGCAACGGCTGTCCACCTTGGACTTCCAACTCCTTCGAACCATCATTGATGGAGATTTTTACCACCCCATAGTTACCTATGGTGGCATCCGCGATTACCAGCAAGATGGCCAAGAAGACCGAGACGAGGCTGATGATCCCAATACTGATCAGTAGTGTTACAACCATCTGTTCCCCCTTAGGATAGAGCGATCATGCCGGAGAAGCCCATGAATGCCATGGCCATGAATCCTGCAATTACCAAGGCGATTCCTGGACCTTCCAATCCTGGGGGTATTTTGGCATTCTTCAGTTTCTGTCTGATGCCTGCCATTGCGATGATGGCGATGAACCATCCGATTCCGCTTCCCAGTCCAAAGAAGAAGGAGGTAAGTAGTGTATACTCCCTAATGACCATGAAGAGACTTACTCCCAGGATTGCACAGTTTACCGTTATCAGTGGGAGGAAGATGCCCAGTGATTGATACAGTGGTTCGCTGTATCGCTCCAGCGTCATCTCAGTAAGTTGCACGAAGGCTGCTATGACAATGATGAACACGATGAACCTGAGGTATTCCAATCCAAAGGGAATGAGTAGGTACTGGTATACAATCCAGTTCAGAGGAGTGGTCGTTGCCATCACAAAGATGACCGCCATTCCAAGACCTGTTGAGGTCTTCAGTTCCTTTGAGACAGAAAGGAAGGAACACATTCCGAGGTAGTTGGTAAGCAGGATATTCCCGGTAAAGATTGAGGCGAAGAATACGGAAAAGGGCAATAATGAATCAGTCATTCTTGGCCTCCTTCATGAATTTTTCTCGAATGATCCAGATGATGATTGCGAGGACGAAGAATCCTCCAGGCGGCATGATCATGATGGACCAGTTTGTCCACCAAGACCCCAGGATCTGGTAGCCCCACAGACTGCCGGTTCCCAGCAACTCTCGTACGAAGGCGATTGCAAGCAACACATACGCGTATCCCAGACCAGATGCCAATCCATCGACCAGGGAGAGCATTGGTTTGTTCTGTAATGCAAAAGCCTCAATCCTCCCCATGATGATACAGTTGGTGATGATCAATCCGACATAGGGGCCGAGTTGCTTCCACATCTCCGGGTAAAAGGCTTTCAGTACGATATCTACGATGATTACGAAGGTTGCAATGACCATGGTCTCCACCATCATTCGGATGCGTGAAGGAATGTGGTTTCTAAGCAGTGAAATGGTCAAGCTGGAGAGCGCTGTAGTGAACATTACTCCCAAGACCATGACCATGGTGTTCTGCAACTTGTTCGTTACTGCCAATGTAGAGCAGATGCCAAGAATCTGGACAAACACAGGGTTGTTCTTCCCCAGTGGTTCCATAAACGTTTTTCGTAGTAGTTTATTGGCCATTCTACTCACCTCCAATTATGCGCTTTGCATCGTCTGCTGCGCGGTTTGTTAGATTCCTGAAATATTCTGAAGTGCGGGTAGCCCCAGTAATGGCATCAACCTCAGTAGCTGCATCCGCTGTACCTTCTTCGACCAGTGTAAAGGGGGCTTGTTTCCCTCTGAACTGTTCGGTAAACCAAGGTTCTTCAATGCGAGCCCCCAGACCAGGGGTTTCATTTTGGCTTACAATGGCGATACCGGAGAAGGTACTCAGGTCTTCTTCAAATCCTGCCATGATGGTAATGGCACCCCAGAGTCCCGGGCCTTCCACGGGGATGATATAGCGCTTGCCGTTCTCGCTATCTGCGACGTAGTACCCGTCCTTTTCCTCTATCTTGCTCTGATACGCTTCCTCAATTCCTTCAGTAGTATTCTCAAAGTCAACACCACCGGCGTTCAGGATTGCCCGTCTGGTAAATGAGCGTTCGTTGGTAATTGCCTTGTCTTGGGTTGCAAGATGCAAGCCAGAGGTGAGTAGGATGCAGAAAAACGTGACTGCAAACATGAATAGGAGCGGATAAATACGCTCGCTATAAAAGGTTCTTTTTGCTTTCATGCTTTCCCTCCTTCTGCTTTCTTGAGCTTTTTCTTGGCTTTAGCACCTTTGATAAGTGTATCGAGCAGAGGAGCAAACATGTTGGCAAGAAGAATGGCAAATGTGACACCTTCATCCCAAGTGGAGAAGGTGCGTATCAAAACAGTGAGTATGCCAAAAAACGCTCCGTAGATCCATCTTCCTGCATTTGTTGTCTGGGAAGAGGAGACAGGGTCTGTAATCATGAAGAATGCGGCAAAGAGAAAGCTACCGCTCAGAAGGGCTGTAAGGGGGTCAGAAACGCCTTTCAACCCACTCTCTGTTGCTATTTGCAGTCCAGTTGCCCAGAAGATACTCTGCAGAAGCAGAAACGAGGTAAGGGAGGCGACCACAATCTTCCAGTTTGCGGCCTTCTTGAACATAATGTAGAGTCCGCCAAGCAGGATGAGAATGGCACTGGTTTCCCCAAAACTTCCGCTGGTTAATCCAAGGAAGAGCTCAAACAACGAAGCATCTCCAGTTACCAAAGGAGTAGCGGCTGAAACACTGTCCGCTTGGCTCATCCAAGAACCAAAACCAGCAGGAAACCAGCCTCCTTGTGTAGCATTACCGACGAAGGCTGCTGTCATGGGGACCCCGAAACTGATGTAGATGAATGCACGGGCAGTGATTGCAGGATTGAAAATATTTCTTCCAAATCCACCGAAAATCATCTTTCCAAAGATGATGCCGAATGCAATTCCTACCGCTGCGATCCACAGTGGGATAGTAGGTGGTAGTGAAAGTGCAAAGAGGGTGCACGAGACGAACAGAGACTCGGTGATCTTAAAACCATAGCGGCGTGCCATGAGCCATTCACACAACAGTCCTGTAGCCCCAACCACCACCAAGGTGGCAATGAAACGCCAACCGAAAAAATAAATTGCAGCAAGGCAGAGTGGAGCAAGCGCATACAGAACAGTACGCATTGCTTGTTGTTTTTGAATTTTCACGGTTCCTCCTCGTTATTGAGCCTAGTATAAGGCATAATGAGGGGAAAGTAAAAAAAATTAATGTGCTGGATTGTACTGGCGCTTAACAACATTCTTCGAAAACAGAGCCTAAAATAAACTGCCAATAAACCAAGACTGTGGCTCAGCATTGGTAAATGGAGTCTCATACGCGTATTTGGTCTTATACTGCAAGAGCACAGAAACAAGCACCCGGTTCTAACCATTGTTTCTCGTTCCTTGTATCAATCAAGGGAGTAAATGGAGCAGCGCATTCCCAAGTATACACTCCACTCTCATAGAATTTTCTTGTTCCCCTTGGTGAGATTAACAACTGCAAAAATGGAAGTACCAAGGATGAGCAGGAATGAGATGGCATTGATCACCGGGGTGGATCCATCACGCACTTGCATGTACATGTTTATGGGTAGCGTGGCCTGTGAGCCTACGAGGAATATGGTTGTATTAAAATTTTCAAAGGACATAAGGAATGCCATTGCCGCTCCTCCAATAATCGAAGGCCTTAGGTACTTGAGGGTGATGAACCAAAGGACTTCCGCCTTGTTTGCTCCTAGGTTGTAAGCAGCTTCTTCCAGGGTGTGGTCAAATTTCTTTAGTCTGGCAGAAACAACCAACGCTACAATGGTAGAGATGAATGAGGATTGCCCGAGTACTACCAAAGGAAACCCGGGTCCAAGAAATGATGCATAAACATTCATGTGGTTCTCGATGAACAACCCTATGGTGTTGGAGAACATCAGGATGGAGATTCCCAGGATGACTCCAGGAATGACCAAGGGGGCTATCATGAGAAAGTAAAGTGCGTTCTTGAAACGGAAGTTCTCCTGTTCAAAGAGAAATGCCGCACAGGTACCCAGGAAGGTAGAAACGATCATGACTGCTAGTGCTACCTTGAAGGAAGTGTAAAGGCTTCTCAAGTTGGTCTGGTCATGAAAGATACCATATTTCTCCGGTCCATTGCCAAAGAACCAGTCGAGGGTGAACCCTTGCCAAGGAAGAGAAGGGTACATGGAGTCATTGAATGCAAGAACCATCGTTACCACCAGTGGGGCGAAGAGGAAGATGAAATACAGAACGATAAAGAGAGTAAAACCCCCACGATATCTCTTTGAGGAAGGTAAGCTTCTGATCATTTTACCACCTCCTTCAGGTTTTGTTTGGTTAGTTTGAGAAGAACCCAGATGATGAGCGAGGAGAGGGCCAAGAGCAGGAACCCAAAGGCGGCACCCTGATTCCAATTGAAATAGAGAATTATCTGGTTATAGATCTGTTCGGTAAACCAGAGAGAGTTCTTGCCTCCCATCAGATTCGGGGTCAAGTAGCTTCCAAGCACCAGCATGAATACGATGATTCCTCCATTGACGAGCCCAGAAGCGCAGTGGGGAATGATGATGGTTCTCCAGATGGCTGTCTTCGAGGCTCCTAAGTCATAGGCAGCTTCGATAAGAGAATTATCCAAGTCATCCATGACTCCTATGACAGGTACCACCATGAAGAGCATGCTGGTGTACACCAATCCCATAATCATGGTGATGTCATTGTAGAGCATCTCAACTGGCTCCTTGAACAGACCTATCGAAACAAAGAAATGGTTCAGTATTCCGCTCTCCCTGAGTAGGATCATCCATCCGTAGACACGGATGAGTTCACTGACCCAGAAGGGGACCAGGATGAGAATCATCAGTGCCCCACTTATCCTCTCCTTAACTATTTTAGAGATGTAGAATGAAACTGGAAGGGAAATGACCATTACGATGAAAGTAACAATGATCGAGTATCCTGCTGTACGCACAAACGTGAGCCAGTAGATGGGCTCATTGAAAAAGGCTAAATAGTTGTCCAAGGTAAATTTTCCTGTATTTGCCTTGGTAAAGGAGAGTCGTAATAGCTCAAGATGCGGGAGTACTATCAAGAGGAAAAGCCACAGAACTACAGGGAGGAAAAAGAAGAGGAAACCCCATTTGATATGTCGTCTATTCTTCATCATATAGCTTCCAATCGCTGCGCTTGAAGCAGACGGTCTTATTCATATCCCACCCAATCTGTATGCGATCCTTTGAGCGGATATAATCATACTCTCTTGTCTGAGGAAGTGCTACCACCAATTCCTCCTCAGTTCCCAATGGTTGCACCAAGAGCCGGCTGTTTCCTCCATCAAAAAGGATTGAGGTAACATCAACGGGAAGGATATGAAAGTTCTCCCTGCCATCTCCTGGGTTTATGATTACAGCCTCAGGACGTATGAAGAGATCATACTCCTCATTTTCATTGGCTGTCTCAAGCTTCTGGGCAAGTTTGAAGTCATACTGATCAGCGTATCGCGCTATTGTGTTTCCACTGGAATCAGCGTGGAGCTTTACCCGTAACTTGTTGTTGTTTCCCACAAACTGGGCGACAAACGATGACTTTGGCTTGTGGTAGAGCTCTTGGGGGGTCCCTATTTGTTCAAAGTGTCCATTGTTCATTACCGCAACCATATCACTCATGACCATAGCTTCGCTTTGGTCATGGGTAATGTAGACAAAAGTGGTTCCGACTTGGGATTGAAGGTTCTTTAATTCCACCTTCATATGTTCACGTAACTTCGCATCGAGTGCTCCCAAGGGTTCATCGAGCAAGAGTACCGTTGGTTCCATTATCAGGCATCGTGCAATTGCAATGCGTTGTTTCTGTCCACCAGAGAGTTGGCTTATCTGCTTTTTCCCTGATTCAGGCAGGCCGACTCTTTCCAACAGCTCCCTGACCTTCTTGTCGACACCAGGGCCTTTTTCCCCTCTTCGGCGTAGCCCGAATGCAATGTTTTCATGCACATTCATCATGGGAAAGAGTGCGAGATTTTGAAACACCAGGTTAACCGGTCGTTTATTCGGGGCAACTCCATCCATGTTTTTCCCATTGAAGAGGATGGTCCCGCTATCAGGTTTGTAAAATCCTGCAATCATTCGTAACAGCGTTGTCTTTCCACATCCTGAAGGACCTAAAATTGAAAAGAATTTACCATCCTCTACATCGAATGATACCTGGTTAACTGCAGTAAAATCACCAAAACGTTTGGTGATATTTTGTACTGAGAGTGCCTTATCCATAGTGTTGTTTACCTTGACAAAATGCCAATAGCTGTGGTGTAACAGCTATTGGCAATACGTTGATCAATTCTGCTAGCGAGCAGCTTTTATCTTGTCGAGCGTCTTTCCTTCCATCTCTTCGATTCCTGCTGGGACGGTAGGATACCAGTTGATGTTGGCAAGCACCTCAGGAGGGAGGCCGCGGGTGAAGTTTGCCTTGATCTCAGGATCAAGATAATTCACAGCGTCCTTGGATGCTGTTCCATAGGTTTCTCGGTTGGTGAAGAACGCAGCGTTTTCAGGCTCCAACATGAAATTGATGTATGCGTACGCCGCATCAAGGTTTTCACTCTTTGCCGGGATGGCAAAGGTATCAACCCAACCAAGCGCCCCACTGGTTGGCGCTATATAGTCAATGTTTGGGTTTTCAGCATGAAGCTTCCATCCGGCTTGCTCCCAAGCTGATGCAGCCCAGACCTCTTCAGAACGAAGCGATTGCAGAAGCTGGTCTCCATTGTCCCAATAGGTTTTTACTGAAGGCTTGCCAGCAATGAGTATTTTCTCCATTTCGTCCAGGAACTTTTGGTAGGCTACTGGGTCACTGTAGAGTGCAAATGGATCATACCCAAGGGAGAATCCCATTCCAATGAGAGTAGGTCTCTTCAAACGATAGGATACCCTTCCGGCATACTTTGGATCGAGAAGGTCTTTGAAGTCCTTTACATCTGGAGCCAACGCTTTGTTGACAACCAAACCCTCGGTTCCATACACGTGAGGGACAGCATAGGATTTCCCATCTACCAAAGTGTTTTTCTTCACTGCTTCAAGCAGGGAAGCATCAATCTGCTCGGTATTAATTCTTGCATAGTCAATGGGCTGATAGATAGCATATTGCTCAACGACCGAAGAGATGCGGTCTTGCGAGGGCTGGGCAAGGTCAAAACCACCGCCACGGGTTGCTCTGAGCTTACTGATCATTTCTTCATTGTTGCTGAGTGTCACCTCAACCTTGTAGCCGGTTTGCTCAGTGAACTTATCCAACAGTTCCTGTGGTGCATACCCTGACCATGTGATGATTCGTAGCACGGGATTCTTCGTCTCGGCTGAAGCTTGGGCAAAGAGTACACTGCCCAAAATCGTAAGGACCATGAGAACAAGGACAACTTTTTTCATACAGAATTCCTCCTTAGGAATGTAAGATGTCTTCTACTAACTCTGATCACGACTATCTCCTTCTGTAGCCATCACCTCATAAATATCGTACGTCTTGGCTACTGTAAAGTCAATTTGAATATAGGAAAGATAAATTTGTTATATATGAAGGATATGTTTGGAATCTGTGAAAACGTGAAATAAGTGATAATGCAGATAACCACGAAGAAAAACCTCTTCTGCTACGGTTGAAATTGATAAAAGCTGCGCGAGCCCCTCAAAGACAGTGTTCGTGGAAGAGTATTCTTGGGAGATGGGAATTTTTGTTTGGCGGACAGGTATCCTATTCGAGGGGGCGAATGTAGCAGCGCCTACGCTTGTGCTGTTCTGTCCTGAAGCTTTTCCATTGGGTTTGTATGTTGTCATTGTCCTCCAGCTCTGGGCCGGTCTCTGCATACTTTACTCCGTTTTCCATTGCTTTCTTAAGACCTTCATGCAAGATGATTGCATTCACTCCTCTGCCCATATATTCGGGTTTTACGGCAATGAGGTACATGTCGAGTACGTCATACTTCTTGAGGGATTGAAGAATCCTCACAAAACCAAGAGGAAACAGATGTCCATGCGATTTCTGCATTGCTTGAGAGAGGGAAGGGACCATGATACCAAAGCCAATGACTGTCCCGGTAGCATCCACAACTATATAGAGGTATTCAAGGCTCACCAAACTTAAAAACTGTTTTATGGCAAGGTTGATCTGTCCATCAGTGAGCGGACAGAACCCATAGAGATTTGCAAACGATTCATTGTACATGTGGAACATTTGGTGTGCGTAGGGGAGCACTTCTTTTTTCCTTGTAAATGAGAGCAACCGGTAACCATGCCTTTTTTGTGCAATTTCGCTGATTCTCGCGATTCTTGGGTCAATCTGTTCCGGTACATAGACTTTGTATTCCACCCAGTCGGCATCTTTGGTGAATCCCAGCTGTTGCAGGTGTTCATGATAATAGGGATGATTGTACAACGTAATGAACATCCCCAGTTGGTCGAATCCTTCTACCAGCAAACCCTGCTTATCAAGGTCTGAAAATCCAATGGGACCAATGATAGTATCCATTCCTTTTTGTTTGCCCCACGAAAAGACTTTTTTAAAAAGTAGTGTACTGACCTCGATGTCATCGATTACGTCATAGCGGGTGAATCGCATATACTTTTTCTGCTGGGCTTTGTTCAGCTTGTGGTTAATCAGGGCAGCTATGCGACCTACAACCTTCCCATCTTTTTCCGCAAGAAAAGCGACAGAATCAATATACTCGAATGCAGGATTCTTCTTTGGATTGAAGTTCCACTTTTCATCGAGTACCAAGGTAGGTACATAGTAAGGGTTGTCTTTATAGAGGTGGTTTGGAAATTCAAAGAACTGCTTCCAGTCACGTTTCGAGGAGACAGAATGTATAGTAATCATGTTGACCTCATTCTTGTATTTTTTTGCCATTGTACTGTATTTCTCTGGAGTCGCAACTAATAATTATCTCAGTATTTTTACATTTCTTCAAAAAATGTATTTTTTAGATGTTCTACAATCGGGCTCATAAAGACAAACAGTGGGAGTAAAAACAGTCTTTAGGGAAGCATGCCTGATTGGATGAGCAAGATATAGCTATGACAGAAGCAGGTGCACGCATGTGAGCTTCTCCATTGATGAAGCAAAAAACTCCACACCTCACCTTAGGTAATGAACACCCTTTTGGGACGTACCCCAAGTGCCAAGCCTGTGCTTGGAGGGGATCTTTCCCATGGGGTTTGGAGGTAGTAGTGAATAATTTGAACTCAGTATTATTGGACGTTTGTATTTCTAACTCTATATATTGTAACGAGTTAACTGTGTATTGCTGTGGCTTGAGTAGGGGAGGTTGCCATGAATTATCAAGATGATGAATTGATGCAAATCTTTTCAATGTTGGACCTTCACTCAAGATCGGATCGGAGCAATCTAGATAAAGTGCTTGATGAAATCCCCTATTCTGAACAATGTTTTAACCCCATCAAACGATATCGTTTGGAGACTAAAACACACCGCAAGCTGAAGATCTGTGCCCAAAGCGGCTATAAATACCAGGCTGTCCCAGCAATAAGATTGCAGGGAAAATGGCTTGAACAGCTTGGGTTTTCTGTTGGTCAGGAAATCAATGTTCAATGCCAGAAAGGCTATCTGATCATCCATGTGGGAAACGAGCCCTCTGATGCACGATAGCAAACAATCGGATGACTGAAGGCAGGCAATGCTGATGCAAAACCTGCCTCTCATGATTTTTCTAAAAAGCAGAGGTCAGTCCCTTGAATCTCCTTCTTGCCCCCTGTGCTCGGAATAGCACTTTCGGCTGCAATATTTTCGGTTGGTGCCGTAGGTCACAAACGTCTCGCCACAGTTTTGACAAGTAACT
>Ga0334898_1000871_pt1 | contig 40796 bp, 33 predicted proteins | sample GraSluR3_MG_10_FD_207228 | JGI IMG/M metagenome (GOLD analysis project Ga0334898, IMG submission 207228) | Sludge microbial communities from methane-producing bioreactor in Wageningen University, Netherlands - Granular Sludge_3_08-R3 | ecosystem: Engineered > Bioreactor > Anaerobic >... | reverse complement strand
GTCGAAATTTTAAGGAAAAAGAAAAAGCGGCTACTTTATTTTAGTGCAATTTAATCAACAAAAAATTACAGGTTACCATTAAAAACACAAATCACAAAAAACTTGCCAACGATTACTTGACACTTACAGTACCAAGCTGAACATTGACAATTGTTCCGCCGCCATGATACACCCCACTTTCTATGGTCAGATTAGCCGGAGCCCCAGTTTTTCCTAAATTTATACAGTAAGGTCCGACTGTCCCTGCTCCCTCTCCGGAATCTTTATCCAGACAATCAATACCACCAGTTGATCCTTTTAATGTTACATCTGCGTCTTGAATATACAAAGCTGCCCAGTTGGATGTTGGCTCAAGGCTACCCGGCGCAATCAGCTTATATTGGCCGAAGTTGATGGTAATATCCTTGTCGATAACAAGTCTGTCGTCGGCCGTGGTCTTGCTTTCATCAATTGTGATGTCGGATAGGAATACTATTTCATCTCCGTCATCTGCCGCATTGATAGCATATTCAAGGGTTGCATATCCGGTATCACCTATTTGTACCTCGGGTTCGGGTATAGCCCATACCGTCATCGGCGTTAGTGTAAAAATCATGAGCAATGCCATGAACACCGCTAGCACTTTCCTCTTTCTCATGAAGTTCTCCTTTCCTAAGAAAAAAATAACGAAATAATTCTTATGATATCGTCATACACCTCACTTTCTTTTCGTTCTAGCTTTTCATACCAAGTGCTTTCTCGGGTTTACACTATAAAAAGCCATATCTACATATTCATATTATATTCATAAGTTCGCATGCATTCCCATACGCTCTTATTCGACAAAAGGTTACAATAGTGCAGACTCCACCGGTTCTCTCACAAGAAAGGCCAAATACGTTTCCTTGGCTTCCTTGCTTCGACTTCGACTGATAGGAATCTTTCGACCGTTCTTCATTATGAAATGCTGCTCTTCCATGGTGTCCACATGAATCAAATTCACCACATAACTGTTATGGCACCGAACAAAATAATCCGTCTTGTATTTTTTCATATCCTCAAACTTTGCATAGATGCTATGCTTCACCACTCCCATGTGAATATGAACCAGTCGACGGTCTTTTTCCAGGTATTCTATTTTCTTTAAAGGGATGGCATAGGTCACTCCCCGTTTTCGAATGGGAATCAGCTCTCGACGGTTCTCGTCAATCTTCTGCACTGCTTTATGAAAAGCAGCCTTCAGTTTTTCTGGATTGAGGGGTTCTTCCAGAGCATAGACGTGATCCACCTCATAGACATCAAGGCTCATAGCACCTTGGTTGATAAGAAATATGATTTGAACCCAAGGGTTTAACTCCTTGGCCTTCTTCGCCAGTTCGATGCCCCCTTCGCAAAACTTTAGGTCCATCATCAAAATAGCCGGCTCCGAATCATTTTCTTCCAAATAGAAGTTTAGGGCATCTTTTTTTTGAAACGAGATAATAGCCTGAATGCGGTCTCCACAGCATTCCATCACTTGTGCTCGCAACTCATCGGCTTCTTTTGGGGAATCATCGCAAATCAAAATTTTCAGCATATCGTTCCTCCACTCAGCTTCCATAGAGCTGCTCCTTCACGAAGGTGCCAAATCCCCTTCACAGCCCCGGTCTGTCACAGGTTGGTACACCAAACTGTGATTGAAACGTAATATTTGCCAATATTTTCCTGCTATCTACATGGTAATCTCTTCCATGTCCTAAAAACGGTACCCCTAATCCCTTTCGTGAAATAAACACCACAAAAACTTGGTTGTTGTGGTGTCCTCACATGCAGGGAACTTATTCCGTTGTTATTTATTATAACATAAGACGAATATCGGACTAGGGGTATGTAACCATTTGCCATTATGTCGTAATATTCCGAACACTTTTATCCGCACTTACGGATTTTCGTTGGCCTTTTCCAGGTTACCATCTACCATTTTTGCTAAAATCTAGTATAATAGTACCACGATACCTTATTCCCCACCGAAAGATTAGAAGAGGAGACTCCCATGAAGCGGCAAACCGTCCTCATCCTATTTACGATGCTGGTATTTCTATTGACCTCCACCGTATCTGTTTTTGCCAACCCCACCGTAAAATATCAGGAAGAGGCCGAAAAACTCAACGTACTACACATCTTCAAAGGAACAGACAAGGGCTTTGAATTGGACCGTCCTCCCACTCGGGTGGAAGGTGCGGCTATCTTTGTTCGTCTCATGGGGGGCGAAGAGGAAGCATTGGAAAACAATTATCCTCATCCCTTTACGGATGTGCCCAAGTGGGGTAGGCCCTATGTAGGCTTTCTCTATTACCACAACCTGACCAAAGGTGTGACCGAGGATACCTTTGGCAGCAAAAAACCCATGAATGCCACCGCCTATACCACCTTTGCCCTGCGATCCATTGGCTTTCAAGACACCAATGGAGATTTTAAGTGGCGAAGGGCTGCGGACAAAGCTTTGGAGATTGAACTCATCGACGAGGAATTCTATCAGGAACTAAAGGAAGAAGCCTTCCTTCGAGACCATGTGGTGCATCTGTCCTACCTGCTTCTTCGTCAACCGGTGAAAGACGGTTCCGGTACCCTGGCGAAAAAACTGTTAGACTACGGCACCCTCACAGAAGAAGACTTGATTCTACTGGAGATTCTTCCGGAAGAAGACGATGACTAAAACTTTCTCTCATCCATCGGGGTCGGTTCGGGGTCAGGTACCTCTTCATCTATCCAACCGGCGAGAGACCCAGGAGGTACCTGACCCCGAACCGACCCCACATGACACAAAAGAGCGGCTAATCATGCCGCTCTTTTTTTACCCTCTTGTATCTCAGCCTCCGGAAACCTTAGAATACGCCTTTAGCTCATCTCCATCCTGCAGCTCCTGATGTATCATCACTCGCATCCCATTCACCGCCACAAAACCAAACCGGGGAATTTTCTCGTAATCAATCCCCTGGCTTTTTAGGGCCTGGTGGCAGGTGGTTCCTTCCGGCACCATTATGGTTCGTTCTTTTTCTCCCTCCCAATATTTGGGCAAGGTACCTCGAAGGAGGATTTTGATGGTGATCATATTCCAGGTTCTCCCAGGCTATAGCAGGCTTTGGATCAGCTCATCCGGCATTCGGCCGTTTTCATCCCAACCCATTACATCGTAGTACTGATTCAACATATCATCGAAGGCTTCCTGAGGAATCATCTGCCCTGCCGCCGGACCGGTAGCCAGCGCTTCCTTGACAATCCTGGGAGGCACCGTATCGTCCTTCCGGTCAAAGCCCTCTCGCTGATTAAACGCTCGGGCGATGTTAATCACTCTTCTTCCCACTTCTCCCATATCTTCTGGGGACCATTCTTTGCCGGTCACTATCGTGAGCAGGTCTGCCATAATTTCATAGGTAACAGTGGCCCAAAAGTCGCAGATACACACGGAGAATTTCACCGCATTGAACTCCGCCAAGTTATAGACCATCTGTCCTTTTCCCTCTGCAGTATAAGGAGGAATGGAGGCGGCAAACACTTCTTCGTTGGGGGCATAAGCTCTCATATGACAAGCTCCTCGATCAGAGGTGGCATACGCCATGGCCATTCCCCAAGAGCCACGAGGCTCATACTGCGGATACTCCAGTCCCTTCACATGCATAGCAAATTCTTGTCCACCGTACTTGTCAGAAGCCGCTCTCACACCCATGGCCAGGTCTGCGCCTACGCCTTCTTTGTGAGCCATCAGCTTCAAGTACTCTCTCATTTTATCCGCTTCCCCAAATCGAATGCCGAAATCGTGAATACCTTTTTCCGTCATCTCCATGGCCCAGATCAACACATCCCCTGCGCTGATGGTGTCCAGACCCATATCGTCCGCCACCTGGTTGAACTTCAAAATATCATAGGGGTTGGATACATCTGCATTGGGTCCTGCCACGGCAATGGACTCGTATTCCGGTCCTTCCACAATGGCATCTTCCCACTGGATGAAATTACCGCAACCCAAGCCGCAGCTACCACAACCTCTTTTTCCCGCCAGCTTGCTCAAAAGTACATCTCCGTTGTAATCCGTCCACTTCTCATCCGTAGCATCGCTGAAGTTTCTCTTGGGAAGGATTCCTCCATCCTGGCAAGCCTCCAGGAATGCCGTGGTTCCCGCATCGAATACAAAGTTATTATCATCTTGATGCACATCTTCCTGCTGGTATTTGATGACCTTGTCTTTCAAGGCTTTGATATCCGCCACCGCCAAACCACCGGTACCTTTGATGCCAATGGCTTTCACTTTTTTGGATCCCATTACGGCACCGATACCGCCACGGCCTGCCTGACGATAGTAATCGGAGTTGATACAGGACATGGGCACCATATTCTCCCCGGCCGGTCCGATGACCAGGAATATATACTCGCGACCAAATCGGTCTTGTAACCTTTTTTCCGCTTCATGGGCTCCCATGCCCCAAAGCTCTCCTGCATCCTCGAAGGTGACTTTATCATCTTCTATGATAACGATGGCGGGTTTTTCTGCCTGGCCTTCTACGATAATCATATCGTAGCCCGCATACTTGATGGCATTGGCGGAGTGCCCTCCGATGGAGCAATCATTGATGGTACCGGTAGCCGGAGATTTGGCGGCTACGGAAAGTTTTCCGGAACAAGGCACTCCCGTTCCGGTGAATGGCCCCGTGGTAAACAACAATTTATTGTCCGGACCCAACGCATCGATGCCCGGTGGTAACTCTTCATACAAGTAGCGAATGGCTAGCCCCTTTTGTCCGATAAATTTTTCGGCGAAATCCATCCGAAGAGGTTCGGTGGATGACGTGCCTTCCGTCATGTGAAGACGAAGGACTTTGTTTTGATATCCTAACATAGTCATTTCACTTATTCCTCCTCTCTACTCAAATCGCAACGCATGCTGGGGACATACCTTCACACAAGTGGGGTCCCCTTCGCAGGTATCACACATAATGGCCAGGTCTTCTCGGATACGGATTACCTTCTTGGGACACTTTTCCGCACAGATTCCACAGCCGGTACATTTCTCTGGGTCTACCTGAAGATATTCATTCAAGGTAATGGCTTCCTCGGGACAGCTTTTCACACATATTCCACAGAGTGTACAGTAGTGGTCGTGATACACCAGTTTTCCATCATCATAGGACGTCTCGATAAAGATACGAGCCCGCTCCGGCCACACCTTGTCCTCCTTGTTGGCGGAACACATCTGCGCGCAGAGTCCACAGCCGATACATAGACTTTTTGTAAACTTTAATCGCTTCATTTCTCTTCCAGTCCTCCTTTGTTGGTTTCAAAGAAAATAAAGGCAAAGCGAAAATGAGGGCCTTTTCCAGCCTTCATCCTCCTTTGCAAATACGGCGGGTAACCGGATCGCTCCTGTTACCTTAAACGGTTTCCCCGGCAAACGAGTGTCGATGGAAACTCGGAGAACGCTTCTTTCTTGCCTTCATTATATCGAGGGTGAAAATAGGTGTCAATAAAGGGCGCAAAAAGGAGAAAAAACCCCAGGAAGAGAGCAAAGTAATGCTCATCTCTTGAGGAATTCGTACTATTTCAGGGTCTGTTGCCACATAAGAGCCACCACCTTGGCCCCTTCTCCTCGGGTGGTGATTCCCTTGGGGTCAAACCGATTCTCCCCTTTACCATTAATGATTTCCGCTTGAGCCAGTGTCTGTACTGCATCCCTGGCATAATTTGAGATAAATGCTTCATCGGAAAAAGCCACCCTCTCTTCTGGGCTATCCAAGGTATCCTTCCAAAGCAATTCCTCCTTCGCCTCTTTCCTTTCCTGATACCGCAGGATGAGCACCGCCATATCCTCCCGGCTCAAATACTGATCGGGGCCTATCCAAAGGGTATCGTTTTCTCCGGGGCTCCCCAGGAACAATCCCTCATCATATGCCCACAACAATGCCGGTCCATACCAGGCCTCTACATCTCCATCCGCAAAAGGCCATATAAATGAGTCCTTCTCTTCGGCTGGGTCCTTCATACCTTCTTCCATCCGCAAGAGTATCTGGGCAAACTCCGCCCGGGTCAAAGGCCGATCCGGCATAAACCTGTCCTGCGAAACCCCGGATACGATCTCTCGAACTGCCAAGTAATTAACCCACGGCCTTGCCCAATGGGCCACAATATCCTCGTAGGAATTGGGGCTATGCCCCATTCCATACTTAGAAAAATGGTTGACCGAAAAGATCCATTCTCCCGTAGTTTCGTCATAGGACGTGGACCGGACTCCCTCTAAGGTCCCATCCTCTTTCAGAAAATATACCAACATCTCTTCCGGTGTTTCCCCCTCTTGCAACTCATAGGAGAAGGTGATGGTCACCTTTCCCTGGAAGGAGGAAAACACAGTGCCCCCACTTCGAATGGTTAGATGCAAAACCGGTCGATTGCCAATGAGTGCCTGTTGTTCCTGGGTCAAGGTCTCATCCCCATCCATTTTTTCCGCAACCACTTCCAAATCCTTGATGCCTTGCTTCAGCAAACCGACTACCGTGTCCTGGTCCAAGGTTAGCCGTACGACTGGGCTTTCCATCTGAAAACCGCCGCCCTCTTTTTGAATGCGGTCCAAATCTTCTTTCTGTAAGGCCAAGGTCGCCTTGTTTCCCTTCACCGTCGCTTCAAAAGAAGGGGTTTCCCCCTGGTTCTGGGCCTTCCAGGCAGAAGACCCCGGATCCTGTGTATAATCACTGGTGTAGTACCACACAACTTCATCCCCCATGGAAAGTCGATAACTGTTGGCCCCGGTGGTTCCCGCCACGCCCCCATTAACGGTAAATAACCATCCGGAGTTTTCCCCATTATCAAATTCATGCAACCCGTTAATGCCCGTCACGTAGGCTCTGGTTCCACTCACGGACAAGGAAGTGCTGTCCAAAACATCCCGCGCCGTAATTCCTACATAATAGGGTTGGCCGGTTCTGGAATACAAGGTTTGTCCTCGTAATCCTTTTACGGTCAAAAATACTTCCTGTGCTGTTACTGTTAATCCCGCACCATCTTCCTGAGAGGATTCTCCGGTATCTGTTATGGTTATGGCTGTGCCGGAAGCAAACCGCACCACTTGAGGAACCCCATGGTCATCTGTCTTTGAAATCTGAACGGTGTAGGCACCGGGGGATACTCCTTCAATGGTCACTTGTCCCAGGGCATTTGTCAAAGAAGACAAATCCACTCCATCCCAACTCACTGCCACCCCCGAAACGGGAGTACTTCCACTCAATAGGGTAAGGGTGACCCCGCCGCCGCTGACTTCCGCCTCCACGGACACCAAATCTGTCCCCCACCCCGGATAATATCCATAGTACACAATGATTTCGTCTTCATCCTGGATTATCTGGCTTCCCAACCCAGAGCCGGCCACTCCATTCATAAAATAGACCCAACCGTCGTATGACCCAGCGGTGACAGACCCGGCGGTGATACCGTTTACCTGGCTCAAATATCCGCCACTGTAGGTATAGGATACCCCGGCCGTAGAAAGCACCTGAGTTACCGCATCTCCCGCTGTCAGTTGTTTGGTTCCGTCCCCCACTACGTCAAAGGCGGAATAGTGGACTACATTGGCAGTAGGCCCTTCCACTCGTACCGATACGGTTTTGGTTTGGGTTCCTCCAGAGGTCATCAAAATTTGAGCCGGCAAGAGGGCTAGTTTCAGAGGGGGGGAAGATGTGGTTAGCACTTCCAAATCTGTAGTCGCTTCAATGGGCGATAAGGAAATACCCCCCGAATCATCGGTAACCAAGTCTCCAAACCCGTCCCCATTCACATCAACAGAAGCACCCGTCAAGGGAGTAATGGCCCCGGAAGACAGTTCCAGGTAATTTATCGTGAATCCCACTGTAGCACCGAATCCAATAGAAACCCCGGGAATATTCAAACCGCTTCCTCCACGGGAGAAATAGACGATGCCATCAAAGCCATCTGCCACCGCCAACAAGGTGCTACCATCCCCTACTGTTGAAGCCTCTGCTCCCTCTTCATAATAGGAAAAACCACCTGAAATAGCAGAGCCGGATACTTTCCCTGCCACAAAGTCCAAAGAAGATCCCGTGGGTACCGTCACTGATTTTTCCACATAAGAACCATCGGGTTTGACCATTTGCATGAAAGTACTGATGTAATGGGTTTGATTCAATTCCAAATTGGCATAGAAAGAATTGCCTTTCTTCACATCCACCAATGCCAATGTGGCTTGTTTGGCAGAATATGCGTCCCAGGCACCGGACCATGAAGTATACCACCCCTGTTCATCGCTGTAGATTCCGGAATCTAACAACCCTATGGCGGGGCTGGTGGTCCAAGTGGCCAAAGATTCTCCACTAGCCACCAATCCATACAAAACACATGCCGTGGAATTGGCGCTGTCCGATCCAAAGGCAGCGAATGCCCCAGAAGGAGATTGGCCATCTTTCAGCCAATCAATCAAATCAGATTTCTCTGTATCAATATCAATGCCGAGGTACCCGGAAAAGACAGGCAGAGATAATGCCGCCAAGGCCAAACCTGCATCGTCGAAAGAACTTCTTCCCTCAGCTGTGTAGCCTCCGGACACGTCCTGTGCATCCAACAAGTAGTCGATGGCTTCTGTAGTGCTATAGGGTATGGCTGTTACACCGCTACTTCTGTTGTATGCCTCCAATGCCAACACTTGCATGGCATAGGTGGAAACATAAGAAGTGGGAAGAATGGCTCCTCCAGAAACCAATCCTTCCGCCAATTCCCTGGCTTTCACCCCGTCTCCTTTCATCAAGGCAGTGAACAATCCTCCGGCCCCGGTGCCGGTAGCCGGTAACACATAATCACCAATATCCACACCCCCGCTATAGGAATTGGAGGGCTGTCCTTCCAAGTAAGAGTAGATAGCGGCCAACTCCTCCCAATCATCCAGTACCTTTTCCTGGGTCCCGTTATAGTAGTTGTTGATGGCATTGCTGACAGCGCCTTCTATGGGATCCGGCCCGTCTGCATATACCTCTTCTGCAAAGGGCACCACCAGTACCCCCAAGACAAGGGCTACCACCACCAAAAAGGAAAGTCCTTTCCTCCATGTTTCATGTTTCATTTTTCACGTACCTCCACCAATCATTTTAGAGCGGATGAAAAGCAAAAAACTGCGGGAAACCCCACAGTCCGTATTTACTGTTTGCAATAAAAAACAAGCTTCTCCGATTTCCGCGTCGGCTGCTTCGGTTTTAAGCAGGTCTCCTGGCTCACGGATCTTGGCGTTGATATCCTTCCCGGTTTCCCAGTGGATGCAAATTGCCTTATCTTCACTCCCCGTTTACAGTGGCGGGACCGCATGGGCTTTTCACCCATTTCCCATCTTCGCCGGCTTATGGCCGGAACTTAAAACTCGATTCCATTTTCTTGAGTTCAATATATCATCCTTGTGGAATGAAAACAAGTATTTTATGCTCCCAAATATGGCTTATGCTCCCGAATACACCAACCCATATTTTTTCTTTATGCGTTGAATCTTTTCTACCATAGGCTTGGTAAGGAACCAAAGAAATATCACCGTGGCTCCGGTGTTGAGAAGATTAAAAGGCAAGGCCAGCCCATATACCGTCAGGGCCCACTGCCACAAGCTGCCTCCCGGATGCAAGGCCAACACCGTCCACAAATCCACTATCAAACCGTACAAAAGGAAGCTGGCCAAGGCACCAAATACAATCACACCTCTTCGATTACCATTCAGTACTTTTTTCTCTGCCAATAGTCCCGCCAAAAAGCCCACCAACCCTAATGCGGCCATTTGCCAAGGAGTCCAAGGGCCTTGTCCGAAAAAGAAATTAGATACAAAAGCGGTCATGGCGCCGGTCATAAATCCAGCAGGACTTCCCAAAGTCAGGCCTGCCAGAATAACCAAGGCCAGGATCGGCTTGAATTGAGGCACCATGAAAAAAGCAGCACGGCCCAATACTCCCAGCGTAATCAGTACGGCTATCACCATAATTTCCCGTGCCTGTGGCTTTCGCCCCTCGAACATGGCGAAAAAAGGAACCAAGGTATAGGCCACCAGCAAGAAACTCATGGCATAATACTTCCGGTCATCCAACCAATAGGTGCCCAACCAGAGGGTTAAAGGAATCAGCGCCAAGGAACAGCCCATCCACAACTTCACCCGGAAGGACAAGGGCCTCGGGTCCGACCCCACCTTTGGGGTCGGTTCTAGAACCGACCCCGGATGGTGGGATTCGACGGGATCTGACCCCTCTTTTGGGGTCGGTTCTAGAACCGACCCCGAACCGACCCCACTTTTAGCTCCATCTTTCCGCCCTTTATTTTGGTCTCTCTCCACGGAAACTCGTTCTGGTTTTTTTATCCCGAAATTTTCTCGGACTAATTCAACCACTTCTTCCGGGGTGACGGCCCGCTGCAACAAATGGCGAGACATTCGGTTGGCGGCAGTGGTGTAAAAACTATTCCCGGAAAAGAAGGTGCGGGGCGGTCCGGTAGTGATGATGTTGCCTTGAAAAATCATGGCACACCGGTCTCCGTATCTTCCACAAAATTCGATATCATGAGACACGATAATAATGGTAATTCCTTTGGCGGTTAGTTCCTTTAATATATGGGCCAGTCGATCCTGGAAAAATCGATCCAACCCTTTGGTGGGCTCATCTAAAAGTAGAATGTCCGGCCGGGTTAATAACAGTTTGGCCAAGGCCGCCCGCTGCTGCTCTCCTCCGGAAAGGTCGTAAGGATGCACCGACAAAAGAGGTAAGAGGCCCATTTTTTCCGCCACCTCTTGCATTCGCTCCTGGATTTCTTCCCTATTGGGTTTCTCCCCCTTTGCCTGTTCCGAAAACACCTCTTCCAAGTCTTCTCCCACCGTGGCCTTTACAAACAAGGCCTGTGGATTCTGGGGTAGAAGTGCCACCTTCCCTCGACAAAAGGTTTTGCCCCGATAGGGTTTCTGCAGCTCCGCCATCAATCGGAGGGCGGTGGTTTTCCCCGTTCCGTTGCCTCCCACCAAGCAGAATAATTCTCCGGGATATACCTTTAGGGAGAAGTCCCGAATCACATCCTTCTCTTCTTTTCCGTAACGAAACCACACTTCCTGCATGGAAACCGCCGGCTCCGTGCCCGAAACGTGGAAAGCCTCCGGAATATCCAGCCCGTCTGGCATCGGAACGTTATCTCGAAACACTTCCGAAAGCCAGGTCCGTCCATCCCGCACCGTCACCGGGCAAGAAAGATCTTGGCGAAAGCCTTCCTCATAAAGCTCTCCGTAAATTTTTAAGGGTGCCGGCATGGCTTGAAACATGGGATGGTTTTTTGCGGCCAAAATGGCTCCTGTATTTTCCGGTGTGTCATCCGAAAACAGAGATCCATTTTCCAACACCCATACACGGTCAGCCACCGCCAACACCTCATCCAATCGGTGCTCCGACAGGATGACAGTGGTGCCGATTTCCCGGTTAATCTTTTCCACCATGGAGAGAAACTCCCCGGCCGCAATGGGGTCCAGTTGAGAGGTGGGCTCATCCAACAAAAGAACATCCGGCTGAAGCACCATAACGGAAGCCAGGTTCAATATTTGCTTTTGCCCTCCGGAAAGTTCCGATACCTTTTTATAGAACCAGTCCTGTATCCCAAAAAAACTGGCCATCTCCGTGACCCGAAGACGGATGATTTCCTGGTCCATGCCGAGACTTTCCAACCCAAAGGCCAATTCATGCCACACTTTATCCGTAACGATTTGATGATCCGGATTTTGAAACACATAGCCAATCCGTTTCGCCTGCTCTGTATCGGTCAGCTCTCCCAACTTCTTCCCAAAGAAAACAACTTCTCCTTCCTTTATTCCGGAAGGTGTAAGGGGGCCTTTCAAGTTTCGGAGTAACGTGGTCTTCCCGGAACCGGAGCCTCCGATGATCACCACAAAACTGCCCGTCTCCACAGACGCGGAGATTTGATATAGGGCGGGCCTAATTCTGTCAGGATACGTAAAGCTTAGATTTTCGATTGCAAAAGCTTCCATTTATATTCCTCCAACCCTGAAACAATCAAGGGCAAATAACAAAGAACACCATAGGCGAGAAAAAACATCCAGGTCAAGGGGTGGGCTTCCGGCACCTTGATGGACGGGAAATATTGAATTCGGTATAGCTGATTCACCACTCCCAGGGCCAACATTCCACCCATAACCAGCAACACCACCAACATGCGGCGATCTCTTCCATCCAGTCGATAGGTGGAAAAGGCGGTTCGGCCGGGAAGACCATACCCCCTGGCTTTCATGGAGTCCGCCGTATCGATGGCATTTTCCAGAGACCAGGTCAACATCATAGAAGTTACCTTTATTCCCCTTCGGATTCGGTTTGGCAAGCTGCCCCCTTCCACTTCTCGACCCAATGATTTTTGAGCCTGCAAAATCACTTTGTACTGTTCCTGGAACCGGGGCACAAACCGGAGTACCATAGAAAAGATTAATGACAAAGAAGGAATGAGCCGACCAAAAAGGTAAATGAACTTGTCGCTGGTCATCACCTGGTTGTAACAGGAAAACCACAAGATTACCGCTCCCAACATCAACCCGGTCACCATGCCATAATATATGGACTCCCAGGTAATGGGATTATCCCTTATATATGTAAGAATGGTAACGCCCCGGTGGTTGAACAAGGGATTCACCAGAGACAACACCACCATCATGGGCAATAAAAACAGCAACAGAAACCGCAGAATTTTCTTACCCCCCAAGTACAACGCGTAGGCCAAAGACCCGGTGAAAGAAATCCCCAACAGCACCGGATGCAGAAAAAACATGGCGGTTCCAATCACCATAACGAAAAATATGAAATTCACCACCGGGTGGTATGTGGAAAATCCTTGATTCACTGCTTTCTTCCGTTGGCCTCCTTTTATTCTGCCTGCTTCCCGGTAGCTCTATTCTCCCTTTTGCTCCAGATAATCGCCGCCCACATCACGTCCCAAGTCCAAGGTATAGACCCACTCCACCTGGTCCCCATCGGTAAGCCGGTAGGCACTGGCTCCCCGGTTGGGGAAGGTTCCGTTGACTCGATACATCCATCCGGATAATTCCCCCCCATCAAACTCGTAAAGATTATGGATCCCCTCGATATAGGTGCTGTTATATATGGGCGTTCGCGTAAACTCCATATGTATTCCCTGTTGCCGGGTTCCCTTTTGAAGCAGGTCAAAAACCGTAGCACCTTCTTCCAGGGTGATTTCCGTGGATGGCAAAATCACGCCGCTAGCAGGAATCAGCTCTTGTTTTCCTTCCGGTAAGAGATCGGGATTGGCCAACAGTTGATGGCAGGTAATGGACAATTTACAAAAAACCCCGGGAACCGGCGATGCCTCTTTTTGTTCCGCCTGTTCCTCCTGAGCAGCTTCTAATTTCTCCGAAATAGCGTTCTCTGAATTCTCCGGATTTTCTGTGCCCTCCCCATTCTCTAAATCCGCTGCTGGCTTATCGGTAATGGACGATACGGTAGCATTTTCCAAAGAACCGCCGGATATCTCTGGACCCGGACTTTCCGTCGCCCCTGGTCCGCAGCCCATTCCCCCTGTCAGGAGAAATAATAAGAGGATAACAAGAACTCCTTTTTTCATCGCTGAATCACCACCTGACGAGTGGTTCCATCCCAATCTACAACAGCCTCTAGGCTTTCGGAAATAAACCGCACCGGAACCATAGTCCGGGCTCCCAGGATTTTCGCCGGTACGTCCAAGTTGACCTGTTTGCCATCCACCCAGGCGGTGGAGGCTCCAATGTATAACACCACTTCATGACCTTCCCATCCGGCATGAACTTGACGGGAAACCGGCTCATATTGAAGGGTGGCACCCAGGGCTTCGAAGATTCCCCGAAGGGGCACCAACACCCGGTCAGACTCTATGACGGGATTTTGATCAAAAGAAAGGAGTAAGCCGTTCAGGGTTACCGTAATCTCTTTATCTAAGGAAACTTCTTTCATCTCATAAAGTCCCGGCTCTTGAATCAGCCTTCGATAACAACTCACCAAGGCATAAAGGGCCTGTTCCGTGGCCATCAAATCCCCACCTTCTCCCAGAACATGCGCATAAGATCCATCCGCTTGCCGATATTTCTGAAGGGCCGTGAAGTTTTTCTCCCAGGAGACACCCCATCGTTGTTTGGCGATGATAACCTGAATTAAAGATTCTGAGGTAGCATGGCCTCCATAAATATACTCTCCCTCCGGACTCTCCAACCTTTCCAACATCTCAAAGGCATCCTCCCCAAAAGCGGCCACTTCCGGGTCACTTCGATAGGGCGCCAGTGCTTGCAACATCATAGCAGTTCGGTCCGGGTCGCTATCCTGTGGCCCTCTATATAGCAAGTAGGCAATCAGGTTTTCTCGAGTGGCCGCAGTCCCCCCTGCCGCCATCACCGTCTCCACTCCCTGCTTGGGCAACACATAGCCGTGAGAATCCAGGGCCAGCAAGGCAAAGGCCGGTCCATTCACCCCTTGCTTCGTGATTTGATCCAGATCCACCAAATAATCCAGCAAGCTATATCCCCCTACTTGGGTGATATCTTTCCCCAACGCAGTGAAAGCCAACACCAGCCGAGAATATTCCGTATATTTGGTCCGTGTTAACACGCCATCCTGGTCTTTCATCAACTGATGAATTCGGGCCACATATTCCTCGGCGTATCCTTCCGGCATGGAAAGTTGACCTCGAGATAGCCCCAGCATAGTCCACTCCCCCCCTACGGAAGATAGGGTGGGTTCCTTGACGGCTTTCATCAGATATTGTCCCGTTTCTTCCATCATACCCTGCAGACTCACCTCCGATATCTCAACAGCCGGAGAGTCAACGGCCCCCCAGGCCGGGTTGCTATCATTCACAGGGACCCAGCAAATCATGGCCGACAGAACCCCCAGGAAACAAAAGCGGACCAGGTTTTTCCCAGTGCCGGCGAAGGTTCTGGTCATGCCATACTTTTTATCGATATTTGCATTTTTCTTCATGATTTCTCCCCGCTTCATCATTCGGCTCCACTTCCTTCCGGGTTTTCCTATGGCTTCCAATAAAAAAGCACTTCGGCTATATTCTCCGAAATGCGGATTCTCAAAAATAATATCGCCCTATGTCCTATAGCCTGTAAGACATAACGCCAACATCACTGGCAGGTCTTCCGGCTTTCACGGCAGCAGGACTGCTGAGGATTTTCACCCCATTCCCTATTAAGTCATTGCGCTTCTATTCGTCGCACACCAATCATGATTCCATGCTACTATTTCGTCCTTACTTTATCACAATCCCGTACCTTTGACAAGTCCGTTACCTCCAGTTTACCTCCACAGGCACAACGGTATCCTTTGGGGTTTTTCGTCACGGAAGTTGCCCGAAACCGGGGCTGGCTCCTCCCACATTGCAAGCAGGAAATCAGAAATCTCGGAGTTTTTTCCGGCAAAGAGATGCCCATGGTCTGGGGTGAACTGGTTCTTGTAATCTCATATCCAAACCGATCGTTCATCAACTGGGCATATGCTTTCCAGTTCCCCTTATGGCCTTCCCCTCCCGGAATGGTGTGGAGAATCTCATGAGCCAATACTTGACGCAAGTTCTTTTCAGGACCATGGGCCACCGCCAAGGCTACTTGTATGGAGTATTTCGCATTGGCCCCTTTCTTCCCCTCCCTTTTGCAACATCCCCAACGGGTCCGGGCTCGGGTGCTGATTTCCACTCTAGGGGAGATGTTCTTAGACACGGGAATGGAAAGAGCCGCCGCTTCTCCCAATACTTCCTGTAATACGAAGTCCACATGGTCTTGCAATCCGGAATCTATTTTCATGTTTCCTCTCCCACAAAAATTTCCTCTTTGTCCGTCAACCCGATGACCTTCTCCCCCCTGCGACGCAAATCCAGCAGATAGGAAATGGCTTCCTGGGGAATCACTTCTCCCGGACAGAACAAGGGAATCCCCGGCGGGTAGGGAATAATTGAGGTTGCACACACCCGACCAGCGCCTTCCACCAAAGGGATCTTGATTCGGCGAACCGGCACATTTTTTTGCATCGGCGCATCCCATGTGGGAATGATGTTCCCCTTTCCGGAAGATTCCGCCGGTCTCGTGGGCAGCATTTTCAATACTCCTGCCAGTTCATAAAAGTCCTTGGGTGTATTCCCAATGCCGGTCATCAACATCAATAGATTTCCCGAAGCCAGCTCCGGAAATATGTTATGGTCATTGAATGCCCCTTCTAAGGAAGCTCCGGTATAACCCCTCTGGTGGTAATCCAAATTCAACTTGGTAAAATCCAATTGGCCCTTGGGAGGAATCACATGAAGCTGGGGCGTGGTTTTCGCCCACTGATAAAAGCTGGCAAGGTTGTCGCCCCATCCCTTCATCAGCATGGCACCGTGCTTTTCCAGAATGTCTGCATTAATATCCAGGGATGCCAACAGAAGATAGGAAGGACTGGTACTTTGAATCATCTGTAGCTTATCCTCCAAAATATCCGAATCCACTCTATCGGATACCCGATTTAATACCGCACTTTGAGTCAGTGAAGCCAAGGTCTTATGTATGCTATTCACCACCAAATCCGCCCCCTGGTCCTCTGCCGCAAGAGGCATGGCCCCTCCCTCAAAGGCGGTGCCCGGTGCAAATCGATGGAAAAACTTCAAATGGGCCCCATGGGCCTGGTCTACAATCAACACCTTCCCCAGTTCGTGTACTACCTTGGAAATCGCCTTTATGTCGGAGCAAATCCCATAGTAATTGGGACTGGGTAATACTACTGCAGACACATCCGGATGCTCCTTTAACTTTTTTTGTACATCCTTGGCCGTCACGGGACCGGCAATACCATACTCCGGCACCATGGCGGGATAAACAAAAACCGGTTCCAGGTTGCCCAGTAGCAACGCATTAAATATGGACTTGTGAGAATTTCGGGCAATCATCACCTTCCCGCCGGAAGGAACGGATGCCAAAATGGATGCGATGAGACCCCCACTGGTTCCATTCACCAAAAGGTAAGAGTCCCGAACTTGATATAGTGCCTGGTATCTCTTCATTACCTGGCGAATAACACCCTCTGCCTGAAACAGATTATCGGCTCCCGGGATTTCCGTGATGTCATAATTCATGGCATGGTCTAAAAAATCTCCGTACCCCAATGAGCGGTACAATTGCTCTCCCTTGTGGCCCGGCATATGAAAAGATATTGGATTTTTCGCTCCATGAATTTTCAGAAATTCCAACAAACCTTCTTGTTTCATCACTGTCTCCTTGTCTTGTAATCTATCTTGTACAAAGGGCAGGATTTTTCATCCTGCCCCAAGTGATTTTGTAAATATTAGAACTTTGTGGTTTTCACCCGATCAAACTCTTCCACCATTTCCGGGTCCGGTTTGGTCAGAAGACTCACCACAACGATTACCAGAGAACCCGCCAGGAACCCGGGGATGATTTCATAAATATCGAAGATACCGCCGGAGTTGGAGAACCAGAAAATATCTGTCAGCCCCCCGGCCAGCATTCCCGCGATGGCTCCCGGACGTGTCATCCGTCTCCAGAACAGGGAGAATAGAATGATGGGTCCAAAAGCAGCACCGAAGCCGCCCCAGGCAGAGGCTACCAGACCAAATACGGAGCTGGCGGGATTCAGCGCAATAATCATTGCCACCACGGCAATGGCGGCAACTGTCAATCGGGAAGCCCAAACCAGTCTGGGGTCCTTGTCGTCAATCTTCAACAGAGTGGCAAACAAATCCTTGGACACAGAAGAAGCCGACACTAACAATTGAGATGAAGCCGTACTCATGATAGCCGCTAGAATGGCGGTCATCAACAATCCCGCAATAACCGGATGGAACATGGCGGTCAGCATATTCATGAACACGGTTTCCGGATCTGCCAAATCCGGCATCATGGCTTTCCCGATGATGCCCACTAGGATGGCACAACCCAAGGTTACAGTGACCCATACCATGGCGATGACCCTTGATTTTCCAATGGCTTCCGGGGATTCAATCCCCATAAATCGGGCTAAGATATGAGGCTGTCCGAAGTAGCCTAACCCCCATCCCAAACAGGAAGCCAACAGCAAAGTGTTAATTTTTCCATCGGCTTCCGGGAAAAATCCCAGAGACTCCGGTGTCAAATCCGCCAGCCTTACCTGAACCTGATCCCAACCATCCATATTGACTACCGCCACGATGGGGACGATGATTAAAGCAAAGAACATGATGGTTCCCTGAATGGTGTCCGTCCAACACACCGCCGTAAATCCACCTAAAGCAGTATAGGCCAAAATGATAACGGCACCGATAATCATACCCACCACATAGTTCATACCAAAAATGGTAGAAAAGAGTTTTCCGCCTGCTGCAAATTGGCTGCTGGTATAGACCAGGAAAAAGATGACGATGTAGATGGCCGAAATGGAACGAAGAATGTGTTTTCCGTCTCGGAATCGTTTCTCAAAAAAGTCCGGCAAGGTGAGGGCGTCGCTGGCTACCTGGGTGTAGCTTCGAAGTCGCTTTGCCACAAACAGCCAGTTTAAGTAGGTTCCGATCCAAAGTCCGATGGCAGTCCATATGGCTTCCGACGTGCCGGTGTATAGTATGTAGGCGGTACCGGGAAGGCCCAGTAAGAGCCACCCTGACATGTCTGAAGCCTGGGCCGACATGGCAGCCACCCAGCTGTTCAGCTTTCGGCCCCCCAAGATGTAGTCCGAAATGTTAGATGTCTTGCTGTAATACTTCAAGCCGATTAGTACCATGAGTCCCAGATATAATGCGAATATAATTCCAATAATAGCCAAGTTCTCTCCTCCTTTGTGGTTATTCCGGCAGCTTCTTGCGTGCCAGTTGATGTAATCTAACAACCGCCTCCTGGGCGGATGATATGTCAAAGGTACCCCGGGCCAGTTTTTCCGTATCCAAATCAGAAATTACGATGGCCAACTCGCCACCTTCTTCTCCCTGGGTATATATAACGAACTCCAGTGCCTGATGGGGCTCCACCTTTCGTTCCTTCACCTGAACATCCTTTTCCACCTGACGAATCTCCGCTCCGGTGAAATCGTCATAGGCTACGGTGTAGGCATGCTCTCGCTTAATGCTACCGTCTCGCATATTATAGGTACATTGGTAGAGGTAAAAGTGTTCTTCACCCAACGCAAATACCAATACCGAGTGGTTAGAGCTTCGAATCTTGCCATCCATACCAACAGTCATTAAAAATGGCAGGTTGGAATTGGCGGACCAATCGTTGGGTCCCGTTACCGTAAGCCATTCCAATCCTTCCATTTGTTCCTGGCCTTCTACAAATCGGGCCAAGTTCTCCCCCATCACCTTTTCCGCCTTCAGGCGAATACCGCCCAAGTCATAATGAAAACAGGCATCCCATTCTTCGTCCGGCACTTCTTCCAGAACCTTCTCCCCATCCTTCTTCACTTCCAAATATCCTTTGATGAGGAAAATGGAACCTCCCAGTATCAACACAAAAGAGGCCGCCTTGATTCCCATGGGATTCAAACCGGAATTCATCAGTAATGGCTGAATTAATAACCCCAGTGCAAAACTTAAGAATCCTCCGAAGACAATGCCCACGCTTTCCCGCTGATGCCACTTGGTGGGTCCCTGGAAATATCGGCGCATTCTTCCTCTGCGTACCAATTCCTCCACATGGTCATAGTCTTCCCGATACAGTGCTACCGTGTAATCTTTTTTCATATTATCCAATCCTGTCTGTGCCCATAAAGGCTCGCAATGCTTCCGGCACAGTGACGGAGCCGTCTTGTTGCTGATAATTTTCCAGAATGGCCGCGACGGTTCGACCCACCGCAAGTCCGGAACCATTTAATGTATGAACAAACTCCGGCTTGCCACCGCCTTCCGGACGGAATCGGATGTTGCCTCGCCTTGCTTGATAGCTTTCAAAATTGGAGCAGGATGAGATTTCCACATATCTTTGATAGCTAGGCATCCACACCTCAATGTCATAAGTCATGGCAGAGGAGAATCCCAAATCTCCGGTGGAAAGCTTCACCACACGGTAAGGTAGCCCCAAACGAACCAGTACTTCTTCTGCCGCCTTGGTGAGAAGTTCCAATTCCTCATACGACCGTTCCGGATGAACAAACTTCACCAGTTCCACCTTGTTGAACTGATGCTGTCGAATCAGTCCTCGGGTATCCCTTCCGGCAGAACCGGCTTCCTTTCGGAAGCAAGGAGTATATGCCGTATAATATATAGGAAGATCTTTTTCTTCCAGAATTTCATTCATCAGCAAATTGGTAACCGGTACTTCTGCCGTAGGCACCAGGAAAAAGTCCTTGGCCGGTAGCCAAAACATATCCTCTTCGAATTTGGGAAGCTGGCCGGTTCCTGTCATGGCGTCCCGATTCACCATAAAGGGCGGCAAAATTTCTGTGAAGCCATGCTCCTCCGTATGAAGATTCAGCATGAAGTTAATGGCACTACGCTCCAGCCGAGCGCCCAGCCCTTTGTAAACCGTAAATCGGGCACCCGCTATTTTGGAAGCTCGCTCAAAATCCAGGACATCCAATCCGGTGCCCACATCCCAATGGGCCTTTTCCTCAAAATCAAATACAGGGGGTTCTCCCCACCTTCGAATCTCCACATTTTCCGTATCGTCTTTCCCCACTGGTACAGATGGATTCGGTGTATTTGGTACATTGAGAAGGGCATTCTTTATGTCATCTTCGATTTGGGTTACCTGAAGGTCCAATTCCTTAATCTGCTCCGAAAGGGCTTTCATTTCCTTCATTAGCTCCGAAGTGTCTTGCCCTTCCTTTTTCATCACGGGAATCTGCTTGGAATCCTGCCCTTGCTTGTACTTCATGGCTTCCACTTGAGAAAGCAAGGCCCTCCGCTTTTCGTCCAGCTGAGGAATGGCTTCCAACCCAAAACTGCCGTTCATTCGTGATTCAACGGCTTGCCGTACCTCTTCATAGTTTTCTCGAATTCGCTTGATGTCTAACATATGTAATCATCTCCCATACTATTGGCTCCTATTTAAAACAAGTTCTTCTTGTAAATGATATACCGGTTTACCATTCGATCCACCACTTCCTGCATTTCAATCTGCAAGTTACTGGCCGTATCGTAGTCATCTTGGTCCAGGGCATCTTTGATCCGAGTCAGTAAGCATCTTTCTGTTAGCGTGTCCTGACCCAGGTAAATACGCATATCCTGGATGGATTTCCAGTTGGCAATATCGAAGTCCACACAATCTTCATCATGGTGAAGTTTCTTACACTCTCGCACCAAATCCATGGTTTCCGGAATGATTCGATTGTGAAGCTCCCGGGCCCACACCTCCAGAATGGCCTGTCGATAGGAATCCAGGGTGGTAAGGGGCATCACATCATCTCGCATAAATATTTCCAGTTTATCCGGATATTTTCCAAAAGCCTGAATGTTTTCCCACACCGTTCGGGGGGCCACCCCAAACAACTTGTCTCTTTGCTCCGGAGTATATTCATCGAAAAGGTCTTTTTCACTGCGATACTCCCGGTCCGCGTCTAGGTAGAAATCCTCTTCTCCATATCTTTTGCTAATGGATGCATACAGCTCTTGAGAAGTCTTTCCCTCTTCCAGCGCTGCTTTAATACCATCCAGCATCGCCATATAAGCCGCCGATATCACCAGATAGGTGTTGCTTTTGGGGTTGGGGGCTCTCAGTTCGAAACGGGTAGCTAGCGGATTTCTGGGATCTCTGACCAGTCCAATTAGCACCGTTCGATTTCGAGAAGGTAGCTCCACAGAATGTCCCAGAGAACTGACAATACACACGGGAGCTTCATATCCCGGCTTTAATCGGTTGAATGCATCGTTGGAAGAGCTGACAAAGGGATTGATGACTTCATAATTCTTCAAAATCCCCATCAATGCTCCATAGCCTATGGGGCTGAGGAACTCCTTGTCCCCGTTTTTCGGGGAAAACAGGTTCACTACCTTCCCGTTCTTTAATCTGGCAGCAATCCCCATATGGGTGTGCTCTCCGGAACCGGCTACCGACTCGATGGGCTTGGCCATAAAGGTAACCTCCAGCCCATGGAGGGTAAATATATCCTTAATGACGTATTTTACCTGGTTTTCGTTATCCGAAGCCTGAAGAGCATCCGCATACCGCCAATCCACTTCCAATTGCTCCATGATATGGTCATAATTTCCACTGTTTCCCAGTTTGGCCTTGACGCCCCCTACTTCCTTATGACCCATTTCCACACAGAATCCGTATCGATCCAATACCATCAGCGAACGCTCTAATGCGGTTCGCACTGGGCCGATGGTTCTTTTCCAATACTGTTCCTTCATGGATTGGGCGGTAGTGAGCTGTTCTCGATCCGCCTTATCGTCCGGCGTTTTCACCCAAAACTCCAGCTCCGTGGCACAGGTCAGCTCTAAATCTTCAATATCCTCCACCGAAGAAATCCCCACCGTCTCCAGCACATAGGGATTTTCCTTCATTAATAATAGCAGGTCCTGTTTAAAGTTTTTTACCATATCCCTTAAGATAACACGGGAACCCACGTCCGAGGTATCATTATGCACTAAAAACGAAGGAATCCGAAGAGTGCCGATGGGCAATCCGGTTTTCACATCCCGGTTAATAAAATTATGGTCTACATACCAATTCACGGAAAGATCCGGCACGATATCCACCTTGGCATTGTGAAGATCGGCGATTCCGGGAAGGTGTACGCTGGAACCGTCCGTTTGGACACCGGAAGTAAGAATCTTGTCGATATCCTCCAAAAAGGCCGCTACCGGTATTTTTTCGTCGGTGTCATGGCCGCCAATATCCAGGCCCACCAAAGAAACGAATTTCACTTCCGGGTGCTGTTGAAGAATATGGACAAGATCCTCCTTGGAATTTTGATGAGGCAAAATGGTGTACAACATTTTATCAAAATCAAACTCTAACATATGTATCCCCTCCTTTGTAACGGGATAACGGGCGCAACCATTGCGCCCGCTCCCGTAATGATTATTTGATATCCGTCTATTCCACTTCGAGCTCTAATTCTTCCAATAAATCTTCTGGAAGCAGATCCATAGAAGCTTCATTGTTGGTCATACTCTCCAACGCTTCCAGTAACTTTTGAAGCGTCTGCATATGTGTACCGTAGTCAGCCCAACGTCCATCCTTCTGGGCGGTGATGGCGCTCTCATAAGCCGCAGCCGCTCTCAGAATCAACTCGGCTTGTGTCAGATCCGAACTAATTCCGCCTCCTTCAGTAGGGGTGCCATCTTCATTGGGCTCCCCATCGGTAGTGGCGCCAAACAAAGACTCCAGAGCCAACGTCAAGGTTTCTTCATAAGCAATCCGATCCCCATACGCTACAATGACCCGCTTAACTTCCGGCAAGGAAGAATTGGTGGCCTCCAAATACACCGGTTCCACATAGAGCAAACTGTCCTCGATGGGGATGATAAACAAATTCCCTCGGCTATAATTGGAGCCAGAAGAATTCCACAAGGAGAACTCCTTGGAAATCTCCGGGTTCTGGTCAATCTGTGCTTCAATCTGCATGGGTCCGTAGAATATTTTGTCCTTGGGCAGTTGATACAGCACCAGCTCCCCATAATTTGCGCCATCATTTCTCGCCACCAACAAGGCCATCATATTTCGTTTATCCTTGGGGGTATAGGCGATAGTGTTGACAAATTCCGCCTTTTCTTCCCCTGGCAATTTCATGATGTAATAGGTGGGTTGCATAATGGTTTCCGTGGTTCCGAAAATTTCTCGGCCGATATCCCACAAGTCCTCATCCTGATAGAATACCCGAACATCGCTCATGTGATATCTGGTATATACGTTAGCCTGAATGTTCAACATGGTGCTGGGATATCGGATGTGACTTCTCACTTCCTCCGGCATTTGATCAAACGGTTTGAATAATGCGGGATAAATGTTCATAAAGGTATTGGCAACCGGATCCTTGTCATCCACCAAATAGTAAGTAGCGCTGCCGTTATAGGCATCAATCACCACTTTAACGGAATTTCGAATATAGTTGATGTTAGTTCCTTCCGTATAAGGTTCCGAATACGGATACTTATCACTGGTTGTGTAGGCATCCAGAATCCAAAACAGCTTACCATCGATTACCACGATGTAAGGATCATTTTCATAAGCCAGATAGGGCATGATGGTTTTCACACGTTCCAGAATATTTCGGTTGATGATAATTCGGGAATCGGAATCGATGTTGGTGGAAACCAGAAGCTTCAAGCTCTGTTCCCGAATGGCGAACATCATTCGGTTTAACAGATTCAACTGAATTCCCGCTTCTCCATCATACATAGAGTACTTATTCACGTCGCCTTCCGGATAATCAAATTCTTCTTCATCAGTTCCCACCAAAATATAATTGTTGGTTAGCTCTCCAAAGTAGATTTCCGGTCTTTCAATTTGGATTTCCGGCACGTCGGATACCGGCGGAATGCTGTCGATCAACATATCCGGTTGACCGGAGGCCGTCACCTTATCTACTCGAGACAAGGTAATGCCGTATCCATGCGTATACTTGATATGCTGATTCAACCAGGTCTCACTGATCAACGTTTCATCAATTTCCCGGGCGGACAGGAAGGTCTGAGTATACTCTCCATTCACCATATATCGGTCCACATCTACATCGTTAAAGGTGTAGTACAGACGAATACTCTGGGTCTGATTGTAGAACTTTTTCGCCGGTTCATAGTCGTTGATACGAATATTGGAAATGGTCTCCTGATTGTTGGCTATGTCCTCATTGGTCAATGTGTTGCTGGCTGCAAAAGGCTTGATGTCGACTTTGTCCAAATCATAGGCAAACTGAGTATATGCAATGTTGTACTCCAGGTATTCCATTTCTTTGTTGATCTCGTCCGGGGAAACCACCAAGTTCTGAACCAGGGTGGAGCCACCGGTTCCTACGGCACCTACGATAATCATGATAACCGGAAGCAGTAGGATGGTTTTGAATTTCTTCTTTACCACACCGATGGCAAAGGTCACTGCTGCCACCAATGACAGTCCGATGAGAAGTCGATACATCCACAGTGTAACATTCACATCCGTGAACCCGGCTCCATATACGGCGCCTACACTGGAATATAGCAAACTATACTGCTTCAAGAAGAAGTTCACCGCCAGCATCACGAAGAATATGGCGCCTAGAACAATTAACTCCTTTTGGGCAATGCTGAGAAGTTGTTTGAAATTATCGTCGTCAAACTGCTTTTTGGGTCTTCTGGTTTGACGAATGTTTCCGCCTCGTTGGAACTGACGTCCCATGTTTTCGAACACGTCGTTCAGATTATCAAAACTAAATCCTTTTCGCCCGCCTCCAGGAGGCATTTTATTTCCCTGAAAAGAATCTTCCTCTTCAAATCCACTCGGCTCTTCCGCCGATTCATACATCTGAGGTGTTCTCATCCCCAGCAAAATGGAATAGTAAATAACGCTGATGACCACATATCCAATGACAATACCGATTATCAACGTGTTGAGCTGCTCAATAAAGGCTAACTTGAATACGTAGAAGGAAATATCCATGTTAAACAATGGATCTGCTTTGCCGAAGTCCGTGGAATTCATAAACTTCAATGCCTCGAACCACAAGGCTTTGGCCGCCATGAAGGATGCGATGGCTGCAAATACTACTGATATGAGGAAGGAAATCTGTCCCAACCTCTTCTCATTTACTTCCTCGGTGGATTCCACTTTGTTGTAATATCCCCTCTTAAGCAGCTTCAGGAATATTAAAGTGATGGCTGTCAATATCACGAACAACGGAATCCCGATTTGAAGCTGTGTCACAATCTGTTTGAAGAACACACTTAGGTATCCCATTTCTCGGAACCACAGCAAATCGGTGATAAAGCCGATTAATGCCAAGAACAAACCGATGACAATGACTGCCAGCAGTATGATTCCTTTTAGGCCTAACTTCTTTCTCTCTTTCAAAATCTCTTCCTCCCTTATTTTAACTTCTGAATTAACTCTTTAATGATGTTTTCTGCTTCTTCCGGCAAAGCATCCCGTCCCCCTTTTATGGTATTCAGGCTTTCCAGATAATTGATTCTACCCTCTAAACCGGCTGTCAAAACTTCTACATATGCTTTTCCTTCAAAGTCCGGCTCGAAACCCTCCACCTTCATCGTTTTAATTCGACTTAACGGACCGAAATTGGTAAACTCTGCAGTGCCATCGATGATGGCCTCTAGAATCCCTATGGTCACTTCCTTTGGAATTTTCTTCTCCAGGAAATATCCGGTATTTAAAATGTAGTTGGATACCCCTCTTTTTTCGAAAAGTTCTTTGAACTTGTTGTAGTCTTCTTTCAACGCATAGGTACGGAAGGGGTTGGCATAGGGCTCAAAGACCAAGGCATTGATATCCACTCCTTCTGCCAATCGTTCTGCCGAAGTTCTTTTTGTAGCCAAGCAAGCACCCATAACCGATGCCAAGGACGGATCTTCCAGCTTCAATACCGGTGGTAATGCCTTATCTTTCATCAACCAGATAATGGAGTTTACCGGATCTTCCATTTTGTCCACTCGATTCGGTGCCCACAGCTTCGACTTGATGGCTCTTCCGTTGCCGTTTCGGATATCCTCCGTCACCAGCACCATCTTGCCCTCGTGATCCAAAGTAGCACCCACATTCTGGGCAGTAATCAAGTATTTGTTATCCGGCGAAGACAGGGGATAGTCCTGAGTTTTATCAAAATAGGATGGCTCCAGTGCCACCGAGCTTCCATTTTCATTGGAGATAATATATGCGTCGTCATGAAGAACCGTTACATCGTACTTTCCATCATGTTTGGCATGGGTCAACGTGGACTTCCCAGAACCAGATAGCCCAAACACACCGATGACATGGGCTTTCCCATCCGGTCGTACACAACGTTTCAGTCCGCCGTGACATGCAGTATACCCGTTTCGGTTGGCGATGCTCCAAGCCAGTGTCAATGTGCCTTTCTTATGCTCCCCAAAATATCTCATTCCCAGCAGGCACGCACAATTGTGTTCCGGATCAAAGAATGCCAGGCCTAAGGGAAATTTTGGATGAACAAAATCCGGATCCGACAAAATAAAAATGTCTGGCTCATCTCCTACGGGCTTTGATTCCCCGTACATTTTGTCATACACCTCGTTCAAATACTGAAAGTTCAACAGCCAATTGTACATGGTGTTCTCATATTTTTCCGGAATGAGTAAATGAGCCTTTACAATAAAGTCTTTGTCCAGCCCGATATAGCTTTGAGTGTGATACATCTTTTTGTATCGAGTCTGATAAGCCGCCTCACGCAGCACCTTTGCCAATTCCTTTTCATCCGCACCATCTTCTCCCAAAATCACACGGGCGGCGGCAAACCGGCCAATGATTTCACCATCGTTGAACAATAGAATCTTGGCGCCTTCGGGAATTCCAATCTTTTCCGGCTCATACACCGGCATGTCGGTTTCAATGGTTCCCGGCGAGTTCTTTGCCATTTCGTAGGCTTTTTTTAAATCCACCATTACCTCTACGTTGTTCCCATAAAACGCAGTTTCAATAGTAGTACGCGCCGGGGAAAACCCGCGGCTTCCGGCCGTAATTTCTTCTCTAGGGTAGTACGCTTTGGTTGACATGTCATTGCCTCCGAAAGATCAAATAATGAATGATGAGTGATACGTTATGAATAATATATATCAAACTTTACGTCTTTGAAACCATGGTTCACCGATATTGAGATTCTAATCAAAGAAAGTGGTTTCAATCCATTGCTGGAAAACGAGAATGACCTCATTTACTTTCGTAGTGGCTTCACTTTCCGGTGCAAAATGACGAAGCCCCAAAATGCTTCCTTCTAAAATCAAGACAACGATGATAATGGCAATCACAAACTTTCCAAAAAATCCTCCACGTCGCTTTTCTTCATCTTGATAGAAGTCATCGTCCCCGTCATCGGGAATCAATGTGGATGAGGTTTGCGCATGGCTCATTTGAGACGGTATGGATGCCACCGGGACCGGTGCAGTATTCGTGTCCCAAAGCTTTGCCAGCTTTTGGTCTACGTCCGGCGTCTCTTCAATGGGTGCCACCGTGATGTGCTCTTCAGGGATTTCCCCTGTAGTCCCTTGTTCCGCGTAAGATGCTTCTTGCCCCATCCTGCCATCTACCGGTTGAGGAGGTGTAACATTTCTTTCCACCGAAGGTTTGTCTGAATCTCCACCAGTTGGTAATATAGTAGGGGGAGTGGGGTGAAGTGGCTTCAGAGGTCTTGCCTCCTCCCCTGCGGGCATCTCTGGCATTTCCGGTTGAGAAATCGCCTCTTGATACGTGTTGTCATCAGAAGCTACCGTTTCATAGCCTTCCTCGTTGGGATATTTCGGCTCTGGGTTTCTGCTTTTCTGAACAAATTGGGTTTTCTTAATATCGAAATCGTCCGATGTGCTCTGATAATCATCGCCACCGTACTTTATCTTTTCTATAATCTGTGTTTTTGCGTTTTCATCCAAACCCACCTGCAGAAGGTCTCTTCGTAATTCCATGGTGTTAAACTTACGACGTTCTTCATCATACAGTTCTTTTTCCCAAGGGTCTTCTGCCGGATACTGTTGGAGTGCTTCCCGTTCTCTCTCCATTTCTTGCACATGACTCACCGGGTCAAATCGGTCTTCTATGGGAGGTTGTTCATTGGGGAGTGGAGGGATGAATCCGCTGGGCGCACTCTCAGACTCACGATTGGTCCTGAGATATTCCCGGTCCAAAAGCTGCTGAAACTCTTCCCGACTTTTGTTGTAAGTGTGAAACCGATTTTCCGGGTCCGCTTCCAGCCCTCTCCCGGAAGGTTGGGAAGGCCGGTCCAAGTTCCATTGAAAATCCACATCTTCTGTTGGACGAGCTTCCCCTTTGGGGAATTGATGAACATTCCAAACAAAGTCTTCATCCACCGGCTTCGCCGCTTTTTCTACAGACCTTCTGGCCGCCTCCAATCGAGCGGGGTCAGGGCCCGGTTCCGGTTTTCGAAAGAAAAATTCTTCTTCCGGCTCCTCTTCCCTTTTGGGTTTCGGTCTCTCGGTGTATGGGCGATTATAGACAATCTCTTCTCGAGGTTCCGGTGTTTCGTGAGCTTGCTCTCCCACCTTATGGCCGCACTTGCTGCAAAAGAGATCCGTGTCTCTTAACGCATTTCCACAGTTGGTGCAATACATTGAATTCCTCCTTTTTTTAATCAAGGATCTTCTGGTCTAATTCTTCTTCTGAATACTGTTTTCCGGAATGAGTCATACTATCATGCAATGAGTAAAACTTCGATGAAAATATGGGTTGTGCCTTCTGCGTTGGCGTTGCCTCCTGAGATTGAGTCGGTTGTACCTCCGCTTTTTCTATCGGTTGGCTCTGCTGATGAGATTCATAAAACAATTCGTCTTCATCCGGCAATTGGAACTCTGTAAATCCCACCGTTCGTATTGGCTTTCGAGGTGGCTCGCCCGCAAACACTGGTTTCGGTTCCACCACTTGAACTTGTTGCGGAATCGGTGCCGTTCTCTCCCTTGGCAGATCTTGGGCCACGGTTGGAGCCTTCCCTTGGGATTCCGGCATTGGCTGTTGCGCTAGCCTTGGGTCGAATCTAGATTCGGTTCTCGTTTCTGGTCTGGTGTCGAATCTCGGTTCGGGTCTGGTTTCTGAGTTTATGTCCCTCTGGGGTTCCAGCCTCGGCTGCGGCGCCTGTCTTGGAGGCGGCGGAACTGTCACTTTGCGTTCCGATATGATAGGCCTTGGAATATTACCGGAAGCCCCGGGTGGTTTTCCCTGATATGCCGCCGGCCCCGGTTGTGGATAGGACACAGACGAGGTCGGACCCTGCGGATTGGGATACGGGGGGTTACCCGGGTAAGGGTTCTGCACTGTTTGAGAACCCGGCGTCCAAGGTATGGGTTGCTGAATAATATACACCGGTGGAGAAGCCGGGCTGACTTGAGCTTGGGGGTGGAACTCACCCATTTTCGTTTGAACCGCGCGAACGGTTGCTTGATCTATTTTAAGGTTGGTCAGTTCTCCATTTACCTGATCCAACTTGCCTTCTAATTTCCCCAAAAATTGGTTTTGATCCACAATTCTTTGGTCAAAACGGCGAAAACCATGTAAAAGGGTGGATGCTAATAAAGCAACCATGCCAACAGACAGGATGACAACCAGTACTACCCAAATGTCTACTGTCGCATTCCCTAAGGTCATGCCATCGCCCTTTCCCAGTTCTCCCGGTGTTTTTTACCCGAAAATCGATGCTCAATATAAGAGCATACTTGTCCGAGTTTATACTTTATTATATCAACATATTATACAACTTAGCGACTGTAATAGCAACGAAAATGGCGGAATTTTCAATGAAATTTCCCATATTAAGTATGGGGTTAGAATTGGGCAACTAGATAAAGTGGTGTTTGCTAAAATGAAGATTAAACGAAGTATCCAATAAGCGCCGATCCATTTAGTAATTTCTTTGCGGTTGACCATGGAAAAAATGAGAAAGTTGCCATGGAAAATGGGGTATGTTATAATACAACTATCCTGAAATGCTCGTTAGGAATTATAATTCAACCTACACTAATTCCTTGGGACTTCGAGTTTCTTCTACGGATGTCATGCCTCCTTTGAGTGGACGGCAGAAGTAAAGAACAGATAACCCACCTATCAACTGATAGGGCGTGAATTATACCCTGACGGCATGACGGGATTTTTTTGCGACCAAGACGTTGACAATAAAAATGTCTGGTGATAAACTACTTATTGCGTCAAATCCAATATGCACCATTAGCTCAGCTGGCAGAGCACCTGACTCTTAATCAGGGTGTCCAGGGTTCGAACCCCTGATGGTGTACCAAAAGCAAATACACCGCCTGGCGCGGTGTATTTGCTTTTTTGTCTTCGTGTTAGAAGGGGTTCGAACCCGAAAGGGCGTGGCCGTTTCGCGAAACGATCCAGTGAATCGTTGAGTAGGCCACGGTTCAAGCGGCATGTATATATGCCGTGTAGAACGGCACCTTGACCATGGAAAAGGTGCATAAACCCCTGATGGTGTACCAAAAGCAAATACACCGCCTGGCGCGGTGTATTTGCTTTTTTGTCTTCGTGTTGAAAGGGGTTCGAACCCGAAAGGGCGTGGCCGTTTCGCGAAACGATCCAGTGAATCGTTGAGTAGGCCACGGTTCAAGCGGCATGTATATATGCCGTGTAGAACGGCACCTTGACCATGGAAAAGGTGCATAAACCCCTGATGGTGTACCAAAAACAACAGAAAAATGAACAACTACCTATCCCTCTTATGCTATATCCTTAGTAATTGTTATGGGATTTAGGCTTTGAGGCAACTAATTGGAATGCAATATACACCATCTTTTCTCTGGTAGGCATATCCGTCTCCTGTTATTACCATTAAAAACGATGGCTTCTTCATTTTCTCAGTATCTATTTTATCCCTCAATTTCAACAAATTTTCTGCTGCTTTATCTACCTCCCTTTGGCCCAGCTTTATTTCGACTGCCGCCCATCTCCCGTCATGAAGTGCGATGATTGCATCCGCCTCAAGGTTGGTGTTGTCCCTGTAATGGAAAATGTCACCGCTTAACATCTGTGTATATATTCGAAGATCTCGGATGCACATCGACTCAAACAAACATCCAAAAGTTTTCATATCTTTCAACAAACCGTCCGGATTTGTTTTCATCGCTGCGACCGCTATTGAAGGATCTACAAAGTGGCGTTTCGCAGCTTTTCGTAGCCTTGATCTTGACCGTAGTTCGGGACTCCATGCAGGTTGGTCCTCAATTACAAATAGTCTTTCTAGTCCTCTTAAATATGTTAAAATCGTATTAGTTGCAGGCCGTTCATCTGCGACATCAACGTCATTTTGTATAGTAACCAGCGTGGCCGTTGTGGCTGTGTTACGTGCTAACGAAGCTAATAATTTTCTTACCCTAATTGGGTCCTTCAATATCCCGTCCACTTCCGAAAGATCATTATCCACAATCGCTTCATAATAATTTGTGGCTTGCTTCAGGGCAATTTTATTCTCCATCCCAATTGATGCGGGCCAGCCCCCCCCTACATACAACAAATGCAACTTCGAAAATGTCCAGATTTGCTGTACCACTTACATCTTCATCATTAAATAGCGATTCTAACGATACCTCTCCATTTGATTCTCCTGATTCATAAAGACTCATTGTTCTCATAAGCATTTTGGAGATTCTGCCCGTTCCCGAATGCATCGTTTCACTATCCAAAGGCAAAGTCGATCCTGTCAATATAAATTGGCCTCGTTCACCGCGCATATCGACCACATGCCTTACCGCATCCCAAAGAACAGGAGCCATCTGCCATTCATCGATTAACCTAGGCACTTCTCCTTCAAGGAGTATTGACGGCTTGACACCGGCAATCTGCAGATAACTTTGAGTGTTTTGCAACGTTTTCGTTGAGTGTTTTGCAACGTTTTTATTGCGTGTTTTGTACTTGTCAAGTCTGGTGGACACGAAAAATGTTTCTTGGCAATATTAATTTTCAAAAGTAGACAGAACGAACTCTTTTAGTTGATTTTCATTTTTAAGAGCAAACATTTTTATCACTTTTTGAGTTCTACTTTTTCAAAAAACAAACACACCGCCTTGCGCGGTGTATTTGTTTTTTTGTCTTCGTGTTGAAAGGGGTTCGAACCCGAAAGGGCATGGCCGTTTCGCGAAACAATTCGGCGAATGGTTGAGTAGGCCGCGGTTCATGTTTCTATTACCGGAATCCAGATTTCACTTCGATAGTTTGGATTTCCAGTATTCGGACTCTCATTCCAAAGTATTTCAGGACCTTCAGCCTCTTCAAATCCCGAAGTGGGAAACCACTCTGAATAGATTCTTCCCCACACGCTTTGAAGTGTTTCCGGGAAGGGTCCAATGGATTCAAACACAGCCCAGGTATGCGCTCCTATTTTCAAAACATCAAACTCAGTAGCATCATCCCTTAAAGTTGCCACCCCAATGTAATGATCCAATGCTCCCTTTTCTTCCATTCTATCTTCCGAAAAATTGGTAGACGCACTGATAATCCCTTTTGGCTCAACATCTGAAAGTGCCTTGAGTTTTTGAACAATCTCAGGGGTTAGAAGTTCTGTCATTTTTGCTATCTCCGGATTGATACCTTGAAAAATAACAGGAACTCTCTTCTTTAATCCCACTAAGTAAAAGGGGGCTTTTTCAACGATACGATAATTCATTTCACATCCTCCTTTGAGAGATAATTGAAAGATCATTCTGGGGTAAGCCTTCAATTGCATGTTCTCGTTCCTCGCCTCTTTTGGATGAATACCATGCATGTAATGGAAGGCACGGGAGAACGAGTCCGGTGAATCATAACCATACTTAATAGCCGCATCGATGACCTTTAGGTTTGAGTCTCTCAAATCAAAGGCAGCCAAGGTTAATCTTCTTCTGCGAATGTATTCTGATATACCAATCCCGGATAGATAAGAGAACATTCGCTTAAAGTGATACTCCGAACAGCAGGTAATTTTAGAGACTTCACTATAATCGATTTCCTCTGTTAAGTGGGCTTCGATATATGCCATGGCTTCATTCAACCTTCTGAAAGCTTCCATCAAACAGCCTCCTTTCTGCATCTATATTATCAAAGGATTCATCTCGTCATTCGACAATCTGTGCACAAATTTGTCGGTCTTTGGTTATTTCCACACTATCGCCGGACTTCAAATCAATACAAATAATATTCCTTGTCTCATAGAAGATCATGAAGATAGGTATTGCAAAAATATTATTCCCTATATTTCGATTCATATACGATGTTTCCCGCTTTATCATAAGCAGTGATGGACATTAAATGTTCTTCCCCTTCTCGGATTAAGCAAAACATATCATCATAAAATTCTTTACAAGTCAGTGTAATCGGCGCTCCCTTTCCTTCCGGATCATGAAGTGTTGCTTCCAGATATGCGATTGAGACGTCATTTCGTACACCAAATATCCGCCAATCTCCTTCTCCTTTAGCCTCCTGATAGAACAGTGGACGGCTTTTGTCATTTGGGGATCCGTAACCACCGCCATAGCGCCAAAACACACCAAGGGCCTTTTCTATAGACGGGCACGATACAAAATCCTCATAGCGTGTAAGAAAGTAACGACTGTCGCCGTAATCAAAGCTATGAACGATTTCCGAGGGGCCGAAATGTAAATCCTTCTCCGATGCGTGAAGAGCCTGGACTGGCGAGAAGTACAAACCATTAAACTGCATAAATAGAAACAGCAATACTGCAATAATCAACAAATTGCGAATGGTCTTTTTCAATCTAATCATTGCTGCTTCACCTCTCCCAGGGGAATTTTTACTCGATAATAACGGCCGGCACGATCCAATTCGATGATTAATATTTCTTTATCAAAAGGAAAATTTTCAAGGGACCGTCGGGCGCGATTATAAAGTCCAGCAGTACCGCGTCCACCCCCACTGAAATAGGTATTTCCATCTTCATCTTGAAAACCTGTAAGTCCACCGAATGACCAACCATGCAAACTTGAAAAACTCAGGCTGTAGTGAGAGTAACAAATATGCAAAGAGCCGTCTTCTGATTGAATAACATCGGTAATACGAATTCGTCTATCGTCTAGTTTAATCACAATATTTGGCTCCACATGGCGCACATAGGTTTCTTTCGGAATGTCCCGTATCGGATGGTCAAAAACAATGGTCCATCCGCTCACAAGCAGCATAGGTATCGACTGCAATATTACTACAATGCAGAGCATAACCATGATGATTCGGCTGAAATACCACAAATAGCCTAAGAAGGGATTATGTTGCCTGTTAAGGGCTGTTCCGATTTCTTCTGCGTTGCCCATTCGCTCAATCGCTTTTATTTGAGCTTCTCTCTCATCAAGTTGCTCTTCCTTCTGCAAGAATAAGGCACTGTCCTCAATATGTGCAGATAGTTCTAGTTCGATATCAGCGCGGTCAGGAAAAAAATGTACCCTTTTTACTACTTTGTTCAAAAAATTACGACTCTCAGGCAAAAGCATCTATTTCACCACCTATCACCTTTGTGACTGCCATTGAGAACTTCTGCCATTGTACCTTTTCCTCTGACAATTGCTTTTTCCCTCGCTCCGTTATGGTATAGTACCGCCGCTGCCTCCCGCCTGCATCCTTATAGTAGGAGAGGATAAGCCCGTCTTTCTCCAATTTATGCAAAACCGGGTATAACGTGCCTTCCTTAAATGAAAACGTTTGATCCGAACGTTCCTCCAATCTCCGGATGATTTCATAGCCATAACAATCCGCATTTTCTATGAGAGAAAGCAGCATAAGCGGTGTGCTTCCCCCCAACAAACCCTTATTAATAACCATTGTTAGTCCCTCCTGACATTATACATAGAGCATCTATGTATATAGTACCTTGATATTCTATGTATTGTCAATAAGTATTATGGGCTTGGCATTATTTTATGGCTGACTATGGTATGAAGTTCTCTAGCTCCTTTATTCTCTCAACAAACATCCCGCAACCACGATTCTATTTTTACTGTATCTAAATATACTTTATCGTGATGCAGTTGTTATTAATCTTTGGACCTGCCTTTTCAATCGCGAGAAAATGTTATTGTGGTTGATATGTCCACAAAAATGATTGTTTTCGCCAGATTATTGAGTAAAATGCGATGAAAGAGGTCATTCAGGTTGATTCAATCAGGGCACTTAACGGAGGATGCGGAATTTGAGCTAGTCGATATTAAGAATATGCTTTGTGGTCGTTTTGATTTAATTGATTTTTCTCAAGCAAAAAGTGACATAACCCCTTTTATTCGGGATAAGCATGTTCTGGATATATGGAGTGCTGATTTTTTCAAGCAGATAACGGAAAGTTTGAGCGAGAGGGAATAGCAACATCAGTTTGTCTTCGGTTTGAACCCCCGATGGTGTGCCAATCAAAAGAGACTCCCGAAAAGAGTCTCTTTTCATTATTATGAATGGTTGGCTTCCTAAGAAGCAAATTTCGTTTCCTTGCTTCCCCTCTACATAGCCTTTACAATCTTTTCAATAGTGGCCTTGGCATCTCCAAAGCACATAAAGGAATTGTCTTTATAGAATAGTGGATTGGGCACTCCCGCGTATCCCGCGTTCATGGACCGCTTGAAGACTACCACTGTCTGCGCCTTCCACACCTCCAATACCGGCATACCGGCAATGGGACTTGTGGGATCTTCCTTGGCCGATGGGTTCACCGTGTCGTTGGCACCGATTACCAATACCGTATCCGTCTCGGAAAAATCATCATTGATTTCATCCATTTCCAAAACGATATCATAAGGTACTTTCGCCTCGGCCAACAACACATTCATGTGCCCGGGCAAACGTCCCGCTACCGGATGAATACCAAAACGAACATTGACTCCCATATCCCGTAGCTTTCGTGTAATATCTGCTACCAAGTATTGCGCTTGTGCAACGGCCATTCCATATCCGGGAGTAATAATTACCGAACTGGATTGCTTTAATTGCTCCGCCACATCCTCCGGGGACATTTCTCGATATTCCCCCATGTCTTCCGGCCCCACTGCACATGCACCTTCATTTCCAAAGCCACCGGCAATGACAGAAATAAAGGACCGATTCATCGCCTTACACATGATGTAGGACAAGATAGCACCGGAAGATCCGACCAAAGCCCCGGTTACAATCAATAAGTCATTGGAGAGCATAAATCCTACCGCCGCGGTGGCCCATCCGGAATAGGAGTTCAACATGGAGATAACCACCGGCATATCCGCTCCGCCGATGGAGGCTACCAGATGGAGGCCCAACAGCAGAGAAATGGCCGTCATAATGGCCAGATAAATCATAGAGCCTTCCGCCTGGATGAAAAAGCCCATCAACACAAAGGATCCCACAATGGCGGCTAGATTCAACCATTGTTTTCCGGGCAAACAAAGCGCCCTTGACTTAATCATTCCATTCAACTTTCCGAAAGCCACAATGGAACCGGTAAAGGTAACCGCTCCAATGAACACACCCAGAAAGATTTCCGTCAACTCAATATTGAGAAGAGCCCCTTCCACCGTCTCACCATGTCCGTGGCCTAACAACTTAAAGAAATTGTTATACCCTACCAACACCGCGGCCAGCCCTACAAAACTGTGTAATGCCGCTACCAGCTGGGGCATACCGGTCATTTCCACCTTTAACGCCACCCGGGCTCCAATCAGGCTTCCAATCAGCATGGCCACCAGGATATAAACTAATGCTTGAACATTGGAACTGGCAATAGTGGTCACCAGGGCAATGCTCATTCCGATAATCCCAAATATATTTCCTCTTTTTGCAGTTTCCTGTCTTGATAAACCGGCCAAGCTCAGAACGAAAAGGATGGCCGCGATGATATATGCTATTGTTACTAAACCTTGAAACATTTCGCTTTCCTCCTTATTCTTTTCTGAACATTTTCAGCATTCGGTGTGTTACCGTAAAACCACCCACCACGTTAATGGTGGCAATGAGAATTCCGATAAAGGCCAATACGGTAATGATATTCATATCCGGGCCAATCTGCAGCAAAGCCCCCACCACGATAATGCCGGAAATGGCATTGGTTACCGACATCAACGGAGTATGCAACGCATGGGTTACATTCCACACCACATAATATCCTACGATGCAAGCCAACACGAATACGGTGAAATGCCCCAGAAACTCGGGAGGCGAAAACAAGCCAAGTAAGCCTAACAACAAAATTCCCAATATGCCCAGTCCGATTTTCAGCCCCTTTCTCTCCTTCTTTTCCTTGGCTATCGGAGTCGGTGCTGCAGCTACTTTGCCAGGCGCTGCCGATACACTGATGGGGGGAGGCGGAAAAGTCACTTCCCCTTCATGAATTACACTCATATTTCGAAAAACCACATCCTCGAAGTCAATAACGGCATTCCCATCCTTTCCGGGAGATAACAACTTCGCTAAATTCACCAGATTTGTGGCATACATTTCTGAAGATTGGGCGGCCAGTCTACCTGGTAGGTCCGTATAGCCAATGACTTTCACGCCGGAATCTGTGACAGTTAGCTGCCCGGGAACCGTATATTCGCAGTTGCCTCCCGTGGCGGCTGCCATATCCACAATCACAGAACCCGGCTTCATGCTGTCCACCATATCCTTGGTAATCAGCTTGGGGGCCGGCTTTCCTGGAATGAGAGCCGTGGTCACAATCACATCCACGTCCTGGGCTTGCTCTGCAAAGAGCGCCATTTCTGCTTGAATGAATTCGTCGGACATCACCTTGGCATATCCTCCCGAAGTGGATCCATCCTCTTCTCCTTCAAAGTTTAACTTCAGGAATTCTCCACCCATGGATTCAATTTGTTCCGCCACCTCGAGACGAGTATCAAAGGCACGTACAATGGCCCCTAAAGAACGGGCCGTACCAATGGCTGCCAATCCTGCCACACCTGCACCGATAACCAGAACTTTTGCCGGAGGAACCTTGCCAGCCGCAGTAATCTGACCTGTAAAGAATCGACCAAAGTTATGAGCCGCTTCTACCACCGCACGATATCCACCGATATTGGCCATCGAAGACAGTGCGTCCAAGGATTGGGCTCTTGAAATACGCGGAACCATGTCCATGGCCAGTACATTAATTTTCTTTTCAGACAGCTTCTCAACCAGCTCCGGATTTTGCGCCGGATAAAGAAAGCTGACAAGAGTGGTTCCCTCCTTGATTTTCCCAAGCTCTTCTTCGGTGGGAGAGTTTAATTTGTAAATAAGATCGGACTGCCATATGGCACCATCATCCGCTACTTCCGCCCCAGCCACTTTATATGCCTCATCGCTAAAACCGGCTTCTTCTCCGGCCCCCGATTCTACCAAGATGTCAAAGCCGAGTTTCATAAGTTGCTTGACCGAATTGGGAGTAGCCGCCACCCGGGTCTCCCCGGCAACCGTCTCTTTCGGAACGCCTATTCTCATGCTTATGCTCCTTCCATACTTTGCATTAACGGTACTATCACAAATACATGGTCTTCACTGAGTCCGCATACTTGTCTTGCTTTATTTAAGAACGGTCCATTTTTGTAAAGATAACCTACTCCTTCTTCATAAATTTTTTCCCCACCGAGAAGGCCTCTTCTATTTTTGAACCAATTCCGTAATAATTCACTTTCGCAGGATTATATAACATCGGCGCTATTTTTTCAATATCCGGTTCTCCCTCCACCCCCAAACAGTCCTCATCCACAACCACATTGAGAATCTCTCCGATTACAATAATATGTTGCCCGTTTTCAATCTGATTGATCACTTTGCATTCTAGCGCAAAAGGGAACTCTTGAATAATAGGGGCATCTACCATACTGCTTTTCACGGTAGTGAGGCCGGTCCGCTCCAACTTGTTACCATTTTTCCCGGAATCCATGCCGAAATAATCCGACTCTGCCACATATTGCTCGGAAGGGATATTGACCGTAAAAGCCATTTTCTCATTAATATTATCGTAAGTACAACGACTTTTTCGGATAGCAATCGCCACAGAAGGTGGGTTAGATCCGCAAATGCCACCCCAAGCCACGTTCATGGCATTTGGCACACCTTCCGCATTATATGTCCCAACAATAAATACCGGGGTCGGAAAGACAATGTCCTTGGACCCAAGATTTTTTTTCATTTTGTTTCTCCTTACCGGCCTAACGAATCGGCCTTTCTTGAAAAGTCCATTCTCAAATATAGCATACTCTAATTATACAACTACAACAATTCATATCCAAGAGTTTCTAATTGGTGTTTCATGCGCTTTTTTAACGAATCGGTGGGCTGCGTCAAAGGACTTCGTACCCTTCCCCCTTTTATTCCAATCATATCAAGCCCTGCTTTAACAGGCCCGGGATAAGGATTCCCTTCTATCTCCATCAAATCATAAATAGCCGTCATTCGATCATTCATGTCTCTTGCCTTATCCATATTTTTCTCTACCACAACGGCATCGTGCATGGCCACAATTTCTCTCGGCAAAAGGTTAATCAGGATTCCAAACGCCCCCTGTCCTCCCATGGCAAGGGTAGGAAGTATAAAATGTTCTTCTCCGGTGAATACCGAAAAGTTTTCTATTCCTTTGGTGAATGCCAACACCTTACAAAGATGCCCAAAATCCGCCGATTCCTTCACACAAACGATATTCTCTTCTTGGGCCAATTCTGTAATCATTTCCGGAGACATTTCTACACCGGTGGCACCGGGATAATAGTATATAACAATCCCAACCCTTGAATTCGTTGCAATTTCCTTGTAGAATTCCTTAATCCCTTCCTCACTGGTATGGTGATAATAGGGAGGCAGTACAAGGCCGAATTCGGCTCCACAGTCCGCCGCGTAATTAGCCAGCTCAATGGTTTCCTTCGCCGTGAAACAACCCACCCCTGCCATAACGGGAACTCTACCCGCCGCAAATTCGCATCCGGCTTTAATCAGACTTTTTCTTTCTTCTGTGGACATCACATGATATTCACCGGTAGTTCCGCCAACCAATAGACCATGAACCCCGCCTTCTATAACGTGGTCAATAATCTTCTTGTAGGATTCGAAGTCTATGCTCTCATCCTCATAAAAAGTCGTGATTAGCGGCACATAAATCCCCTTGGGTGCTTTACTCATTTCAAATCTCCTCGTATAATATGTTTTGCAGACAAGCTTCAACGAGTTTGCAAAGCATTTTTTGCGTTAACGGATGTATTGTTGGATACCCTGATGCTACAATAGGATTCATAGGAATTCTGGCTAAGGT
>Ga0334898_1000868_pt1 | contig 40956 bp, 37 predicted proteins | sample GraSluR3_MG_10_FD_207228 | JGI IMG/M metagenome (GOLD analysis project Ga0334898, IMG submission 207228) | Sludge microbial communities from methane-producing bioreactor in Wageningen University, Netherlands - Granular Sludge_3_08-R3 | ecosystem: Engineered > Bioreactor > Anaerobic >... | reverse complement strand
AGAGTCGTGCAAGAGGCTTCAAGAACATGAGGAACTTCATGAATATGATCTACTTCGTCTGTGGAGAATTGTCTCTTCCACTACAGCCAATCATGTAGCTCTACCCACTACAAACAGCGAATAACCTCTTTCCTTTCAAGGGAATTCCATCATCATAAAGCGAGCGTTCTGTTCCTCCGAGTACCTCAAGATAGGTACCATCCTCACCCACCACGATAAAAGGGTCTGGAATGGTGTTGAACAGTGACCTTGAAATATCATCAAGGAGAGGAATAGTCTGTTCTTGCTTCGTTTTCATACCCCACATGGTAGTCTGCAAAAGCAAGGAATTCAATTGGCTTGTACGGTTATTTGTAAGAAAGAAGACACTGAATACCCTACAAAGAGGGGGCTTTCCGACACAACTCAGAAAGCCCCCAGCACGAAGCAACACAACGTGTTACACGGAATACAGAAGTGATTCGTATGTGGGAATGGGCCAGTACTGCTGATCAGTGAGGAGTTCAGCAGTATCACACAGAGAGCGAACCTGTGCCATCTGGGCAAGGACTGTATCATGATAGAAGTAGCTTTCACTGCTTATATCTTCTACCATCCTCGCTTCCAGGAGTTGCTGTTCCAGCAGAGCTACTTCCTTATCCAATCCATCGGCAAGATTACTCAACTCAGCAATCAGCCCTGCCTCATAGGAAAGTGAAAGGGAGGATACTGCTGCTTTCTTGTCCAGAAAACTTCTCGCCAGTGCCCCGCTGAAAGCACTCAGGGCAGGGAGTACTTGTTTTCTCATCATATCAACGAGCGTGAGCGCCTCGATATTGAGTGTCTTGCAATAGTTTTCCAGGACAATCTCATAGCGACTATGCATCTCTGATGAGGAGAGCACCCCGAACTTCTCAAACAGCGCAATGTTTTTCGCATGAATAAAGGTGGGGAGGGCTTCAGGGGTGCTTACGAGGTTCAGCAATCCCCTTCTCTTTGCCTCATCAATCCATTCAGGTGCATAGTTGTTGCCATTGAACACAATCCTTCTGTGCTTGCTATAGGTCTCTTTTACCAAGGCAGAGAGTTCACTTTCGAAATCCTTTGCCTGCTCCAACTGATTGGCAAAACGGGAGAGTTGCTCAGCAATTATCGTATTCAGGACAAAGTTTGGTCCAGAGACAGAGAACGAGGAACCGAGCATACGGAACTCGAATTTGTTGCCGGTAAAGGCAAATGGACTGGTGCGGTTTCGGTCGGTGGTATCCCTGGGGAATGGAGGCAAGAGGTTTACTCCAAGCAGCATGGAGGATCTCTCTTTATTGGGATAATCGGTTCCGTCAACAAGGGAATCAAGAATTTCAGTCAACTCTTCCCCAAGGAACATGCTGACGATGGCCGGAGGAGCCTCATTGGCACCGAGGCGATGATCATTCCCTGCACTGGCAACCGAGACGCGAAGCAGGTCCTGATACTCATCCACAGCAGCGATTACCGCTACAAGGAAGAGCAGGAACTGAGCATTGTCCTTTGGGTTGTCTCCCGGTTCCAGAAGGTTCAGCCCTGTGTCCGTTGAGATCGACCAGTTGTTGTGTTTCCCTGATCCGTTCACCCCAGCAAACGGTTTCTCGTGCAGTAAACAGACAAGACCATGCTTATTGGCAATTTTCTTCATTATTTCCATAGTCAGCTGGTTCTGATCGACGGCAAGGTTGCTTGTGGTAAAGACGGGAGCAAGCTCATGCTGGCTGGGAGCAACCTCGTTATGTTCTGTCTTGGCAAAGATTCCAAGTTTCCAAAGTTCTTCATCCAGCTCCTGCATGAAGGCAGAAACACGACTCTTGAGATTGCCGAAGTAGTGGTCCTCCAACTCCTGGCCCTTTGGGGGGCGTGCCCCTACAAGGGTACGACCAGTGTGAATCAAGTCCTTGCGTTGCAGGTAGAGGTCCTTATCAACCAGGAAATACTCCTGCTCAGGTCCTACCGTGGTCACCACACGCTTCACATCACTTCGCCCAAAGAGTTTCAGAATCCTGATGGCCTCACGGCTTATGACTTCCATGGAACGAAGCAATGGGGTTTTCTTGTCCAATACTTCTCCGCTATAAGAGCAGAACGCAGTAGGGATACAGAGTGTATTCTCCTTGATAAATGCATAACTGGAAGGGTCCCAAGCAGTATACCCACGCGCCTCGAAGGTTGCCCTGAGGCCACCGGACGGGAACGAAGATGCATCAGGCTCTCCCTTGATCAACTCTTTTCCACTGAACTCCATAAGGGCGATACCTTCAGAGGAAGGAACCAAAAAACTCTCATGCTTTTCTGCGGTAATGCTGGTCATGGGCTGAAACCAGTGACAATAGTGGGTAGCACCTTCACTCAAGGCCCACTCCTTCATGGCATGGGCAACCTGGTTGGCAATATCCAGATTCAGTTCTTTTCCTACCCTGATGGTCTCTTTCAGCTGGCGGTAGGTGTCCTTAGAGAGATACTCCCTCATCTTCTCGTCCCCAAACACCATACTCCCAAAATACTGATCTGCTCGCTCTTTCATACGGTTCCTCCACTCTCGATAATTCATAAACGGGGTCTTCGGCGGCCAGGGCGCTTTGCCTGAGACATCGCCCCGACTGCCCACTTGCCCCAATCCGACAAGAATCCTTCTGCCGGAAACGCAAAAAAGGCGCTGTAGCCCAAACTGGACCACAGCGCCTTTGCTGATGATTCCTTTTACACCAGAGTCACCACTTCTGTCAATCAGTGCATCTTGGTTTCTCTTTTTTTCACAGGAATCCAAATTTCACTCTTCGCAGTATTTCCCTCGATATCGCTCCAGCTGAACGAAGGTAATTCGAGGAGTTCAAAATCTGAGGAAGGAAGCCAATGTGCATAAATTGATGCCATGGTCTGCTGCAACACGCGGGGAAATGCACCCTCACTAGGAAACACTGCCCAAAGCGATGCCGGAAGTGCAACCCATTCCAGCTGCTCGCTTATATCTTCCTTGGTAGTCAAAACCCCGATCATATGGGTCAGGTAACCTTCTTCTTTCATGAACTTGGCATCTGCCTCATAGGAAGCATTCAGAACATGATACGGCTCAATGTTCTGTAAGCAGTGCATCTCCTTTCTCTGTTCCTCGGTAATGCTTTTTGCCAATTCCACAATGGCATTATTCACTCCCTCAAACTGCATCGGCACCCGCCGACTCACCCCGGCAATCTTACATGCCGGTTTCTCTTCAATTCGGTAGTCCATACGTTCTCCTCCCTCTACAGTAATCTTGAAAGAAAGCTTTGGGTAAGCTTTGCTCACACCCTTCTTTCTTACTTCGGAAGGCAACATGCCGCTGAACGCTGTAAAGGCTCTGGTAAACCCATCCAAGGACTGGTATCCATAGGCATAGGCAACGTCGGTAACACTTTCTCCCTGGACCAGCGCCATCCCAGCCTGGGATAACCGTCTCCCCCTGATGTACTCAGAGAGGGAAATTCCACCGGAGAGATAGTAGAAGACCGTTCTAAAATGATAATCTCCAATACCAGAGGTCCGGGCAATATCTTCCGCCGTCAGCTCTTCAGAGAGGTGTTCCTCAATGTAATCCATGACCTTGTTCAACGTTCCAAGCATCTGTTTCCTTCCTTATCTGCCCCCATCCTATACGACCTGCCAGAGGAGTACTCGACATTATTGCAAAACTTATGTCGGATACCATGACACAAACCATGGTTATCGATGATAGAGAAAGGTCTGCATACCCATGTCTTGGGCAGCCTTGATATTGGGCTCTGAATCATCAATGAACAGAATGTGTCGGGGAGGTGTTTGTACAAGATCAATGGTGTGACGAAAGATTGGCTGTTCGGGCTTATTTTTGCCCAGAATTCCAGAGATGACAAATTGGTCGAAGCATGCCTCTGCCCAGTACGCACCGTGTACCAGATGCTCATAGGTCTCTGAGGCCATATTTGATACCAGCACTGTCTTGATCCCACTTCTACGCATATCATATACCCACTTCACCATCCTAGGCCGCACATGTGAAAAACCCAGTATGTCTATGGTAATGAGCAATTCCAAGGTCTCTTCATCATCCCCTAGTGGACTGCGACAATCAATCAACACCTGATGAAAGTAGGAATATGCGTCATACTCACCTGAATCGAGCTTATCACGCTTTTCCCAGTAAGGAATTTCAAATACTGCTAGTGGCACCTGAGCAATATCTGATAGAAGCCCAAGGGTATCCCTATCAATGAAGTCACTCATGACTCCCCCAAAATCGACGGCAAGCGCTTTTACCTGCATTGCAGGCAAATCCAATTGGACTAACTCATCTATGGTTCCCATCGTTATCCCCTTCTTTCAACGATTCTGCTCGAGTCTCATGGTATTGTAACGTCTTCCCTGCATGCCTACTCACAGTATATTCTGCATGCAGTAGATGTTGAAATTGTACCATTTGCATTCTTGCTATGTTATGTAACATTAAACACTTATTTACAAAAAAATCTTCCAATCACCTCCCCTCGTGACAAACAAATGCATTTTCGCTATGATAAGGCATATTCAATTGGACAAAGGCGTCCATCAGAGGTACCTCGCATGCGTGAGGTGTCTGTGATGGGCGCCTTTTTTCGTATCCAAGGAGACGCCCTATGAACGGCTACCATCACACAACACCTTTGGAAGGAGAAGTCCGCATTCCCAGTGGTTGTGCCATCAGTGGCATCATATCACGGAGTGGAAAACGATTTTCCGGACGAGAAGCCATCTCCTCCATCGCTGTCATGCACGACCGCTCGAACGGACTGGGAGGGGGGTTTGCCGGTTATGGCATCTACCCTGAATATGCTGACTTCTATGCGCTGCATGTCTTCTACTACTCAAGTGAGGCAAAACGAAGCTGTGAGGAGTTCCTTGAAGAACACTTCGATTTGATCAACCTCTCCAAGATTCCTACCACCAAACAGCACGCAATCACTGACGAGCCGCTTATCTGGCGCTACTTCGTCACTCCTCTTCCTACCAAACTTGCATCCAGTCAGTTGGATGAAAATGAATACACCGCAAGATGTGTCATCAAGATAAACCGAGAAATTGATGGTGCCTATGTCTTTTCATCCGGAAAGAACATGGGTGTCTTCAAGGCAGTGGGCTATCCGGAGGACGTTGGTGAGTTTTATCGTCTCGACGACTACGAAGGATACAGTTGGACCGTCCATGGTCGCTACCCGACCAACACCCCCGGTTGGTGGGGAGGAGCCCACCCCTTCAGCCTGCTCGATTACAGCGTAGTACACAATGGGGAAATATCGAGTTATGACGCAAACCGGCGTTTCATTGAGATGTTCGGCTATTCCTGCACCTTGATGACCGACACCGAGGTCATTACCTATATGATCGACTACCTCCACAGAAAACAAGGTTTGAGTTTTGAAGAGGTAGCCAATGTCATTGCAGCTCCCTTCTGGTCGACCATTGAAAGAAAATCCCAAGAGGAAAAAGAGGTGTGTACCTATTTGAGAAATACCTTTGCAAGCATGCTGATCACCGGACCATTCTCCATCATCCTCGGCTTCAGTGGAGGGCTGATGGCACTCAACGACAGACTCAAACTCAGAAGCCTTGTCGCAGCAGAGAAGGATGACCGGGTCTACCTGGCCAGTGAGGAAGCAGCTATCAGGGTCATTTGTCCTGAACCCGACCGGCTCTGGTACCCAAGTGGTGGGAAACCGGTCATCGTCACCCTGGAAGGTCAACAAGGAGGGCAAGATGGGCATCAATTACCTGTATCCGGACTTTGAAGTAGTAAGAAACCAAGATAGATGCATCTCCTGCAGGGTGTGCGAAAGGCAATGTGCGAATGAGGTCCACTCATTTGATGAGGCCACAGGTCGCATGAAAGCTGATGAAAGCAAGTGCGTCAATTGTCATCGCTGCGTTTCCCTCTGCCCTACCCGTGCCCTGAAGATTGTCAAGACGGACCATACGTTCAAGGAAAATGCAAACTGGAAGGGAGAGGTCATCCAGGATATCTATCGGCAGGCAGAGAGCGGTGGTGTTCTGCTAGCCTCAATGGGCACCCCCAAGGACTATCCAGTCTACTGGGACAAAATGCTGGTGAATGCGAGCCAGGTAACCAACCCTTCCATCGACCCGCTTCGCGAGCCAATGGAGACCAGAACCTACCTTGGGCAGAAAGAATCTGTAATAAAGAGGGATGCAAATGGAAAAATAATCACCAAGACCGCTCCCCAGCTGAAGCTGGAGATTCCCATCATGTTCAGTGCCATGTCCTATGGGTCCATCTCCTACAACGCCCACAAATCCCTCGCGCTTGCTGCCCAAGAACTCGGTATCTACTACAACACCGGTGAAGGGGGCTTGCATGAGGACTTCTATCAGTATGGAAAGAACACTATCGTCCAGGTAGCCAGCGGCAGATTTGGGGTACACCCCGGTTACTTGAATGCAGGAGCAGCCATTGAGATCAAGATGGGACAGGGAGCGAAGCCCGGCATCGGGGGACACCTTCCCGGTTCCAAGATTGGGGAAGATATCTCAAAGACCCGGATGATCCCGCTCCACAGTGATGCGATCAGCCCAGCACCCCATCATGACATCTACTCCATTGAGGACCTCAGACAGCTGGTCTTTGCCCTCAAGGAAGCAACTGCCTATACCAAACCGATCATTGTAAAAGTGGCTGCAGTACACAACATCAGTGCAATCGCCAGTGGTATTGCCCGTAGCGGTGCAGACATCATCGCAATCGATGGCTTTCGAGGAGGAACCGGGGCAGCTCCTGCCAGAACAAGAGACAATGTCGGAATTCCCATCGAACTGGCCTTGGCCAGTGTTGATGAACGACTGCGTCAAGAAGGCATACGCGGCAATGTAAGTCTTGTGGTAGGTGGTTCAATCCGCAGCAGCAGTGATGTATTGAAGGCCATAGCCCTTGGTGCAGATGCGGTCTATGTAGCCACCAGTGCCCTAATCGCCCTTGGCTGCCATCTTTGCCGCACCTGCCATAGCGGGAAGTGCAACTGGGGAATTGCAACCCAGAACCCCGAGTTGGTCAAACGTCTCAACCCAGAGGTGGGTAGCGAGCGATTGGTCAACCTTATCACTGCCTGGAACCATGAACTCAAGGAGATGATGGGAGGAATGGGGATAAACTCCATCGAGGCACTCAGAGGAAACCGCTTGATGCTCAGAGGTATCGGCCTGCATGAGACTGAGCTGAACATCCTCGGTATCAAACATGCCGGGGCGTAGGAGGAACTGATGAAAAAGATCTACGTCAATGAACAGTGGTGTTTGGCCTGTCATCTTTGTGAATATTACTGTGCGTATGCAAACAGCGGACTCTCCGACATGGTGCAGGCATTGAAGGACAAACCCTTGCATCCGAGGATACAGGTGGAACAGAGAGGGACAGTAAGCTTTGCGGTGAACTGCCGCCATTGCAGTGAACCATTGTGCCTGAAGAGCTGCATAGCCGGTGCCATCACAGAGAAAGATGGCCTGATCGTTATCGACCAGGACAAGTGCGTCGGTTGCTACAGCTGCATCATGGCATGTCCTTATGGTGCCTTGATGCCAAGTGAGAGTGGGGTTATGCAAAAGTGCGAACTCTGTGCCACAAACAGCCATGGACTCCCTGTTTGTGTACAAGGATGCCCAAACCAGGCCATCGTTTATGAGGAGCGGTAGCATGCAGTATGTCATTATCGGAAACTCCATCACCAGTGTGGGTTGCATTGAATCCATCCGAAAACATGATACCACAGGAGCTATCACGGTCATCGGGGAAGAAAACCATCCCATCTATGCCCGGCCCCTCATCTCCTACCTATTACAAGGTAAGACTGATGAGCAGAAGATGACCTATCGGGATGAAGAATTCTACCAAAAGCATGGAGTACAGGTCCTCACAGGGAGGAGAGTGGAAAAGATTGAAGTGGAAGGACAGCTACTTCGCTTGGATGACGGTTCATCCATGCAGTATGACAAACTGCTTATCGCAACAGGCTCCCTTCCCTTCATACCACCGATGAAAAACCTTGAGGAGGTGGAGCACCGCCACACCTTTCTCTCCTTATCTGATGCAAAGGAACTTGAAGCAGAACTGCAACCCAGCAGCCGGGTGCTCATCATCGGGGCCGGTTTGATCGGACTCAAGTGTGCCGAGGGAATTCTGGAACGTGTACAATCGGTGACGGTTGTCGATTTGGCAGACAGAATACTCTCCAGCATTCTCGACGAAGAAGGCTCGGCGCGGGTACAGACCCATCTGGAACAGATAGGAATTCGTTTCCATCTAGGAGACAGCGTTTGTGAGTTCTGTGGCCAGGAGGCACTCCTGACCAGTGGCAAGGTCGTGGGGTTCGATATCCTCGTCCTGGCTGTTGGGGTAAAGCCAAACATAGCATTGGCGAAAGATGCTGGACTTGCTGTCAACAAGGGAATTCTCATCGACCAAGCATGCAGAACCAGCAATCCACATATCTGGGCTGGAGGGGACTGCAGTGAGGGGTGGGAGCTTTTGAGCGGGGAAAGACGGAATCTTGCCCTGCTGCCGAATGCCTATATGCAGGGAGAGACCGCTGGATATTCCATGGCCGAAAATGAGCAACGCTTTGAGAATGCCATTGCAATGAATGCGATTGGTTTCTTCGGCCTGCATATCATTACAGCCGGGATATACCAAGGGGAGGATCTTTGTTTTGCCACGGAGAAAGGATACAAGCGACTCTTCATCAAGGACGATCACCTTGTTGGATGCATCTTGATAGGGGACCAGGTTGCGCGAGGGGGAATCTATACTAATCTGATTAGAAGCAGAACAGACCTCAGAACACTCGACTTTGCCATGATCAGCGAACAACCGGCCTTGATGGCGTTTGCACAGAAGGTGCGAAGTGAACAGCTTGGGAGGGCACAATGAAACACATTGACGTAGGAATGATGCAATACCGCCAATTGAATGAACAAATACGAGAGAGTAAAGCAAAGCAATTTATACTGTCCTCAGTAACCGGTCAGCGGTACATTGGGTGTGCACAGAAAGACAAGACCATTACCATCAATGGTACTCCGGGCAATGGTCTTGGTTCCTATCTGGACGGTGCAACGCTCATCGTGAACGGCAATGCACAGGATGCAACGGGTGATACCATGAACGAAGGTGCTATCATTGTACATGGCTCCTGTGGGGACGGGACAGGGTATGCGATGCGAGGGGGAAAGCTCTATATCCGCGACAGTGCTGGCTACCGCTGTGGCATTCATATGAAAGCGTTCGAGGAGAGGCAACCGCTTCTGATCATCGGCGACAGGGCCGGCAGTTTCCTTGGGGAGTACCAAGCAGGTGGTACCATCATTGTGTTGGGTATGAACCAAGAAGGAAAAGCTCCGGTAGGATATTTCTGTGGGACAGGGATGCATGGTGGCACAATCTATTTACGCTGTGATACACTTCCTCAGGGCTTGCCACCACAGGTTGCAGTGCGTGATGCCGATGAAGATGACAAAGCGCTCCTGCTTGAGTTACTGGATGAGTACTGTGCCCTTTTCAAGCTCGATAAAGCACAGTTGCTTGCATCGCATTTTTACGTACTGAGTGCCAACAGCACCACGCCCTATCGGATGATGTATACCCATGTATGACGGAGGGAGGAGAAGAATGATGAGAAATACCCAGCAAGAGGTGATGCAGTTCATCAAGGAACAGGATGTTCGGTTTGCCCGTCTGGTCTTCTGCGATATTTTCGGACAGATCAAGAATATTTCCATCTCAGCAAGTGAGCTGGAGCGGGCTTTTTCCAGTGGCATCAGTTTCGATGCATCCTCGGTAAAAGGCTTCCTTTCAGTTGAGGAGAGCGACCTGTTGCTCTTCCCCGACCCTGCAACCCTCTCCATCCTCCCCTGGCGTCCGGCTCAGGGCCGTGTGGTGCGGTTCTTCTGCTCGATAAAAAGGCCCGATGGAACGCTCTTCGAGGGAGACACGCGTTCTCTCTTGCAAGAGACAGTGAGAAAAGCCTCTCTGCAGGGTTACTCCTTTGGAGTAGGACCCGAGTGTGAGTTCTACCTTTTCAAAACTGATGAAGAGGGAAAACCAACCTACCAGCCATTGGATGATGGCACCTACCTCGATGTTGCGCCGCTGGACAAGGGGGAGAATGTACGTAGAGAAATCTGCCTTACCCTTGAACAGATGGGTTTCTACACCGAGCGCAGTCATCATGAGTCAGGTCCCGGGCAGAATGAGATTGACTTCAAGTACGGAACTCCTGTTGAGGCGGCGGATAACTTTATTACCTTCAAATCAGTAGTAAAAACCATCTCAGACCGCAGCGGTTTGTTTGCCTCCTTCCTCCCCAAACCTATGCAAAGAGAGAGTGGAAGCGGTCTGCATTTCAACCTATCCATCAAGGCTGAGGGGGAACAATACAGCAAGATTGAGGCAGCAATGAGTGCAGGGATTCTGAACAGAATCCAGGAAATATCCCTCTTCCTCAACCCGCTTGCAAACTCCTTCGAGCGACTAGGGTCCTTCGAAGCTCCCAAGTATGTTGGTTGGGGCCGGGCAAACCGCTCCTTGCTCATCCGCATTCCCTACACCAGTGGGGAGTATCGACGGATTGAGGTGCGTTCAGCCGACCCAGCCTGCAACCCGTACCTTGCCATTACCTTACTGCTTACTGCAGCTTTGGAAGGTATTCGTGGAGACCTCCCCCTTGAGGAAGAGTACCAAGGCTCAGCGTATCAGAAACAAACCGGTCGTATGCTCCCCTCCTCCTTGGAAGAAGCCATGGAGCTGGCAAAGCATAGTGATTTTGTACAATCCATTCTCCCTGAGCGTCTGCTTACCTGTTTTCTTGAGGCAAAGGGAGCAGAGTGGAGGTCCTATGAGAAGGCTGTCGACCCATTCGAAGCGAGTCGAAAGGCCTATTTCCTGACGACGTAGAAGGAGTGTCCATGCCTCGAGCGCTGGTGGTGTCATCAACACAGAAAGGATGTGACTCATTGTGTTCCCTCATGCGTGAGTATGACCGATCCATTGAGCTCCTTCACTGTCTAAGCGCAGGAGAGGCTCGGAGACTGGTGCTCGACCAGGAACTCGACTTGGTTGTCATCAATGCACCACTGTTGGATGAATCAGGGGAGGAGCTTGCTGTGATGGTTGTGCAGCAGAGTTTAGCAGGATCCATTCTCGTGGTACGGAGTCAATACTTCGAACAGTCTGAAGCACTCTTCTCCGAACAAGGGGTGCTTGTAGTCAGTAAGCCGGTAATCCGTCAGATGTTCTTCCAAGCCCTTAGCCTCGCACGCTCAATGCGTCGAAGGCTCACGGCAATGCATACAGAGAACGAGAAACTCCACAAGAAAATTGAAGAGATCAAGATCATCGACAAGGCAAAATGGGTCTTGATCGAAAACCTTGGTATGGATGAGCAGCAAGCACACCGCTACATGGAAAAGCAGGCAATGGACCAGCGCAAAAGTCGGTATGCCGTTGCACTCTCCCTACTGAAGACGTATCAGATGTAAATCTAAAGACAAGGAGAATGATATCTATGGCCAAACACATTTTTGTGACGGGCGGGGTTGTTTCGGGTCTGGGGAAAGGCATAACCGCAGCATCACTGGGAAGACTTTTGAAAGCAAGAGGACTGAAGATTGCAGCCCAGAAACTCGACCCCTATATGAACGTAGACCCTGGAACAATGAGTCCGTATCAACATGGTGAAGTATTCGTAACCGAGGATGGTTCGGAAACCGACCTCGATCTGGGACACTATGAACGTTTCATTGACGAGGATCTGAACAAGTACAGCAACCTTACCAGCGGAAGGGTCTATTGGAATGTGCTGTCTAAAGAACGCAGTGGAGCCTATCTGGGATCCACCGTTCAGATCATTCCCCATGTAACCACGGAAATCAAAGAGGCTATCTACGCATTGGACCGGAAGACCGAGGCCGAGGTTATCATTACCGAAATCGGGGGAACCACTGGTGATATCGAAAGCCAACCCTTTTTGGAGGCAATCAGACAGATTGGTCACGAGGTAGGACAGGATAACTGTATTTTCATCCATGTAACGCTGGTGCCCTATTTGAAGAGTAGCAAAGAGCACAAGAGCAAGCCAACCCAGCACTCGGTGAAAGAGTTGATGGCTAGTGGTATCTTCCCCGATATCATTGTGACTCGCAGTGACGAACCGCTTGAGGAGAGCATCAAGGATAAGATTGCCCTTTTCTGCAATGTAAACCGCGACTGTGTTATTGAAAACAAGACGGTACCGGTACTCTATGAAGCACCGATGATGCTGCGCTCCGAGAAGCTTGACGAGATTGTCTGCAGGGAACTGAAGTTGCAAACAAGAGAGCCCGATCTCTCTGATTGGGAGGCAATGCTCACCCGTATTGCAGGTGCAAAAAAACAGGTTCGCATTGCCTTGGTAGGAAAATACATCCAGCTTCATGATGCGTACCTCAGTGTTATGGAGGCACTCAAACATGGTGGATGGGAACACGGTGCAGAAGTCCAGATAGATTGGGTGGACAGTGAATTGGTCACTAAAAATACGGTCGACAAGCTCCTCTCTGGGGCAGATGGTATCCTGGTCCCTGGTGGCTTTGGAGACCGAGGCATCGAAGGGAAAATCCTCTCAGCCCAGTACGCCAGAGAACAACAGATTCCCTATTTGGGAATATGTCTGGGGATGCAAATCGCCGTCATCGAATTCGCACGTCATGTAGCAGGGTACCCAGACGCACACTCCTCTGAATTTGCACCTGATTCACAGCACCCAGTCATCGCCCTGATGCCCGACCAGCGGGGCAACATCCCCAAGGGGGGTACCATGCGACTTGGCTCTTACCCTTGTGTGGTAAAACCGAATACGCATATGAGCAAGGTGTACAAGCAATCTGAGCGTATTGGAGAACGTCACCGGCACCGCTATGAGTTCAACAATGCATTCAGGGAAATCCTTCAGGAAAAAGGCCTCGTCATCTGTGGCACCAGTCCTGATGAAACTTTGGTGGAAGCCGTGGAGATTTCATCCCATCCGTTCTTCATCGGAGTACAATATCACCCTGAGTTCAAGAGCAGGCCCAACCGCCCGCATCCACTTTTCAGCGGCTTCATCGCTGCATCTCTTGCGCATAAGAGTTGACAGTTTGCTCACTCTGCGATAGTTTTGTGTATGCATTCAGGGGCCATAGCTCATCTGGTAGAGCGACTGGTTCGCAATCAGTAGGTAGAGGGTTCGAGTCCCTTTGGCTCCAGCACAGAGACCCGTCTCGAAAGAGGCGGGTTTGTTGCGTTTCTGAGAACAAAATCCTCTTTGATCTCATTGTTCCACGATTGCCTTTTTAAATATACAATGGTAAAATGCAACGGCTTGCAACAAGAAGAAGCAGGGAATCGAACAGATGTCAACTATCGTCTGCAAGCCAGACATCTGATACACAAGAGGAGAGAAAACGATGAAAAAACTACTGATGGTTTTGGTAGTGCTACTTACATTGGGACTTCTGTTTGCAGCAGGCAGGACAGAAACCAAGGCTGAAACAGAAGCAATTGAACTGGAATGGTGGACATGGGACCCTGACATGCTTGAACAGAATCAACAGATTATCAGCGCCTTTGAAGAAGCTAATCCAGGTGTGAAAATCAACAACACCATTGTCGGGACCAAGGAGTATTGGACAAAAATCCGTATCCAGGCAAACCAGAACAAGTTGCCTGATGTCTTTACCATGAGCTCTGGGTATATTGAGGAGTGGGCGAAGGCCGGGCTTCTCTACAACCTCGACGCTTTCATTGAGAGTGATGATACCTTCGACAACTTCTATCAATCCATATTCGATTCAAGCCGGGAGATCAGCAACACAGACAGTTACTACGCCATCCCCTTTGCCCTGGTAACTACGGTGCTCTACTACAACAAGGATGCCTTCGATGCAGCTGGGGTTGCCTACCCAACTGATGACTGGACTTGGGACGACTTCAGGAAAGCCGCCAAGCAGCTTACTCTTGACAAGAATGGAGACGGGAAAACCGACCAGTGGGGACATTGGTTCTACGGACGTTACGCTCACATTGAGCCTTGGGTGTATGCGAACAATGGAAAGCTCATCGACAAAAATACCATGCAGTTCAATCCTGATAAAAACGCAATGGATGCTATCAAAATGCTGTGTGACTTGGTGCTTGTGGACAAGGTAGCCCCTCCCCAGAAGGATATGACCAGCTTCCAACAGCAGGATGTATTTTCTCAGGGAGTGGCGGCTATGTGGGTTGATGGATCATGGTTCGTCGATACACTACGCAAGAACGTCGGTGATGATATGAGATGGGGCATTGCACGGGTTCCCAGTGGTCCTTCCGGTCCTAGCGGACTTACGTATGGATGGCCTGACAGTTACGCCATTGCTCCAAATACAAAACATCCTGAAACGGCATGGAAGTTTGCCAAGTACGTGGCAGGAGAGGGTATCAGCTTGGATGTATATATGGCTGGCAAGATTCCCTCTGCAAAGAAACTTGCAGAAGATCCCCTGTTTGCCGATCCCAGTCAACAGCCTGGAGAAGAGATGAACCTCCTGATCGAACAGGCCAACGGTCCCATGACCACCAGCTATACCATGGGATGGAGCGAATGGAGAGGCTATGGTGGATCGGAATCTCTTGGCCTCAACGGTACTATAGATGCAATCATCAACGGACATATGGGTTTTGATGAGGCGTTCAAGAAGGGAACTGAGAACATCAACGCCGTCTTGAAGCGATACTACAAGTAGATTACAATTTTATAGGTCGGTTGCCTGGGGCTCCAGGCAACCCCATAACCAGTAAGGATATCAATTGATGACCCAGCCACCATACCGATGGCACAGCAAGATCACCCCATGGGTATTCATCATCCCTACGGTAATCGGACTGCTTGTGTTCAGGCTCATCCCAATCGTCTCATCCCTGTACCTCAGTTTTACTGATTGGAACCTCTTAAGCTCTCCTGTATTCATTAACATGGAAAATTACCAAGAACTGCTGTCCAGCGAGGATTTTCTGGGAATTGTGCTGAACACCTTTCAGTTCTCCTTGATCTACGTAGTAGGATCCATCGTCTGTGGACTTGCCCTCGCCGTGCTTATCAATGTACGAATCAAGGGAATTGCCTTCTTTCGTTCTGCCATCTACCTCCCGGTGGTGACCTCTGCTGTAGCAGTGGGTATCATCTGGAACTGGATGCTTGGGCCAACCTACGGATTGGTAAACAACCTCATCGAGGCAATTGGGCTGACCCCACCGTACTGGCTTGGGGATACCCGCCTTGCCTTGAACACCGTAGCTTCGGTACAGGTGTGGAAGATGAGTGGCTACTACATGATTATCTTCCTAGCCGGCTTGCAAGGAATAAACAGGGACACACTGGAATCGGCACGGGTCGATGGAGCCAATGCATTCCAGAGTTTTTTCAGAATTACCCTGCCCATGCTGATGCCGACCCTGTTCTTTGTACTCACCATCACCATCATCGATTCGTTCAAGAACTTCGAGCTGATATACGCCATGACCAAGGGGGGGCCACAGAACGCAAGCAATACCTTGGTCTATGACGTATACCTCAATGCATTCGTCTACTACCGGGTAGGATATGCTTCTGCAATTGCCTACATTCTTCTGATATTCGTAGGCTTGATGACCATCTTCAACTTCTACATCAAGAAGCACCTGGTCCAGAGTTTGGATTGAGGAGGAGTTACATGAAACAAAAACAAGCAGATCGCTACCGGCTCCTCTTGATCGCCTTGGTTGCAATCATCTACATCTTCCCCTTTCTCTGGATGCTCTCCAACTCATTCATGTCAGAGAAGAACATCTTCTCAGTCCCACCAAAGTTCATCCCTGACCTTCTCTTCACCGACCAAGTGCTCGACAACTACAAGGAGGTCTTCACCCAGTACAACTTCGGCAGATACACCATCAACAGCCTCTGGGTATACACTTTGGCAGCATTTGGACAGATTGTGGTTTGCTCCTTGGCTGGTTTTGCCCTCTCCACGATGCAATTCAGGGGGAAAGCCCTGATCTTCTCCCTTTTGATTTTCACCCTTATGATTCCCGTGCAGGTGACTATCATCCCTGAGTATTATCTCTTCCTAAAACTCAACTGGATGGATACCTATCTCCCCTTAATTGTGCCTTCTTTCCTTGCCGGCGCCTTTGGCACCTTTATGCTCAAGGAGTTTTTTTCCCAGGTACCCCGCCCACTCTTTGACGCGGGTATCATTGACGGGGTGAATGCCTACCAGATGTTCGCACGCATCTACCTGCCCCAGGCAACCAGCCCTTTAGCTACCCTCTTCATCATAGCCTTCATGAACAACTGGAACGACCTGTTGCGTCCAATGCTCTACATCTCAAGCCGCGATCTCTATACGGTTACCATCGCCCTCTCCCAGTTCCAGAACCAGTATGGAGTCAAGTGGAATCTACTGTTAGCTGGAAGTGTACTCTCCGTGCTTCCCCTGCTTGTCATCTTTGCGTTCAGTCAACGGTACATTATTGAGAGCACCATGAGCTCAGGAATCAAGGGGTAGCATGAGAAACACCATCATTACAGAGACCCACCAAAACGGTGAAATACAACGTTTTCAAGTTATAGCGGGGTTTGCTTGGGAAAACCTGCAATTTGCTGTTCCTGAGTTCGATCCAAGAGCCATTACAGAGATTGCAAGGTTGTACCGACTCAACATCGTGGAGAAGAACCCCTCTGCCTATGGGAGGTTGGTTTTTTTCCATGTTCCTGACGATATTGCGTTTCCTTTTTCTGACCACAGTGGAACTTTGCAGTTTTTCTCGAAGAACATTACTGCCAAAATACAGCTCCAGAAGCTTGTCCGTGAAGGGAATCTTCATTGGGCAGGAGTATGGAAATGTAGGGATACCTCTGTTGAGGAATTTCTGGGCCAATTGGAAGCAACGCATGTTCTTGAGATGGTTACAGGAAAGAAAGATGAAATCACCTTCATCCCCATTGATGGCAAGGTAGGATTTCTCTCCTCCCTTACATTTCCCCTTGCAGTAAACTCCCATTTCTTCCTGATGGATCCCACCGACCTCGATTCCCCGTTTTGTGAGCTTGGGACTCCTCACGGTCTTGCACTCAAGGATGGAGTGGTACTCAATCCACCGCTGAACCATCGACCCTGTCTATTGGTGGACAATACGGGAATTTGCTATACCACACAGGTTGAATTGACTGATCTGGTTATAGAACTCGATTCCATGCACTACAGACACAACAAGAATGCAATCTTTTACTTCCGACCTGAAGTACGCGTTACTCCACCTTGCAACGGTACTGATGTCGTCATTACCGGAAATACAGTTGTGGCAGTGAATCGAGGAGGAAACACCATAGTACCGATGGCTGGGTTTGTTCTCAGCCTACCCAATGAGATCTCTCTTAAGGATACCACTGTTCATTTTCTTGGTTTGGAGGCATACCAGTTCGGTATCCAGGTAGGGCCTCCCATGATACGTAAATCCATGATGGTCGACTCTCTCTGTTGTCCTTTCTACAACCCACTGGTTGAGCAGGTTCCCTACCCATCAACCGTCTATCCCCTCCCATTTGAAACTGCCCGTGCAGCACGCATCGCATTGGGAACAAACAGTGAGGGCAATCCGGTACTCGTGTGGGCAGAGGGAGCAAGCAAACGAAATTACCTGGTGGGGGAGGAGAGCTCAGGGGCATCCCTGCTTGAACTGGCACAGTTCTGTGACAGGCAACACTACCAAGAGATTATCAATCTTGATGGAGGGGGATCGGCACAGATTATCTATGAAGGGAAGCGGTATCTAAAAATTGCCGATCGGTATGAGGACAACAGCGAAGCTGAGCGCCCGATCCCTCTTGCACTGGTTTTTAGTGCTTCCTGTTCGCAGTAAAAAGGACCAAACCCGAGATAAACAACAGCACCAAGCAAAGTGTGATCGCGGGGTTGTAGGAACCAGTACTATCGGCAATCCACCCACCAACACCGGGAGCAATGATTCCTGCCAGTCCATAGGAAAGGAATACCAGAGGATAGCGCTTGGAAAACGCTTCCACCCCATAGGCTCTTGAGAGATACCCCGCATAGAGCACAAACTGAGAGCCAAACAAGAATCCAAGAACAAGTACACTTGCTAGGAATACAAATCCACCCGAAGCGAAGCGCAACAGCATATAGAAAAGCGAAGCAAGCAGAAGCGACCAGGGAATGACACGATAGCCTGTCTTGTCAAAGATATGCCCCCAAATGATTCTACCACTCAGGTTCCCAACTGAGAACAAGACAACTGAAAGCACTGTCATTTCCTCCACAAGTCCCTTGGAGAGGGCATAGGGAGCAAGGTTGCCCACGAGGAGCAATCCAGCAAAGGTTCCACTGAACATTCCGAGGATGCTAAGAAGCATGGGCTTCTTTACGTTTTGATGGACTTGCATCTCCCCTAATTCCTTTCCAGTGGATGCTGGAGGAGAGGAAAGCAACAGCGAGGCAAAAAATAGCAGCGAGCCACTGATAAGACTATAGAAGAGGAAGAAACGATCCAAGGAAATACCCGAGAGCTTGCCTGCCTCAATGCAGGAAGAAAGAATGATTGCCCCTCCTCCAAATCCGCCTACAGAGAGACCGGTGATCAGGCCCTTTTGGCGAGGGAACCACTGCATCCCAACCGAAAGAGGAACAACATAGGCAAAGCCAATCCCAGACCCTGCGATAACTCCTACTGCAAGCAACAAGAGGGGAAAGGAACCGTGGGAACGGGATGCGAGGAAATATCCTGCCAGATACAGGAGCGCACCAATGAGGGCAGGAATCCTTGGACCTTTCCTGGCCAAGAGGTGGCCGGAGTAGACCATGACCAAGGTAAAAACAGCAATACTCAAGCCGAATACAAAACCGCTCTCCCCGTTGCTGATACCATAACTCTCTGCAAGCCATGGGGTAAGGGTACTCCAAGCATAGATCCCCCCCAGTATGGTTTGCATAATCAGTCCGGCAATCAGGACAATCCAACGATTGTGCATCGTCACTCCTCAAGAAAAATTTTAGGCAGTATAGAAATTTTGTCCTCCTGGTGCAAGCATCATGGCAGAATTTCTCAGGAGGCACCGTACGTTCCCTATTTTAGATGGCGGAGGATCAGATATTGGATCATGAGGGCAGAAAGAACACCGCAAGGGAAACGGCAAGATAGCTAACCTTTGCTCCCACACAACTCAAAAAGGTTTAGGATGGAAAGCTTTGGAAGAGAGCGTATTCCAATTTGAGACAGTACTGGATGAATATTTGGAATGGAATATGAAGCATTTTGGACCTTAGGAAAAAGCCCAAAACAAAACCCTCCGACCGGGAGGGCTCTTTGGCTACTCAGGGTTATTTCCTTCGGTTATTCCCCTTCTTCACCACCACAATTACATCGTATCATCGTTCAGGAAAACCGTCAAATTTTTTCGTATCAGGAATATACTTTGTTCTTGACATTACTGTGTAACACACACTCTTATATAACTAAGAGGTTTCATATGGACAGTAGAGAGCTTCTTGCCAACTTTATAACAGAACTCAACCGAGGGACGTTAACACTCTGTGTTCTCAGCCAACTCACCACTCCACAGTACGGGTACTCCCTGTTGCAGATACTTTCGGAAAAGCATATAGCGTTGGAAGCCAACACGCTCTATCCCATGCTCAGAAGACTGGAAACCCAAGGGGTCTTGGAAAGTAGTTGGAATACCAGCGAAAACAGACCAAGAAAGTTCTACCAACTCACTGAGGAAGGAAAGACAATCTTCACAGCGCTTACAAACAAATGGAAAGAGCAACAATCGCACATAGAAGCGTTGCTCGGGGAGGAGAGCCATGCATAAGCTCATCAGCCGATATATTGCGGAGACGGTTCGTCATCTAAAAGCTGAAGAACGGGTAGAGGTAGAGAAAGAACTCGAGGCCAATATTCTCGATATGTTGCCAGAAAACCCCAGTGACAACGAGGTTGAACAGACACTCTTGTCAATGGGATCACCCTCTTCACTGGCAGCGAAATACCGTGGAAGTGAACGCCACCTCATAGGTCCTGCAACGTATGATACATATGTAATGGTACTCAAGATTGTTACCTTGGTAGTCTCCCTGGTTACCTTGGTATTTACAACGCTCTCTTTCTTCCTCTCCCCATCCGGTCTATCAATCTTTGAAATGGTTGCAAAGGCACTGGCATCAATCTTCAGTGGTGCATCAGGAGCGTTCCTGTGGGTTACCATCACCTTCGCCTTACTCGACAGGTATCAGGTAAAAACCGATATCAAGGAATGGAATCTTCCTGAACTGCGTAGCCTTGAGGAAATCCCAACCAAGGAGATCAAGAAGAAGGACAGTATTGCCGACTTGGTAGGCTTGTCACTCTTCTTCCTATTCCTGGGATTCTTGTACATGAACAGTGATTTGCTGGGAATCTACACTAAAGATGGGGAACCAATTCCCCTATTTATTGGAACCTCTTTACGCCCCTACCTGATAGGTTGGATGGTGACCACCACCATCGCCTTCTTCGTGGCAATGCTCAAGATGGTTAGGAGACGATGGACAAAACCCCTACTGGGGTTCAGTGCAACCTCCGATCTACTGGGAGTCTTCTACTTCTTCTTCATTGCCACTCGTTGGCAGATTTATAACCCGGATGCCTTACTGTTCTTCAACCTAGCCATTGAACAGTGGCAGATCATCATCAAGGCAGCGGCTGTGGTACTGCTCTTGCTCACCCTCTTCAGCATCGGGGAAGATACCTACACCACACTCAAGAGAACCGAACCTGACGAATCTGGGAAAGTACCTGTTCGGTAATCTGCTTTGACTCCTGGATGAATGGATTATCATCGAGGCTGCCGAGCACTGCGTTTCGCTCTTCAACAGTACGGTAGGTACTAAAGCGGAACCGGTTGTTGAAATCCTTCTCCTTTGTCTTGAAAACCTGATTTTCAATCTCAATGCGGATTACAGCTACCTCATCCACCACCTGCTCCCACTGACCTTCGTTGATTGCATTGCAACCCAAGATTGCGTGCAACGTGGCAAGTGCATGCAAAGCACGGTCTTCCTCATAGAGGGAGAACCAGTAGGCATAGGCATCATGCACCTCGCCCCAAGAGGTAATGGAACCTTCCTTCAAGCCGTCCCTGAGTGCATCAAACCGACGCTCGGGGACCAGTTGTCCCCCAATATTGAGCCAAGGCTCAAGAGAAGCATCATGGGTCTGTTGAAACTCACTGATGGTAATTTCATGGCCAATACAATACTCACTGAGTGTCTTTACAGCATAGTATCGGAGCATCTGCTGATATGCTTGGTATGCTTCCACCGTCTTGAGCACCTCAACCGGTTCGTTGCTGTTCTCCAACTCCCAGACATACATCTGCATTGACTGTACCTCTGAAGGCTTGCTGGTGATCAGACTGCGACCTTGGTTGATGAGGTCACCTCGTTCCTGGGAAGCAGAACGGGTTCTATTGTAATTGATTCCCACCCACTCACAAAGCAGGTCACATGCTTCCAAAATTTCATTGACCGTATCGGGAGCAAGGTAGTTCGTCTCAATCTGCTGACGGATGACCTTCCGCTTGTCACGCTTGCGATACTTGTAGCTGTTACGTTCCAAAGCATACAGATTGTACATCCACCAATAAGCAGGCATTACTACCCTTCTGCCCTCCTTGGAGTCCGCACTCAGCAGACTGAATGGAAGGGGGATGTTCAACTCATGGGGATAATTCCCCTTGGCGATCAAGACATAACTTGCAAACTTGCAGTCATACTTGAGCGTACTGCTGAGAGCAGGCCAAAACCCCCTGCCCGCAACCATCTCCCCGTCATTTCCACGGCTGTTGTGATTGGAGCCGATATTTGCACCTGCTGCCATGTTGGACTGTCCCTTGATCAAGCTTGCAATCAGGAAGGAGTTGTTATGGTGCTGCTCATGTCCCCCAAAGATAAGGTTGTTGAGTAGTTCACAACAACTAACCGTTGAGTTGTCCCCAAGGAAGGAGTGGATAAGACGGGCACCATACTTGAGATTACAGTTGTCCCCCATGATGAAACGGATTGCCTTGCATCCATAGAACACCCTGCTCCCCGCACCAATGATACCATTTACCAGCTCAACACCTTCCCCAATCTGTATTGGTTCAGCCAAGGTGGAACGGAGACGAAGGTTCTTAAGCTTGTTGGCCCCCTTGATATAGGCACCTTCTCCAACCCAGACATCCTTTACAGTATCACATGATTTAATCACTGACTGTTGACCGACAAACCCGTAGTATCCTCGGCGTGTATCACAGGTTTTGTTCGTCAAGGTCTCAAAAATCTGCATCAACTCAGCATCATCCCGGTAGGTACCCCAGAGGTAGGCATCGGAGGGAAGCATTCCATCGAAGGGTCTAATCGCCCTTCCCCCTGCCTCATTCATGATATCAATGGTGGTCAACACCTCTGGGTCCTCTCCATCCTTGAGAATGCCACTGCCGAACTTTGCATGGTTGGTGGTCTGCATCTCCCCAATACGGTAGATGATGACATGATGGTCAAGAATGTAGTGGCTGAGATAGCTACAATCGAGAATGGCACAACTGTCCCCGATATCACAACTGACAATTCTGCTGTTGGTAATCCCTACAGGCACAGAGAAATCATGGAAGCTGACAATCTGACGAGCCATGCTTCCAATACGTACTAAGCCATAGAATTCGCTGTTTTTAATCAAGGAAGGATCAAAGGGGTCACTTACCAGCACATCGTCCCAACAGGGTGAGGTGTTCAAATTCTCCTCCAGCAGCGCTATCTCCTCTTCTTTGAGATGTCGATAGCTTTCTGGATCCTTCTTGTTCCGGATGTTCCTAAGATAATACTCATCCTTTCCCTCAGGAAGAAATTCCGGGGGGATGAACCCATAACCAAACCGCACCTCTGGCAATACCATCACTATGTCATTCATGCAAGAAGTATAGCAACACCTTTCATGCATGCGCAATAAACCAGGGCAGCGTCATTGCCTGTTTGCTTTTTTTCTTTTTAGGTTGAGTATCGACATGCACTATACAACAACTTCACTTGGTACAGAGGTGATGGGTAAACTTCTGCCATGCCTTGCAAACCTAAGAAACACCCTGTATGCCATCATAGATAGAATCTACTTCTCCAGTTTTCTGATTGTTATGTTTCTGGCCACATTCAGTATGCTCATAGGATTGCTTCCCTCAAACTGGGGCAGAATCAAGCGATGTTCAAACAGGAGCGATTACAACACTGTCCTTTTTCTTGAATTTTAGGAAAATACGTGTGAAAAGTGATAAAAAACCGGTTTTTTGTATTTGATAACTACAAATTGAATATACAAATGGACTAACAGTACCGACTCGACGACTTGCTTGTCTCTGGTGGATATACTACCATATGACCACTATGGCAGAATATGATTTGTCTCCGAAGATGAAACGTATGGTCGCCCTGATAAACAAGATTACGATTACTGATCCTGAAGGGCTGACTCCAAAACGCATCGAGGAGCTTAACGATATATCGATTCCTAATAATCTGGTGATTCGTAAACTTCTTGGCAAGAGTGCTAAGAATATCACCACCAAGACCTTTATCATCCCGGTTACTGATGGGATGATCAGTGGTTATCTTTTTGAGAAGCAAGGTTCGCGCGGCATCAGCGACCTCACTCCTTTGATCATCTTCTATCATGGAGGTGGCTGGGTTTGGGGAAATATGGATCTTTATAACTTTCTCTGTGCACATCTTGCCGATATCACTGGGGCTGCAGTGCTCTCCGTGGATTATCGACTTGCTCCAAAGTACAAGTTCCCCACAGCGGTTGAGGACTGTTACGATACATTGGTTTGGGCTGCAGCAGGATGCCGCTATTGGAAGACAGACCCTGATCGCATCTTCCTGATTGGAGACAGTGCCGGAGGCAACCTAGCAGCAGTGGTCAGTCGCCTTGCACGTGACAGAAAAGGTCCTTCCATAGCTGGTCAAGTCCTACTCTATCCTGTAACTGACGGTAGGATGCGGACCAATAGTTATGAAAAACACAAGGATGCCCCTTCTTTGACTGACAAACAGATGGCTTTTTTCATCAACAACTACCAACGGGAGCCAAAGGACATCCTCAACCCCAACTTCTCCCCTCTGCTGGCAAAAGATCATAGCAGACTTCCCGAAACCCTGATCATTGGTGCTGAGTACGACCCACTCCATGATGATGGGATGCTCTATGCCGACGCATTGGCATCCGCAGACACCCCGGTAAAATATCTTGAGGTAAAGAAGACCATCCATGGCTTCATCAATTACCCAAAGGCTACAGGAACCGAAGAAACCGAGAGTGCCATCATCCAGTTCATCAGCGGCAGACCGGTGGCCCAAGTCGCTTTGATCAGCCGTAAAGAGTGGGCAAAAGCACAGAAGAAAGAGCTGAAAAAGATTAAGAAGCAAAGCAAGCATTATATCGATGCAGGTAGTGTATAGTTACGTTCGCAATTGGGGCTAGGATTTGAAAAAGGCCATTGGATGCTCCATACTGTTTGTGAACTGGCGAAAAATTGGCTTTCCCGTCTACCCCAATGTACGTATTCTATCGGACTCATCGGAAAACACACGTATATGGCATGTGTATTGATTACAATAGAAAAGACCAGCGGTCGGGAACACCACTGGCCAAGGGAGTCGCGTTGCTAGGCAGAAAAAGTAGAACCAAGATGTAGTACCGGACAACCGCGAAAGAGAAAAACACCCAACAGCTAGTAAATCCAAGTAGCAGAACATTGCTGGGACTGAAGGGCCTTATCCCTGCCAGCTAACCTTCTATTTCTCTCTTTATCATATCCCTTCTTGGGTGCTAGCATATGCTAGTTTGTTTAAAATTGTCAATACACTACAGACGTATGCTATTTGCATATATAAATTTATCGATTTTCTTTAGCACTATTTTTACAACGAAAAATAATCGCTTCTGTCAGAACCTACCTCGTTTTTCCTGCAGAATTTGCAGGTTCTCTCGCAGTTTATTATGTTTCGTCCTTAGCTATGTCATAGTAAATTTAGTCACTATTTTTTTATCTACATATTGACCAAGATGAGTGCTACGGCGTAAACTTGTCCATGGCAATTATTGCTTAATTGAATTAGTTATGGAGGTTTGCATGATTGATCTCTGCGCCATCCGAAAGTTGCAGACTTCCCTTCGCAGCTTTGAAGACCAGTTGAAACAGCAAACAGGGCTCTCTTTCAACGATGCCTTGTTACTATGTGCTGTGAATAAGGGAATCTGTGAACCCAGTGCCTTGGCTAAGGAACTGGAACTCTCTCCTTCCCGACTCACACGTATTCTTGATAGTCTGGAAAACAGAAAACTTATCGAGAGAACCTTGAGCATCTTAGATAGAAGAAGCCTTACCGTTGCTTTAACCGAAACAGGCAGAGCAATGGTACAAACCTATAGTTGTTCTGAACTCAACCTTCCGAACGAACTACAGTTCACTCAGTCACCCAACACCTAGGAGAACGTATGAAAAAGAAGTATCTCATCATTGGAGGAGTAGCAGGAGGGGCAGGTACTGCCGCAAGACTCAGAAGACGGGATGAAAACGCCCAAATCATCATGTTTGAACGTGGTGAATACATCAGCTATGCGAACTGTGGTCTACCCTACTACGCCGGCAATGTAATAACGGAACGCTCCCGGCTTTTCGTCATGACTCCTGACAAGTTCATGGAATCGCTGCGTGTGGAGGCTCGCATCCTGAGCGAAGTTGTCGCCATCGATCGTGAGGCAAAGACCATCCATGTAAAAGACCTGAAACGCAACACTGAATATGATGAGCGCTATGACGTACTCATTCTCTCTCCTGGTGCCAGCCCGGTAAAACCTCCCATCCCAGGCATTGAGCACCCAGCAATCATGTCTCTCCGATCTGTCAGCGATATCGATAGCATCAAGGACAAGATTGACAGCCCAGCTACCAAACGGGCAGTGGTTGTAGGAGGAGGTTTCATCGGTCTTGAAATGGCAGAAAACCTGAAGGAACGTGGACTGCAGGTATCGGTTGTGGAAGCGCTTGACCAAGTCATGAACATCATTGACTACGATCTGGCATCAGAAGTACAGCAACACCTCAGGGCAAAAGGAATCAATCTTTTCCTGAAAGATGGAGTAGCCTCCTTTGAACATCATGGGTCTCTGGTCAGTGTACGACTGCAATCGGAAACCTTGATCGATGCCGATTTGGTAATCCTCTCCATAGGAGTAAGACCGGATACTGCATTCCTCAAGGACTCAGGTATTGCCCTTGCAAAGAACGGAGCGATCAAGGTGGATGAGTTCTTCACCACCAATGACCAGGCCATCAGGGCAGTGGGAGATGCCATTGTCTTTGACAGCCCTCTCTCAAAGAGCCCGGTCACCATCCCACTTGCAGGGCCTGCAAACAAACAAGCCCGTCTCTGCGCAGACAACATCGTTGATGGAAACAAGAAACCTTACACCGGTAGTATTGGAACCAGCATAGCAAAGATTTTTGACTTGACGGTTGCTTCTACCGGGTTGACCGAAAAAGGCTTGAAAGCTGCTGGGCTCCCCTACCGTTGTGCCATTACCCACACGGGTAATCATGCAGGATATTATCCCAACGTACGCCAACTTTCCCTGAAAGTGCTCTATCATCCAGAGACAGGCAAAATCTGGGGTGGACAGTCCGTTGGCTATGGTGGGGTCGATAAACGCATCGACATCATCTCCGCCTTCATCGGGAAGGAGGGAACGGTCTATGACCTGGCAGAGTTTGAACAAGCCTATGCTCCTCCATTCTCAAGCGCAAAGGATCCTATAAACATGGTCGGGTTCATTGCCGTCAATGTCCTCGAAGGCATGAGCGACACCATCAGTTGGGATGAAGCAGAGCAAGCACGCAAGAACGGTGCCTTCATGCTCGATGTCAGAAGCGAAGAAGAATTCGAACTCGGTGCCATCGAAGGGGCTGTAAACATCCCCAATACAGATCTCCGTGACCGCTTGAAAGAAGTACCAAAGGATCGCGACATCATCCTCAACTGTGCCATTGGGTTACGCGGATACTTTGCTGAACGTATTCTCCGTCAGAATGGTTTCACCCGTGTGAAAAATCTCACAGGTGGATTCAAAACCTATGACAATGCAATACGCGAGCGCGAATTGCTAGAGCATAAGACGGTGCTTAACATCAAGGAATGGAGTGCCACGATTGACAATCTCAACGAAGATGGGTCATTCCGCAGAAGAACAGAGAATAAAATCTTCAAGGTGGACGCCTGTGGCTTGCAATGTCCAGGCCCAATCATCCGGCTCAAGAAGGAGATCGACAACCTAGAAGAAGGTGACCGCATTATCATCAAGGCATCCGACCCAGGTTTTGGTGTTGATGTCCAATCCTGGAGCAAGCTTACCGGCAACAACCTTGTTTCGGTTACCACTACCGAAGGGGTTATTGAAGCGGTTGTAGAGAAGGGGAATGCAAATATTTGCTCAATGCCTGACTCAGCTGGTGAGAAACCCGCCATTTGCGCTCCCGACAATAGCGCGACGATGATTGTATTCTCCAATGACCTGGACAAGGCACTGGCTTCTTTCGTGCTTGCAAATGGAGCTGTTGCTTCAGGGAAGCAAGTTACCATGTTCTTCACCTTCTGGGGCTTGAGTGTGCTTCGCAAGAAACATGCACCAGCAGTTAAGAAGGATTTCATGGGGAAAATGTTCTCCGCCATGCTTCCCAAGGGAATGGATGGGCTTGGACTCTCCAACATGAACATGGGAGGAATGGGAGCAAAAATGATGAAAAGCCGCATGAAAAAGAAACATGTCGACCAAGTTGCCCAGATGTTCGAAGACGCAAAGAATGCAGGAGTCCGCATGATAGCCTGCCAGATGTCGATGGACATCATGGGCATCACAAAAGAGGAACTGCTTGACGGCGTCGAGGTAGGAGGCGTTGCCACCTACATGGGCGCTGCTTCCGAGAGTAAAGTCAATCTGTTCATCTAGTTTCTAATAGTGGGGTGGCCTCTGGTCTGAAGGGGCTACGCCATCCCCCATTTCATCCACCACATCAGAAACACGCTTTTCCAATGATTCGAGACGGCTCTTCAGAAGTCCGATTTCTTTGGCTTGTTCGGTGACCACAGAATCGAGGGTTACAATCGTCTCTTCCGCATAGGCAAGTTTCATTTCAAGCTTCGTCAGACGTTCTTCCATAGCAGTCGCTCCTTGTATGCATATCCTATCATGAGTGTGTTTTCTCGACAACTCTCGCAGTATGTTGCAAAACTGTGTTTATTTGTGCAAATAAGCCTTGTAAGATGAGACATCCATGGTATACTGACTTGTATTTTGTTGCAGAATGGTGCAAATGAGAGGGAAATTGTATGAAAGGCGAACGTGTTGCACAACTAGAGTTGTTGCTTCACTCCCATCCGGAAGGACTGAGGAGAGCTGAGATTGCACGCCGTTTAGGCGTCCATCGCTCGACAATCAGCAGATATGTTGATGAATTGAAGCAGTACATTGACATCTATGAAGAGAATAACCTCATCAAAATCAAGACCCGGGAAGAGGATGAGAACATCGCCCTCAGTGTCTATGAGAGCCTTGCATTCAACCTCTCTGCGGAAATGTTGGCAACCAGCAGTGAATACCAGAATCCCCACCTTGCATCGGGCTTGAGAAAGATTGCAATGAATATGCGGTCCTATGCACCTAAGATCAGTGAGAACATTGTCAATCTCGCCGAACAAATTGACAAAAAGGTGCAAGAGAAGAAGGAGTGTAGCAAATTCAACTCTGTGTTGGAAGTGCTTATCGACTCCTGGGTATCTGGGCGTATTGTGAGAATTGTACAAGGCCTGAAAGGGTTTGACCCTATCGAGACCGAACTTGCCCCCTACTTCATAGGTTTCCGTGAAGAAGACACTGGAGGCAGGCATCCGATTAGCGTTACAGGAAGATTACGCCATACCACTGAGATAATTACCATTGATATCAGCACCATCACCAGTGCCATCATCCTTGATGAGACCTATACCATTCCAGACAACCTCAAACCATTCAAGTTCCATGAACCTGAGGAACACTATGAGGCAATCGATATGATTCCTTTGAGCCTTAGGCTCAAGGAACGCTCGGCAATGAACGTCTTCCGCTCGGTAGTGCATGGAACTCCTGTCTTTGAGAAATTGGAAGATGGAACCCTCATCTGCAATTTGGATGCAGAGAACTCAATAGAGCTCTATCTGAGAATCATTCAGTGTGGTGACTCAGTGGAGATATTGGGACCTGATAGTTTTAGGAAGAAATTCTGCAAGATGCTGAATAAAATCCTGGCCCTCTATCAGTCATAATTATCTTGCCCCTTGGCATGAATGTCGTTATGCTAAGAAGAGGAGGAAACAACTATGAAAGAGTACGAATGCGATCTTTGTGGGTATGTATATGACCCGAAAGTAGGTGATCCCGATAACGGAATCAAGCCTGGAACAGCCTTTGAAGATCTCCCCGAGGATTGGGTTTGCCCTCTCTGCGGAGCTCTTAAGTCTGACTTTTCACCCCGCGACTAATCTCGTGGGTTTCAAAGAACGGGGATGGTACTACCTACCTTCCCCGTTTTTTCATACCCAAAATGGAGAATTCCCCTGTTCAGGGCGATGATGAAAGCACAACAGTAGCGTACCGAGAACGAGACGGCAACCATTCTTGAAGAAGGTTCCTGTACACGAACAGTAAAAACCATAGTACATTAAAAAAAGATGTAATGGAGGAACCTATGGCAATGTTAGAAGCTATTGAAAAGAGAAGAGCCTATCGTGCACTCGATACCAAACCTATTGATGAAGAAGTACTGCTACGTCTTGCTGAAGCAGCACACAGCGCCCCCTCTTCCATGAACAGCCAACCCTGGAGACTGGTGACCGTCACTGATGAAACTGTGCTGGGCCAACTCAAGGAAGCCTTGACTCCCGGTAACTACTGGGCGAAGAAAGCTCCTGCCTTGGTAGCTGTGGTGACCAACAACTCTTGGGGAATGACCCTTGGTGAACGCAACTATGCTCCGTTTGAGCTGGGTATGGCTACCATGGCGTATCAACTCCAGGCAGTGCAAGAAGGACTCTATGTACACCCCATTGCTGGATTCAACGCAGAACTAGCGAAGAACGTTTTAGGCATTGCTGAGGAAGACTCCATCATGGTATTGATGGTCGTTGGATATCCAGGAGACAGCTCCCACCTGAGTAAAAAACACCTGGAAAGTGAGAATGGCAAACGGGATCGCCTCCCCTTGGAGAAAGTCCACGCTTTCAACCATTTTGACAACCAGCTTAAACCAGAAGGTAAGTAATCCTACTGCAGATGCACAATCTCCTGATTGATCACCTCTTTGAGCCGCTCTTCTTCAGTGATGATCATCTCACTTTCCTTGAGGAAGGAGCTACCGATCATCCCTGCAACCAAGAGAGCGGCCAAAATGGCAAGCAACATGGGGGCATATTGTTCAGTCACAACCAGAGAGAATACAAGAATAACTGCACAGGCAGCCTGGCTGTAGAGCAGCAACATTCCTTGAATGACCTCCTCACTGATCCCCTGTCCCAACTCGGCAGCATACTGCGAGCCGATAGGAATTGCAGAGAGCAGAGAAAGACCTACAATTGAGGACCCAATCAAGGCAATTGCCTCACTGTTCAAGAATACTGCACCAAGTTGCTGGCAAAATACCAGAAGTAGGATACCTGGAATCGAGCAGACATTACAGAAGACATAGAAGAGTTTTCTCCTCCGAAAACGGTCGGAAAGGGCTGGCAGTACGATTGCTCCCACCATACCTCCTGCGAGCATGGCAATTCCGAGGAATCCATTTGAATCTGCAAAGCCAAGCAACTCACTGATTTCATCAATCTTAATGAATAAAGTCATCAGAACACCCCAGCCAATTGCAAAGATAATCATCAACCCACGAAGAGAGGGAATGGCATTGATTGCTCTGAATGAGGATTTATAGTGCACCTTGTTGTTGGTTGGAAGAGCGGAAGATGGAGAAGGTGGATTTTCCCTAATCAGAATGGCTGCAACAAGGGCAAGGGTAGAACTGAGAATTGCATAGAAACGCATCAACTCCTCAAAGCCACTCCCCCATGAGGGATCATTTGCCTTGGTCACAACCAGGATTGGAGAAAGAATCATTACCACGGCAAGCGATAAATATTGACTGGCACTGGTAATACCAACTGCCATACCACGCTCACGGATGGGAAACCAACGGCTGACAATCTCGGTGATACTGGTGAGAACCAAAGCCTGTCCAATGGCAAGGATAAACTGACCAAGGAGAACCAGTGAAAATGTAGGGAGATAGAGCCACTTGGTCATGGAACCGAATATGATCAACCCACTAGCTATCCACGTAGCCGTGCGGATACCGAGGCGGTGCAATAAATAGGATGCGGGGATGCTCGCCACCACAAAAACTACAAGATACGTCAATGAGAGCAAGTCCACTGGACGAGCGTAGGTGAGTGTTAGTTGGGACGCATAGTATTCATTTGCAACTCTACCCACTGGAGAAAGGTTGAGCCAATGGACCTCCACCGAGAGAATCTGAAGTACCAATGAGAGTAGAATCAACCATCGATAGCGATATGCCTTCACACTTTTCATACCATATAGGATAGAGCATTCTATCTGATTTGTATATCTCCACTGGAAGAAGCATCCACAGTGCCGTATACTCTAGCCATGCAAGAAACATTGAAACTATTGAACAATCGACGGAGCGTCCGCGCCTTTCAGGAGCGGCCCATCGAGGAGGAGCATCTCTCGCTCCTGAAACAGGCAACCCTTCGTGCCCCTACGGCAGGAAATATGGCACTCTACTCAGTCATTGAGGTCAACAACAGTGATAAAAAGAAAACCCTAGCTGGAATTTGTGACAACCAAACTATGATCAGCAAGGCCCCATTGGTCTGGGTATTCCTCGCCGACATGCAGAAGTGGGTGAATTATTTCCATGAAAGCGGTGCTGTTGAGAGAGGCAAAGAGCAAAAGCATGTTTCCTATCGAAAACCAGGACTTGGAGACCTGCATCTCTGCATGCAGGATGCCATCATAGCTGCACAGAACGCCGTAGTGGCCGCAGAAGCCCTCGGCATAGGCTCCTGTTACATCGGGGACGTTATCGAGCATTTTGAGAACCTAAAAGACCTCCTAGAGCTGAAGCAGTACACCATCCCTGCCTGCATGCTTATTTTCGGCTACCCCAAAGGGAAAGGCCCCATAAAATTGACCCCCCGTTGTCCCGCCTCTTCAATCTTCATGGAAAATCGATATGAGGAACCCCATATTGAGGTATTGGGAAATGCCTATAAGGAGCATGAGGAGCAGAGAAGAGCAAGACACGCGCTTCCCTATGAGAACAGTGGCACACTCGCTGACTACTACTACCTGAGAAAACATACCAGTGCGTTCATGGAGGAGATGAACCGCTCCACCAGTGTCATGTTTGACTGGTGGTGTGGGCATTAAAAAACTTGCTCACTCCCTCGTTTCCCTCTACCATGGTAGCTATGCCGTATTCAATACTTCTGGTTGATGATGAGTCTGCTGTACGAGAAGGAATTCGCTCCCGCACCCCGTGGGAGCGGTATAACTTCACAGTGGTCGGAGAAGCAGGAAATGGAATAGAAGCTCTTGAGCTGGTTGAGGACCTTCATCCCGATGTCGTCATAACCGATATCAGGATGCCCTACCTTGACGGTATGGATCTAATCAAGGAAATCCGACTTGTCCATCCTGCAACCACCTTGGTAATACTCAGTGGATATGATGAGTTCACCTATGCCCAGCAAGCAATGCACTATGATGTCAGTGAATATGTCCTAAAACCAGTCTCTGTTGCTGATCTTTGCGAGTTATTGGAACGTTTGAGTAATCGTTTGGACCAAGAAATTAAAAGAACACAGGACCAAGAAAGACTGAAAGAGGTCTACCAACAAGCACTTCCCCTTATCAGGGAAAAGTTCCTACTCTCGCTCCTAACCACCACACAAGCAACCACTGACCAGAACCTGATCTCCAAGGCAAGGGAGTATGGCCTTGATCTTGATAAAGATGAATTCATGGTAGCTCTTATAGAAAGTGACCACCTCCAGAATGATCCACTGCAGACATTGGCAATATTCGAGGTAGTTGATGAGGTATGCAAAAAGGAGGAAGGATCTCTGGTTTTCCAATTCGAAAATCAGATAGCCATCATCTTCAGTGCCAAAAGCCATGGCCAAGCACACTATGATGCAGTGTTCAAGAAACAGACCTATCGCAAAGCTGAACAGGTCCAAGCCTACCTGGAGAAGTACAACTTCCCTGTGGTACTTGGAATTGGAAACCAGGTCCATAAGCCCTCAGCAATCTCTCAATCCTACAGACAAGCACTCAGGGCTCTCAACTATAGTTCTTGTTACCCAGAGCAATCTCTCTTGTTCATCACTGACCTGGAAAGTGATTCTCCCGAAGAGCTACCTGGAGCCCTCCAGGAATTGCAGGCCAATGTAGTACTTTCGGTTAAGACGGGAAACGAGCAACAGGTCAGTGAAGCAGTTTCCAATCTATTCGGGGAAGCACTCGCTTCACTCAGCCTTACCCAGATTCAGGAGCTTGTCCTCTCCCTAGCTGTCTCTCTGCAGGATCTGGCCCACAGCTATGGATATACGCTCTTTGCTTTCTCCGAAGAGGAAGGAAGGAACCTTTTTGCGGAGCTCGCCTCGCTCACCACCCTGGGGAAAGCACGGCGCTGGTTCACCCATGTCTGTCTGGGAATCAGGGAGAAGATAGCCGGACAGAGAGAAATCTCCCATATCCAGTTCATAGGGAAGGCAAAATCCCTGATAACGAAGCACTTCACTGAACCCGGATTCGGTCTTGAAGAGATTTGTGAAATGATTGGGGTCAGCCCTTCCTACTTCAGCTCCACCTTCAAGAAGGAAGTCGGATTGAGTTTCGTACAGTACCTGACTGCAATGCGTATGGACCGTGCGAAAGAGTTGTTGGTCAAGACTGAAGGAAAAACCTATGAAATTGCACAAGCGGTTGGGTTTTCAGAACCCAACTACTTTAGTTTCAGTTTCAAGCGGCATGTGGGGGTATCACCCAGTCAGTATAGACAGGCTAACCGATGAAGAGGAAGAAGCAACCGTACTCCATCATGACCCTCCTGACTTTTGCAATTGCGGTAGTTTCCATCTCCTTCACCCTCTTGATCTCAGCAATCCTGTACAGTCAGTTCTCCTCCCGGATCAAAGAGAATGCCACTGTCTCAACAAGAGAGATTGTTCGACAGGTAAATGCTAACCTGAGTTATTACACCAACGATATTCTCACCATAGCCACCTATGCTCGAGATCTTGCCAAACAGACTAACATTCTTCCCAGGGAAGAGATTGAAAACCGCCTACGATCCATTGTTGACAGCCGCCAGGATATTGTTTGCCTCGTCCTCTTCGACCTTGGAGGAGAAACATTGCTCTCCACCAGCGATGCTCCCCGCCGCCCAACAGAGGAGATCCTTGGCCAAACATGGTTCACCCGTGCCATCGGAGGAGAGGGAAACTTCTACTTCACCGGCCCCCATGTACAACAATTGTTCACCTCCAGCTACCCTTGGGTCATTACCTACAGCCAACAGATCAGCTACACCAACAAACAGGGAGAACTCAGCCAAGGATTGCTCCTCATCGACATGAACTCCTGGGCCGTAAGCGAACTCTGCCAGAGTGCAAAACTGGGATCCAGCGGCTATGTCTACTTCATAGACAACAATGGGAAGATTGTGTACCACCCTTACCAACAACTGATTAACTCGAATCTCTTCAACGAGGATATTGAATCAGTCCAGGAACATATCTTCGGAACCTTTACCAACACATTCGAAGGAAGGGAACGTCTGGTCATCATAGACACAGTGAACAACGCTCGATGGAGAATCGTCGGGGTAGCATATATGGACGAATTGATGGCAGGACTCGATCAGTACACCACCGTTATGCTCATCATCCTTGCCTTCTGTATCATTACAACCATACTCATCGCACGCACTGTTTCTGCATATATCAGCAGACCAATCAAGGAACTTGAGAGACTGATGAACAGTGTGGAGCGTGGTGACTTCTCGTCCCCCCCGACTGTAGGGGGAAACCAGGAGGTTGCAGCGCTCTCCCAAACATTTGCCGCGATGGTGCAACGCATCAGGCAACTGATGGATGACATCGTCAAAAGCCAGGAGATGAAGCGCAAGTTCGAGCTTGATGCACTGCAAGCAAAGATTAATCCTCATTTCCTCTACAACACCCTCGACTCGGTCGTCTGGATGGCTGAACAAAACGATACGAGCGGTGTCATCACCATGGTTACCGCCTTGGCAAGATTATTTAGGATATCCATCAGTAAGGGAAGGGATATAATCACCCTTGGTGAGGAACTGGAACATGTAAGGAACTATCTCATTATCCAACAGATCCGTTATCGGGATAAATTCCAGTTCTCCATCGACATGGAACCAGGTGTTGAGAACCTACCCACCATAAAGTTGATCGTCCAACCTATCGTGGAAAATGCCATCTACCATGGCATAAAATACCTGCAGGAAATGGGACATCTTGATATCAAGGTGTTCAAGAAGAAACCAGGAGCAGTAATCATTGAAATCAGGGACAACGGAGTAGGTATGGATGAACAGAGACTGAATACCATTCTGACCATGTCCAGTCCTTCCCAAAAGAATGGTGAGGGAATCGGGGTCCGTAATGTGCATCAGAGAATCCAACTCTATTATGGGTCGGACTATGGTCTGGAGATATCCAGTGAACTGGATATGGGGACTCTGGTAAGGCTGGTCATTCCTGAACAGGACCCCATCCAACCGATCAAGGTGGCACACTGATGAAACGAACAATTCTTCTCCTATTGATACCCTTGCTCCTGCTCTCTGGCTGCTCCAGAAATCAGCAGGATACCAACACGCCTTACCGTATTGCAGTAATTACCATGATGCAGGGAGGAGAATTCTGGGGAGCACTGAAAAATGGCGCACGTAGTGCAAGGCTGGCAACAGGAGCTGTACTGGAGTTTTTCGCCCCAGTTAATGAATCGGATTACAGTGGTCAGATTGCTTTTGTAGAGGAAGCTATCGCACAAGAATTCGATGCAATCATCCTATCACCCAGTCATCATACACAACTGGAACACGTGGTGGGCAAGGCTCGCTCTGCAGGGATAAAGGTGGTGTTCGCAGACACCGGCCTTTTACAGGAAGAGCCGGATTTTCTCATTACAGCTGATTACCAAATGATTGGGAAGCATGTTGCGGAACACGCATTCAGCCACTTCAGCGAAGATGAGCCCATCAATGCCTTGATCATTGGCTCCTTGCCGAACACCACCAGCATGACTGCTCTTATCGGTTCCCTGGAAACAGCTTTTCACCAAAGGGAGAACGCAAGGATCAACTCAGTTGCCTACAGCTTCTCTTCAGAGGTTCTTGCGCACGATACTGCTGTAAGGGCTATCAAGGCCGATCCCTCAATCAACCTGATATTCGCCCTGGAAGAGTACACCGCACATGGTGTTGCTGCTGCACTCTCTCCAGATCCTAAGATTCATTTTATAGCCTTCGGGAACACCCAGCATGAGATCCAGCTTCTTGAAGCCGAGGTAATTGATGCCTTGGTTGTTGTAAACTCATTCAATTTGGGATATCGCAGTGTGCTTGCAGCGGTGGAACTTTTGGAAGGAAAGCGGCCGGTTCAAAAGTTGGTGGACTTTGCCTTGGTGACCAAGGAGTCCATGTTCAGCGAAGAACACCAGCACATACTCTTCCAGACGTTCCAGTGACAACTCTCCCGCCTAGAGTCCTCTCGTGCTCTTTCTTATAAAAGAGAGGCAGGTGTTACCCTGCCCCAACGCGTACAATACATTCGACTATTTTTTCTGGACGTACTTTCTGATATCAAAGGATACTGCAGATACAATGATGATTCCCTTGATGATGTTCTGCCAGTAGGGGTTTACCCCGACAAAGGTCAGACCATAGTTGATGAAGCTGAAGATGATAACACCTGCAATAACTCCACTAACCGTTCCAACCCCTCCGGTAGTCGATACACCACCAACAACACAACTTGCAATGGCATCAAGCTCATAGCCACTCCCATAGTTATTGGTTGCTCCTCCGGTTCTTGCAGCTTCGAGTACTCCAGAGAGGGAGATCAAGAAACCACACAAACCAAACAAACCAACCAAGGTCTTGGTGATGTTGATACCAGAAACGGCTGCAGCTTCCGGATTACCACCTACTGCATAGACATTCTTCCCAAAGACTGTCTTGTTGAGTATAAACCAGACAATGATTGATACAATGGCGGCAAAGATGACAATCACTGGAATGAACCCAATGGACCCAGAACCAAGATAGGTGAAATCAGGGCGAAGTCCGCCGATGGGCTGACTGTTGTTCGGGGGCATGTTGAAGTAAATTGAGTTGACTCCATAGATGATCAACATCGAAGAGAGCGTGGCAATAAAGGCTGGTACCTTGAACTTTGCCACAATCATTCCGTTCATCATCCCAAACAAAGTCCCAACAATTACCGCCAACAGAATAGGGATCAGCAAAGGAATCTGACCCAACTCTGGATAGAATCGTCTAACATAATCAGAGGTCTGGAGCATGGAGGCAGAAATAACAGCTGCCATACCAACCATACGCCCCCCTCCCAGATCAACGCCACCGGTGAGAATGACGAACATCATGCCTAAGGCCATGATGATCTTGGTGGAACTCATCATCAGGATATCCCTGAGTACCTGTACTCGAAGGATACGGGGGTTGATGATGGCGATCACGATAACCAACATCAGCAGGACGAGGAAGATTGCCTTGTCCATCACAAACTCTTTCAAACTCTTTTTACCAAAGAGGAAACCACCTATTGCTTGCGTACGCATTTGCTTCACCCTCCTACCCGACATACTTTGTCGCCAGTTCCATTATCTGTTCCTGGTCTGTTTCTTTACTGTTCACCGTACCGGCGACACGCCCCTCACTCATTACCACGACTCGATCGGTCATTCCCAAGAGTTCAGGCATCTCACTACTAATCATGATCACACCCTTGCCCTGTGCTGCGAGCTCTTGCATGATGACATAAATCTCATACTTGGCTCCTACATCGATACCTCTGGTTGGTTCATCAAGGATGAGAATATCAGGAGAGGTAAGCAACCAACGTGCGAAGAGTACCTTCTGCTGGTTTCCTCCGCTCAGGCTCTTGATCAAGGTTCTGGCTGAAGGAGTCTTGATGTCAAGATCCTTGATGCTTTTCTGTGTATCAGCTGCCATTTTTGCCGAATTGAGTAAACCACTCTTGTCCCGATATTCCTTGATGTTTGCTATTACCAGATTGTCCTGGACAGAAAGGACGGGGAAAATCCCAGTCGCTCGTCGCTCTTCGGTCAATAGTGCCATACCATACTTCTTGGCATCATAGGAATTGTTGATCGTCACTTCCTTACCTCGTATATACAGAGACCCTTCGCTATGGAGTCTCAATCCAAAGACTGCCTCCATCACCTCAGTTCTCTGGGCACCAACAAGACCTCCTAATCCTAATATCTCTCCCTTATGAAGTGTAAAGGATACATTCTTGAAACTTCTCGCATTAGGGGAAGTATAGTTTTCCACTCGAAGCAACTCTCCCCCGATTTTACTCTCTCGGGAAGGGAACCGATGGGTAAGATCACGCCCTACCATCCGCTTGATGATGGTCGCAGTTGTGAGCTCACTTGCTTCCCAGGTTCCTACATAGTGCCCATCACGCATGATTGTCACTTCATCGGAGATTTTGAGGATCTCTTCCATTTTATGGGAAATATAAATGATAGCCACTCCACGCTGTCGGAGAGAACGGATGATGGAAAACAGATGTTCCACTTCATTCTCCGTCAGCGATGAGCTGGGCTCATCCATGATGATAATTTTCGAATCATAGGAAACCGCCTTTGCTATCTCAACACTCTGTGCTTTTGAAACACTCAAGGTGCGTAGCAAATCAGTCGGTTTGATGTTGCTAAGATTCAACTCCTTCAGCAATTGATCGGTCCTGTCAAACATAGTCTGATGGTCGACCACCGGACTCTTGGCTCCCCCTATTCTAGGAAACCTTCCCAGCCAAATGTTCTCCATAACCGACCGATAGGGGATGAGATGGAGCTCCTGGTGGATCATGGAAATTCCCAAGGAAAGTGCTTCCTTAACGTTGTTGATGACAACCGGCTCTCCATTGAAGCGAATTTCTCCCTCGTCCATGGAGTAGAGTCCAAAGAGGCACTTCATCAACGTAGATTTGCCTGCTCCATTCTCGCCCATCAGAGCGTGGACCGTTCCAGGTTTTACCTTCAGGGTGACATCGTCTAGAGCCTTTACTCCAGGAAACGATTTGGAGACATGGTTCATTTCTAGTACATACATGACTTCCCTCGCCTCCCCGATATGCATCGGGGGTGTAGTTTTCTTGAAAAAACCCTCCGGATGACATTGCAACCCGGAGGGTATGTACTACATCTCAGCACTTACTTGAACTGCTGATAATTCTCCTTGGTAACCTTCTGATAAGGAACCCATACGTACTTGCCATCAGTAATGGTATAACCAATGGAAGCATCAGTGGGGGTGTTGCCCTTTGCAAGCTCATAGGAAAGAGCGAAGGTTGCACGACCCTGGTTGACTGCATCATTGAGTACGGTACCGAGCAGGGTGCCTTCCTCAAGTGCCTGCAATGCAGGAGCGGTTGCATCAACACCAACAACAGGCATGAACTTACCATCTTTGAAGTAACCGGCAGCCTTGAGAGCTTCGATTGCACCGAGGGCCATGTCGTCATTGTTTGCAAACACTGCCTCGATTGCATCACCCTGGCTGGCGATGAAAGCAGCCATCTTTTCCTGGCCCTTTACACGATCCCACATGCCGGTATCTTCAGCAAGTTTCTCAACCTTGATACCTGCATCCTGCAATGCCTTGATCGAATATTCGGTTCTCAGCTCTGCATCCTGGTGTCCGGGCTCGCCTTTCAGCATGACATACTGCAGGACTCCGTCGCGATTCTTGTCCATCTTAGGATTGGCTTTCCAGTAATCAACAACCAGCTGACCACTCATGGTACCGGACTCTTCAGCACGAGCACCAACGTAATAGATCTTATCCCATTTTGCCATATCTTCAGCCAAAGGCTCACGGTTGAAGAACACTACAGGGATGTTGGCCTTCTTGGCCTTGTCAATGATAACGCCAGCTGCGGTGCGGTCAACAGGGTTGATCTGCATTGCATCCATACCTTTGGTAATGAACAGGTCGACTTTCTCATTCTGAGTAGCCTGGATGTTCATGGAGTCAACAACCTCGACTTTTGCATCGGTCTCTGCGGCTGCAGCGATGATTGCATTACGAACACCAGTCATAAAGGTGTCGTCAAACTTGTAGATTGCACATCCGATTTCAATGTCGCTGGCCTCTCCCTGTCCTTGAGCAAAAACGGGAGTTACCAGAGCGAGTGCCAAGCACATGATAGCCGTAAACTTTTTCATAGAACCCTCCTAGTGGATTTTCTCTGTATTCAGTTTTGCACGACCTTAGGGAGTCGTACATGCAAATTTTTTGGCTCTGTTTTCGAAGAATATTGAATCGCTATCCCGCAACAGGAAATGGCAATGGTGGCTTATGGAATACCTCCAGATAGGTGGAGCATCTTCCGATTGCTTGCATCCTGTCCAGTAAC